>Ga0213859_10000133_pt1 | contig 33054 bp, 32 predicted proteins | sample PICome_2_FD_160133 | JGI IMG/M metagenome (GOLD analysis project Ga0213859, IMG submission 160133) | Coastal seawater microbial communities near Pivers Island, North Carolina, United States - PICO304 | ecosystem: Environmental > Aquatic > Marine > Coastal | place: USA: North Carolina...
TCAAAGACGAAAGCATTTTGTACATTAATACTTGTAGAATCTATTGTTGTAGTTGTACCTTGAACTATTAAGTTACCACCAATTGTGATATCTCCACCAGCTCCTAAGTAATCTGAAATCTTAGTATCTAATGAAGCTGTAACTGCTTGGTTAGAAGCGTTACCTATAAAGATATCTCCATCATCTAAGTTAGGTGTAGCATTTGTTCTGCTTGCACCCATAACATAGATTTGACCATCACTTGCGTGTACTCTAATTACCTTAGCAATCTTTTGTATTCCAGAAGCTTCTCCAGTTGGAGCTGTGTTTGTTAATGTTCCAGTTGTAGAAATATATAAATCATCTCCTACTGTAAATGAAGAAGTGTCAATTCCTATAAACTTACCGTGTGTAACAATTGTTATTTGAGAGTTATTATTTGAGTCTGCATAAGCAATACCGACTGCTGGCATTTTTGCAGAGTCATCTGCGTCAGCTACATCTACTGTAAACTCTTGACCAGAACCAGATTGTCCAGAAATATATACTGGAGTACCTTTTGTAATTGTTGCACCAGATTCATTTTTACCTTTAACGTGTATTGCACCGTTTACATCTGTTGTAACTTCATCTGGTAAACCAATTGTTACTGAATCAGTTCCTACTGAAACCTCTATTTCGTCTGTAGTTCCATTGATAGTTACAGTATCGCCGTCAGTAACTGGTGTTGTTAAAGAACCGTCACTTAAAGTAAAGCTATTCATTGAGCCAGCACCAGCTTGTGCGACTATATCAGATATTGTTATTCTTTTTAATGCAGTACCAGCTACGTCATAAATAAGAACTTGGTCTGTTCCTACTGGGGTACCTTTGACGCTTTGAGAAGTAATTATTCCATCATCTACAGAAATAACTCCAGCATTGTAGTCAATACCAGTTCCACCTTGTAAATGATTATCTACATAAGTATCTGAGTAATAAAGATTTGTACTACCTTGTGTTAAATCATCAGTTGTTTGTGTAGACAAGTCTGCACCAGCTACAGTCAATACTGCGTCTCCACCCATTCCAGAGTGTACTGAACAATAATAATATACTAAGTCTGGAGTTGTTGAGTTTACAGCGATTGATAAATATGCTCCTGCTGAACCTTGAGTTCCTACAGTTGTTACACCGCTAGTTAGGTTAGTTCCTGTACCATCTTTTTCAGTATTCAATGCAAAAGGGTGTGATGCAGTTGATGAATCTGATAAGTCAAATATGTATGTAAATCCAGAAACTAGAGCTAATGAAGCTGTTTCTTCTCCGTCTATAAAATATTTATTGTTTCCATCAGAACCAGTTGCAACAGTAACTGCATAAGTAATTTGAATTGTGTTTTGTTCTAGGTCAATTGTTTTGTTAACTATTGTGTCTTCAGTATCTAAACCAACAAATCGTCCAGCACTCTCTGGTCTACCTTTACCTTGTCCACCTCTATTGGAATTATTTTTAGAATATGGGAAAAGTACTGGAGTTGTTGTGTGTACTCGTAAATCTTTATAAGCTCCTGCTTGTCCTTGAGTTCCAACTGATGTAACTCCAGTTGTATATTCTGTACCGTAGGTATATGTTCTTGTAATTAAATCATGATTTCCAGATTGAGCTGAGTTTACTAATTCTATTTCTGTTCCAGCTGTTGCATCTGAAGCTGAAGCAGCTAATTGAAGTGTATCTACATCTATAACAATTATATAGTATGTGTCTCCATCTGTTAAGCCTCCAATTTCAAATAATCCATTTGCATCATATATAACTTCATCTCCAGTTGAATATCCGTGTCCAACTATTTCAAATTGGAAGAACTCATCTATACCTTCTCCATCAAAACTTTGTGAAGTGTCAGTAAAAGATACTTGTGTGTTCTCTCCATCTTCAGTTTCTGATAAAGCGAATTCATCAGTAGCTAATGTTGTATGGGATAAATCAAATCTATAAGTTACATTTGCTTCTAAGTTAAGAACAGCTTCTGATACTCCATTAAATCGATATTTACCATTATGTACATCAACTTCAAAGGTTTTAACCATAACGTTGTCAGTATCGACAACTGTTTTGTTAGATAATGTATCAGATGTTTCTCTAGCGACTAATGTATCAGTAGAAGCAATTGGCATTGTGATGATATTTGAACCATCACTAAATTCATAGTTTCCACTATTTAAAGTTATTGTATTTGTATCTAAGTAGATAGATGTACCACTTAGATATAAATCTCTAAACTTAAATGTACTAGAACCTAAGTCATAACTAACATCTGTGTCGGGTATCAGATGCCCAGCTATAGTTGTAGCTTCTAATGTTTTGTTACTTAAAGTTTGAGTTCCATCTAATGTAACTACTGTACTGTCAATGTCTACAGTTATAGCTTGATTTGCAGCAGTAGTTGTTATTCCAGTGCCACCAGTTAATGTTAAGCTTTGTGTGTCTAGGTCAATTGTTCCTGTTCCAGTATCGCCAGCTATATCTAAATCTACTGCAGTAGTTTGAGCAGCTACATAATCTACAACAGCTTTAGTTGTAGGGAAAGATGTATCATCAGTAGCATTAGAAGCTATTGTTTCTGTTCCAGTTATGACTGCAGCACCGTCCATCATTGCGAACTCTACCGCTCCAGCACCTATTGTTGTTGTAAGTGCTACTGCACCAGTTCCATCAAAACTCACTGCTGATGCTGTTACATCTCCAGTTAATGAGAAATCTTGAGCGTTGAGTAAAGAGCCAGCAGTTCCAGAAACATTACCAGTTACGTCTCCAGTTAAATTACCTTCAAAGGTAGTAGCAACAATTGTATGTGAGCCTAGCTCATCAACAGTCCACTTACCAGCAGATTCATCCCAAATAAAAGATACATTTGTATCTGTTCCTCTTTCAATTTCAATACCAGCATCTTGTGATGGCGCTCCAGTTTCATCTGCATTAAGAACTAATGTGTTATCCCCAATATTTACAGTATTTGAGTCTATAGTTGTTGTAGTTCCTTGAACAGTTAAGTTACCAGTGATTGTCGCATTACCAGCAATACTGATATTTGTAGATGTTATATCATCAGAAGTTAAAGTTCCATCTACTTGTACACTATTGAATTGAACATCAGAAGTTGTTTCTACTTCCTGTCCTATTGAAATTTGACCAGTTAAGTTATCATAAGTGACACCAGTTCCTCCAGATAAATCAGTTAATGTTATAAATGCAGAACTTGCATTGTCGTATAGAGATAAGTCATCATTAACTGTTAAAGAGTAAGAGTTTGCATTATCATCGTAAGCATAAGTTATTAATGTATGAGTTCCTGCACTAAATGCTGAGTCTATAGCGTCTTGTGCTCTTTCGTCTGTGAAATATAGATTTGTAGGAGTAACAGATTCTGCTATATCATCTGTAACTAATGTTAATGTTCCACCAAGTGATAGAGAATTAGCATTAATAGTTACAGAACTATTTTCAAGTTGTGAGTTAGGTATTGCAGATGTTCCAAACTCTCCAGTAGAAGAGTTATAAGTTAAACCAGAACCAGTAGCTACTGATAAATCTGCTAGGTCTATAAAGGCTGTATTTGTATTGTCATAGTTAGCTAGGTCATCATCAACAGTTAAGCTTATTGAATCAGCATTATCATCATAACCAACAGTAATTCTTGTTTGTGTTCCAGAAGTTAAAGCATCTATAACTGCATCTTGTGCATATTCATCTAAGTCTGCTTTTACTTCAGCAGCGTTAAAACTAACATCTATAGTGTTTGCAGTATTGGTTATTGTTACACCAGTACCGCCTGTAAAGGTTAATGTGTCTCCAAGATTTAAATCTGAAGCAGTAGTTCCATCAGTAATTGAAACTTTACTATTTGTTAAACTAGCGTTAGGTATTGAAGCAAGTTCTATAACACCAGTTGCATTGTCATAAGTTACACCAGTAGAAGTTGTTGCCGATAAATCTGTTAAATCAATAAATGCTGTATTTGTATTATCGTAATTTGCTAAATCATCATCTACTGTGTAGCTAAGTGAATTAGCATTATCGTCATAAGCTACTGTTATTCGTGTTTGAGTACCAGCTGTAAATGCGTCATTAAGTGCATCTTGTGCGTATTCATCTACTTGTGATTTAACTTCTGCAATGTCAAAACTTACATCAAAGTTACCAGCAGTGTTTGCAATTGTTACACCAGTTCCACCAGTAAATGTAATTGTATCTCCAAGTGAAGCTACTGTTGCAGTTGTTCCATCTGTAAAAGTTATATCGCTGTTTACTAATTTTGCATTTTCAATTGAACCAGCAAGCATTGCATTTGTAATACCTAGAGCTTTTACTTGTAATGTATCTGTGGCTATTTCTATAGAACTATCGTCAACATTTACAGAAAGTGTAGGAGTTTGTTGCTCTCCAGAAGTAATATCTATTGCTAAACCGTCTCCAGCAATAATACTTTGTACGAAATCTCCAACAGTATCTGTTGCTAAATCAACTGCATCATTAATCCATACACTACCGTTATATCGTAAAAAATCTCCATCTTGTGAATTAGTAAGAGTAACATCGTTCATCTCTGCTAATTCGTTTTCTTGTGCTACTGCTGAATCAACATATTCAGTTGTAGCTACTTTTGTTGAATTATCTAATGGAGATTGTGTAGTTGCAGTAACACCATCTGCAAGAACTGCAGTAGAATCTATAGCACCAGCAAAGTTACCTGCTACAAATGTTTCTCCACCTATAGTCCAATAATCATTTGTTTCGTCCCAGATAAGTGTTTTATTAGGTTCAGTTCCACCACCTCTGTTTACTTCAAGACCAGCATTCTCAGTTGGAGTTGAACCAGAGTAATCTGAGTTTAATTCAATTATTGAATCGCCTATTTCAACAATATTTGAGCTAATTGTTGTTGTAGTACCAGAAACAGTTAAGTCTCCAGATATAGTCATACCACCAGTAAGAGTCAAACCTACAAAAGTTGGGGAATCAGTAGTGCCTAATCCAAGAGAAGTTCTAGCAGTATCTCCTGTTTCTAAAACAAAAGTATTACCATCTCCAACAATAAATCCGCCATCTGTTACGGCTAATGCAGAAATATCGTCAAGTTGTTGGTCCCAAGATTGTATATCTGTACCAATTTCTAAACCTAAAGCTGTCCTTGCACCAGAAGCAGTAGTTGCGCCAGTACCACCATCAGAGATGTCTACATATTCACTTGCTTGGAACTCCGCTAGTCCAATAAGTTCATTAAGTTGGTTATAATCGCCTCTTACGGGTGTTACAGCTGCCAATTTATGCCACCATTTCTATATCTTTAGTTAAAGTACTTCCATCAGATTTTGTAAATGTGAGGGTTAGACTATCCCCAGCAGCATTAGCTGGCATAATCATAAAACTATAAGTACTACCATCTGATTCTAGCAGACGTAAAGCACGGGTTGAGAGACCTACCACTGAACCGCCACCGTTTACTGGTAAAGAGGTTGAATTATTAATAAAAAAGTTTCTAAGTGGTAATTCAGTAACATTTCCATCAGTTTCTGTATATGAAAAATAACCTAACTTTGATAGAAGTCTTGTTTTATTATTTCTAAAAGTTATTGAGTCTGTAGCATCATCTGTAGTTATTTCAATTCCATCTCCCTCTACAAAGGTAACAGTATCTGTTGAAGAATCTGCTACTACTGATGATTGACCACTAACAGCTATACTTTTGAAGACATCTTCAGTACTACCACCACTTACAGTAGAAGTAATAGTCAAGGTATCTGTGTTTGGGTCAGTTGTTAATTGTATTCCACTACCAGCAGCAAAAGTTAAAGTATCTGATGCTTGGTCTATTGTTATATCAGACTGTCCACTAACTGATATTGTTGAAAATATATTTGGTTGGTCAGCATTTATTGTGATTGTATTTGTTACATTATCTGCAGATATAGATACGTTATCTCCAGCAACAAGATTTAAACTATCTCCTACAGAATCAGCATCAACATCAGTTCCACCAATAGATATTGTTCCGAAAGCATTTCTATTGTCTGGTGTATACCATTCAATAGTTCCATTTCCAGCATTTCTAATTAATTGTCCAGCTGTACCTTCATCTCCTTGAATAGTTAATTTATTAAAATCTAAATAACCAGATTCAGTAATCTTTACCCATTGTGTACCATTTGTACCGAAGTGAAGTTCTTTTTGACCAGTAGTACCAATAGCAAGAGTTTTATCAGAGATAATTGACTTACCATCAATATAAAGATTTGATTCTGGGACAGTAACTCCATCTCCAGATTGGATATGAATAGTTGAATCTGCTACTTGTAAACCATTAAAGGTAGAAGCCGCTCCTTCATTATCATCAGTTTCGTCGCCAGTCTCCATCTGGTCATTAGGATTATAGAAATTTAAAGATTTATTTGTTTGTTCTACACGAAGGACACCATTGAGTTCTGCAATTATTTTAGCGAGAGCATCAGTAGAGGAATCGACTACCTCTACTTTGGAGTTACCTTCATTAATGATATCTGCCATTAATTAGCCTCCAGTACTTCTATTCTAGCAGTTAAGTCATCCACTTTTGCTGAGAGTTCTTGCACTGCTTTTACTAATGGTGCAATTAAATTTTCTTGAGAATAATTGTATTCATCTGCTTCAACATCATGATTTATCAAGTTGTACTCTTTTTCTGTACCTAAATTAGGGAGTAATTCTTGAGCAATAAAACCAAAAGTATATTTATCATCTGCATCAGTAAATTGTTCTGTAACACTACCTGTGCAATCTATTAATATTTCTTCATCATTTTCATCTACACTTTTTATTTGGGAAGTACAATCTTGTAGTTCATCGTATATCTGACCACAAGTACTACAAGAAAATCCATTAGACCAAGATTTCCAAGTAAATTCTCTAGGTCTTAAATTGTTTATAAAATCTAAACCATAATCAATATCTATGATATTTTCTTTTAATCTTTCATCAGATGTAGAAGATTCAGCAACTCTATAAACTGTAGACCATCTCCTTGTAGAAGAGCCTAAATTTTTTGAATTATCTGCACTTGGTTGAAACGTTGAATATATAGTCGAAGTCGAAGTGCTTACATTTAGACCAAAATTATCCCCCGGCTTCAAATATACGAAGCTTGAAGCTAAATCCATATTAGATGAAGAATTTATATCATAATATCTAGTTGCAGAATGATAACTAGCTGACCTTACTGTTCCAGTAGCATATAAGTTACCAGAAGAACTAAAAGAACTACCATTATTTAATTCAAGGTCATTTGCATTTGATATGCCTCTGTTGTTCATTGTAAGTTCGCCATATAGAATTGCTAAACCACTACTTGCGTTTATAACAACTTGATTACCACTAATAGCTCCAAAACCGCTTACTTTAGATGGATTCAATCCAGAAGCTATTTTGGCATCTTGAATTGCATTTGAAGCAATAGTATTGATAATGTCAGTGGAAGTAGCATTTAAAGACGAGAAACTTAAATTATTTATATCAGCAACATCAACAGTTAAGTTGGCAATATTTACAACGCTTGCGTCAAGAGTACCAGTTGTAATTTTACCTGCTGATATATTTCCCAATTTAGCTTCAGATATACCACCGTTGCTTATTTTTGTAAGAATTGCATCAGTAGCAATTGTATTAATAATATCTTGTGAAGTAGCACCTAAAGATGAAAAGTTTAAGTTATTAATATCTCCGACATCTACTGTTAAATTAGAAATTGTAACTGTGTTAGCGTCTAAAGTACCTGCAGTTATATTTGAAGCATCAAGATTTGTTACTGTTATTACAGAAGCATCTATTGTTCCAGCAGTAATTTTATCTGCAGTTAAGGATTGAATTTTTGCATCTGTAATAGTTGCGTCTGCAATCTTTGCAGTTGTGATTTGTGCAGTACCAATTTTTGCTTCTGTGATTGTGGCATCTGCAATATTAGCTTCTTCAATAAGATTAGCTACAGCTGTTTGTCCATCTGAAGGGTCTGATGCATTACCAGACTTATCAACTGCAACAAATCTAAAATAATAACTTTGTGAATCTTCTAACTCAACATAACCAACGAGAGGAATTTGTTGGAGTATGTTACCAGAAGTTACTCTTAGTTCTCCTCTCTTGTTTGATTCATTAACAGTAAAATCTATTTGATTACCATTTTGAGTTACAGCATGTACATCTAAATGGTCAACATCTCCTTCAAGTGTGTAGTCTCCAAAAGGATTACCTTGTCCGTCAGTTCCCTCTTTACCTAGATAATGAGTAATTTGAACTCTTAATGGGCTAGAAGATATAGCTTGTGCTTGTTTTGGTTTAGAAGGTGCTTGACCATCTCTATCTATTTCAATAACAGCGTTAGTAGCCCAGTTAGCATTTACTGAAGGAGTATCTGTATATAAATCTTCTCCAGTTCCATCATAAGCAGATTTTTTCTTGAAACCACTTGTATCAACTGTAGAAACACCAACTCTGTATGCCTTACCGACTGTTAAATCTGTAATCATTAATTGTTCAGTGGAAGCCCCTGTAAAAGGAAAATCCTTATAGGTATATTCATTCGCAGAGGCACCACCACTTGTGGAAAGCCCATCTGAGACTCTGTATCTGACTCTATAATGACTACCGTCAGTTATTTGTGAGCCATCTACGTTAGATGGTTTGTCGAGGACAATACGAACAAACCCTTTGGATTCTCCCGTACTGTCTTGGTATGTACCGCTCTGAAGAGCGGGAGTATTTGGCAAATCTGGTATTGATTTAGCTGAAGCAGTTCTTGCAGCTATTGATATTTCATTAAACCTTAAATCATCAGAGACATCTCTTAATAAGTCTCCGAGTTCTACTTGCGTGTCTCCACTTTCGTAAGAAACATATTCTGTTAAATCTGTATAAGTAACATTACTACCATCAAAACTTCTGAAGTAAACTCCCATTCCTTCTGTTATAGGATATGTTAGACCTAGAACTCTTATCTTTACTGGAGCAATGTTTTGACCTCTGAATGCTATCTGATAAAGAGGTCTTGATTCAGCAGTAGCATCTTCTTCTGTATCGTTAAATCCTATTGAAGGGTCAAAAGCATATATATAATCTCCAGCTTTTAAGTCTCCAGTAACTTCGTATTGTTCAAGGTCTAAGTTAAGAACTTTCTTTATTCTTGATAACTCATTAAGCATTAACTGTGCTTGGTCATCTAATTTATCTCCGTCAATATCTGGAGTTGTAACTAATCCAGTTCTTTGTAGCTTGTTTCCGTGAATATCATAATAAGGTATCTCTCCAGTGTTTAATCTTGCTTCGCCTTCTACATCGGTAGCGTCATTGTAAACACCGATTTCAGCAATAAAATCTACACCAGTTACATAATCTCTTGCATTGAATTCTGTTCTAGAACCTACTGGACTTATACCAGTATATGTTGGGTCATCTCCATAACCAGTTTTGACTACTACTGTTGACGGTTCATCTGCAGCACCATTCCATAAAAATGCTGGGTTATCAACATCTAAGGTCGCATCTGGATTAACTCTATATTCAACATTTAAAGTTTCACAAATATGTTTCAGTGCAGATAAAGTTGTTTCAACAAAGTGACTTCCAGAATAACTATAAGCAATAGAATCTGTATTAATTTGACCAGCAACTATTGCTTGAGTATTGCCAGATTCATTCCTAAGTATTCCGTATGGTTGTGTAGCTTTATCTATAACATCTGATAATGATGCATTTGAATAAGAACGAATTTTACCAACATTCTTACTTTCAGCAATAACCATACCTTTACCTTGACCATCTCCAAGATAAAGTTCAAGTCCTTGTCCTTGAATAGATACAACACCTTCTTCTAGTGTTTTATTTAAAACTATTCCTGTGTATCTTGCAGAAGCTAGTATCTCTGCGTCATCATATAATTTTGGGTCCATCTCTTGTGGAGTAACAACAATGTGTCCCCATTCTTTAATTGCATCTACAACTTGTGTTGGTGTTGAGTCTTGGATAAATTGAAGAGAGAAACTACCCGCACCCATTAACCTCTCGGTAATCGCCATTAGGACCTCACTAAACGAACTTGTTCATATACGGAATCTAGATATTGCTCATAAACTGAACTAACTGTATTATGAGTATCTGAACCGTAAATATAACCTATCATTGTTTTAAATTGTGCTGATGATATATGCATTAATCTATTAGCTTCATCAAAAGTTACTCCCATTGGAGAACCTATGAAGAATATCTGTCCATCAGAATCAGCTACATCTTCTATCATGTAGTTAGATACTATTGGATTTCCAGTCATAGAATTTGCATCAACCAGTTTTAAATTAATTCTTGAATTTGCACTTCTATTTGCTGTAGCTCCTTGAGTTGCAATTATTGAAGCATGATGAGCGCCTCTTCTAAGGCTAACATCTACAGTCAATTTACCATCTCCAGCATCTTCAGAATATGTCGAAAAACGAACACTTACTTCTTCAGCATCATTTCTTAATATTTGTACGTTTTCCCATACATTCCATTCAGTTTCTGTTGAACCTTTGGATATAGCTATTTCTCTTTCTGAAACAAATTCTCCATTATCATAAAATTTAACTGTAAATCTGCTTTCTTGAATTGTGGAACCAGAAGTTATTTCAAGTATTCCATTAGTGATAACAACAGATTTTGCTTCATTTGAAGACAGATATCCATTTCTCACAACTCCATCTACTGTTACTTGAGCTGCTCCTTTATAGTAATCAGAAGGACTAACATACCAGTTAGCATTGCCGTCTCTTAAATCTTGGTCGTAGAATAAGTAAACACTTCCTTGATTTGTTGAACGAATAACAGATGTAGGTGCTTCTGGATGTGTATAACTATTAGCATTAACTGGTAAAGCATGCCAAGCTCCATAAGTAGTTGATGTTATACCGTGTGCATTACTTAACAAACCTCCAGTAAAGTTTGATTCAAATTGTGTTTCCCCACTTCTACCTTTGACTAATAAACTTAAATTATATCTAAATAAACCTCTTCCAACTAATTTTCTTGTATTGACATCAGCGCTTTCTACAATACAGTAACCACCATAAGTTGAATCTCCTTCATAGCTAAAAGGAACTATCAATTGACTATTGCTTAAAGATATTAATTCATCTCTTATATTTTTAGCATCAGCAAGACTATCAGCAACTAACGTACCTCTTATCTGTATTGAACGCTCAATAGAATTTTTACCACTTGATGGCATAGAAGCTTCAGCTAAAGCTTCTGGCGAAGTAAATGATAATCTTCCTACTGTGAATGTATTAGCCATCTAAACCTTTCAATTCTATATATTCCAATACTGCTAATTTGAGATGTCTTGGGAGTGGAGCGATTAAGTCGTGAAAATCTTCTCCATTCTTTACTCTAGCAGAAATTGCTCTCTTGATTTTTCTCGTATTCATTAGCACATATCCTTTTTGCGACAATCTTCGCAGTATCTATATTTGTCTTGAAAGTCATAAAAATAATAAGAACACTCTTTTTCCTCGCATGGTTTCATATTGTCTGTATGAAGATTATTTGGTATTTGATACTCTCTATAACTACCTAACAATTCCGCTCCTTCCATCTCCCTTAAGTTTATTAAGTTCTCTTTGAATATTTTGTGCAATCTTTCTAGCAGCAATTGGGTCAGTAGGAAGACCAGTAATATTTAGATTAACCACATTCCCACCGCCTCCAGAATTTTGTGGACCAAGTGGTTTAACCATTACACCGCTAGGATTTGGTTTAATAAGTTCCATACCGCCTTCTCCAACAATTGCAGAATTTCCCATACGAACCATTCCACCACCAGCTCTTCTACTTAATTGAACTTTATTTGCTTCAAGTAAACGACCAAAATCTGAAGTATAAATTGGATTGAACTGACGTAAAGCAGGAAGCATTGCTAAATTAGTTTTTGCAGTGTTTATTTCACTATTGATGCTTTTAAGAATAGATTCTGGGACACCTAAAGCTCTAGCAAGACTGGTCATGTTTTCTACACCAGCTTTATCTAATTGAGCAAAAGCTATAATCGCTTCTCCAGTTTTTTTGGCAATTTCAATTTGAGCATCAACAACTTCTTTAGCGGCATCTGCTCTATCATCGTCAATTTCTAAAAGTCTTTCAGCAATTAATTCTTCTTCTTCCTTTAATTCAATAATATCTTCTTGAGCTCTCTTGGCAGCATCATCACGCATCTTAGCAATTTCTTTTTCTTTTTCAGTAACTTCTTCAGAAGTAACACCACGAGATTTTATAGCATCAATTTGTTCTTGGATAGCTTCTATTTGTAGGTCAACATCCCTTACTCCACCAAAGCCTTTAGCTCTTTCTAAACGAGCTTTCTCTCTTTCAAGTTGTTTAATCTTTAATTGCTCTTTAGCAGAAAGTTCAAGTTCTCCATTAACTGCTTTACGCATTTCATCAAGTTCAAGTAACTCCTCTTGAATAGCAAGTTGGTCTTCTAATAAGTACTTACCACTTTTTTGTAAGTCTTGTATCTCTTGACGTATACGAATTAAATCTTCGTTGAGTTCTACTTCCTCTTTATCAAGATTAATTAATTCTTCTTTAGCGTCCCTTAAATCATCTCTAGCTTCTTCTAAGTCTTGGAAAGCTTCTAATGGTTTAAGAGAATCATCAAGTGCGGCAGCAAAGTCGTTTGCATCAGCAATTAAATCAGCAAACACTCCCATACTTTCTGCAGCATCTTCGGTATCGTCAGCAATATCTCCTACAAGGGCACGTAATTCTTCATTGTATGGCAAGAATTGCTTAATAAGACTCATTCTGTCTTCTTCATCATTTAAGATTGCTCGTATATTTCCAGAATATTGAGCAGACAATAATTCTTGTCTTAAAATAGCATCTATTTCATCATTTTTTTGTTTAAGAGAAATACTTTGTAACTCTAATAATTCATTAAAAACATCTAGTCTTTCCAAGTCTCTGTAAAGAGCGGCACTCTCTGTTTCATTCAAAGCTCTTCCTTGTCGAATTCTTCTATTTGTATTACTAATAATGCTTTGAATAGTTTTTGCAATTTCTGATTCTGCTCCAAATTGCTCTTTGACTACTATAAGATTTTCTTCCATCAAAGCAAGTTGTTTTCTCAAAGAGTCTTCGGTTGTTTGCATTCCATCTTCACTCATTAAGCTTGGAAGTATTCCTTCAACAGAGGTAAGTGTTGAGGCTACATTTTTTGTTACATCTTCTGAAGTGTTTTTTAAAATATCTTGTAAGACTTTTCTAGTTCTAGGACCAAAAGCTTTTACTAATTCATTTTGTGTTTGTTCTTCTAGTTCATTAAATAATCCCCTAGCAATTTCATCATTAATATCTTCAGCAAAATTTGAATAAGAAACTTTGTTCATGACATCTCTGAAATCTTCGAGATTTCTCTTAGCTATAGCCAACTCTTCTGCTGTTTTAGCTACTTTATTTGCTAATAACGTGAATCCCCCAATAACTGCACCAGCAATCAAGAAAGGTTTCAACGCAGTCATAAGTCCCATACTTGCAGCTTTAGCGAATGTCATTCCTTCAGCTAGTGCTATAGAAGCTACTCTCATTTCGTAAATTAATTTAGTAACTGCTGGTATTCTTCTCAATAGTGGAATTATTCCTAATGCTGTAAACGCAGCTAAAGCTTTAGTAGCTTTTACAAATGAGTCAGTATTTAATACATCATTAAATTCTCTAAATCCAGAAATAGCATCAGCTAAATTACCAGTAAGTTTTGCTAATACTGGAACTAAGCCTTCGCCAATATCAATCATTACAGCTTTAAAACCATTTCTAAGTCTTTGTAACTGATTAAGTAAAGTACCAAATCGTTTCTCTGCCTCATTGTTTAAAGCACTTTGTTTGCTCATTTCATCATTAGCTAATGATAAGTTACTAGCTAATTCTTCTGTATCAGAAGATAACGACAAAAGAACTTTAGAAACCCTAACAGAACCTAGACCAACATCATTCAACACTGCTTGGACATCTCCACCAGATTTACCAATATTGTCTAGTCCTTGTACGAAAGCCAGAGCTGCTGCTGATATATCTTCTTGAGCTAGTTTTCTAAAATTCTCTCCAGTCATTCCAGCTGCTTCAGCAAATGCATTTAATTTAGCACCACCTTGAGCAGCAGATTGTTGCATAGCTAAGAAAAGTTTCTGTAAAGCAGTAGCACCAGCTTGAGCTTCTGTACCAGTTGCTCTAACAGATGCTGAGAATGCTAATACTTCATCAGCAGTAAGACCAGCAATCTTACCTACAGCACCGAATCTAGTTGCAAGTAATACAATTTCTGATTCAGTTGCGGCTGTATTGTTACCTAATCTAACTAAGACGTTACCTAATACATCTGCGTTCTCAGCTCCAATGCCAGTTACATTTGCTAGCCTTGCAATTGAGAAAGCAGCTTGTTCAGCTGTCATGTTTGTAGCTACACCTAACTTAGCTACAGTATCTACGAATTGTGGAATATCTGATACACCTACACCTAACTGACCAGCAATAGATGCTAATTGAGCTAATGAGTCAGCTGTTACTGGAATAGTAGTAGAAAGGTCTAATATGGAATCTCTGATATCTGATAATTCTTCTTCAGATGCTCTAGCTAAAACTTTACGAACTAAAGCAAAAGAATCTTCAAATTGTGCTGCCGCTACAACAGAACCAGCCATAGCTGCACCCATACCAGCAAGAGCTGCTGCTGATGCCGCGAATGCTGCCGCTGGAACGGCTGATGCAAGCTTGGTCATAGCTGCACCAGTACCTTTAGCCATGTTTTGCATACCAGCTACTGCTTGGTCGCCAACGATACTAGCTAAAAAGGCTAATCTACCGATTACACTTGCGTTATTTTCCACTTTCTTCCATTCCTAAGTCTTTAAGAGCGTCGTTTAAATCGACAGATGTTCGAGGGATATTGGCTCTATCGCCACGTTTGTAGTCTTGCCATTTTTGTTCCAATTCTGCTTCCTCTCTTAGCTCCCTTATGTAAGGTGCAAAAAAAGCTGATTCTTCACTAGCAAGGTTGAATAATAGTACTCTGAACTTCCTCCAACTTATTCTTAGAGGTTCGTCCACATGATAGAACCTTTGGAAATCCGACTCCACTGCCCCCCAGCGTTCTATCACATCACTGTAGGACAAATCTATTTTGGGTCGGAATCATCTCCAGTAGGCACTTGCTCTTCAGTCATTACCTTATAATGAACTAAAAGTTTCATGGTTACATCTTCTAACTGTTCCCATGTAGCACCATCTTCCAACATTTGCTCTAGGTTTTTTTCTCCAACAAGAGAACCTAACCATTCTGGTAAGTCTGCTGTTCCTATACCGCCTGTTTCATCCATCAATTTAATTTGTTTGAGAACTACCCGTGCTGGAAGTTTAGGGGCAAGTTCGTAAACTCGACCACAAACTTTTATTGACACGGGTTCGTTTTCGTCCTCGTTGACAGCTTCGTCAAAATCGTATAAAGGCATTCCGCCCTCCTATCTATAAATTACTATTGACTAATCTTCGTCAATAATCTTGAATATTTCGCTGAATTGAGCACTGTCGCCCGGCTTCAACAATTTGTACTCAACGCTTAAAAGAACCTTTTGAGGTGCTTTAGCATGAGACATTGAGAAAGCTCCGACGTTTACAGCTCTAGGAATTTGGATATCTCTCTTCTTGAGAGTTCCACCTAAGTCTGAACCCGGTGCATCAACTCTTAGCAACAATGATTTCTCTTCAAAGGAATCAGTTGCTGGTGGCGTAATGGTTGTAAAAGTACCATCTGAGTTACTTGTACCACCTGCCATTGCTAACTTCATGTTAGCTACAGAAACTTGTGCCAATTCTCCACTAATTCTTACTTCTTGAGCAGTCTTAATGGTAAAAATTGGGTCTATTTCTTCTGCGACCATAACATCTTCAAATGTTTTGTCGTAATCTAATGTCCAACCAGATTCTGAGTATCCAATGTCTACCCAGTCAACTGCTGGAGTTGTTGTTGGGTCTGTTGGGAAAGCTGTTGCTTCTGTAGCAGTGTACAGAACACCAGTTCCTAACATAACCTCACTAATGGTTTTAGCCATGTTTATATCTCCTATTTATTACCAAAGGAATTTGTCATTCCTCTTCTTGTTCCACAGCGTCGTCTTCCCACCAGTCTGCTTTAGGCTCTTCTGCTTTTGGTTTTTCAACCGAAGCAACGTCGCCCCATCCTTCTCCATCAGCAACGAGAGTAGCTACTCTCATGCTTCCTACTCTACGAGTAGCTTGTGAAAGCCTCTTCCATTCATTCTCAGATACTTCCACCCACTCATCATGAGTAAAAAACACATCAAGTTTCTCATCTCTCAAAATATCCAAATCGTGAACGATTGGATTTATCTTAACTTTCTTCATGAGTTTGCTCCATAAATCATTACTATATCTATAGTATAGCGTGCTAAACCAAGCTCTGGCTCGTCAAGTCTTTGAGGACCGTTTTGAATCGTAAAACCGAATAATCTACCAGTAACTCCACCAGTAGAAGTTAATACTTGAGGACTTTGGTCAAATGCTTCTCCATATATTGCATTTGCTAAATTATATGCTGTTGCGTAATCTGGTTGACCTTTTGTATTATTTGTAGCATATTTTCCTGCATAGCAATCAATTTGAAGATAAGCTTCATCAATAAGTACTTCACTTGCTTGAGGAGAACCACCAATTCTAGTAATAACCATAAAAGGCATTTCAGAATCTTGAGGTAATCTTGTAGCTATCTTTTGGTCAACAATATCAGTAATACTGGTCTTACTTAAAGCCCAAGTCCTAGCTAATACTTCTGCGTCTGGTAATGTTTGTGCCATTATTTACCAAATACTCCTTTTATAGAATTTCTATAATATCTATGTACTATATTTCCATCTATTCTACCAGACTGCTCTTTGAGAATTCCTCGATATTTGTTAGTAATACTTATTGCACCTTTACGCATTGGAGCTCTTGAAGGTTGATATCCTTTATAATTAATCAATCTACTTGCTACATCAGTTCTTGGAGCTGGGGCAATTTGTGCTGGTAAACCACCAATTGTAGGAGTATATCCTCCACCACGACCATACTCAACAGCTGGAGCATAGTAAGCTTCTCTGTTTCCCATTGTTACAGCAATCTCATTTTCATCTGTTGCAATAGGAGCATTCATTACTTGGATAGACCTAATCAACGCACCAGTTTTGATTGGAGTATATTTTTGCACTTCTGTCATAAAGTCTCTACCAAAGTTCCACAAGAATTGCTCATAACCATTTTCCATAACTCTATTTGCTGTTGGTCCAACAATATTTCCTTTACCTTTGATAACTACTTTCTTATGACCTTTATTAAATAATTTATTTTGTTGTCTTTGAAATTCTGCTGCCATCTTTGAACGAACTGCACGAGACAATGGGTTGTCGCCGGGTATAGATTTAACTATTGCACCAGTACCACGACCTAACATTCTTCGCCCGAAACGACGACCGATAGCTGATTGAGTTGGCATTCCTAATGAAGGGAATAAAACTGTACCGCTTAATCTTGCTACTGTACCTCTAATAGCTGAGAAGTCTCCAAGTGTTCTAGCTATAGATAAAGAATTATTTCTGATTTTAGGCATAAACTTGCCGGGTATCATTGATGTTATGTCTCCAGCTGCTACTGAAAAAGTATATAAGGAGCTTCTTACTTTAGATACTGAAGAAACATTTCTTGGTACATTGATATAACGAGGAATAGCACCAGAGGAAGTTGGTCGGAGAGTACGCATAGATACTTTTTTCTCTCCAACAGACCTAACAATTACGTTACCGAAGTATTTTTTAACAGCCATTAGTAACCAGACTGTATTCTTATTTCTTGATAAAAGATATTACCAAATCTATCTTTAATTTTATTTACAGATTCTATTTCGTAATAACTTCCATCAATTACTAACCTATCTTTTGTTGTGACATCAACACCTCCTTGAACTATAACTAGGAACTCTCTATTGTCAGCGACTCTAGAATTATCTCTAGATTCAGATATATTATTATTTCTAATTATTCTTGCTTGAACATTTGTTGCAATTGTTGACCAAGTAGATGTTGACAATCCTCTATCATCATATTGAGAACCACTAAGTCTTTCAATATCAATTGATTCATTTAATAAGGACGTAGTAATTTTTGGCACATACTTATTATAGCAAACACAAAAGCCGCCCCTTTGAGCAAGAGACGGCTCTAATGTTAAACAAGATGAACTTTTAGTTTACCATAGTTTTATTGTGTTCTTTTTTGTAATGTTCAAGAGTAAACTCTTTAGCATACAATTTAGCTTCTTTAATAGGTAGACCTTTGGTATTTCTTGCTGATACATAAGCATCATGAAATACTTTGCAAGTACTTTGCAATCCCAAGTTAGAAGCTTTCATTCTGTAGAAATCATCTGCTGGTAACGGTCCTAGCTCTGGAACTCCAGAACATACTTTCATTTCAACTGGTTCTGCACCAACTTGATTTTCTTTTCTAATATTGTAATAGTATGCTACTTGCTCTTTAGTGCAATCTTTACAAGCATTAGAGAGTCCATTGAATGGAACTTGCTTATCTTTATAAAACTCTGAAGAACTTTTTGTTACTTTACATCTCCAACACTTTTTATGTGTAGGATTAGCTCTTTTGTACTCAAAGTCTTTCACAGCATTGTTATAAAGTTCTTTCAATTCTGGATATTTATCGATTACTTTGATAAAACTTCTATTACCAATATCTTCGTGTGCTTTAAAATAATCTGAAGATGCAAATGTTTCTCCGTCTCTTACTCTTTCCATTAATTCTGAAAAGTTTTTGACTATAAACATTTCTTTAGCCTCTTCTACAGTAGGTAGTCCAGCTTTCTCTCTGATTTGTCTAACTCTTTCACGAGATATTTTATATTTAACAGACCATGTAACATTTGTTTTCATAGGCTCTGCTTCTATATCAGCTAAGAGATTAAAATCTCTTTGCATTTTTTCTTCTGTATATGTTTGTGGCATATTACTCTCCTATCTATACGTGCCAACCAGTAGCAGTTAATTGCTTGTGTTGGTCTTCTTTGTATTGAACCTTATCTTTGTGTTTAAGATTCATTGTCCATCTGTAAGGTATCACTGCGTGAATACCCATTCCATAAGGTCTGTCATACTTGTAATGAAGACGATACAAAATGTTGTGTCTTAATTTCCAAGCTCTCCAAACTTTATTGGAATAAACAATGCCTTGCCCACCAGCTTTTATGTTATTAGAAGCTAATGCCCAAGTCCACATCAATTTTCTAAACCACTGGAATCTAAAATCAAACGATTCTTTCTTACCGTCAATAGTTACCCATAACTGATAAGGGAAACAAGAATACTTGTCTCTGTGAAACCAGTAGTTACCGTGAGCTAGCTTAGATAGCCCTTTGAACAATAATTTTTCAATCATATTTACTCTCTCCATCATTAATACTATTCTATGGTAAAAAGGGGAGCTTGTCAACTCCCCTTTATAATTATTTATCACAGATTTTACAATCTAGTTGTCGACGTTTTAAAGGACATAGTCCTCCGTCTTTGAGAAACATCATAAAGATTTCTTTTTGAGAAACCCAAAGTTGTTTCTTCTTTTTAAGAGGATAGTAATAACCACCACCCTCTTTGCGCGCACTAAAGTGAGAGCATCTCTCGAACCAAGTGTCTGGTCCTTGATGCCTATCTTGAGTACACTCAAGCTTCACATAAGAAGTAGTTACAGTTCTTTTACCGAATCTAGTTTTGTCTGCGTCAAGAACTTCTATCACTTTTTTGACAGTTTTCTTGTCTAAGACTTTAAATTCAGCATTGCAAACGTCGTAACGTCCTCTGCTTTCACGGTCACTATAAGGTGTGTACACGAAGTGTGGAACTTCAAATGTATCTCCTATAGCTAAATCTTTTACTTCGGGAACTTGTTGGCTGTAAAGTCCAAAAGAAGTTACATCAAACATATTCCTTTTTATTTGATTTACAGAGTAATCTGGAACGTCACTTCGTATTTCTACATCAGTTACAGCTTCTGGTTGTCTCTCTCTACCAAGACGTGTTGCTTGTGTAGATAGAGGGCTTTCGCCATTACTCCAAGTGTATTTTTTATTCATATTATTCCTCCTCCTCAGAAAGATATTTTCCTAATTTACAGTTATAACGAAATTCAGCTTTTTCTGCTGGACTTCGCTTTTCATTTAATAGACGTGTTTGCCCTAACACCCATTCAGTGATAGTTACAACATCTGCTTGTCGCTTTCTATCAATATAAGCTACACCAGAGTCATAGTATTCACTAGATACTGGGCTATAGGGATGAACTTGTTCTTTTTGAACAGATTCTTTAAGAATGTGATAATCGATTTCGATTTTATCAGTTTCCATTTTTACCTCCAATTTAATTTACTAAACCATTCTATGGTAAAAGTATTTGTTTGTCAAATTTTGTTTATTTTTATTTTTTCTCAGAAATGTCATATTTTGGTTATTTGACCTCACAAATGTGGTAAAATAATGGTATGGCTGATGTTAAACAAGATACAGCAAAAGCCCTTATAAGCGAAATGTACGAAGAAGATGGTTATACCATCTCTGTAGAGTGGAACGAGTATTTATTGTCTCATGAAGCTCAAGTGTATAAGCAATATAAGGACCAATACGGAAGAATAGGCATGAAGCTTATATCTACTGGAGTGGGTAATTCTAAGGAATTAGCTGTTGCAAGTGCGAAAAAAAATATTTAGTACTTGTAATTTAGTAGAATATACCATAGAGTATGTTTTATGATTACAAGTTGCTTAATATTTTTAGCTAGTTTTAGCAGTGGGGATGTTTTACCCTCATTTGATAATATTCCTAAAATTAAAGAATGTCTAGATAGCGTTCCTTCTTCTATGATTGAACACATACCTCATTATGTAGAACATTTTGATGAAGAAAATTTATATACAGCAGTAAGAGTTGGTTGGTGTGAGAGCAGAGGTAAAGAGACTGCATACAATCGAGGAGCTGATGATTCGGGGGTCATGCAATTTATACCTTCGACATGGAATTGGATTGCTGAAAAGCATGATATGCCTAAATGGAATGAGTGGATAATACTTAGGTATGGAAAACCATACTATGGCTCACTCATTAAAGTAGAAGATTCTGCTATGTCTGCTAAAAAAGTTCAGATGGTTGCCGAATATAATATAAAAATGGCATCTTTACTAGCTGAAGACACATACGGCAGAGTTACTTTTAAAGACTGGAATGCTTCAAAGTTTTGTTGGGGCAATCCTAAAGTTTTTGAAAGAAAGTGGAGAAGAGAAGGATATTAATGTTTAATCAATATTATCTAAAGACATTACATAATTTTGTAAAATTCTTTGAGTGGTTTACTGAAAGACTTGATTATTTAATTGAAATGAAAGAGTATGAAATCTATTCAAGAAAACCTTATCCTCAAGAATGGTTTGAGGAGGAATAATGGAAATTGATAACACATATAGACCTTTACCTTATTATTTAACGATTAGAGAATCTGATATTGAAGGTTTAGGTTTATTTGCAACTCAAATAATTAACAAAGGCAAGAATATTGGTTTAAGCCATATCAAAGATGATGAACATCAACATGGTCTTATTAGAACTCCTCTTGGTGGTTTTGTAAATCATAGTGAAAACTCTAACTGTGAACTTATTGACATTGGTCCTAATATATTCTTATTAGCTAAAAAAGATATTATGCCAGATGAAGAATTAACATTAACATATAGGACTTACGAAGTATGAGTTACAATTCCAGATGCACAGATTGCGGTAGATGGCTAGAAGAAGGTCAATATCTTTGTGTCATCTGCGCACAAAACAGAGACTAAAACTGAACTTTTCTTTTCTTAGCAGCTTGAGCCTTAGCTCTTTGTTGTGGAGAAGCTTTTGAAGGGTCAGTATTCCAATCTACCCCAACAGTTCCATACATATATTTTTGACCACTAATTAATCTTTTGCATGATTTTTTACATTTCTCACATTTGATTTTAGGGTCTTCAGCTATAGAATGTTGAACTTCAAATATGTGTTCACAAGTTTTGCATTGATAATCATATCTAGCCATTTGATTTTGTTGCCTTTCTATATCCACCTTTAAAATTACTATTTAAAAATGTCGTATTGCTATCTAAATGATACTTATCATCATCAGTAAGCATCGACATATTGAATTTAAATTTACTTCTTTTAAATGGTATTGCTTGTATAAATGGTGTGCCTTGTTTAATCATAAACTCTTTGTCATGGATTATTGTAGGAAAATTGACTTCATGCCACTTATCTGTTTCAACTACAGCTGGTAATACTGTGAATCTTTTTTCAAATTGATAATAAGGAGCTATGAATAATGTTGACCAACCTTTAGGAGTGTAAAAATACCAAGCACTTTCAAACTTTAAAGGATGTTTATAATCAGTTTCTGATATAGGCATTTTATACACTTGGTCTGCATCATGAGAAGTTACGCGTATAGGAAAATCTTTGCTATCTACTTCTAGATAGTCATCATTTCTTTGTATTAATGTATCTGTCCAGTAAGGAATTATGTAGCCAGAAGAAAGATAATCAATAACCGCTGGGCATCTTTTTATTGTTGATGTATAAAAGTTTTTAGCTATGTCTCCAACTTTACCAAACATATTTCTATTATTTGGTTTAAATTGATGTCCAGCTGGTTTTTCAAAGTATTCATCCATATCTTTGAACCACTGAGGAAAATAAGCAGCAGCTGGTTTTATTGGTGCGGCTTTATCTAAGCCAGCAACGTTTGTTTTAAATTGTATACCCTCCGAAAACATAACTACATTTTACTTGATAGGGTATTTTTTACAAATTTTAAGATAATCATTAACTAAATCATCCATATCTTGAACTAAGTTAACTTTTTGCATTCTTAAAGAGTTCATTTGCTCTAAAACAGCTTCCATAAATTTTTCAATTTCAATATCTTGGAAGTATTGTTTTCTTCTTTGTTTATTTACGTTTATATCCATGAAGCTAGTCTAGCAGACCAGCGGATGTGAAATATTGTTTTTTGTATTTATTTAGAATGGATTTTTCAGCTGGTCCAAGTAATTCTTGGTTAAATTGTTCTAGAACAGATTCATATTCAGCTGTATAATCGCCAATTGATTCAGATTTAACCATTTGAAATTGTGAATCAGTTGTATTATCAGCGATATTAGTTGATACTTCTCCAGTAGATTGTTGTGTTGATAGAGAAGCAGATGCTAAAAATAACTTTCCAGCTACTCTAGCACTAACGAATTTAATATCGTTTGGAATATCTTCTGCTGAAACTTCTGAATCAGAGTATCCAGCAGTATAAGTTACTGTAATGTTTTGAAGTCTTTGAGCACTCCAATATTGTAAGCCAGTTCTTTTTATTAATCCTAAAGCTTTATATACAACATAATCATTCAAATTGCCAGATACTAAAGTAACATCGTCTTCAACAACAGATGCTACAGAAATAATAGGAGCACGCTTTACGAATAAGTCTTCGGAATCGTCTCCATCGAATGTTTCAACTATATTTTCTTGATAAGACAAGCTGTAACCAACATAATTTTCGATAGCTGCATCTGCAGCTGGTATAAGAAGGTTTGTTACAGTAGTTTCGTCATTAGCGGATAAATCGACACCAAGAACTTTCTCTACATCAGAAACTGTACTTAGAGCCATTTAGAGCCTACTTGTCTTCTACGTCTTCTGGTTTTACAGCTTTGTTTTCTACTTCTTTTTTAGCTGATTTTTTAGGAGCAGCTGGTTTTGGAGCTTCTTTTTTCCATCCATTTTGCTCTAAATAAGCAATAGAGTATTCCATTCCTTTTTTAGCTATCTTTGAAGCATTAGATTTTGGTACATCATTAGCTGGTCCTTCAAATATAGAACCATCTTGTAATTTCCAAATATCTTTTTCTACTTTTATATATTCCATTAAATTTAATCCTTTGGGTTATGTAATGGGGGTACTAGACCCCCATTACTAATGTTTACTAACTAATTTCGACTTAAGCGAAGTTAGTGATTTTTGTAAATGCTTTTTGTTTGTAAACAGGGAATCCAACTCTCATTGTTGCTCTGATTGCAACTTTACCTTTGGTAAAGAAGTCAGAATGAGAATCAGAAACTGCAATGTCAAGACCTTGCTTCATGACAACATGAGCAGCCTCTCCACCGCCGAATCTACCAACAAGAACAGTTCCTTCAGCAATTGCTGTTGTTGGAACTACTTTAAGTCCCCAGAGGGAAGCTTGAGCAGCACCGTTGAATCCGCCAGCAGCTGTAAATAATGGGTTATAAGAACCATTAGTTGCAACATCAGAAACAGATGTAACCATCTTGTTCCAGTCAGCAGGATGCATAACAATTGCATCTGGCTCTACGAAAGCACCAGTTCTAATGTCTGTGATTGCTTCGTAGACTGAACCTATTTTATTAAGGTCTCCAGCGTATGATGAATAGTCAACTTCGTTAACTAATGTTTTACCAGCATCTAGGATACCTTCTAAGTTAGGTGCAGAACCATCTCCATTAAGAAGTTGGTTGTCTAATCTTAAACGAATCATTGTTGATAGACGTGAGTTTACGTATCCTTGAATACCACTAACATCTGCAAGCAATTCTTCTGTTACAGGTAAGAAAACAGCAATCTTTCTAATAGCAGCTGTTTGCTCTGTGAAGTCAAGTTCTGCTTCTCCAGCAGCACCTTCCTCAGCAGCTTCAGCAGCGCTGTTTGTGAATGTTGTTTCTTCCAAATATTGGAATGCATTTTGGTCTGTTTCGATTTGGTCGAATAGTCCAATAACTGCATTTGGGTCTCTCAAAGAAAATTCAAGAACGCCCGGTTGTCTTAGAACTTCTGGTGGGTAGTTATTAGCTGTACCAGCACCTAAAGTTGCTTTGAAACCCATTGGGTTGAAATTAACTTGTGTGTCAATTCCGCCAATGCCTTTTTCCATGTAGCTCTTGTAGCTCTTAGAACCTACAAATGCTTCTCCAATGGAAAGAGGGGATACATTCTCTTCTTGAGAGTATGCGCCACTTACTGGCTCTGAATCTTCAGACATAGCTTTTTCGTTTGCACTTTTAGCTGAAAGAACGTTTACTTCTTCGACCAAGTCAGAAAGTTCGCTATTTCTTTTAGCGATTTCTTCTTTTTGGTCAGCTGAGTACTTGCCGTCTTCTGCAGGTGCATCAAAAAGCTCTTTTAATTCAGCTCTTTTAGCAGCGACTTTTTCTCTTAGCTCTTTAATTTCTGCCATGAGAATAATCTCCTTACTTTATTAATTTATACTGTATCGTCGAGTTCCGCTAATGCAGCTTCAGCAAGTATTTGCTGAGTTTCTACAAATAGCTCAGAATCGTCTTCTTCCGCAACTTCTGCTTCAACTACTTCTTCTGAAACCTCAGCTTCAGCTTCTGCAATTTCCTCTTCAACAATCTCTTCAGATGCTTCTTCTTCTTCAGATTCAGAAACTTCTTCTGATGAATCTTCAGCTTTAGGCTCTTCAACAGGGTTCTCTGCTGGAGCTTCTTCGACTTCTGAAACTATCTCCTCAGCTTCAGCGGTCTCTTCTGATTCATCTGAAGCTTCTTCAACTTCAGAAACTGGCTCTTTCCCGACTTCCTCAATAAGTTGGTCGAGTTCAGCCCATGCATCATTCAAGTCTTCTTGAACAGCACGAAGTGCGGTAGTTGCTTGTTCTGACAACTTCCTACCATCTCCCTTTCGCAACTCTCCAATGGAGGTTGCTCTTACAATGAGGCTCTCTAATGCAGCAAGCACATCCTTTACCTCGTCTGAAAAACGAGCACCTTGCACGCTAGTGTCGTCCCCAGAAACCTCAGAAGAATCTTTTTCTTCTACTTCAGATTCTTCTCTTAAACTTTTTTCTATAGAAGCTAAGTATGATGCGTGGTCTTTACAAGGCATATAGTATTCTTCGCCTTCGTACATTTCTTGATGAGAACCAGAACATCCTAATTCTTCTGCTCTTTTCTCAGCTTCTTCTTCTGTTTTAAACATATCTTTAGGAGCAGCTTTTAATGAATCTTCATAAACTGCTTCTTCTCCAGATTTAATAGAAAGAGTGTAAGTTTCTCTATTTGCTCCAACTAGAACTGGAGAGACTTCGTAAACTGTAAGGTCTTTAAGAAATCTAGCGTCAACTTCACTTCCGTCAGCACCTTTGAATTTTTTGACTTCTGAATCGTTAATTCTAAAACCGAATGACCATTCTTGAAGGTCTTCCATAGCTTTAGCTAATTGATATGCTTCTTTACCAGCTTCAGTGTCCATGAAAAAGTTTCCTTTAAAAGTTGCTTTTTCTTCATCAGTTTCAATTGTTCCTTTACCAATTGGTTGGTCCCACTTGTGTGCAAACACCATAGGAACTTGGTTATCTTTAAAACCAGATTTGATTGCTGTTGGTAAAACAACATCTCCGTCAGTATCTAAATTGTTAAAAACTGAGAATACTGCCTCTACCTTACCAGTCTCTTCGTCGAGAGCTTTAAATTCAAAATTCTTTGATTCTTTTTTCAACTTCTTACCTCTAAATCTCTTTCTATAAATAATATTTTAACATTTATTTTTCGTCCTTTTTCTCAGATAACAACTTTTGAGCTTTTTTCTTACGAGCATCGACTTTTTTCTTTTGCTCGTTGACTAGCTTCTTCATTTCAGAGACACCACCAGTTGTAACGCCTCCCCATTTCATAACGGCAATAGCACCGTTAAGTCTGTTGTTATTCTTATGACGATTCATAAATCGTTCTCTTCTCTTTACCCAAGAAAGAACTGCTGGACTTCTATCTCCAGATTTGTATGCAGACCATCTATTGAATGCATCATTACCAGTGAATGAAGTTGGAGGATTTCCTCCAGTACCAGCTCTTCTCCAAATTGTTGGATAATTTTCCTTCAAGTCTTTTACGTACTTGAAATCTGGAAACTGTTTATATTGTGAGTTAGATAAACTTATTTTTTGATTATCTCCACTCTTTGGAAAGTTAGTAATATCATCTTTTGCTTTTAGACTTTTACGCCAATCTTTAATCTTCTTTAACTTAGAAACATCCATTGTTACATTTCTATCAGTTTTAAGATGTGAACCATCGTCCATAATTGCCCATACTTGCATAGTTGCTTTATCATCTCTTGCATTTAAAGATTTGATAACTCCATGAACGGTTGATGGTGGGTCTGGGTCTTTATTTATTGACCAGCTAACAGTATCTCCAACTTTAAGTTCTGATAACGAAGCTTTTTCATTAGATTCTTCTTTTATTTTGTCTGCATAAAGTAATGCTTCAGCTTCTTCTGTTGATACTTTTAGTTCGTCAATAACATCTTCTGCTCCTTTTTTAGAAGAGAGAGGATGTCCGCTCGGTAATAAATCTTGGTCAAATGGTTTTCTTGGGAATTTACCTTTCATACCTTTCAAGAAAGCGTTAACTCTGGCTATTCCCCATTGGGTTGCTCCAGTTACATTACCCCTAACTGAGGCTGGGTTAGTACGATAAGCACCAACTCCTCTACGGAAAACAGCAGCTAACATTCCATAAGTAGCTTTGTATTTAGGATTAGAAGCATTATGGTCTTTTACTTTTTTCTCTAAGGTCTTTTTAACCTTTTCTGAAATAGATGGAGCTTTAAATTCTTTTTTCATGTTTGCTAAATAAGCTTCAGCCTCTGCTTCAGTTTTAAAACATTTAATTATTTCATTATCTTCATGTCCTATGACACACCAAGCACCGTTAGGCATTTCTGCGATATATTTTTCTTCGTTTCTTGGTTCATCAGTCATTTGAATAACTGGTTGTCTTTGAGATTCAACTTGCAAGTCTCCAGTTGTAAGAGTTGCTTTCAAATCTAAACCTTCAATATCTATTCCAGCTTCAGCCATATCATTTGCTTGTTGTTCAGTAATTTGATAAGGCTTATTTCCATCTTCTTGAGGAACAGCAACCATGTTGAGTGGTCTTAAGTAAACTTCATGTGTTTCATCAATCTCTAATCCAGCTGCTTTTCTTGCTTCAGCAATTGTTACCCAACCACCAGCAACACCCATGTTCATTCTCTTGTAAGTATCATTTTTATCTTGTGATAAAGCTCTTACTTGTTCTAGGTCATAAGCACAATATGTATTTACATCGCTTGTAAAGTCAGCAAGTAATAACTGATGAGTCAATTCGTTAGCGACTGTTTTCCATAAAGGAATAAGTTTTTGTTCTGTAAAGAACTCTCTTAATTCTTTTGTATTGTTGTAGGTCGCCGCATCTAAACCAGCACCGAGACCAGCGAGAATAGCTGGGACACCTAAAACTGCAGAAACTCTTTCTTCTGGAAGTCTTCTTAATTCTTTTAAATCCATTTGGTCTGGAGAGAAAGAAACTGTTTTAACATCCATTGCACCAGTAAGAACCATTGGAGCACCTCTGTTAGAGCCACCAAATTTAGATTTATACATTTTTGCAATAGCTTCTGCTTCTTCTCTTGATGGACCACCAGCTTGGTCATCTTTTGGACTTAAGATAACGCCCGGCACTGCCATATTGTGAAGTAAAGAAGTTGCATATTGTCCAGCAGCTTCATCTCCAAGTAACTCACGAAGTACAGATTTTAGTGGGGCAAATCCTCTTCTGTGATTATTTGGGTCTATTCCTTGTCGTATGTGAACTAAATCGTCTTTCTTTAAGACTACAAACTCTCCCATGTGCTTTGAAGAACCATAATATTCATAATGAGTAATCAATTCATCTTCAGTTCCTCTTGGTGTTACTCTATCTGGCATCATTGGGATTAGTTGAATAACTCTTCCAGATGAGTTTCTTACTTTCAAAAGATAAGCATCTCCAGAAGCGTTGATAGCAGTAACTATGTAATGAGAAAGTAATGAACCAGATGTAAATGGATTTGGTCGTTGCATTAATTGCTCAACGGGATGAGTGTTTACTTCATTAATCTCTTCGCTAGTTTTTTGGAAAATTTTAAGTTGTGGTTCAGCAAATGAGGTTGCAAGAACATTCAAACAAGCGACTACAGCTGAGTTACCAGTTCCTTCTCCTAAATCATCAATTAACTGACTTGGGAATGAACCAGATGTTGTATTGTATCCGAATACAGCAGAATCCAAAGCACTGTTAACGCTTTGGTTATAATTTAAACCTTTTACTTGTCTCTCTGGCGGTGCTTGTAAATAATCAACCGCTCTTCTATAAAAACTTTTCTTTTCTTCAGCCATTAATAAGCTTCCCACTTCCTTTGTCTACGCTCTTGCACAACTGCGTAAGATAAGCAGTCGACAATATCGTCATGGGCGCCAACTGGAAACGTGAGAAGCTCACGCTCAACATTAGCTACCCAAGAGTACTCTTCATTCTTAGGAAGATAAACTAATCCTGCTTCCATCTTAGCAGATAAAGGCATGGCTCTTTGGCGCTTGTCCCTATCCGCCTTTAATTCGATAACTGGGAGCCCTTCTCTCCTTGCAAACTGCACTAAAGCTAACTGGAATCCGTTTTTTTCAATTCCTACGAATTCTAAATTGTGTTTTAATAATTGATTTTTTATACGAGGAATAATATCTGGAGCTTCCATTCTCTCAATAACCATATCTAGAACAAATAGTTTTTTCGATTCTTGGTCCAATCCAAAACTGCCAATAACTGTATAGTCAGCAGATTCTCTGGTTGAAGTCGCCAAATCAACGGTTGAAAATTTAACAAGATTATTCATGTCGTAAGTCTTACCATCTGCAAATATTTGACCTACACCCATAGAGTAGTATTTAAACCAATCTTGTTTGAACATCTGAGAACCTTCAGATATAAATTCAGCCATGTACTCTTGTGCGAAAACAAGAGAACCAATTTCTTCTTTAGCTGATAAAACTTCTGATTCTTCTACAAGAGGATTAGAAGTTGAAGGAAATTGAAATCTTTCCCAATCATCTGAAGTATTAGCATGTTCCCATAAACGATAAAACCAGTTGTCCATTCCTTTTGGAGTTGAGATGAATAATGCAGAACCTTTTCTTTCAGTTAAGGTAGGACGAAGAACCTCAGTCCATGTTTCTTCTTTAACGAATGCTGCTTCGTCCATAACTAGGAAGTCAAGACCTTCTCCTCTAAGTCTTTGTGGATTATCAGCAGAACGAACACCAATAAAACCACCATTACCAAAGTCAACTTGCATGTCTCCTACTTTGATATTTACTCCCATTTCAGAAGGGAAAGATGCGGCAGCAGCTTGAATATCACGCCAACCTACTCTAGATATTGCGAATGTAGGTGCAACCCACCAAGCTCTACCACCAGCTAAAGCAACCTCCATACACATTTGCACTCCAAGTCTTGATTTACCAAAACGTCGTCCAGCACATAAAATTTTCCAACGAGCTTTAGAATCATGAACTTCTTTTTGTGCATCATGCAAAGGAGGAAATGTTATATCGTATACCCTACTTTTTACTTCTGATACGTTTTCTAAAATATCTTTTGGCGCCATCAAACTAAGTATAGGGCAAAAAAAAGCCCCCTATCTCTAGGGGGGCAAAAAAAGCCTACAACCTCACTTGTTTTTGCTGATTTTATTTTAGCAGAAGAATTATTCCTCTTCTGCTTGTGCTAGAGCAAGACCTAAATCTTTAAGATAAGCTTTTTCTGATTCAGAAAAGCCATCGTTTAAAGCTTTATACCAAATTTCGCTATATAACGAAGTCTGGCTACGGTAATAATTTTTAGAAAAATTGTAAAGTTTGCTTTGGAACTTACGCTTAATTCCAACAACGAAACCTTTACTATGATTGTCTAAAAAGAATAGTTGGAAGAAAAATTTCCCCCACCTAACTGGTGTGTTATGGTCGTTAATGTCGACCCTAGTCCAGTTTAGATGAGAACGAAATTGTTCCCTTAAATAGAACTTAGCTGTTTTCCAACCTTGCTTATACCAACTATGAAAAAATATAGTTATGTAAGATAACCAAGTACGCTGTTCCCAGCTTGGATGACCGAACCAGAAGCCCGGCTCATAACCAGCATGGCTATGACCCCAGTACATACCAAGTACTTCTGGGTTATTTAACCAGTTAGCAAATCTATGAGCGTGCTTATGACACAATCTAAACGTATGAATATCTTGGTCTAGCGAATCAGTGAAGTCGCCGTAGCCACCAGAAACTTGAAGGTCTAAACCACCCTCGTTATTAGCTTGCATTGTTCTACTGCATTTTGCACATTGAAAATACAATTTTTTTTGCATTTCTGTAATATCAGACATAATACCTCCCAGTATTAATTGTTTTATTTCTCTTCATCGTCCGATAGACAGCTTGTAACATACAAGGAAAACTGGCTAGGTAAAAATAATAAAACACCTTCCAATTTTTAGCATGAAAACCTTATATGCTACAAGCTACCTATTGGTAGCTTAGAACAACTAAACTCTTTTATTGACTTACAAGGGTCGAGACCGAAATCTTTTTTACCAATTGCTCCCAATGCAAACTACAATTTTAAGCTGCCACGCCCCTAGTATTTCGATTTAGACAAAGGACACATTCGCAACGTAAAGTCAGTGCTTAAAGACCTACCTTCCCCACCGATGACACACCGAAATGGTTCTTATACTGTTTTGCGAAATAGCCACCGATTTTGCCCTTATTCTAGGATTTTTAATTAGTACTTACTTGACCGTTTTGGGTTACCCACCCAGCGTTTTCAAGCTTTCCGTTTTATCGCCATTTTTTAAGACAGCCGATTAGCTTTATTTAGTTGTTCTATATAAAATATTCTATGGTATTGAAATTATCTTGTCAACTTTATTTTAAAATAATCTCAAAAAAAAATACAGCTCTGCCGTTAAGCAAAGCTGTTGATGGGAGGGCAGTCAGCTCGGAAGGTAAACCTTCCTTTAGGGAAGCCGACATACCTATAGTACCACATCAAAAGTTGCTTTTTTTTAAAGCATCATATCATCAAGCAGATTACCTTTTTTAGGTAGCTCAGATATTCTTAAACAAACTTCATTAAAACTTAAATCAACTGGAATATTGAAAAGCTCTAAAGTTTCTTTGTAATCATCTCCGTCTGCAAAAAGTTCTGCCATAAGAGCAGTTTCAAATTTTCTATCTTTTTGAGTTTTACCAGAATCAGCTATTGGCTCATCAGTATTACGAAGTAAACCCGCAACAGTTTTTAACCATAGTGCTTTAGTCATATCTTTATCTCTACCCTTCAGAGAACCTTCTGTTGGTGTAGAAACTTTATAATTATCACAAGATACGTTATCTGAACTATTTTCACAAAGTAGAACAAATGTGTATTTACCGTACTTATCCATCATCCAGTATTCAGTTTTAAAATCACAAGTCTTACCTAAGACATCACAACCACCTTTAACTTTGAACTCATCAGCTCTAGTTTTAGATTGTGCCCTATTGACGAGTACGTTGTAAACAATACTAAGTGAAGGAGGAAAATCTCTTGGTTGTTTTCTTACTTCATTAAAAGCATATTCAACATCTTGTCTTGCATAAGGCGCAAAGTTTTTAAACCAACTAGCCCAATGCTCATCAGATAAGTCATCAATAGTTTTAGGATATTCAGTTTCCCACATCTCCCTAAACTTTCCCATCCAGTATTCTTTTGTGATACCAACGATATCTGTTTTAGAAGGAGGAGCAGTTTGCTTATCTTTGAGCATAGCCTCAAAAGGCATTAAGTTGTTTTCTTGAACTCTATCTATTGCATCAGCCATTATTCTGTACCCGTAACAAAAAGTAGAAATCTAAATTTAAGATAGTCTCTCCACTCTTCTTGTCCCATTTGACTGTATTGATGTGCAAGAACTTGGTCATTACAAATTTTCATAGCAGCATCAATCCAACTTATACGCATTTCAGATAATGTTGCATCATCTTCAACCCAAGAGT
>Ga0213859_10000135_pt1 | contig 32931 bp, 18 predicted proteins | sample PICome_2_FD_160133 | JGI IMG/M metagenome (GOLD analysis project Ga0213859, IMG submission 160133) | Coastal seawater microbial communities near Pivers Island, North Carolina, United States - PICO304 | ecosystem: Environmental > Aquatic > Marine > Coastal | place: USA: North Carolina...
AGTTTAAAAAAAATCGCCAGGAAAAAAATCCACCAAAACCTTTTTTGAAATACCTTATGCTATATAAAACTAGCATGGGTTATTTTAAATGTCTATTGAAGATTATGATATGGATGATTATTCCCGTTATTTGGAGTACAGTACAAACGAGGACAAAATGCTTACTGACGAACCGATGATTAGTTACGATTCATTTATTGACAGATTCATTCTGGATGCACCAAATGGAGAGACGTATTATTTCAGAGATTATGAAGGTGCCGAAGATTTCTGGATGTTAAACTTCAAGGAAAACGTTGATTTAGATGCCTAATTATAAACCTGTTGTTGAGAGTATAGGGGCAGGATCTAGTAATATTGATGTAGCATATGAGATAGGTACTGAGATACCATTAGCATATCCTTCAGGTACATTTGATGCTAATGCAAATCCACCTGCTTATATCAATGTAGGAACTGCGACTTCTGACAGTAATTACAGAGATAAGAGACATTACACACGATCAAACAATACCTATAGGCAGACATGGAAACTGCCTAATGGGGTATCAATAGATTCGTGTGACTCATCAGGTCAGACATGGTATATTGACAGTTATTCTAGTGAGACTGATCGTATTGTATATTTGGGGGAGGATCTTACAGCAAGTTTAAATAATAATTATACTGGATGTTGTTTTGATGAGAATGGGAATCAAGTACCAGAACCATCATTAAATCAGAAGCGTGTTACTGAGATTGTATTAGAGGGTATAACATTTGATACTTATGGAAAAGTAAACACAGCATCTGGTATTGAGTATAAAGCTAATTGTATAGTTGAACCTATAGTATCTACCGTTCGTAGTGAGACATTTACAGTAACATTCAATAGTATGGTTCCAAATATTGCGGATAATGCTCCATATTTGGATGATGATATTACAGTTACATTAGAGCGTAGTGATGGTAGTAGTGTAATTGCCACATCAAGTACGGGAACCGTAACGATGAGTGCGGTAGCACCACAAACAATCACAATAAAGATTGGAGGGGAGTTTGGAAAAAAACTTTTTCCTGATGAGGTTTGGGAGTATTATTATGAAAAAAATTCCGAGTTTACGGAGATTCCAAGTCATTTAAATGTTGATATTGAATTTAATGAACGTAAACCAAATCCCAATGAGTTATTTGAATTATATCGTATTGATAAAGATAATAACACGGGGCAGAATTTAAATGATTTAAGTCAGGAAGTACCTGAGGGTTCAGCATTATATGCATATAGGGGAGATCGAACAGAACGTGAAGCAGGTATAAACCCTATTGAGGGTAGTACGAGTCGTGCAGGGCATCGTGATATTGTATTTAATTTTACAGTAACGAGTAGTATTCCTGTATTACCGACAACTCCTTGGGCACATGGTACATTATTACCCACAGGATCATATTGTACTAAGGGTGGGTCTACCTATTATGTGGAATTAGGAGGTATACCAAGTCTAGCTATACCAGCAGATGTAGGACCTAGTGGTACTGGGTTCTTTATTGATAATAGTGGTATGCGTTATCGTTATATTCCACCTGAGGGATTAGTTACCACTAGAGGTGCTGGTAGTTTTAGTACTACATTATACGTAATGAATAATTATGCAAATGGTGCTAATCGTGTTGATGAATTGTTAGGAGATTAAATTATGCCTATACCTACAGTTTATACACCAATTCAACCAACACCTAGTGTTGTAATGAGACCTATTGTCTGGACACCCAATGTCTGGACAGCGGTTGTTTGTAGTCCTGGACCTCCAATTATTCCAGAGGTGTTTACAGTTACTGTAACTAATTTTCAACCTGTTATTGCACCTTCTGCATATTTTGGAGATCCTGGATTAAGAATTGATTTGATTAGTACTAATGGTTCTAGTGGGTCTGCAGGACCTGGAGGGATTGGTATTGCAACAGCAACTTGTACATTCCCTGGAACCATTACAATGAATGTATCTCTCAACTATACAGACTATCTGTTCCCTAATAAAGAGTACAAGTATAGAAGGGATGTAGTTCCTCCTATACACCTTCCTACAACTGTTGTATCGCCTTCTGGGTATACTGCACAGTATGGAACCCTTAATCAGGGTTCTGCAACCCTTAGGGGGACGTTTAAGAACCCTATTGGTGGTCTTCTTATTGCAGGTACTCCTACAGTAGGAATGATTAATGAAATTGGAACAACTGATCATATGCAGCATTATTTTCCAGATCCTAACTTTATGATTATTGTAGAATATACAGTAGTCATCACAAGTAGTTGTGGTGTTGGTGCTGGTACATTTCCAATCAAACAAATTGTCTATGATGACAAGGACATTGCATCACAGAGGTTTGTTGATGCAGTAAATAGTCAGACAGGACGTAATCTTAATAATCCTAAATCATTGCCATGACAAAACCAAGACAGTTATTAAATAAACGTTGTACTTATGTTGGTGCTTTATCTGCAGGGCACATTTGTTATCCACCAACTGCTCTTACGCAAGGATCACCTAATGTATTTGTAAATTTCATTCCTGGTGGGCGTGTGGGGGATTTATTTGCTCCTCATGCATGTCCTTGCTCAAATTGTCCTCCTCCACACCTAGTAAGACCCATTTCATCGGGTCCAGTTAACGTGTATTTCAATTTTCGTCCACCTGGACGTATTGGAGACGCAATTGGTTGTGGGGATATCGTTGCTCAGGGGTCATTTAACGTCCTTGCAGGCAGTGCTGGGACTTGACAAAGCGTAAAATCTCTCTTATACTACTGTAGTTCACACAAAAACACGTAAATTATGGCAATGCGGTCCAAAGTTGGTCTTTCTGGCGCTAATTTCATGCCTGGAAAACCCAAAACTACTCGTCAAGGGTCATCTAAAAACACAAAATACGCTGCAACTTCGCGTAATAACAAGAAAAAGCGTTATCGGGGTCAAGGACGTTGAGACCAGAGACCAGAAAAGCAATGGAAATGCTTTGGAGTGCCAAATGGAACCTCCCAAAAGCAGCAAAACACTGCAATCTCACTAACAAAGAGATGAAAATTACATTTAATGAGTATTGTGCATTCCATCCACCCACATTTAAGGTAGAAAAATGACTAAACCTCTCCTGTTCATATCACAAGATAAGGAGATGGCACTCATTCAGGAGATGTCATACAAGATCAAGAGAGCGGGATGGGACATCCACCCCTCAAAAACTTGTTTTTTGTGTGTATCTCCTGATTATTCTAGTATTGTTACTCAACATCTCTCCCATTCACTCACCATGGATGGGGAGATTTTTCATGTTGAGGCAGTCAATGTGCCATTTCCTGATGAATCTGCAGAAAATTACAGAGTTAACTTTGAAATTAACTATGCAGATTGGGTTCTTGACTGGGAAAACTTCGTATTATGCGAAGCAGGCGTAATCCGAGGAGGTAATTATACCTGGATTACAGAATCTATGAAGAAATTTAGTAAGAAAAATTACTACACCTTGTCTCTTTGTGAGAATATTGGTAGTAAGTATAAGAGTGACATGGTTTCTCTCTATTATGATGATAGTAAGGAAGATTTACATTTTTGGTGGGAACAACCTAATAATCATTGGCGATAAATATATTGGAGATGGTAACCTCCCAAAAAGTTCTATAACGTTTATTTAAGAGGTTATTGTGGCAAATTCACCAATTCCAGATCAAAGTGAAGATTTTCGTAAATCCGGAATGGTTTTGATTACAGATCCAAGGTCTGATTATTATTTGAAAAAAATAGAAAAACAAAAAGAAGATAAGAAAAGTAAGATATATAAAGTATAAAGAGACTGAAAATGCCATCTATATCTAAAAAATTCGTTGATCTTAATCCCAATTTCACCAAACATCCCGTTACTGGTGATATTGGGGTATTGAAAAATGAAGATGCAATTAAACAGTCGGTAAAAAATATTGTTATGACCCAGTTAGGTGAAAAGTTTTTCGATCCTCTGTTTGGTACATCAAGTAATAGATTATTATTTGAAAATTTTAATAGTATTATTTCTGATCAATTAGCATTAGAGATTGAAGATGCGCTTAAATTTTATGAACCTAGGGTAAATTTTGACAATATTGATATCGTTGAAGATGTAAAAAATAATTCTATTAAATTTAATGTAAATTTTACGATTATTGGTTCTCCTTTAGATCAGCAAGCAATTAGTCTCATTCTGGAAAAAGTATAATGGCATTCAATCAAGTTACTAATTTAGATTTTGAGGACGTAAAGCAAAGTTTACGGGAGTTCATGCGTTCTTCCGAAACTTTTACTGATTATAATTTTGAAGGATCTGTATTATCTCAATTTATTGATGTATTAGCGTATAATACGTATTACAGTGCATTAAATGCTAACTTAGTTGCTAATGAGGTATTTTTAGATTCTGCATCAATCAGAGAGAATGTTGTATCTCTTGCAAAAAGTGTTGGATATGTTCCAAGTGGTGCTACGGCATCAAAAGCAGTAATAAATCTTGATATATCATTACCAGCAGCATCATCAGTTACTCAATTAACTTTAAAGCAAGGAAGTGCGTTAGTTGGGAAGAATGATGAGGGTTCTTTTGTCTTTACACCTGCTAATGATGTTACGAGACAAGTATCATTAAATTCAGCAGGACGTTCGATTATATCATTTGAAGATTTAGAAATATTTCAAGCAACGCCACTTTCACTTACTTATACTGTAAACGATTCAACTGTTCAAAGATTTATTATTCCTGATAGTAATTCAGATGTTAACTTAATTCAAGTTAAAGTGAATGAAATTAATAATTCAATAATTGAAACGTATAAACCGATAACAGATATTACAACATTAAATAGCACTGATAGATCATATTTTGTTCAAGAAAATAAAAATGAACAATATGAGTTAATTTTTGGTGATGATACTTTTGGTAGAAAATTAAAAAATGGTGATGTGGTTGAGATTACTTATTTTATTACTGATAAAACTTTAGGTAATGATTGTTCTGAGTTTAGTTTTACTGGTAGACTTATTGATCAAACAGGCAATGGATATTTTGCAACAGAACCAAGTGTTAGAGTAGTATCTCCATCTTCTGGAGGATCTGAACCCGAAAGTATAACATCTATCAAATATCTTGCTCCAAGAAGTTATTCTGCACAGCAAAGGGCAGTTACAGTTAATGATTATGAGTATTTGGTCAAGACTAAACTTCCTGGTTTAGAATCATTAACGGTATATGGCGGCGAAGATTCTTCTCCACCCCAATACGGAAAGGTATTTGTTGCTGCAAAACCTTTTGGTGCAGATAAATTAACAACTACTGCTAAATTAAATCTAATTAAAGATTTAAAACAATTTACAATTTTAACTGTTGTTCCTACAATTGTAGATCCTTCTTTTTTATACATTGATATTGAAAGTTATGTATATTTCAACTCTAAATTAACTAAAAAAACACCTCAACAACTTCAATCTTCAATTAGGGGGTCTATATTACAATTTGGAAATACACAAGAACTTAATAAATTTAACAGTAAATTTAAATATAGTAAACTAGTATCATATATTGATGAAGTTGATCCTGGTATAACTTCAAACATTACAAGAATTAGAATTAATAAAAGGTTAGAAGTTTCTAGTAATATTTTTGCTTCTTATGAAATTTGTTATGGTAATAGAATATCTTCTAATACAAATTTAACTTCCAATGGATTTAAATTGACTGGTCAACCAGATAATTATGTATTTTTCTTTGAAAAGTATGATGATGCTGGAACAGTAGCAGTATATAGAAATGAGGGTAGTGAGAAAAAGTATTTCAGCACTTCAGTTGGAAGTATTGATTATGAAAAAGGTGAAATAAATATCAATAACATCAACATTAATAGTGTAGTTGGGGATGTTGACTATATTTCTTTATCAGTCATTCCAGCATCAAATGATATTTTAGGTTTGAGAGATTTATATCTATTATTTGATCCTTCTAATGTAAATGTAAACGTGATTTTAGATGAATTATCTTCATCATCAAGATCAACGGGTGTCGGACAAATTCCAGTATCTAGTTAAAGATGTTTAACGATTTAAGAGTATCAAATTCAATTTCTGGACAAGTACCTTCGTACTTTGTACAAGAATATCCAAATTTTGTAAATTTTTTAAAAGACTACTATAGGTTTTTAGAAACTAATGGTAATTCTTTAGATTTATTGCATGGTATACAAGATTTAATTGATATTGAGACTTATACTGGAGTAGATTATACAGCTGTATTGAGGGAAGATATTGATGCTGACGATGAAGAAGTTTTAGTTAATGGGCACGTCAAATATCCATTGACAAATGGATTACTTAAAATTAATAATGAGATAATTTTTTATAAAACATTTAGTTATGAAGTATTTAATGATATTAAATACACAAAATTTACTGGTTGTGTTAGAGGATATACTTATAATACTCTGACAATTGAAGAGGGATTTAAACCTAATGTTAAAACTACACCAGAATCGCATACTGCTGGTGCAACAGTAGAGAATCAATCATATACTTATTTACTTTACTTTTTAGAGCAACTTAGAGAACAATATCTTTCAGATTTTCCTAAAGGTATTTTAGCAGATAATTTAGAAAAGGGACTTAATATTAATAATCTTTTAAAAAAGATTAAAGATTTTTATCTGACTAAAGGAACTCCTAGGGGTATTGAATTTTACTTTAAGTTCTTATTCCAACAAAAATCAGAAATTCGTAATTATAGAGACTCTATTTTTACACCTTCAGATGCAATTTATGAAGATAAGGTAGTTGTCAGATTAGAAAATTTAGATTCTTTTACTGTTCCAAATTTAATATTAAAAGAACTTGTACAATCAGATAATACTTTTACAATTTTATCATTTGAAAGTTTATATTCAAATAAAACGTTAGCACTTGAATATGAAATTTCAACTCCAGAAAAATTACTACCTACGAAATTTGCTAAAATTATAAGCACTCCCAATTTAGAGAAAAAATATATTTACGTTGATAGTACTGAAGGATTTCCATCAAATGGAATTTTAAAGTATAGAGATTTCTTCATCAATTATACATCAAAACAATCTAATTATTTTGTTTGCGATGATACTATTCAAAGAATATCTACATTCTTTAATGGAAATTTAACTCATTCTCTTGGTGAATATGTTTATGATTTAAATACACTTTGTGTATTAAAAGATTTTCCAGAATTTTATTTTTCTGTGTATACTGGAATTGCAAATGTTAGTACTACAAAAAATATTGGATATGTTCCCGGAGATATAGGATTTGTCAGTCAAGTTACATTATCCAATGATCCAATTCTCACTTCTTGGGTATATAATGATATTTTACCTGCAAGGACAAATAATGGATTACTATCATCAGTAACAAATTTATATTTTTCCGATACTGCAGCATTTTTGAGTGTATCAAAAGTTCCATTTTCACAACACCCTGGAGAAGGGTCCCCTCAAAATAATGAGTTGGAAATGGGAGCAAATAGATTATCTTTAATTGATCGTTTTGTAAAAATTCCAAGAATATTTAATTTAAGAGATTTTAGCAATAGAGAAAATACTATTGCACAATTTCCAGTTGGATTAATGATTGATGGTACTCCATTAATGAACTGGAAAAATAATAATGTAGTAACTCTTGGTAGAATAGAGAGCATTGATATTCAAAATGGTGGATCTAATTTTAATATAGATTCTCCTCCAATAATTGTGGTCAATGAACCAACTACTGACGAAAATGGGAAAGAAACAGCAGAATTAGAATTAAAAATTTCTGGTGCAGTTTCAGAGGTAAATATTGAAAATGGTGGATCTGGATATCCAAAAAACGTTTCTATTTTTGTAAAAAAATCTGATAATAATGATCCAAATGTTGATTTTAGGCAAGCAATTTTATCTGCCGTAGTTGTTGGAGGTAAGATTACACGAGTTAAAATTATTGATCCTGGATCTGGATATACTGATACCCCATCTATTGAAATAACTCCAGATTTTACACAGGCAAATTCTGCAGGAACACCTGCGGATATTTCAGCATTGGTTGAAGGTAGTATCTATAGAGTTGATTATAAAACTGATGGTAATAATAATCCAATAAAAGGTAAAAAATATACACAAAATCCATCATATGAACTAAAGAAAGGTTTCGGTGCAACTGCTGTTCCAATTATTTCTAATGGTAAATTAACAGATATTACTTTAATTAATGAAGGTAAAGAATATAATTCACCTCCAAAAGTTAATGTAATAGATATTTCTGGATCGGGAATTGGTGCTAAAGTTATTTCTAAAATTATTAATGGTAAAGTAACTGATTTTTCAATAATTAACTCGGGAATTAATTATAATGAAAATACTACTAGACTAGAAATAGTCGAATCTGGTGAGGGAGACCTTATCAATTTAAATACTCAAATTTGGACTCCTGTTAATAATTATTTTCAACCAATTAATAGCGATGGTTCCTTTATTGAAGAAATTGATTCTGAAAATAATATAGTTACCTATAATATTTTAGGATTTCCAAAAAATTTAAAATATCATGATAAATCTACAAATACTTATCAAAGTATAGAATTTGGAACAGAATCTGATAATCATTCTCCAATTATTGGTTGGGCATTTGATGGATCTCCAATTTATGGTCCATTTGGATTCCGAGAAGCATTAGATTCCGGATCTGAAATTGCTAAAATGACCAGTGGATACCGCAAAAAGACTTCTTTTGATAGTATTAGACAACAAGTAGGTGGCCTCGGTCTTGCTCAATTTGAAATAGGATATTTTGCAGAAGACTGGGAGTGGATACCTGATCCATTAAACTTAGATCAAGAAAATGGTAGATTTTGCGTTACACCAGAATTTCCAAACGGTGTTTATGCATATTTTGCTACTATTGAAACTTTAAATCCAGAAACTCAAAATAAAGAAGGATTTCCATATTTTGTAGGAAGTAAGTACAAGGGATCTACATTTAATGAATTTAATACTAAAGAAATTCGTAATCTTTTTGAAGAAAATATAACTAAATTTATAAGTAATAACGATACAGTATCAATTAAACCAGTAGATCCTGGATTATTTGCAGTTGAGTCTATTCCAGAATCTACGGACTCAAAATTATCTTCAATTGAAGTTTCTAATGGTGGTGATTTATATAAATTTGGTGATAAAGTAGTATTTGATAATACTGAAACGCAAGGTTTTGGTGCTTCTGCATTTGTTAGTGTTTTGAAAGGAAGAAATGTAGTAAATGTTTCAAAAGAATTATACGATTATATTGAATATGAAGATGAAAGTTCTCCTATCACTGAAGGTACGGTACTAAAAACTAATAACGGTTATGAAGGTACGGTATACAATGTAAATCAAACTAGAAAACAAATTTATATTGATAGGACTGCAGGAACAACAATTGATGAGGGTTTTGAAATTTTTGATGATCAAAATTTAACAGATACTCTTATTCAAACAAAATTAACTGAAACTATTAATAATAATTTGTTTACAACTTCTTTGACTAATGATGTTGGAAGAACAAGTTTACTTATAACTGTAAATAGTGTTTCTAATATTTCTGTAGGTGATTACATAAAAATTGAAGATGAGTATATAAAAGTTATTAGAATTAACGGAACAGAATTATTTGTTATTAGAGGAATTAATGGCACAATATCAAAATCATATAGTGCTAATGATAGTGTGAAAATTTTAAATAAACTAAACGTGTTTAGTTCTGTAGAATTTCTCATTAACGATGTTATTAAAATTGAAAGTGAAGTTTTTAGAATCGTTAACATATTATCTACTAGAGAATCTAGTATCCAAGGAATTAATATTATTAATGGTGGAAGTGGTATCAGTGCAGGTACATATTACTTGTATTTTGATGGAATTTTACAAACAAATGGTGGTAATAATGCAACAACAGTTACTGTTTTAAATGGTTCTGTTACTCAATTAACTTTTGATGAGAACACTTCTATATCTGATAATCCTTTAGTGCAAATTGGAGATAGCGCAACATATGCCTCTGCTAACTTTTTAACTGGAATTACAATTAAAGCTTCAAAATTTAGACATGTTCTTGATGTAGAGAGAGCTATATTCTCTACTACTGCTCAGCAACATCTTTCTGGTCTTGGCGTATCCGGACAAAACTTCATTAGTGCTACTGTAACAAAATTTGAGCAAGATAGAATTTTAACTACTATTGGAGCACAGAGCAATTTACTTGTTCCTGATGATGAGATTACAGTTACTGCATCTTTACAAACATTAGTTTCTAAAGAAATTACCATATCAAATAGTCAAATTTTAGTTGATGGCACTGCAGTAAATAGTTTAGATCTTTTTGAAGGATATTCTTACACATTTACTGCTAACGGATTGAAATTTGAGTTCTTTGGAATTTCTACCGATAGTAACAATAATTTTATTCCAGGTAAAAGATATTTTGATGTTACTGTTGAAGAAGTATTTGATAATAGTGGTGAATTAGAGACATTTACTATTAAACCTAAAGCATCAGATTTAACCCAGTATTTCTTAGTTATTACAGACCCAGATAACCCAACAATCACTAAAAATATATTAATAAACACTATTAGTGAACCTATAAATGGATTATATAAGATTATTCGATCAACTTCTAGTGATTTTACATTTTATACAGAAACTGATCCAGGAAATCAATTTATATCAAATTATAATTCACAAACAATTAAATATACTACAACTTCAACCACTGCAAAAGGACCAATTGAGTTTGTTACTTTAACTTCTGGAGGATTTTCCTATGTTACTCCACCTGGAGTTTCTACTGTAACTTCAAATGAAGGTATTGGTGCAATTTTAACTCCAAAAACAAATAGTATTGGTGTTATTAATAATATTACCAATAATTTTTCTGGATATGGATTTAGTTCAGATTTTAGACAAAAACCTGTAGTAAGATTTCCACAAATTTCTCAAATAGATAATATTTTTACTGTTTCATCTGCAAATCTTATTTCTGGTGGTGAGGATTATCTATTTACTCCAAGAGTTGTCGTAACTGGTGGTGGATTATCAGATAATGACCCTTCACATGCTGTTATTGAAGCAACAGCTGCAAAAACTGGGATTAGAGAAATTTTAAATTTAGATTTAATAAGTAGAGGTCAAAAATATAATTCTGCACCAAATATTATTATTGAAAAATATTATTTTGTAGAATTAAATGGTTCAGGTAGCAGTACAACGTTAACATTTAAATTTCCATTTAGTCAGTATATTAGACAAGATGATAAATTTAAAATAAGAGGTTATTATTTAAATAATAATGGTGAAGAAATATTTGCTGAAAGTAATACTTTTCTCGCAAATTTACAAACAACTACAATTACATGTAGAGAGTCTGGTTCTAATGTAGATTTAGATCCAAGAACTACCGGAACTTTAGCAACTGTTAATCAAGATATTTTAAGATACGAATTTATTTCTGAAAGTAGAGTTGCCACTGCTAATGCAATTGTAACTAAATCTTCTTTCACTCCTTCAGAAAAAATTATATTTAATGTAGAAGAAGGTATAGATAAATTTGGATTTGTATCACGTAATTTTGGTTGGCAACCTGCAAATTCAACTTTACGTATTGAGAATTTTAATTATCAATTCCAAGTTGGAGATACTGTTTTTGGAGAAAGTAGTAAATCTGTTGGAGTTATTTCTAAAGTAGAATCTTCTTCGTCAATTGGTGAACTTGGAGTAACAGTAAAAAAACCAAAAACTTTCTTAACTAAAAATTCTTTCTTAGGATCAAATTTTGAAAAACTACAAGATAGTTTTAGATATCAGAGATTTGCCTATGAGATTGGTGTGGACACTCCATTAAGTAAGTGGAAAGAAAATTATAAACAAACAGTTCATCCCACTGGTTATAATTTATTTGCGAGAACTACTATTAGAAATGATGTTAGAATTGGAGCAGTTGAGGATGATCCAAACAAAAACGGTATTACAGTTATACCAAATCAAGTTATTTCTACTAGCGTAGCACAAGAAATTTCTATTAGAAGAAAATATAATTATCTTCTCACTCAAAATGTAGGGGATGTAGAAGTTAAAGTTTTAAATAAAGAGTTAACTGATGTTAAACAAACAAAAGACGCGATTGTTGCGGTTTTTGAAGATTTTTCTGATCAATTTGATGGTATAAAAACTTCATTTTTACTTAGGGCAATTGATCCGTTAAATCCTGAAATAGATAATCAACCTAATTATATTGAAAATTATGACGTAGATCAAATGCTTGTCTTATTAGACAATGTAATACAAACTTATGGATCTTCTTGGTTTGTAACTGATTCAGATAAAAATATTAGATTTACTTCAAGTCAATCTCAAGGAGAATTGCTACCTGAAGGTGAAAAGATAATCTATAGAAAATTTAATGATTCAACCGTAATTCACGAATCTTCAGAAGTTGTAAGTTCTGCAGGATCTGTGTTCCCAATCAGAGATAATAGTGGTAGTGCTTGGCCATCAGGAACGTTTTCTTCAATAGATAACGACAATTATCTTGTTTTTATTGATGGCATTTGTCAAAATAATTCTGTATTTACTATATCTAATACTAATAATGGTCAGATTGATTTTGGTTCAGATATTTTACCTGTTGATACTCAAATATCTGTAAGATATATTTCAGGTCTTTTAAAAAATGAATTTACGTCAGGTTCAGTTACTGCAAATACTGCAGTAACTTTATCTAATAAACCTTCATTGTCAACTTCTAAACAAAGTTACTTCGTATTTGTAGACGGAGCATTAATGACAAGTGGAGATGACTCGATCTATGATATTGATGCTAATAAAGATATTGTATTTAATGTAAGTTTTAATTATGATTCATTGGTTGTAGTTATTGATCCTTTGGGAGTTGCTTTAACTACACAAGAAGATGATATAATTGCAGAAAAATATTCTTATAAAATTGAGGATGGTCAACTTGAAATTCCAGTAGGAACTGTTATTAATCCAGAAGAATATATTTTAGAAATTGCGGGTGTAGTACAAACTCCATATTTGGTATATGAAATTTTGTCTAGTGGTGAAAGAAAAATTAACTTTACAGAACCACCTAGAAGATTTCTTTCTGAAGAAAATGATCCAAATACAGATGATGATGATATTCTTGTCGGACGCCAATTTATAGGTTTATTATATCAAAGAAGTGATCCAACAGGATCTGGCGGAACTACTAAAAATTATCAATTTGATGACATTAGTCAAAATATAATTCAGATTAAAGAAAATTTAGATAACTTTATGGTTGGAGATAATATTAGTAGAAGTGATGGTTTATCTCTTGCAACTATTGTTGATAAAAAATCTACAAGTACTAAAATTATTGCAGAAAGTCAATTTGTTAATGCATCTTTTGCCCCAAATGATACTGGAACTATAACTGTAAATTCTCTTAAAAATATATTTGAGGGAGATAGATTTGAATTTAATGGAGGAATAGGATTAACAAGTATAGATGATGATGAAATTGAAATTACGTCAATTAATTATAATACAAATGTTATAACTATTACAAATATTTCTTCAAATACTTTATCAATAACCATTGAAATTGATGATAACTTTAATGTAAAACACAATACTATTGAAATTTCAAATCTAGAAACAAGTATTGCTAACAAAGATGATGCCTTTGTAGATGGAAGTGTAATTTTAAGTGGTGCTGCAAATCTTCAATCAACTAATGTTAATAGTACTATTGACAATACTGTCGGTCTTAGATTAGATTCTGCAATTGCACGAGTGCAGGCAGGAAACGTCTCCAATGGTGCTTTAACTGGTAATGCTGATATTGTTAATGGAGGATCGTTGTACGCCTCACCACTACCAGAGATTAAACTTATTGGTGGTTCTGGTAGTGGAGCAACTATTAATGCGACTGTTGTTGGAGGAGTGATTACTCAACTTGCATTAAGTGGTGGAACTGGGTATGATGCTGCTGATTTACCTGAATTAATAATTGGAGGACCTCCTGCTAGTGTCCTTGAAGTTCCTACCGGAGATGGTGCATCATTTAGCATTGGTGATTATATTTTTATTAATGAAACTGAGGTTGTAAAAATTACTGGGATATCTACAGATGACCTTACTGTAAGTAGAGGTGAATTGGGGACTAATGTTCAAGATTTTTATATTAAAACCACAAACATTAGAAAAGTTATTCCATATCAAGTTACTGCTAAATCTTTTAGAAGAGGATTTGATGGAGATAAAACTTCATTTAAACTTACTGAAGAATTCCGTGCGACAAATATTCCAGTTGACTCTGATATATTTGTAATTTTAAATGGTGTCTTACAAAAAATTGGTGCTAATGACTCATATACACTATCTGAATCTGGTGGTGAAATTTTTATCAACTTTACTGAGGCACCAAAATTTAGTAGTCCTTGTAATATATTCTATCTTGGTCAAACCATATCTGTTCAAAATATTTCAGATAAATTTAATGGTGTAAGGAAAGTATTTGAACTTCGTGACAGTTTAGGTGAAATTTTTAGTTTTGTTGCCAAAGATCAAGCAAACGCAAACATTTCTGCAAATTTAATTATTTTTATTGATGGTGTATATCAAATACCATCAGTAATATCTGATGATAGAGAACCTGCATACTCAGATTCTTTATCATCTTACAGATTGTTTGGTAGTTTAATTGAATTCTCTGCACCTCCTTCACCTGGGGCTACATTTGAAGCATTTATCTATGTCGGTTCAAATACTGATTATGAAACTATTGATATTGAACCTGCAGTAGAATCTGGAGACTTTATTGATCAAAGTAATGAAAGAAGTGAGAGAGAAGTTATTAATATTATCAGTTCAAATACATTAGCAGTTACTGATAGTTTAGGTCAAATTGAAAATATATCTGGAAATATCCCTCAATTTACAGATTTAATACAATCTGAACCTGTAAGAGAATCTCTAAGATCAAGAAGACTATTATCTTCTCAAGTTGCAACAGGATTATCATTCCCAACAGTAGGTAGGGTGTTACTTACTAGTACAGTAGCATCAATTGAGATTGAACCTATTGATAATTTTATTCCAACAACTCCAGATCCTGGAACTGATACATTTACTTTTGAACTTGCAGCATCTACGAATTTCCCAGTTAGATTCTTAAATTCAAAATATACAAATGCTACATATGGAGCAACTCCAAGTGATAATGATACCCTTTCAAATGTTACTGTTGGATATGATTTACCTTTCAACAATATCATTCATTTACAGACCGGCGCACCTACAATATTTGATGAATCATCATTGGGTTCTGAGATTGTTGAAAATGGTAAAGTTATTTCTAGACCAATAACTAAACAAATTTTAAGAGTCACTTATGGACCAACTACATTTGAAGAATTTGGAGCAGATGTAGTTAGATGGGAACCTGATAATGATAATATTGGTGGTAAATTATATTTAAAATTAGATGATACCTCAAATCCACCTCTAATTACTCATCAAATTAAAATTACATACCCAACTGATCCAATTACAAGTAACAATTTTAATATTGACGATGATGATTTGATTTCTGAATATCAAACATTATCAGTTGGAGATAAATTTTATTATACAACATAACTCTATAAATAGTAAAAAAACTGTTTCACAATGGCAGCGTTATTAACAGACAGATTTCGCGTAGTTTTAGCGGAAAACTTTAGAAGTAGAGTGCAACTTGGAGAGAGTGCAAGTCTCTTAAGTGCTTTTACTGCAGGGGGAGGGGATCCTACAGAATTTCCAATTGATTTATGGTTATTTTTTGCCAGATCAGATTCATGGTCTAGTGGTATACCTGATCCTCTTGATAATCAAGAAGGAAATTTTAACATTTATGACCAAATGTTAGGATTGAAAAAAGTTGAATCTTCTAGTATTAGAGGTGTAATTCGTAATCAAACCTGGAGTAGTGGTACTGTTTATGATATCTATAGACATGATTATGGTTCATCATATACAGATGCAAATAATGTTTCACGATTAGTTTTAGGAAGAAGATCAGAATCTAAATTATATGAAACTAAGTTTTATGTCGTCACTTCAGAATTTAAAGTATATAAATGTTTAAGTAATAACAATGGAGCAAATTCTATTGAGGAACCTACATCAACCTCAAGTGCTCCATTTACAACTGCTAGTGATGGATATTTGTGGAAGTATATGTACAGCGTAAGTGCTTCTGATTTTGAAAAATTTAAAACAGATGATTATATTCCAATCCCACTCCAAAGTCAGTTAGTTCCTGGTAATGAAATTAACCCATCTTCAAATTTTGGAGGATCTATTTACAATGTAGTTGTCGAGGCAAAAGGACTTGGATATACAATTGACGATCTTTTTACCGTTGAAGGAGATGGTAGTGATGCCCAAATTCAAGTAAGTTCTGTTGGTGTAAATGGTGAAATTAATGCGGTTAAAGTTATTAACCCCGGACAATCTTACACTTATGGAGAGTTGGTCCCAGTCACAGGGCAGAATTCTGGATCTAATGCACAAATACAAGCAATTTTTTCACCAAAAGAGGGGATTGCTAAAGATATTGGATTGGAATTAGGAGCATATAGACTGGGATTAAATGCAAAATTAAATTCTGCAGACTTTCCATTTGAAAATGATTTTTCTGTAGTTGGATTAATATACAATCCGATTATTAGCGATGATGCAACTAGTATTGCAATTGGTACATATAGAATGAAACTTCAAGCAGCACTATCACAAGATCCTGCAAATGACTCACTTATATCTTCTGCTGACAATGGTGCTAGTGGTAAATTAATTGAATACAAAGTAATTGATAGTGTCCCTTATATCTGGTTTACACAAGAAAATATTCTTAATGAAGGTTTAAATTCAGCAAATGAAAAAGTTTCATTTATTCCCGGTGCTCAAATTACAGTTGGTGGGACTATATCTGGTAATATAAGCAATGATTCTGATGCTATTTCTCAACCCCAAATTACAAGAGGGTCTGGAGAAATCATCTACATAGATAATAGGGATCCAATTTCCCGAGCAGCGGACCAATCAGAAGATTTTAAAATTATATTAGAGTTCTAAAATGCCCCAGTCAACCAATCTCAATACTCCTCCATACTTTGAGGACTTTGACCCAAAGAAAAAGTTTAATAAGGTATTGTTTAAGCCTGGGGTTCCTCTTCAGGCAAGAGAACTAACTACACTGCAATCTATTTTACAAGATCAAGTTGAAAAACTAGGATCAAGCATCTACAAAGAAGGTGCTATGGTAGTTCCCGGTCAAATTGGATTTGATCTTTACTATAATTCTGTTTTAATTGAAGATGAGTATTTTGGATTAGCATCTTCACAATTGGTTGATTTTATAGTAGGTAAAACTATAACAGGGCAATCTTCTGGGATAAGAGCTAAGGTTGTTAATGCTCTTACTGCAGAGCAGTCTGAGAAAGGATTTACTACATTATTCATTAAGTATATTACTGCAGCAGATGATTTTACATCAACTTCATTTGAGGATGATGAAATTTTAATCGCAAATGAGTCTTTCAGTATTGGTGGAACTGTAATTACTGAAAACACAGATTTTGCTAAATGCATCACAAGAAATGCTACTTTTAGGGGATCATCTTCTTCTATTACATCTGGAGTCTATTATACAAAAGGTTACTTCGTTTCTGTAGATAGTCAAGAGATTATTCTTGACCAGTTTGGCAGTACTCCTTCATATAGGATTGGACTTCAAGTTTTAGAAACTATTGTAAGTTCATCTACAGATGAAAGTTTAAATGACCCTTCCCAGGGATTTTCTAATTTTGCGGCACCTGGTGCAGATAGATTTAAACTTGAGGCAAAGTTAGTTAAAAAATCATTATCCGATAATACAGTTACTGATTTTATTGAATTATTAAGACTTAATAATGGTGAATTAGTTGAATTGGAGAATGGAAATCTCAATCAACTTGATAATCTTCTTGAAAATACTCTTGCACGAAGAACTTTCGATGAATCTGGAAATTATGAAGTAGAACCATATATTTTTACAAAAGAAGAATGTTTAGATGATGGTGTAAATAACGGTGTTTATCAACCACTATCAAGAACTGCAGATGAGAATGTTGCATCTAAAGATTTATTTGAAGTTGCAGTAAGTCCTGGTAAATCATATGTTCTTGGTTATGAATTAACTACAACATCAACTGAATATGTCGATGTTGAAAAAGCAAGAAAATTTAGATCTATTGAAGATTTCATTACAAATACCGATGCAAGAGGATTTGTAATAACACTTGCATCTCCACCACCTTATGTAAATTTAAATGCGTCTTTATCTGGGACTAGAATTATAGCATTAAGAGATGCCAGTAATGCTATAATTGGTTATGGAATTCTTCTTTCAGTTCAAGGTAATGATATAAGATTGACTGCAATTAAATACCTTTCAGAAAAATCAATTAACAATCTTTCTGAAGTTGTAATTGGTGGTACTATTAATTATGTAAACAATACAGTTGCTGGCGGAGCAGTAATTTCTGTATCTTCAACTTCAGGTTCAGCAGCACCAAAATTCTTTAAACTGTATCAAGATAATGTAATTAAATCTGTAGATGATATATCGTTAACTGATATCAGAGCTTTTGCTTCAGGTACTCTTACTAGTGGTAGTACAACTTTTAATAACGTACCATTCAATAGTGATACTTTAGGTGATTATGAAATTGTGTTACAAGACACTAGTAATGTAGGTACTGTTACTGTTAATGCTGACCTTCAAAATAGAACACTCACTGTAGATGTCGGTAATACTTCAAATACACAGGGAATTGTAGTTTTTGGTCCACAAACTATTGCAAATCCCACTGAGAGATTATTGCAATATAAACCAATGACAATTGCAAGGTTGACCAACATTGCAAATAAATATGATATTAATGGAGATGTATTAAGTCTTGGTATTACACGAGTATGTAAACTTAGAGGAGTTTACATTGGAAACTCTACAGCAACTCCAACAGATACAATTCCAAATATTACGTTAACCTCTAACTTATTGTTGCAGAGGGGAGAAATAATTGAAGGTAGTTCTAGTGGTGCTAAAGGTAGAGTAGCAGATGTTGATGGGGCACAAGTTTATTTTGTTTATGAAAACGATAATCGATTTATTCCAAACGAAATAATTAAATCTTATCAAACTCAATTAACGAGTAATGTATCTACAACTGTAAATGGTGCGGAAGATGTAAAGAGCAAATTTAAATTAAATGATGGTCAAACACCAAATACTTTTGAGTTTTCTTCTATAGAAAAAATAAATACTTCTCTTTTAATTGAACCCAATAGTAGAATTTTTGTAATTTATGATGTTTTCCAAGATACTAACTATGGAAATGGTACTTTTACTACTGTAAATTCTTTTTATAACGCAGATTTAGATAAAGTTCCATCTTATAAATTTGAGGATGAAGAAGTTTATTTATCGGATGTAATTGATTTTAGACTTGATCAATCCGACGTTGTTACTGGAGATGGAACTGCACAAAGTCCCTTTTTAATTCAGGATACTGAAATAGAAACAAATACTGATTTATTTAATTATGGTAATAACAATTATGAAGTTTTACCAAATAATCAAGTTATTCCTGAAGGATATGCTCAAAGTGATACTATTGAATACTATCTTCCGACAAAAAATACTTTATATTTAAACAAGGATGGAAATTTTACTATTAAATCTTTTGAAGATTCTGTGAACAATTCTTCCAATAACGTTTATGAAGAAAAAAATTCAATGCCTCTCATTGACATTGAGATCCCTGCATATACTAGAGATTTAAATAAAGTTACTTTTTCTAGATATAGAAATAACAGATATACCATGAAAGATATTGGTGAAATTGAATCTAGAATTGAAAATGTTGAATATTATACTCAGTTATCATTATTAGAATCTGATACTAGCAATTTATTCATTCCAGACTCTAATGGAAATAATAGACTTAAGAATGGATTTATTGTAGATAATTTCACTTCACATGATGTTGGAGAACCTCGTCATCCTAATTACTTATGTTCTATGGATTTTGGTCAGGGCGAGTTAAGACCTCAACACAATACAACTAACATTTCTCTTAAATATAAAGATGGAGTAGAACCATCTAATTATTTAAAAGACAATCTTATTTTATTAAATTACACTGATTTCCCTATAATTGAGCAAACATTTGCTTCTGGTGCAGAAAATGTAAACCCATTTGCAGTTATTTCTTGGATTGGCGATATTGTTTGTACTCCAGCAACAGATGACTGGATTGATGAAATAAGACTTCCAGAAACTACTACAAATGTTGAAGGTAACTTTTTAGCAGAAGCATTGGCAGAAGGTGTTACTGATTTTAGAATTGGTGGTTTTGGTCGCACTCAATGGAATGCATGGCAAACAGATTGGACAACCAGAAGAAGAAGTTCATCTTCAAGAATTGAAACAAGGTCTACACCACCATTTGCAAGAAGAGTTACAACATCTCGTACTACGACTACTTCACAACAATCAAGAACTGGTATTAGACCGAATGTTACTCCAAGGACTGATAGAAGAATTCTTGGCGACAGAGTTGTTGATACTACATATTCAAGGTGGAAACGTTCAAGAAATATAAGGTTTAAATCTAGAAGATTAAAACCTTTCGTTGAGTTATATCCATTCTTTGATGGTAGAGATATATCTACATATACGACGCCAAAACTTATTGAAATTGAAATGTTAAATGGTCAATTTGAAGTTGGTGAAGATATTATTCTAGTTTCAGAAAGTTCTCCAGGAAGATTTTTTAGAGCAACTTTAGATTCTCCTACTGGTGGTACAGATGAAATTACTTTTAATAAAAATCCATACACTAAAGAATTAACTTCAAGTAATTATACACAAAATTCAAATCTTTTAAACTTTAATGTAGTCAAAACAACAATAATTGGCAACAATCAGGGTGGATATTTACTTAAAGATGATATCATAAGAGGTGAAAATAGTGGTGCAAGAGCAAGAATTACAAATAAAAGATTTATTACTAATGAAAGTGGTGATTTAATAGCAGCATTTTTCATTCCTGAACCCAGCGTTGAAGGAAATCCAAGATGGAAAGTTGGTGAATCAGTAGTTAGATTTACTGATTCACCAACCAATAGTCTTATTCCTGGAGATGTGGATAGTGCTGGTGAAGGTAACTTTACAGCAAGTGGAACAATTTTATCAAAACAATCTGATGTTCTATTAGTTAGAAATGCTCAAGTTAGAAGAGATGATGTTTCTGAAACAAGAATCATTAGAAGTTCTAGCAGCAGTACTAGAACAGGTGCATGGGTCGATCCTCTTGCACAATCGTTCTTAGTTCCTGAAAATGATGGAATGTTTGTTACAAAAATTGATACATATTTCCAACAAAAAGATACATCGGGTCTTCCTGTGACATTGGAAATTAGAACCATGGTTAATGGTTATCCATCTCCAACTGTTATCGGAAAAGCAACTTTAACTCCAGACAATGTAAATGTTTCTGATGATGCTTCAGCAGTAACTACATTTACCCTTGATGCTCCAGTATATGTTGAAGGACTTAGAGAATATTGTTTTGCAATATTAACATCTTCAGTTGAATATAAAATGTGGATTTCTACAATGGGACAAGACGACTTGAATGGAAATCGTATTACTGGTCAACCTTATGCTGGTGTTTTATTTAAATCTCAAAATGCTTCTACCTGGACTGCAAACCAGTTAGATGATCTTAAGTTTAAGATATATCGTGCAGAATTTGATATTTCAGAAACACCAGAAATTGAATTTGAAAATGATGCAAGTTTAGAATCTACAACTAAACGATTACCAATTGATCCTATTGAATTGTTATTAAACACTCAAAGTGTTCCATATTCAGTTTCAAATCCAAAATCAACCACGGGATATATTAAGATAAATCATCCAAACCATGGTATGCATGATCCTGCATCCTTTGTTGCGATTGATGGAGTTAAATCTGGAGTAGGAACTACTTTAGCAGCAGATTGGAACGGTACTATTGGAACAGCAATTCCATTGACGGGTGGAAATACTGTAGAAGCTTTATTTAAAAATACAACTCCGATTAATGGAGTTGCACCAAGTTCTACTAATTTAGCATTCATTAGAATTAGAGATGCTGTATATTCATATGATGCATCTCAAGCGAATAATACTCTTAATGGAACATTTACAATTACATTGACGGCATTAGTCTCAGGTTCAATTCCATCAAATGGTTATAATGGGGGTGATAATATATCAGTAGAATATTATATCGTGAATGGTGTACCTTTAACTGAAATTAATAAAACTCATACTAATCTTAGATGGATAACACTCGATTCTTATCAAATTTTTATTGATAAAATAAGAAATACTACAAGTAATATTTCTTTTGGTGGTACTAAGGTAACTGCTACAACAAACACCTTATTTACAAATGTATTACCTCAAGTTACATATCAAGAACTTAGTGGAACTTTTGTAACTGCAGAAATGAGGACTACTTCTGGAACCTCATTATCAAATTCTAGTTTTTCGGATCCAAGTAACTCTAACATTCCACCTGAGAGATCTTACATCAAGGAACCTAGTTTTTCTCCTGTAAATTTAAATGACAACAACTATTATGATACTACAAAATTAATAGCATCAAATGCAAACTCTATTGGTTTAATGCAGAATCAATCTTCAGTTGGTTTGAAACTTAAACTTTCAAGTAATAGTACAAAATTATCTCCAGTTATTGATGCTGAAAGAGTTAGTTTAATTGTTACCTCAAATAGAATTTCTAATATTAATGGTAATTATAAAAAAGAATATTTTGGAGATAATCCTGGAGAGACTTTTACTAATATTGAATTAAATGCAATCACTGATTACAATAATGCCAACTATGTTACAAAATTAGTAAATTTACAAAATCCAGCAACTGCTTTAAGAATTGAATTAGCTGCATATAATCCTGCAAATATTGCAGATATTGATGTTTTAATTAAAGTATTGAGCGGTGAAGAATCTGATCCAAATCAAATTAATTGGATTAATTTGGACGATGCTGCTTTTTCAAATTCTAACAAAAGAGGAACTGAAAATTTTGCAGATCAAAGATGGAATTTTGATATAACTGATCTTACCCCTAACGGTAAGGCATTTACTTCATTCCAGGTTAAAATTAGAATGCGCTCCTCTAACCAATCCTACCCACCATTAGTTAAAGATTTGAGATGCATAGCTCTAGCCTAATTTCAGTTGAGGGTCATAGTAATTTTAAACGTGACTCTCGCACTAATGCTATAATAAATACAAATTCTAGTGATTATGAAAAATATATTTCTGAACGAGAAAATAAAAAAAAATTAGAAGAAACAGTAAAAAACACTGTTAAAGAATTGTCTGAGTTGAAATCTGAGATTGGAGAAATTAAAGAAATGTTATTAAAAATAATTTCCTAAATAATTATAAGGAAGGAAAGAGTCATGTCAGCGATACCAATCAATCTTACAATAAACAAAAATACTGACTTCAAGGTTTCTATTAATATAAGGCAATCAGATAATAATTATCTGGATTTAACTTCTTATTCAGTTGAAGCCAAAATGGCAAGAAACTATACTACAACCAATAAAATTAATTTAAATGCTCAAAAAGTTGATCCCTCCACTGGATTAATAGAATTGTCTTTACCAGATGTAAGTTCTGGTTTAATTGTCGGTACGGATAGTTTGAAAATTGGTAGATATGTTTATGATGTAATTTTAACGGACTCTTTACTATCTAAAGAAAAAGTTATTACTGGAGTTATTGAAGTTCAACCTTCTATTACATAGAAATGTCAAAATATAACGTAAGGTTAAACGCAGGCAATAATAAAATTATTCAGGCAATAAAGAAAAGTCCTGTCAATGTTGATGTATCTACTTCTCAAGAGGTAGATACTATTGGAGAATTAGATGATGTTGATCTTACTGATAGGCAAGATGGTTATCTCTTAATGTGGAATCAATCTAGAGCTATACATGAATATGTTCCACCATTTGAAGTTGTCGATAGATCAGACAGTGATGATCCAGTTCTTCCTGGAGACAATGCCATTGATTATGGTACATTTTAACTCCTAAATAAAATATAAGGTAAAAGTAAATTAATTAATCTCATGGCAGCACCACGTTTAAGGTTAAGGAGGGGTACATCCAACCCACAAACATTGACTGGTACGGGGCAAGTTTTTAATACTACTCCTGCACTTGTTGGTGAACCATTTTTTTCAGACACTAATGGGACAGCTCCTACAACTGCTGGTGCTGGTACGGGAGATTTTTATATCGCAGATGGTCCTACGTCTTTTGTTCATATTGGAGGATCTTCTTATACTTCAAGAGTAGATGAAATTTTAACGGAAAGTACTACTACTGTTGGTAGTATTGTTACCTTTGCCGAGGGTAGTAATAATGGTAGTAATACTATAGAATTTAAAGCGCCAGCGAGTATAACTGGATCTTATGAATTAACTTTACCTGCAGCAAAACCAGGAGTTGCAGGTGCATATTTACTTGAATACGATCAAGGTTCAGAAACCCTCTCCTTTGTAGAATCCGGTGCTGGAGAAACAGTTGAGACAGTAAGTAGTGATGTTGATGCAAGTTTCTTCCTAACTTTTGTAGATGCAAATAATTCAACTGCAACTGATGAGCAAGTATTTACTGATGGAGAACTTTCATATAATCCAAACACTGATATCTTAACAGTAAGTGGAGAAGTTGATGCTCAATCTATTGATGTTGGTTCTACTGGTATTGATATTGCGGGTTCAACTTCAGGAACGGTAACTCTTGTAACTGCTGCCGCAGCAGGGTCTACAACAATCACGCTTCCGGCAACTACAGGTGCTGTTGTAACCACTGGTGATAATGGTACTGTTACCAGTACAATGATTGCTAACGGTACAATTTTAAATGCAGATATTAGTACTACTGCTAATATTGCTGATACCAAATTAGATACAATTTCAACAGCAAATAAAGTTTCTATTTCTGCATTAGATATTGATGGCGGTGCTGCACTTACTGCACTTGCCGATGCAGATTTGATTATTGTTGATGATAATGGTTCTGGTGCTAATCGTAAAGCAGCAATAACAACAGTTTCTGATTATACATTTTCAAAAGTTAGTGGTGATGTTTTAATCACTAGTATGGGTGTTGCCACTATTCAGGCAAACTCTGTTGCACTTGGTACAGATACCACTGGTAATTATGTTGCTGATGTATCTGCAGGTGAAGGTCTTGTTAAAACTTCATCTGCAAGTGAAGGACAATCTGTAGATTTAGCATTTAAAAATGCTGCAAATTTAACTACAAATACTGTCCTTAAATGGGATGATAGTAATACACAGTTAGTAAATAGTTCTATTGTAGATGATGGCAGTACTGTTACCATCACTGGTAATTTAACTGTCACTGGAACGAATACAGTTACTAATGTCCAAACAACCAATACTCAAGTCTCAGATGCTTTACTTGAATTAGGTACTGGTACGACTGGAACTCCTGCTGCAACTAGAGACATCGGTTTAATAATGGAGCGTGGTGATGATCCTAATATTTTTATTGGTTTTGATGAGGGTGATGATGTATTTGTTGCTGGAACAACAACTGCAACTGGATCTAGTACTACTATTGCTCCATCACCAATTGCATTTTTAGCAGGTTCTTATAAAATTACTGACACTGCTGGTACTAATGAAAATGTAGTTAGTTATCTTCTTGCAGGTAACGCACCTGATGGCACAACTGCTGGTAGATATCTTCAAAATCTTACGGTAGATGCGGGAACATATTGATAAATAATATAACATGAAATTAATCTTATGAATGATATTCAAGTAGATTATGCAACTCTTGTTGAAATTATGACTGTTGAGTTAAATACTTATCAAAGTCAATTGATTGCATTAAAAGCAAAATTAAAAATTTATGATAAAGAACTTACTGAAGCTTTAAATAAAGTTTCAGAACTTCAGAAAGAAAAACCAGCAACTCGTAAAAAATCTGTAAATACAGATAGAGACGCCGGAACATATTAACCTAAATAGGTAATTCTAATGGCAGCACCAAAAATACGCTTGAGGCGTTCAGCAACTGCTGGAAACGCTCCCACTACTTCGCAGATAGAATTAGGTGAAGTAGCGATTAATACTCATGATGGTAAAATATTTTTAAAAAGAGATCAGAGTGGCACAGAAAGAATTGTAGATGTCACTGCACCTCTTGAAGCAAACGAACCCATGGGGCACAATAATGCCTCAGAAAGTACAATATCATTTACTGATGCAACTAGAGTATTTTCTATTGCACCCGTATCAACTAGATTCGACGTTTGGTGTCAAGGTATTAGATTTGCATTTACCTCGGCACAAACAACTACAATACCAAATACAAATGGATTGTATTATATTTACTTTGATGGCGATGGAGTTTTGCAAAATAAAGCAGCAAGTTCTGCAGATATAGATTATAAAACAGAAGTTCCAACTGCAATTTTATATTGGAATGGAAGTTCTGCTGCTTTTATATTTGATACCAGACATGGAATTACTTTAGATTGGCAAACTCATGAGTATTTGCAAAAAACTAGAGGTGCAGTAGTTGCATCTGGATTTACTGCAGTAAGTTATTCTACTTCTGGTGATGGCACTACAAATAGTCATGCACAATTTGGTTTAGGTGATTCTGGGGTATTTTATAATGAAGACTATAAAGTTTCTATAAACCATGCTTCATCCCCTTCAAATTTATTTGAACAAATTATATCTGGTGCTGGGCAGTTTCCAATTTTACGTAGGGATGGAACTGGTGGTCAATGGACAAGAGATGCTGCTACTTCATATCCTGTAAAATTTTCTACAGGTAATCTTATTGAATATAATGTTTCTGGATCTTCTTGGTCTTCTTCTCAAGTAACTGATGGAAATTATGCAGTTTATTTTATAGTTGCTACTTCGGATATTAATGCTCCTATAGTTTCTATTCAGGGGCAGGGAGATTTTGCAACTTTAAATGATGCAGTAACATCGGAGTTTGAAGATTTAGATCTGGGCAATGATGATCTTACAAATGCCCCAAAATTTCCTCGTAATGATGTAAGACCATTATTTAAATTAATTTTTGAGGCAAATAGTACTTTCACTAATGCACCAAAAGCACGTTTAGTAAATATATTAGATCTAAGACAAAATGTTTCTGTTGAATTAACAGGAGCACAAGGATCGTCAATTGCTGTAACTGCTCCTGAATCTAATATCATATATGTAAGTAAAGATGGAGATGATGCAAATATTGGTGCTACTTTAGGGACAGCAAAAGCTACAATTAAATCTGCACTATCAGTTGCATCTGCTGGAACTGTTGTTAGAGTTTATCCTGGCGAATATACAGAGAATAATCCAATTATAATGCCTGCACAAACTTCCATTGTTGGTAGTAGTTTAAGAGAAGTTACACTTAAACCACAGAATGGAAATACTGATTTTATCTATGTAAATAATGGTTGCTATATTTCTGATTTATCATTTAATTCATCATCCTCTAATAATGGTGATGTAATTTCATACAATCCAAGTGATCCTCCATATATTGATCAATCTCCATATATTCAAAATTGTACCAATTTTATTACTGGGTCAACCGGTCTTCATATTGATGGAGACGATGCGATTGGGGATATTAAATCAATGGTAGTTGATAGTTTTACTCAATTTAATTCTGGAGGAGTTGGATGTAAAATTAGCAATGAGGGTTATGCTCAATTAGTTTCTATGTTTACTATATGCACAGAAACAGCAGTAGAATGTAATAATGGTGGAAGTTGCGACTTAACAAATTCAAATTCATCTTTTGGAACTAAAGGTTTAGTTGCTGATGGTGTAAGTCCTAAAAAATATACGGGCACAGTGGCACAAGCGTCAAGTGCTGGAGATAATACAATTAGAGTAAATATTGCAACTACTCAAAGAAGTGTTTCTACAGCATCTTATGCAGAAACTACTGGAGTATTAACTGTAACTACAACAGCAGCACATGGGTTTGAAGTGGGAATGGATGTAAAGATTGAAAACCTTACCTTCAGTTGCACAAGTCCAAGTGGTACTGCAGTATTCCCATCAGGTAATTATGGTTATATTTTTAAAGTAGAATCTACTCCATCTACAACACAATTTACAGTAAATGTCGGTACATCCACAATTGCACACACTTATGTATCGGGAGGAACTGCTGAAATAGAAGCAGTACGTCCATTTGCAGGACAAGTAGTTTTCTTTGATACTTTATATTATGAAGTTACTAAAATTAATGTTACTAATGGGGGTAGTGGATACGATCCAAATAATCCTCCTACAGTAACACTTGCAAGTTCTCCAGAAAGTTGGGGTATTGACGCCGAGGCAATCGCAGAGGTATCAAGCACTGGAGTAGTAACTTCTATTACTGTAACTTCTAATGGTAGGGGTTATGGTTCAACTATAGCAAACCCAACAATTTCTGCACCAACTTCTGGAACTACAGCAACAGCAACAGCACAATTAAGTCCTTCATATTTTATCGTAGAATCTTCATTTGAAACTTCTACAGATGTATATGATATTACATTTTCTAACGAAGTTCCTATTGCATTGACAACCAGTAGCGTTGCTAATTTTTACAAACAAAGTAGACTTTTAGCATCAAGTCATTCATTCCAATATATAGGATCAGGTACTAATATTAATACTGCTCTCCCCCAAACTGGAGGAGTTCCAATCCCAGAAAATGAAACTATTAATCAAAATGGTGGATTAGTAGTTTTTACAAGCACGAATGAATCTGGAAACTTTAAAATTGGTGATGGCGTAGTTATAGATCAAGCTCTGGGTCGAATTTCCGGTCAATCATATTCACAAAGTCTATTTTCTCAAGTAACACCTTATATCATCGCACTAGGAGGTTAACCCATGGCATTAAAATTAAACGTTTATAAAACAGTTACACCATCAGTTTCTACTTCTGCAACAGTAGTTTATACTGCTCCCACTGGATATACTGGTATTGTATTGTTAGCGAATATTTCAAATCCTACTACTGGAACGCTTACAGTTACATTAGAGCATAGAAGAAGTGCAACAGATACAAGTATTGTTACTGATTTTCCTATAAGTAGTAAAGATTCTACAAATTTAATAGATGGTAAATTATTCTTACAGTCTGGAGATCAGTTAGTATTATCTGGTCAAGCAACTACATTAGAAACAGTAATATCTATCCTGGAGACACTCAACTAAAATGGCAAAATATCTTTCAAACCGAGTAAGAACTTTTGATATTGGTATTACTAGTATTACTGAATCTGATGTTGTATTGAACGTTATTGGTAATAGTACCTTTACAGGCGCTACCACATTCCAAGGAGACGTTCGTATTACTGATGATGATAAATTAAGATTTGGAACTTCTAGTGGTGGAATTCTTCAGATTTATACAAACGGAACTAATTCATTCTTTAAACAGACAAGTGGTGATTTAAAATACGAACTTGCTGATCAGTTCGTAGTTCAAAAAGATTCTGGCGATGAACCAATCGCAGTCTTTACTGCTGATGGTTCAGTAGAACTCTACTACGACAATTCTAAGAAATTTGAAACTACTGCTACTGGTGCAACTCTAACTGGAACTTTAATTGCTGATGGTGTTGATCTTGGAGATGATGAAGAAATTCGGTTGGGTGATGGTAATGACTTACAGATTTATCATGACTCTAATTTTAATAATGGCATTATAAAAGAATCTGGATCTGGAAATTTATTATTGGGTGGAAACGATATATTTTTTAGAGATTCTGCACTTTCAGAATTATATGCGAGGTTTATCAGAAACGGAGCAGTAGAACTCTACTACGACGACGCCAAAAAATTTGACACCACTGCTTCTGGTATTGATGTAACTGGTCTCACAGAAACTGATACCTTAAATGTTTCTGGTGTTTCTACATTCCAAGATAACGTTACCTTTGCTGATTCTGTACGGGCAGACTTTGGTAATGACCAAGATCTGAGAATTGTTCATATTGCCAACCAAAATTGGATTCAGAATTATACGGGTAATTTCAATATCAATCAAAACTCTGATGATTCTGATATTACTTTTAGATCTGATGATGGTTCTGATGGATTAGCTGACTATATTAACATAGATGGTAGCACTGGTGAGGTTGTTCTTTACCATTATGGCACTCAGAAACTTGCCACTAAGTCTGGTGGTATTGATGTAACAGGTCTTACTGAAACTGATACCTTAAGAGTTTCTGGTGTTTCTACATTCCAAGATAATGTTCAGCTTGGTGACAATGATGAATTAAGGATTGGTGATAGTGATGATTTAAAGATTTTTCATGATGGAAATGCCAATTATATTGTAGGTAATAATGGAACACTTAATCTCAAAAGTGATTCTTATGCTTATTTGAAAGCTTTCAATACAGATGGTAAGGTGCAAATTTATCATGGCAACTCTGTAAAACTTGAAACTACTTCTACTGGTGCAGATTTAACTGGATCTCTCAGAGCATCTACTTCATTAGTTACTACAACTGATGGAACTGGTATTACTATTACTAATAATACAATTGAAGGTCCAACAACTTTAACAATTGATCCAGCAGCAGTCGGAGATAATACCGGTACGGTGGTAATTGCAGGTAACCTCCAAATTGATGGAACGACCACAACTGTGAATTCAACCACGATGTCAGTGGATGATAAAAACCTTGAGTTAGGTACAGGTGCTGCGAATGATGCTGCAGCTGATGGTGGTGGTATTACTATTGTATCTGGAGATGGAAATAAGACATTCCAATTTGAAGCAACAGGAGATAATTTAGGGTCTTCTGAAAATTTAAATCTAGCCAATACTAAAGAATATAAAATTAACAATACTTCAGTATTGAGCGCAACAACTCTTGGTAGTGGGGTAACTTCTTCTTCACTTACATCAGTAGGGACACTTAATGGTCTTACCGTTGATGGTGATTTGTTGATATCTGATAAAATTACTCATTTGGGTGATACTAATACGGCTATCAGGTTCCCTGCTAATGATACGATTAGACTTTCAACATCTGGTTCTTCTAGACTTGATGTTACTCAAAATGGTTATATTTTACTAGGAACGACTAGTGAACCTTCTGGTGGTGATGCTCATGCACAAAATGCAAAATTACTTATTCAAGGAAGAATTGGTAATACTTCTGATAGTGGTCGTATCAATCTACAAAGAGGATCATCTGCATCTAATGGTTCTAGTATTGGAAGTATTAGTTTTACTGATAATAGTAATAATGCTTTTTCTAGAATTGAAACTTTTGCTGATGCTACACCAGGAAATGCCAGTTTTCCAGGCAGAATTGTTTTCAGTACGACAAATGACGAGGCAACAACACCAACAGAAAAACTTCGTATAACTAATGATGGTCAAGTTAGTATTGGAGCTGATTTAAGTCAGTCTACTAGTGCAAAGTTAACTGTTGAAGGATCAGCCACATCAAGCAATCTCAATCAAACTTTAGTGGTCAGAGATAGTAATACTAATGATGCTGTTGGTAATGGTGGATTTATAGGTCTTGCTGGATTTGTAAACAATGTTCCTAGAACTTTTGCTGGTATACGTGGATTAAAAAGTTCTTCTGGTACTAGTTTTAATGGTGGTCTTGCTTTTTATACAAGACAAAATGCTGTAGCAGATTTAGATGAAAAACTTCGTATAACTTCTGCTGGTCTGGTCGGAATCGGAATTGGTAATCCTTCAGCAAAACTTCATGTATCTGGAGGAGACCTATACGTAAACTCTTTAGATGGTAGTGAAGTAGACATTAAACTTGGTATTCATGCCACACATTCTAACTTTGGTGTTATTAAAAATGTAAGAGCATCTGACTCTCAAAACTATCTATCCTTTAACATACACCAAAGTGGCACATTATATGAGGCTTTACAAATTCATTACGATGAAGGTGTTTATGTTAGGGGAAATGGAAGCTATGACACGACCGCATATACAGGAAATGTTGCTCATGTACTTTTTGGTGATCAAGAAAGACAATTTGCTGATTTAGTTGCAGAAAGCGAGAGTACTTCTAGTGCCCTTGGATCTCTTGTATTTAAAACAAAAGGATCTGTTGGATTATTCCCACAAGAAAGACTTCGTATAACTTCTGATGGTAAGTTTGGATTTGGAACTAATAATCCGCAAGGAACTGTACATATTTCATCAGGAACTTCTGGAGATGCAACGTTAATTCTTGAAGCAGATACTGACAATGATCAAGAAGCAGACAATCCATATATTGTGTTTAGGCAAGATGGTGGTGTTAGTGCCTCTGCGATAGGACATGGTGTAGATTCTGGAGTTGATGGTAATGGATTGACCATAGCAAATTCAATTTCTAGTGGATTTATATCTTTTGCTACAGGAACTACAAATGGTTATACAAACGCGACAGAAAAACTTCGTATAACTTCTGATGGTTCGGTCGGAATCGGAACTGATAATCCAGACACACTTCTGCACTTACAGTCTAATAATCCTATCCTTAAAATTACAGATGCTAATCAAGCAACAGATAATAAGAGTTGGAACATTGGTGCCGGACAACCTCAAATATTAAGAATTCAAGCAATTAATGATTCCGGTACAGGTGGTGGAAAACTATTTGATTTTTATAGAGATGGTACTCAGGTTGAA
>Ga0213859_10000137_pt1 | contig 32792 bp, 33 predicted proteins | sample PICome_2_FD_160133 | JGI IMG/M metagenome (GOLD analysis project Ga0213859, IMG submission 160133) | Coastal seawater microbial communities near Pivers Island, North Carolina, United States - PICO304 | ecosystem: Environmental > Aquatic > Marine > Coastal | place: USA: North Carolina...
ATAGAAATAACCATTGCTACAGGTAATTCATTTACTTTAGAAACAGATACACCATCATGGCAAGGAGTAATCATAGGAAATGATGGTGATGCGATTGATATAAGAATTAAACAATTATAAATAATATTATGTGGAAAAAAATTAAACAACAATTCTTTAAATATTGGATAATGCCTTGGGCACCATTTATGTTGCTTATAGCACCGATATTCGCAGATGATAATCATGTTCATGTGGAACAAGTAAGCTCAGGTGATGATATGAGCCTCAGCGTAACACAAATAGGTTATGATAATGAGATAAGATTCTCATTTGACCACGCCTCAAATACATTCTCTTTTGAACAAAATGGTTCAGGCAACTATATTGGTTGGGTTTCATATTGGGGTTCAGGTAAAAGTTGGGGTGGAGATGTAGATGGTACAGGTAATACTGAAAGCGTACTTCAATATGATGGTGCAACTTATGGTAGACATATATGGGGAAATGATAATACAGTGAATGTATACCAAAGCGGAACACATACATTTAATTTAGATTTACATGCAGATGATACGGAACTAGACTTATGGCAAGAAGGCACAGGTTCTCATTATGCACAACAATATTTTTATGGAACAGCTGATGGTTCAACCGTTGACTTAATGCAAAAAGGTAATGCAAATCATAATGCTCAAGTGACATTAGATGGTAGTGAACCAACAACATTAAACTTATTACAACAAGGCGGAACTAATCAATCATATTCTATTACAAATACATGTTATACTGTCGGCGGTTGTACAGTTAATGTTACTCAAGGTAATTAATGAAATATATAACGTCCATCTGGACAACAATAGCTTTAGTTTTTCTCATGGTTTGTATGAGAATAGCAGACCCTTCTTTATTAGAGCAAACAAGATTAAATGTATTTGATACATTAATTAAAACACTTCCTGAAGAACAATCCAACGAAATAGTATTACTCAATATAGGAGAGGAATCCCTAGAAGAGTTAGGACAGTTTCCTTGGCCTAGACAATACTATGCTCAAATGATAGCTGATTTGAGAAACAAAAATGCAGGTATGATAGGGTTTACTATTATGTTTCCAGAAGCAGATAGGTTTGGTGGTGATGAAGTATTTGCATCTTGGATAAAAGATAATGGTATTATATTAACACAAACAGCAGATGAATATGGTAGAAGTGATTCTGCTCCTTATGTTGGATATGCTACATTTGGTACCTCAGATCCTCTCGATTTTATTTACAAATATAAAGGATTAGTTACTAATATACCTGATATAGAATCAGGTGCATGGGGCCATGGGTTATCTAATGGTGCTCCAGAAGTGGATAATATAACAAGAAGAATACCGCTTATTTCTAATGTTAATGGTCAATTATATCCATCATTTGCTTTAGAAACAATTAGAGTTTTAAATGATAAACCATCTTATACTATTAAATCAAATGAAGCTGGAATTGAAAGTATTGTATTAAGACCCTATGAAATACCTACAGATGCTGATGGTTCTATATGGTTAAAATGGAATACAAAATTTGAAGAAATAGAGTATATTAATAATCTATCAGATGTTACGGATTTAAAAGGCAAAACAGTTTTGGTCGGTGTGACCGCTAGAGGTTTGAGTCTACAAGTACCTACTCCTGGCGGATTAAAGTATCCCCATCAATTACAAGCGACAACTCTACAGACGATTCTTTCTGAGAATCCAATCTCTCGGCCTCAGTACGCAACTCCTGTAGAATTGATTGTATCAACTCTGCTTGCTCTGCTTCTGGTTCTTTTGGTATATCGTGCACCAATCTGGGTTTCTTTTGCAACCTTTCTGGTTCTTGTCGCCGGGACAGGCGGACTCGTGTATTATATCTGGAATAAATTTTTTATACTCCTCGACCTTAGTTATTCACTAATATTATATATAATAACTTATCTCTCAAGCGCACTGAATAATTTCTATAAGCAATTTATGTTACGACAACAGATTAAGAAACAGTTTGAGACTTATTTAGATCCTAGACAAGTTATGTTATTACAGAAAGACCCATCATTATTAAAGCTTGGTGGGGAAAGAAAAGAGATGACATTCCTATTTATGGATATAGTAGGGTTTACTCCAATATCAGAACATTATAAAAACAATAATGACCCAGAAGGGTTGGTAGAGATTATAAATAATTATTTAGATACTATGACTAAAATCATTCTTAAGAATGGTGGTACCATAGATAAATATATGGGTGATTGTATTATGGCATTTTGGAATGCACCATTGCCGTGTGATAATCATGCAGACTTGGCTGTAAAAACAGCATATGAAATAGTAGAGGCAGCAGATGTACTTATTGCAGAATTGGAAGAAAAAGGTTTACCTAGGATTGATGTTGGCATTGGTATCAACACCGGCGACTGCATCGTCGGAAACATGGGCTCAGAATCTCGATTTGACTATTCCGTCATTGGAGATGCCGTCAACCTGGCAGCTAGACTCGAAGGCCAAACAAGAAATTATGATGGGGTTCGAGTGTTGTTATCACAGTTCACTGCTGGAAAGTGTACGGAGAGAAGCTTCACTAAAGTCGATAGAATACAAGTCAAAGGTAAATCTGAGCTCATTACAATTTTCAAATAGATATCCTCAAGAAGAACTCTACTATTTTTGGGCAATCAATGCTATCGATGTATGGACCACAAATCGTGGTTTAAAAGATCCAAGAATTTATGAAGTAAATCCAATTGTTGGTAAAGATCCTCACCTAGATAGATTAATACTATTTAAACTAGTGTGGGGTAATTTAATAATCCATACATACGAAAGAGATAACTTAGTATTTCCTAATACATTAATTACTATGGCTGTTATTAATAACTTTATTGTATTAGAAGAAAACGGCCTTATATTCTAAAAAAGTCACACTTTTTTCATTTTAGCTATTTACATTTGCTCTTGACTATGGTATAATAGACCATATATTGATGATAAAGATGATTAATAAATTAACCCGACCCCTTCGTCTAGTGGTTAGGACACTGGGTTTTCATCCCAGCAACAGGAGTTCGAATCTCCTAGGGGTCACCAATTGTTACAATTCTGTTACAATTCTGTTACAATTGTGTAACAATTTCACTTTAGCTATTTACATAAGAGCAAAACTATGGTATAATGGTTATATAATTTGATGATAAGGAGTAATAATATGAAAAATTATAATGTGATAGTAAAGGCCAAATCTTCTGAGAAAGGTACTTTTGATAAAAATAAAATTAAAGATTTCTTAAAAAATGAATTAGGATATTCTTTCTCACCTGTAAAAGGTTCTGATAATGCGTTTTGGATAAACGGTCAAACTGTTGATAATACATTTCATGAATTCATGAGTGGTTCTAAATACTACAAACTAGTAGTTAATACTAGAGATTTTGGTATTGCAGCTAGTGGTGATTTCAATGCTTTCGCAATGGCATCTGAAATTAAAGATGGTATGTATAAACATCATGTTGCACAGGAGGCTAAATAATGGAAACAATTCAATTTATCCCAACTGAACACAGTGGCTTTGCTACTGGCACATCAAGACAAGGTTATATGGAAAGTGTAACCACAGATCAATTAATCGAAATGTTTGGCGATCCAATTTATTACGCACCTAATGAAATGGGTGGTAAAGTTACTATGGAATGGGTTGTAAAAACACAAAGAACAAATAGTGATGGAGAAACTGAATACGGAGTATTCACTCTCTATGATTGGAAAGGTTCAAGACCATGGCAGAATGACCATGAATGGACAGTAAATATTGGTGGTGGTTCCATCGATGATTATTGGAATGCACTTGATGCATTCAGAATATTTGATAAAACAGATATCAGATACACACAAGACAAAGCATGTATGGCACATGCTGTTTTACATGATTTAAATTTTGATAAGGAGGCTGTATAATGTATATGCATTTTGAACATATAGCAACAAGGATTCCATTGACTGTTAGATTAACATTCAAGGAAAGATTATTAATTTTTTTCGGCTATGAAGGTAGAGTTGTTGACTCAGTAATGAGTAAGAACAATATTTTTGATGCTGATTATTTTTATGATGGAGTAAGTAATGGGAAATAATTTTAAAGAATGGAAAGAAGCACTATTGGCTGAAAAGAAAAAGTATGATGAAGAGCAGGAGTTTAAAGCGACTGTAAAAAGAGTATATAGTAGGCCTAAGGTTAATTATAATAAACTATCAGCATCTATGAAAAAGAGTGCTCATCTAAATGCTAATGGATTGGATTTACATAAAGATGAGAACAGACACTATTCAAAAGAAAACACTGAAAGGTGGATGGAAAGTACATCTTATATGGAATCATATAATGCTATGAAGGAGCAAGACTCATGGGATTAGTTATTGAATGGTTATGGATATTAGGTGGTTGTGCATTTACAGCTGCCGTTTGTTACGGAGTATGGGTATGGGTAAGATAAGACAAATATTTAGAAAAATGATTGACAGATTGATAGAGAAGTCATGGCAACGTCAAGCAGACAAACTGTTTATGAAACATCAAGTTCATACAAGAGATGGAGATAACACATGACAGAATTTAAGAATGCTGTAGAAAGACAAAAGAAATTACTTGAGGCAGAAGTATGGGCCGATGGTATAGCAGGGATTCATGCTTTTGATACTAGAAAAGTTACGATGGCATATGACAATCATTTAGACGATGGACATGTCGTAGATACTACCTTTAATGATGGTAGGATAGAGAGAAGAATAGATGGTAAGTTAATTCGTATTCTTGGTGAAAAGCTTGAAGGCGATGAACTTATAGATAAGTATTTAAGATTAACTTAAATTAGCTATTTACATTTATTAAAAAGTGTGGTATAATATAATATAATATTATGGGAATGACTAGTTTTTATATGGGATCACTTAGATATGGTCCTACAGGAAAAAGAAGAAAGAATCATTTTGCTAATGCTTCTAAGAAAAAGCCAATTGAGTTTAAACCAATGGAAAAAAAATCAAATACATTGGATAAACTCAGAGCTGAACAAGCTAAGCAATATAAATCACTTATGGAAGAAGCTATCAAAAATGGTACATTCATGGGTGATGATGGTGGTATGAGAAAAAAAGAATCACCAAAGTATACAGGTACATTGGTAAAAGGTATTGCCACTATGCACAAGAGTAATGCTGTACCTGTTATCAGTCAACAAGAGGCTGAAGATATATCAAAAATGAGGAGAGGTTAGTGGACGGATTTTTTAATTTTTTAGGAAAGATTGCAGAATCATTAGGTAAGATAGCAATATCAATAGTGATTTGTGGAACTATTTTAATTTTATTTGGGAAGGTAAATATATGAAAGGAAATGGTATTGATTGGTTTAAAGCATCAACTTGGCTTATTATTTTAACATTTTGTTTTGGATTTTGGGGATTACTAACTTATTTAGGTTGGATTGAAGAATTCTTTGGATTTATACTCTTATGTGCAACAGGTTATTTTGCTTACATGAGTGCTATATTAGTAGATGAACAAAAAAGAGCTGGGAGAAAAGATGACTAAGTTTGAAAAAAAGTATACATATAACTACTTGAGTACTTATATGAGAGATAGCTTAAGAGCAGAAGTATTTAAAAGATCAGATGGAGTGTACGGAATCGAAATGTACAAAGATGGAACTTTGTTAAAGAGAGAACCGTATGAGGATAAAAGCGAGGCATGGGCAGAGAGCGCAGCCGAGAATTATGTTGATGGTATAAAGATTATATAATATGCTGGGTCCGGTGATCATCAACTCCTTATCATCAACCACTGGACCCCATATTTTTAAGGAGCATTATGGCTAGAAGAGGCGTAACGTTAGAAGATAAATATTTAGGACCTGAACCACTTTATGATGAAAAGAGTGAGTTCACTTCTCTTGAATATCAAAGAGCGAATAATTGGTATAACTATTTTTATAAGAGTAAAGATTATTTACCTACTGTATATCAATTTGCAGAAGATGTAATGGGATATAATAAAAAGAAAATATCTGTATTACGTAAAGTAAAAGATTGGAAATTTATGGGAGTAAACAAAGGTATTAAGTTATACTATCGTGGATGGAAATTTGATGATGAAGCTATTCAAAGATTTAAAGATAAAATTGATGAATGTTATAAAGAAGGTTTATTAATCAAAAAAGAAGTAGAAGAAAAGAAAAAGAATGTAGTTGTAATTACACCTGCTGAAAGAACAAGACGAAAAGTTGTTGATACTATATGGCATGATTGGGATAGTATTATTGTTGAAGGATGGTTTGATGGTAATTACACACAAAAGTTTGGATGCTACAACAGATTTAAAATGCATGGTCTAAAAGGTAATGCAATTAATATATTTAAAGCTATGCTTGATGAAGAATACTTAAACATTAAAGAAGCATATGATAAAACTTGTGAGCAATGTGTAGAAGCATATTCACATATTACTAAAGGTAATAAAAAGAAAATAATGACTCAATTCGAAAAAGTATTTGAAGATTTAGAAAAATTGAGATTATCATTTAAATCTGCAAGAACTCCAAGAGCGAGAAAACCAAAGTCATCAGACCAACAAGTTGCTAGGTTAAAATATTGTCAAGAAGATATTGATTCCAAACTTGTTTCTATTAATCCAGTACTTATACCAGGTAGCAAAAAACTATTTGTGTATAATACTAAACAGCGTAGGCTAACTGAATACCGTGTAGATTCTACTACTGGGCTACAAGTATCAGGAACAACGATTAAAGGATTTGATGACTCAAGTCGAACAGCGACTTTGAGAAAACCAGAAGATGTGCTACCACTCATACTAAAGAAAACTGAAAAGCAGATAGAAAAAGTGTGGGATGGGATCACTACAAAAATAAATAAACCAACAGGCAGAATTAATGCTGACTGTATATTAGTGAGGGTATTTTAATGTTATCAGTAGGAGATAAGTTCCCAGCATTCTCACTGCAGGGAATCAATGAAAATAATGAATTTGTGAGAGTAGACGTAGAAGAAAATTACCAACCATTAAAGCATGATTGGTCAGTAATTTATTTCTACCCAAAAGACTTTACCTTTATCTGTCCAACAGAAATTGCTGGAATGGATATGTTGGTAGATGAAGCAAATGTAATCGGTATCAGCGGTGATAACGAGTTCTGTAAGTTAGCTTGGAAAAAGGATAATGAACTGATTGGAAATATCAGACATACTTTAGCTGCTGACTGCGGACTTGGGTTATCACATGAACTTGGTATTGTGAATGAAGATGGTGGTGTTTGTTATAGAGCAACATTTATTTTCGATAAAGACAGAATAATACAACATGCATCTATTAATGCTTTGGATACAGGTAGAAATGCACACGAAGTATTAAGAACATTACAAGCACTTAAGGCTGGTGGATTAACCGGTTGTGAATGGAATGAAGGAGATGAATTCGTTGGTTGATTCAGAAGTCAAAGAAAAAATAATGACCAAGAAGCGATTCTCTACAGCTGTAGAGAACTTGGTAGCCACAGGGAATATGAGTTATATAGACGCAGCTTCCCATGTGGTAGAGCAAAGAGGTTTGGATTATAAAAATATGAAAAGATTATTGACTGATTCTCTAAAAGCTAAGATAGAAGCGGAAGCAACTAACTTAAATCTTTTGAGAGTAAAGAAAGGAAATAAACTTCCAATATGAGTGATCCTTTTGAATCTTATAAATTATATAATGCATTAAAGCTACATTTTGAAACTGATAGTTATGATGCTGTAAAGTATAATTTTAAAACTTCAGTAAAACCTCAATCATTCTTTAAAAGAAAGGATAAATACTTTTTTGCAAAGATAGCCAATACATACGATAACTTAATTGATTTCTATGTGGCTAACTTTAAAAATGATGTTAAATATGTCGGTGATATGCTTAATGAAGGTGGTGAACGTTATTATCGTGAGCACAAAAAAGTACAAGAAAGTTTATCATATACTTTTGAAAATGATATAAATAAATTATCAGAGGAAAATAATTTTGATTCTCTTTTAGAAGCGAATGATAATGAACATCCTTTGGTAATACAGTTATGGATGCAAGATGAAATACAATTGGAAACAGTCGTAATCATCGATTCCATAACTGGGTTTATGGATAGAGAATCCAAGAAGATATCAGAAACAATTATTTGGCCTGACATCTATCGAAAGATTACTAAATATAAACCATTCGTAAAGTTCAATAAAGACAAATGTATATCTGTCTTAAAAAAGGCCTTTACAAACACATGAAAGTGTGGTATAATATAAATTGTTTTGTTATGTATAAAGTGGATAATTCAGTAAATATAGGAGAAAGATAAGATGTCTTTAGAAAATCTTAAGAGCATGCGAGGCTCATCAATCGATAAACTCGTAAAGGCGGCGGAAGCTGTGTCCACAACTAAAACAGAATCTAATTCTTACGAGGATAATAGATTTTGGAAACCTACCAGAGATAAAGCAGGGAACGGATTCGCTGTGATTAGGTTCTTACCAGCAAAAGAAGGTGAAGATCTTCCATGGGTAAGATACTGGGATCACGGGTTCAAGGGACCTACTGGTCTATGGTATATAGAAAACTCATTAACGTCTATTGGACAACAAGACCCTGTTTCAGAAATGAACTCAGTGTTATGGAACTCAGGTAGAGATGAGGATAAAGCAATCGCTAGGGAAAGAAAAAGAAGGTTACACTATGTGTCAAACGTTCTTGTAGTATCTGACCCAGCTAATCCGGAAAATGAAGGAAAAGTATTCCTTTATAAATTTGGTAAGAAAATCTTTGATAAGATTATGGATGTTATGCAACCACAATTTGCCGATGAAGTACCAGTAAATCCATACGATTTCTGGGAAGGTGCTGATTTTAAAATCAAAATCAGAAAAGTTGAAGGTTGGGTAAACTATGATAAGTCAGAGTTTGCAAGTGTTTCACAACTACATGGTGGTGACGAAACTAGACTGCAAGAAACATATGACCAATTACATTCTTTAACAGAGTTTACAAACCCTGAGAATTATAAGTCATATGATGAGTTAAAGCTCAAACTCAATAGAGTATTAGGAATTGAGGCTGATGGTCCAGTTGCAGAAGCTCCAGTAATGGATGCTGTTGAAGCAACACCACAACCTTTTGCTGATGCTCCTTCTCCAGCTCCTACACAGGAAAAGGAAGAAGAAGATACATTGAGTTATTTCGCTAAGTTAGCTCAAGAGTAGTCCGAAAGGGCCAGGCCGGTTTTGCTGCAGCATACGCGGTCGAAAGTGGGGACCTTCGGGTCCCCTTTTTTTATGTGTTAGTATTGACGTGGCCTATTGAATGATTGATTCTATCAGTACCTGTAGCCACGATTACTGATTGATTATTATTGATTGTATTTTGTGGTGCAGATACGAAATTATTACCACCTGTTGCACCTTCAGGTAATTTTAACATTGCATTTTCTATTGATAAATTTGTTACTCTCATTGATGGTATTAAAAGATCTTTATCAAATCCAAGTGATACGTTAGCACCTACAGCATCCATAATTGCAGCTTCTTTGAATGCGCGCATTGATTCAGTTGCAGAGTCCATCTGCTCAACAAGCTCATTCAATGGAGTTTTATTACCTTTACCATCATCAAATCCAGTAACAAAGGTATCTTCTAATGTAGCACCTAATTCAGCAACTGCCTCTGATGTTTCTCTTACTTTAAGTTTCATATCTTTTTGGCCTACACCATATAAAAATAATCCTAAGCTATCAAACACCTTTGCTGCATTTTGTACAGAAGCTACATTTAATTTGTCTAAAGGACCTAAACTTTCTGTAAGTACTTTAAAGACTGATTTATTTTTATCTTTTCCTTCAAAGAAACCACCAGTTATAAAGTTAAATACTTCAGCTGCTGTATCGGCTATACCACCTAAACCTTTAGCACCTAACATTGCTGTCATGCCTATTCCGATTGCACCTAATCCTAATCCTAAATCTTGTATTTCTTTACCTGTTAAAGGTATTCTTGTCAACTCATTTATACCATCAGCAAAGTTACCAAGTAATGTTTTTGTACTACTACCATTTGCACCTAATATACCACCTATACCAGCTACAGTTTCAAATGCCATAAAGAATCCAGCAAGACCTAATCCCATTGCAGTTAAACCAGCTGCAAGCCATACACCACCTTTTGGACCTGCAATACCACCAACTGCTAAAAGAGCACCTAATGCTGCTAATGACTTATCATCGAAAGCATTTATACCTTCAGCAAAATTTGTAATTAATCTTTTAGAAGAACTACCGTCAGCTCCAAGAACACTTGCTAAACCAGATAAAGTTTCAAATCCTAAAAAGAACCCAGCAATACCTGCACCCATAGCAGTCATTCCAGTTACCATTAATGCCTGTTTACCACCTTTTAAGAAAGCACCTAATCCAGCACTAACACCTAATATAGCAACTAAAGCTCCAGCTGCATCTTTTTCTTGTAATACATTTACTGAGTCTGCAAAAGCTCCAACCATACCAGGTAAGGCTTCAAATCCACTTGTCATCATAGCACCTACTGATGAACCAGCACCAAGACCAGCAAAGAATCCTCCAATACCAGCACCCATTGCTCCCATACCTGTAGCTACTTTTAATACACCTTTGAAGTCATCAGATACATATCCTATTAATCCACCAGCACCAAGTAATCCTATTAATGCAGTCGCTGATGCAGGCTTTAATGCTGATATAGCGTTATCAAAACCGTTTATTAAATCAGTATAACTATTGAAGTTTACACCACCACCTAAAGCTGAAATACCATCTAAAATACCTTCACCAATTAATAAACCACCGAAGAAAGCAGTTATAGCTGCACCCATAGCACCCATGCCTATTGCTGTATCTAAGGGCTTCTTAGAAAAAGTTGCTGCGCCTAAAATTGCAGCTAATGTAACCATAGTGCCAGGTGACATTACTTCTATAACACCATTAAATTCTTTTAATAATTTTTTAGTAGTACCAAAATCGATATTACCCATATCTTTTACTGATCCTTCAATCAATGATTCACCAGCTAAAATACCACCAAAGAACAACGGAATAGCAGCACCTAGTGCACCTATACCAGCAACTGTACCTAGCATATTACCTGCACCGCCCATGAATCCACTCATGAATCCACCGCCACCACCGTCAGAATCACCACCTTTTTTACCACCATCAGTATTATCTTTGATGTCTTTAAGATGGTCTCTCATCTCTTGGAATACAGTTTTACTTTCCTTTTCGTCTTCAAGACCTTGTAAAGATTGAGCGTCTAGCATCTCTTGGAAATTTTCGAATCCATAAACAGTTTTAGCTTGCATGTCTGCAAGAACCATTTGTGTTTTCTTCATATCAAAAAGATGTCTACGACTATTTCTACCATCCCTTTCGATTTCATGTGAAGACTTGTTATTAGCCTCCATCAATTCAATAAGATGAGTAATACTATCTTTACCTAGTGGATTATCTTGACCGTTGTTGTTTTCTTCGTCCATTTACTTTCCGCCGAATGCTTTTCCTGCCTCTGATATACCAAATGCACCAAGTGTTACTACAACAAATGATGTGTATATTGTGTCAGAAATTACTAAATCTTTACCCATAAATGCTGTTACTAAATCACATACTCCGAATATTACCATTAGGAAAAATGATATAAATCCTATGATTGATTTTTCATTGAGTATATTATCATCTAAGAATAAGTCCATAAACTTATGTTTAGGAGGAGCAAGTTGGTCTCTAGCTCTCTTGGCTTCCTCTTGCATCTCCTTGATTTTATCTTCTTGTTCATCAAGTTTCTCAATCATAGCCATGTACTTATCTAAATCTATTTCTACTTCATTTCTACTATTATCTGTTTCAGCCATTATCGTCTCCTTTGCTGTTTTTTAATTCTTTCATTTTCCTCTTGTATATGAGACTGCAGTAAAGATAAATATATCTCCCTCTCCCACGGCATCATATCTTCCAGTTCTGTGAGACTATAATTATGATGTTGCATTAATGCAAAATTAGTTTGGTAATAGTTTTCCAAACTTTCATGCGAGAGGCCTACCCAAAAAAATTGGCTAAACCCTTTAATTCAATATCAATATCCTTATTGCACTTTAGGCAATTTGTTTTAGTCTCATAGTAAATTGCTGGAGCATTTTGAAAAAACCTTTGTATTCTATTAAACTGTTCAGTATTTAAACTGTCTATAAATGCTCTAACTTCTTCAGAACTTACATCTTTAGTTGGATGTACACTGTCATTATCAAAGATAGTATCAATACATTCTACGATAATATCCATAATAACTTCTGTTTGTTTTGCATCATCACTAAGCTCTAAAGATTGTAATTTAGCAGCTGTAGGATAATTCAGTGTTACACCAACACCATTTTCTTCCTCTAACATAATAGTTTTTTCTGTATCATTGTTGATAATTTTTATATCATCAATGTCCATTACTAATTTTGTTAGTCCATCACAACTCTCATCTGTACATTTTGTCTGTAGTGTAATTTTTTCACCTACAGATTTTGCACGTAATTGCAAAAATAGGTATTCAATATCTACTGTAGTACATTCATCTAATGTATCTAAACTAGTACAATGTAAAATGATTTCTCTCACTGCAGTAGTAATCTGAACAGCATCTTGAGATTCAAGAGCTATCATCAATACCTTTTCCTCTTTGACCAAGAATGGTCTCATATTAATTTCTTCCCCACTACTTGGTAATTTTACCTTGTATTGTGGAATGTTCAATTTTGGCAATGCCATAATATTATTCTCCTTTAATTATTAAGTATATCAAGTACTGCCCCTGCTCCGGATAGTGATGATGATATTGAACCTTCAGGTACATATGAATCATAATCAATAGTGACACTAAGTTCACCCATTGCATTTTCATTACTTGAATCTAAATCAATAGAGGTAACTGTAGTTGGGAAAGCCTTTAAAAGCTTAACACCATATACTACTTTACCTTGTGGATTCAACTGTTGTATAACCATATCACAGCTATAATCCTTTTTATATCCAACCGTATGATTATTAATATCAACTTCTAAATGAATCCAATTATCAAATAATCTTTTTATATAATAATCATTAGTTAAAATAAACTTTAAATTTACAGGCTCATGGATAAAAGTATTTGCAGCTTTTACTGATTGCTTTCCATGAGCATGCTCTAGTGTTTGTATTTGTGCACCTGGTATGTTTGCACTTTGACATAATAGTGATAAATCTCTAGGATCATTTAATATATTTTTTGGATTAAATTCACCAGAACCTCCACCTATAAATGATCCTAATAGTTGGTCGGGGTCTATATTAAATAAAGTTGTTTGAGGTGGTGTAAATAATATTCTAAAATTATTAGTTCTAGCTATTCCGCCTTTTTTACCAATAACTGATTTTAATTCTTCTATCGTAGCCATTATGTTGTTTTCCTAATTCCTTTTTGATAACCAAAGTTAGCTGTAATTCTACTTTGATGAAATATTTTTTGTTTTGGTGCACCAACAAAATGTTCTACGGGTAAATGAGCAGCTAAAGGCCAATCTGACATATCAATTCTAACTATTTTTGACTTGATATTTTTTCTATGATATACCTTTAAGCATGGTGCATGTAATTCGTATTTTTCTTTACCTTTTAATCTATCATACTTAAGGTTTCTTATTCTTTCTTGCATGTGTGATTCCGCATGTAATTCATCACCAACGTCCATTCTTATCTTAGAACGTTTTTTCCTTTGCATGTCTTTAGTAAAATCGTCGTCTATACCTTCATATAACGTCATTAAATTTTTTAGTAATTTAAACCTATCAACATAATTTAAGTAATGTATATTTAATCCCATAAAGTTAGAGCCTTTCTTTTTCATATATAATACTAATGGAAATTTATCATAGTAAGGTAATGTCATTTTACCTTTCGGTTCATAAACAAACATATACATCGCACCAATCAAAAATCTTGTAGTAGGTTGTACACCCTTATCTTGCAATAATTGTTGTCTACTTACTCTACCTAGTTCTGCAACTTTTTGTTCATAAAAAGACCTAGCACGATTACTAAAGTTAGAATCAGTAAATCTTCTACCTTCCCAATCTTTATTAAAAATGTCTTTAGAAACTGCATCTGTTACATATTCTCCATAGCCTGAAGCTTTGAATCTATCAACTTTACCTACTTCACCACCAGTATATGAATCCTCTCGATATTTTGCTCCAATATCTCTGGTAACTTTATCGAATTTTTTTTGTCCTGACATAAATTATCCTTAGTATATAGTATATTTATACTATTTGGACAGCACTTTTATGCCAAGATTCTTTAAAGTTTCTTCTGTCCATACTTGAAAATGCCACCCATTATGTTCAGCAAATTCAGCTGCAGCTTTCCACTTGTCCTGATTCTTTACGAATGTAAGTGATTCCTGTATATATTTTTTAGACCTTCTGGACTTTTTCTTAGGAGGTAATGTTTCTTTTTTAGGTTTGATTTCAACAAGATAAACTTTCTTGTTATCCATTTCAATCAATAAATCGACATAGTACCTGTGTAGTCTTTGATCAACACTATACTTATATGGTATCACAACCTCTTCAGAATTCCATAGCTTTACAGATGGATTATTCTCACACCATCTGAAAGCATTACGTTCCCAAAGCGACCTGTATACCACTTTTGTAGGATCACCAGCGTATTTTTCTGGCTTTTTTATTGTATATCTACCCTTGTAACTCATATAAATAATCTATATAATTAATAATCTATAGGTATTTATAATGTCAGAATTAACAACAATCGCAGAAGGATTAGAAAAAATTAAAAGGTTACACAATATAGCTACAGAAGTTATTGTGTATCCAGAAGATCTTAGAGACGAAACAAATCCAAAACCATATTTACAAATGACTATACATGAAAGACATAATAGTGATAAGTCAGGGTTTACAACAAATCTCTATACATATATTCCAACAGGTATATTCAATAACGATGGTATATCATACGGTACTCTTGAAAGAGGTATGACAGGGCAGATTATTGAAACACTCAAAGGGTCTAATGAAAAGGGATTAACTGCAGAAGATATGGAAGCTGCATTCTCAAGAGTAGCTGGAGAGGTTGGTGGATTTGTGGGATTTGATATTACAGGGGGATATAACGCAGCAGTGGCAGAACGAGGAGTTGCTGTTAACCCATCTGCAGTTATTACACTCGACTCACCAGAAGTACGACAGTTTGATTTACAGCTCAAATTTATCGCAGAAAGCAAGAAAGAATCACAACAAGTATCTAAATTTTTACGAAGAATACAGGAATTTATGTACCCAGAACAGGTTGGTAAATTTGCATTACAATATCCTGCATTGTTTGAAATAAAATTTATGGTACCTGTCAATGGACAATATATTGAATCACCATTTATGCCATTATATCAGAAAGCATATTGTACAGGTATGCAGAATACCTATAACTCTGGTCATTCTTCCTTTCACGCAGATGGTTCTCCAGTAGAAATTGATTGTCAGTTATCATTTAGAGAGCATAAATCACTGACAAGAGAAGATATCAAAGAGCGATTTGAAACTGTTGGTATGGACGATTTAGGTTCATTATTTGATGAGTTAGGTGCAGATAGTGTAGAAGAGGCTCAAAATAGATATACAGATTTAGTAAGTCAATTACCGACAGGATTTTTAGGTGGTGACGATGAGTAATTTTTTTAAAAAGTTTCCAACAGTACAGTACGATTTCGATCGAAATGGCGTATTACAATCAATGACAGATATTTTTCGTCATGTTAAGCCCTTAGATAACGCAATTGATAATGCATTAGCATATCGATTCTATGAGATCGAAGATGGCGAAAGACCTGATATCGTATCAGAAAAAATTTATGGTACAGGAGCATATTATTGGACATTCTTTGTCGTTAACGAAAGATTACATGACGGATATCGCGAATGGCCAATGAGTCAAATCGATTTTTCTGAATACCTTGAAAAAAAATATGAAGGTATTGTAATTATACCTGGTCGACCTGATACAGATTCAAACTCTGATGGAGTAGTAATTGCTTCTGATAATACTCTTGCGGGAAGATTTACCCTAGGGGAAACAATTCAGGGTCAGGTTTCCAATGCAACCGGCACATTGAAACAAAAAAATGTAGATATGCATTCACTTGTTATACAGAATGTGTCAGGAAATTTTCTGGCAAATGGTTCAGTAGAACTAATAAAAGGTATAACATCTACTGACGAGGTTGCTACATTCAAAAGTTATAATTATATTGATGCTCCATATCAATATTATAATGAGTTAGACCCTGACAAAAAGGCTGTATCATATAGCAACGCGTTTGAAGACAGTCCACAGGGTAGAGCGGGTACTGTAGAAGATGCGAATATTGCCTTTATTACGAATAGACAACATGAAATTGAACTGAATGAAGAAAGAAGTAGAATACGATATATAGATCCTGAGTATATACAAGACTTCGTACGAAATTATGAGAATCTAATCAATGAGTAATCGAAAAATATCGCAAACAGAAAATAATTTATTTGCTGGCTCATACGAAATACTTGCTCTGAGTCTATATCCTAATCAAAAAGATAGTAAACCAATCGATATAAGGGGTATTACAGAGAAAATTACTGTAAAGGAATCGTTATATAGTGCGAGTATAGGGGTAGAAATACGAATAACAGATGGTATTAATCTACTCGATAATATAAAATTGATGGGGAATGAAAAAATTTTTTTAACCATCATTCAAAATAGTCCGGCTGAGACACGAGAAAAAAAATTTATAGCTCAACTCTATGTATCGAGTGTAACAGGATTTGCACGCCCAAAACCGGGTCTGGATGCATACTCTCTTATCTGTGTGTCGAAACATGTATACCTTAATCAGTTCACAATAATGGATACACAGTTTAGTAATTCTGTAAATGAGAACATAAAGAACATATGTAAGCAACAGCTAGAAATAGACGATAAGAATATAGACTTCTCAGACACTGGATTCGGCACAGTGAACGGTGTATATCCATCTCTCAAACCAATAGAGGCTATCACATTTCAGCTCAGAGCAGCGGATAGATATGTATATTTCTATGAGACATGCCAAGGATTGAGACTTAAATCGCACTCAGAACTCGTGAGGCTCAGCCCTATACGACCCTATACAACCTCTCCATACTACCAACAAGAGAGTGGAACGAAAGAGAATGTCGAGGAACAAGCTCAGAAAGTTCTAAGTTTTTCTTCCCAGTTAGATGTTAGTAAACTCAAAGCGTCCTCTAAGGGCGTCTATTCCTCTCGTTTATTCTATATAGATATATCTAATAAGGTAGTAGACAAACACGAATACAGAGGCTTTGATAAGGATCTAGTGAACAAATTTGGAAGTCTCTCAGAAAACATAGAAGATTTCGAATTCGATAAAGAACCAATGTCGCGCGAATATCATGCATCTATTAATAGTTTAGCATATAATAATAAACAGAACTACCATCAGAATTATGAGAACATAGCAGAGCGCGAATCATATAAGAATGATTTAGATTCTACTACTGTAGGGATAACTGTATATGGTAACCTAGATCAAGAGGTAGGCCATAGAATTGGTTTACTCGTTCCGCCAACAGGACTCAATGAACCTGAGAAGGACCTAGACGATTACTTCACTGGCGCTTATCTCATTACAGATATAGTACATGTATTCGGACAAGATTATACTCAACAGTTAACAATTAAAAAAGATTCTTTCCTTCGAGACCCCGATGTGAATAGAGTTATAGTGAAAGGAGGCGATAATGAAGGGACAACCGTTTAGTTGGTTTATTGGTAAGGTAGTAGATGTAAAGGATCCAGAGGGACTCAATAGGGTCAAGGTGCTACCCTATAGTTATTATAACGAAAATATACAGCCTGAGTTTCTACCATGGTCTACAGTGCTCATGCCTAATACTCTAGCGTCCTTAGAAGGCGTTGGGGGTAACCACCAGCTAATGGTTAATTCATGGGTCGTTGGCTTCTTCAGGGACGCCCCTGCTTGTCAGGATGCCATTATAATAGGATCTCTCGCCAGTAAAAAAACTGTAGGAGATAATGTAATAAAAGATCTACCAGAAGGTGCTGATGTTAATAATAAGGTATACACTACAGAGGGAGGCCATACACTACATATTAATAACGAAGATGGTAAAGAGTCTATTAATATAAAACACTCCACAGGGTCTTATATCACGATGCATCCGGGCGGTGAGATTGAGATCAAATCTAAACCAGGGACTCCTATATCTCTCAATGGTACTAAGGAGTACGGAGTTTAAAATATGCGTTTAAATATTAGTTCAAGCTTCTGATATATAATGGCCACGTTTAATATCCCTTGCTCATCTGTCATTCTTCCAACTCCGGCAGAATTAACGAACATCTTTATACAGATGTCTAACTCTCCAATAGACGAAATAAGAGATGCACTAGATGATATCGATAAACTCCTTGGTAACTTTCCAATATCGATTCCGCATCCTGTATTTGATGAACTAGATATACCAGAGATTGAATGGGAGATGCGTGTTAATGCGATGGTAAAAGAGTATCATCTATATGTTGGTACAAAAATTGCCGAGCTCATTGATAAAGTAATACCCTTACCCTCTGGTTGGTTTGTTATAACAGTAGCAGGTATACAAGTAGACGTTTTAAAAATGTGGAGCGATCCTTCCTATATGGTTTCTCTAAAAAAAATTACCTGCGAAAATTTAGACACCATATACGCTTTGGTACCAGAACAATATAAATCCATGAATGGTAAATATGGATTCGATAATAAAGAATTACAATGTGATGTAGCCTTTTCGTATATAATGAGTCAATTACAAGGCGGTCTCTTGGGATTCATTAAGATGGGTATCTCTGGCGCTATCGAAGAGTTTAAAGATATATGGAATGAAATAGGCGGTAGCTCGTTTAGCGATACCTTTGTGGATCCAACTTCTCTTATACAGAATATAATAGATGATGAAACAAAGAGTATCAAAGAGAAGCTCGAACTATTAAAAGGTATATCCATAGGCGATTTCTCTCTATTAGATTTCCTTGGCGGTGAGTTTGATACAAGTATTGATATTGCAGAACGCGATATGCGAAGGTTATTGGATAAATTACAAGATGCTATACAGGAGTTTCCTACATATCTCTATAAACAATATATGGAAGGTATCGCAGATTTCCTCGATGCAATTGGCCTGGGACAGGTATTAGAATTTATTACATTCGACTTCTGCGACTTCCTGGAGCTCATCGGAATGCCAAAATCCATTACGCTGGAGTCTGTTTTAGAAATTGCGCCGCTAACTAATTCGTCCGTTGCGTCTTTACCAACCATATCGAATATAACAGTAGACCGTAGCGGTTCGTTAAAATATATCGCAACACAGGGGCAAACAACATTCAGTGGTCCAGATATCCATGGCAATAGCGGTTTAAATAATAGTCCAAGCTTTGTATTCATAAATGGTACAAAAAAAATCCCTGGAGTAATTCCGAGTTCTGAAGTGCTTTATCAGGACAATAGTATTATTATATCTGCGGGAACAAACGAAGGAGATACAATTTTTATATTAGATTAAAACTCGAGTATAAACATTATAAATAACTATATGGCAAACCTATCAGATAAACAAGTAAACGATAATTATAGAAAGGCGAAAGTCGATTCGCGAAAAAGGCAGTGGACTGATTTAGATTTATCTTTAACTATCCATCCAATCCGTAAAGATATAATACCACTACGTGATGATGTGGCAGTAAGGAATGCTATTAAAAATTTATTAGTCTCTAACTTTTATGAGCGACCATTTGCAGTAACGAAAGGTGCTAACCTTCGTTCGTTATTGTTTGAGCCCGCTGACCATATAACAAAAGGGATAATGAGAGACAATATACGAAGAGTCATTCAGGTATATGAACCAAGAGCTCAGGTATTAGGAGTGTCTGTATTAGATATGCCAAACAAAAACTCGTATAAAATAATAGTTAAGTTTCGTATAAAGGAGAATGATATAGAACAGAATGTAGATATCGTACTCAGAAGATTAAGGTAAAATTATGGCAACCAATTTAAAAGTAACAGAATTAGATTTCGATGATATTAAAAATAATTTAAAGAACTTTCTCAAACGTCAAAACGAATTTAGTAGTTATGACTTTGAAGGTTCTGGTCTCAATATATTATTAGATGTCTTAGCATATAATACTCACTACAATGCGCTGAACGCTCATTACAGTTTAAACGAATCTTTTTTAGATTCAGCTCAGATCAGAGGTAATGTTGTTACCCGTGCTAAACTACTAGGGTATATACCTCGTTCAGATTTATCGCCAAGGGCAACAGTTGATATTACAGTAGACTTAACGGATTCAGCATATGATAATGTTAACTTTTTAAATCCTTTATCATTAACTAGAGGTACTAAGTTAAGAACAGTATTACCTGATGGTGAAGAATACAAATATCTCGTACTCAACAATAGTACAGTCAATAGTATAGGTCGTAAATATATTTTCAATAGTGTTACTTTAGTAGAAGGTGAGTTAAGAGAACTCAAATATAGAGTAGATAACGATATTGAAAACCAGAAGTTCCAACTATCTGACGTGAATGCAGATACTTCTACATTGAGAGTCAGAGTACAAAGTAATGAGAACTCAAATAGTTTTGACATCTATACTCAATTTGAATCATTAGATAACGTTGATTCTAATTCAAAAGTATATTACTTACAGGAGAATCCATCAGGATTCTATGAGATATACTTTGGTGATGGTGTTACTGGACGTAAGCCAACTAATAACGAAATTGTAACTATTGATTATATTATAACAAGTGCTGAAGAAAGTAATGGTGCATCCACATTCTCAATGGTTGATTCTGTAGCTGGTTATACTGCAGATACTCCAGTTACAGTATCGGCTTCATCTGGTGGAGTTGAAAAAGAAACAACAGAGAGTATTCGATTCAACGCTCCGCTAACGTTTATTACTCAGAACAGAGCTGTGACTGCAGAAGACTATGCATCTATTATTAAAAAGAACTTTTCTAATGTGGATAGTATATCTACATGGGGCGGTGAAGATAATGATCCACCAGATTATGGTAAAGTATACATATCAGTTAAACCATTACTTGCTACTAATTTAACAGAAGCTGAAAAGACTACAATCAAACAAAGTATATTAAAAGGTAAGAACATTGTTTCTATTACACCAGAGATTGTGGATCCTGAGTTTACAAATTTAGAGTTAGATGTATTCTTTAAATATAATCCTAACCTTACAGATAGGACTGCTGTTGATTTACAATCTGTTGTGAGAGATACTATTACAGATTATAATTTTGATAACTTAAATAAATTTGATGGTGTATTTAGATACTCACAATTAACAAAAGCTATTGATAATGCTGACCCATCAATTATTAACTCAACATTACGTCCAAGAATGTTTCAATCATTTACACCAACAGCAAATACAAATAATTCAAAGACATTGAGTTTTGCTGCGCCGTTTTATTTATCAGGAGAGTCAACTAAAATGATTTTAACAACTTCCGCTGTATTAGTTGGAGGTGTTAACCATTTCTTTGGTGATAAACCTATATCAGGTCAAACCAAAAGACAAGTGTTCTTATATAAAATAGTTGATGGTGAGAATATTACAGTAGTATCAAACGCTGGTGAAATAGATACAGAGAAAGGAACAGTTACTTTAAATAACTTTACGCCTGATGATAATACAGCTATTACAGTTACTTTAGTTCCAAATAGTTTAGATATAGCACCTAAGCGTAATCAATTATTATCAATTGTAAATAATAAAGTAGTTATTACTCCACAGGTTGATACTATTGCAGTCGGTGGTGCATCAGGTTCTATTGATTATACAACAACATCGAGAATTAAATAATGCCATATAAAAATACATATTCTCCAGGCGTTTTAGAAAATCAAACTTCTACGCTTGAAGGTACTAAAGAAGATATACGTCTTGACCAATTATTACCAGAGAATATAATAAATGATAACGATAAGCTAAAGAAATTTTTAGAAGCTTATTATACATTTATGAATATGGACGAATTCATATTCACAGAAAACGAATCATTTTCAGATAGAGTTACAGATGGTACATTACGTTTTAGAGTATCAGATCCTAAGAATGAAAATAATAAATTCTTTAATGATCCTACTGGTGCTGATAGTACACTTACTGTATTAAATAACATTACTGGTAATATAGATACTATTCCATTATCTCAATTAAATGTAGAGATAACAAATGGTAATGAATTACCAGGTTCATTATCGGGTACAGCAAACGTTTGGGGACCAGATAATAATACAAACCAAGTAGGTAAAACATTCGCTGTTTTAAATAGACCAGTGAATGGTATATCGCTTTCCGATACAGGTGACCATGATAACGATGCTGGGACAGCTGAAGTTTCAAAGTATGAAGGTCAGATTGCTACATTAGTAACCCCTATTACTAACTGGGTAGGGCCAGGCCCTTCTTATGTTATGAATACTATTGAACAAGCAATGGATATTGATAACAATGGTTTAAATTATTTGGAGCTAATGCAAAAAGAAATAGCAGCTACAGTTCCAAGGTCTGTAACAGTTAATAAAAGAAATCTTTATAAACAAATAATTGATTTCTATAAACTCAGAGGCTCAAGAGATTCTATTGAAATCTTTTTTAGATTATTATTTAATGATAAAGCTGAAGTAGAATTTCCATACGATTATACATTAATACCATCATCAGGTAATTGGGATCCTAATACTGCTTTACCTAGAGGTGGTCAATATTTAGATAATAAAGGATTCTTATCTGATAATATTAAAATACATGATAGTAAAAGATATCAAAAGTTTAGTTATTTAATCAAGTCAGGTATTAATGTATCCGATTGGGAATATGCATTTGATAGATTAGTACATCCATCTGGATTTGTATACTTTTCTGAAATTGTAATATTCTTAGAGTTAATACAATCGGCTATTACTAATTTACTTAGTAGGATGCCTGATAATCAACCAGGTATTATCGGACCAGAAGATGTACCATTAATTATAGAAGCTTTTGCTTCTCAGTACTTACCTAATGTAGAAGCTAAGATACATCGTAATGCTCAGATATCATTAACGTTAAATAACTCAGGTACTGTGACAGCAGTAGATATATTAAACCCTGGCTTTGGTTATAGTTTAGCACCCGCTATTACATTTAACGGAACAGCTGTATCTGGACAAACAGGAGTGAATCCAATTATTAGTATAGGTATTGATAATAATGGTAGACTTGACCAAGATGATATTACAATAACATCAGGTGGTCAACACTGGGCTTCGCTATTTGCTTCAGTCGCAGCAAATACAAATGCAGGTAAAGTAGCATCTCTTAATATGTTAGGTAGAGGTAATAAAACATATTCCTCTGCACCTACTATTGTACTAGATGCCCCTACATCTAAAGATTCAGATGGACAGTTATTAGGAACCAACGTTCAGGCTACAGCAACATTTACTTTAGATGCTGAAGGGGAAATATCTTCTGTTAATATAACTAATGTAGGTAATGGTTATATCCTAGATCCTGGATTGAGAATCAATAGCTCATCAATGAATGAGAATAGGGTAAAAGAAACTCCTGAAACTATTTTATTACAATTAAACCATACAGACCAAAAACCATACTCAGGTAAACAAACTAATCCAACAGGACCAGGTTCTGTAAAAGGTAGAAAATTATTTAATGGTGGTTTATTAACAATAGGAGAATTGAGTTCAGGGCAAAGTTGGACAATCACAGAATCAACTGGGGGTACAAAACAACCTGAGGCTCATGAAGTTAAGTTAAGAAATCCAAATTTTAGAACCATTATAAATAATGGATATAAACAAAGAAAAGGTATTAATAACTTTTTCACATCGTCTAGATTGTTTGATAGTAACCAAACAATTGAGTTTTTAGGGAGCAATACTCTTCAAACTATAGACTCAACTAATATAAATAAATATAACACGTCTACTTTTATAGACATTGAATAAGAAGGGAAACAATTATGGCAGCAATAGTAACATCAAATTTTAGAGTTTTAAATGCAGAAAACTTTAAAGCAGATGTAGGTACAGATAAAGTATACGTTGGTATTGGTAAAGCAGATGTATGGTCTGACTCTACTTCAGACATAACAGATACTACAGCACCTAATCCAAACGATCATTTAGATGAAGAAGGATTAGCAAGAGCAAACCTACTTGCTTTAAAGAAAGTAGCAACAAGTGATATATCACACGTAGTAACCAGGTATAACTGGTCATCAGGAGAAACATATGTAGGTTGGGATTCAGCAGACCCTGATATCTTTGATAAAAAGTTTTATATAATTACATCAGAGTTTAAAGTATATAAATGTATATACGCTCCAGGTAATGCATCAACAATTCAACCAGTACAAACACTTACAGAACCAACAGCAGAGTCTGATGGATACATTTGGAAGTATATGTATACAGTTTCTACGGCAGATGCAGAAAAGTTTCTCACTACATCTTATATGCCAGTTAAAACTATTGACCCAAGAGCAGGAGGTCAAGCATCAGATTATAACAGTGATAGTACCGCAGAGAATGCTTTATCAGAAGCTGACTATGCTCAATACCTAAACCAAAAGGCCTCTGCACTACATGCAAAAGCTGGTGGTATAGAAAGAATAGTAATTACAAATGCTGGTGTTGGATACGATAGCAAACCAACAGTTGATATTACTGGAGACGGAAGTGGTGCAGATGTTCAAGCAGCTCAGATAACAATGGCTGGGTCAGGTGGAACTCAAACCGTATCTTCTATTACTCTAACAGATAAAGGTACAGATTATAGAGTAGCTAATATTACTTTCTCAGGTGGTACTCCAGATACTGTTGCAGCAGCAAGAGCAATCATTGCTCCAAAAGAAGGACATGGTACAGACCCAGTCAGAGAATTAGGATCATTCTTTATAGCACTTAATGCTAAACTAGATAATTCATCAGGAGATGATATTACTACAGGGAATGACTTTAGACAAATTTCATTACTCAAAGATCCACAAGTACATGACGCAAATGCTTATGGTGGTGCTGCAGCTACTGCAGATGTAATTAAACCAATGAGTGGTTTAAAGGTAGCTAGTGTAGCAAGTGGAGCTTTATCCAATTTACAAGTAGATGAAGTATTAAATGGTGGAACATCAAATGCAGTTGCATTTGTTACTGAAGTTGATACAACAAACTCCATTATATATTATCATCAAAACCAAAAGACAGGATTTGAAAATTTTGTAAATAACGAAGTAGTCACAGGAGCAACATCTAACCAAGCTGCAACATTACATGCTAGTGCAGCTAATGTAGTACATTCAGGCGGTGGTGTTGATAGAAGATCGGGTGAAATGTTATTCTTAGAGAATAGAGCACCAATTAGTAGAAGTGATACTCAGATTGAAGATATTAAAGTTATTATAGAATTTTAATAATAATAGGAAACATTTATGGCAACGACAAATATATACTTTAATAATAATGAACCACATTTTGACGACTTTGTCGAATCAAAAAACTTTCATCGTATTTTATTTAGACCAGGACATGCAGTCCAAGCAAGAGAGCTTACACAAATGCAAACTCTCTTACAAGCTCAGTTAGATAGATTTGGTCAATATAATTTTAAAGATGGCTCAAGAGTTGTTGATGGTAAAGTAACTTTAAATAATGAATATGAATTTGTCAAGGTAGAATCTACTTTTACTCATAGTTCTCAAGGTACTCAAAATACAGATAATGATTTAAATAACTATGTAGGTAAAATAATTCAAGGTGATACTAATGGTGTTCAAGCTAGAGTATTAGCAGTCGTAGCAGCAGCTGGTAGTGACCCAGCAACTCTTTATGTTAAATATATTAATTCTGGTGGTTCGGGTGGAACAGCTAATACAATAAAAACATTTGACGGTGAAGAAGAAATTAGAACAACATCAGGTGTAGTATTATATGGTAAAGTAAAACCAAGCTCAGATACTCCAACAGGTCAAGGTGTTGTAGTTAATATTGAAGAAGGTGTTTATTTTATTGCAGGAAACTTTGTATATGTTCAAGCTGGTTCTTTAATACTAGACAAATACCAAACACATAACGATTACATTGTAGCACTTAAAGTTACTGAGTCAGTAATCGATTCATCTGATGATACATCACTATTAGATAATGCATCTGGCACTCCTAATGAGGCTGCGCCTGGTGCTAAAAGATATAAGATAGGTACTCAATTAATTAAACAAGCTATTACAGATGCAGACCCTGCAGGTTTAATTACAAGAGCTGATTCTAATCTAGGTGAAAATTCATATGTAACTCTATTAACTGTAAAAAATGGTTTAGTCATAGTTGATGAAACAGATAAAACTCTTGATACAGAATTAACAAAGAGATTAGCACTAAGAACATTCGAAGAAAGTGGAGACTACAGTGTTGAGCCATATCAAATTACCATTAAAGAATATTATAATGATACTACAAATAATGGTTATAAAACTAAAGAACAAATTATTGCAGATGGTGATGCATCAGATAATGCTGGTGCTATTGCATTTGGTCAAGATAGACTAGTTGTATTAGTAGAAGGTAATACAGCATATGTAAAAGGTAATAGAGTTAAAACAAATATTATTCGAGCTGTAACAGTAGAGAAGCCAAGAAGTTTAACTAGTGATGTAGCTACAATTGCAAATGCAACTACAAGTTTACCAGTAGGTAACTATGTTAAGCTAACTGCATCAACAGTTAAAGGTATGCCAGATGTTAATACATTTAATACAATAAACTTACATAGTTCAACTGGCCAGGGCGGTAGTGTTATAGGTACAGCAAGAGCTAGAGCATTAGAATATGTAAGTGGTGAATTAAGATTATACTTGTTTGATATTAATATGTCAGGTAGTAATGTATTTAGTTCTGTTCAATCAGTAGACCAATCAGGAACAACACAAAACTTTGTTGGTGATTTAGCCAGTGTTGGTAATTTATTTGATGTAGGTAATAATGGACTAGTATTTAAACTTCCAGCCGAGTCAGTATATACACTTAAAACATTTAATCAAAATGATGGTAGTGAAACAGGTACATACGATATATCATATATAATAAAACAAAAATTTGAAACAACTAATGGACAGATTTCAGTAGATGATAATACTAATGAAACTTTTGTAAACGTTTCTAGTATTACAGCTTCTCTAGGTACAGGTGCAATTGATGTTACTCCAACAATTACAGGTACAGACGGTGCAACAAGTTTAACATTTACAGATGTAGGTGGCTCTGCTCCAGGATCTACTAGATTAAAAGTAATGGCTGACGTTCAAGTTAACCTACCTCCTAATACTAAAGAGAAAAGAACAATCACTGGACAAAGTGGTACTCTTTCAAGTGGAATATATAGTTTGGGTAAAGCAGATATTGCAGAACTAACAGAAGTTAAAGATGCTCAGAATGTTATCATAACAGATAGATTTACATTAGACAATGGTCAAAGAGATAACTTCTATGATTTAGGTAGAATTATTCTTAAACCTGGATTTGCAGACCCAGGTACAATTACAGTAGCATTTAAATATTGGCACCATGGTGGAGGGGATTACTTTACAGTCAACTCATACAGAAATGATACTAATACTACATATGACGAAATACCAACATTCAATTCTGCATACGGTCCAATTAAACTAAGAGACGCAATTGATTTCAGACCAAGAATTAATGATGCTGGTAATGACTTTGATTCAGGAGCAGCAGGTGGTGCTAACCCAAGAGCACCAAAACCTAATTCAGCTAAGACTTCTCAAATTAGTCATTTTATGCCAAGGATTGATAAACTATATGTAACTAGAGAAGGTGATTATAAAATTGAAAAAGGTATATCAGATTTAAATCCTAAAGCACCACAAACACCAAGTGATAGTATGGGTATATACGATTTAAAACTTGGACCATATATATTTGATCTTAAAGAATTAAAACCAGAGATTATCGATAATAGAAGATACACAATGAAAGATATCGGTCATCTCGATAAAAGAATTAAAAACTTAGAATATTATACATCACTATCTTTATTAGAACAATCCGCTGCTGACGTACCATTATTTGATGGTGCTAATCTTAGAAGCAAAAATGGATTTATAGTTGATGGATTTAGAGGTCATGGTGTTGCAGATGTATCTAATCCAGACTATGCTGCTTCTATTGATAAATCAAACGGTTTATTAAGACCGAAGTTTGATGAAAGAAACGTTAACTTAATTAGAAAGGCTGGTGACTCTGGTAACTGTGTGAAGAACGGTTCAATAGTTACTATGGAAATGGAAAGTACTGATAAGGTATTTGTCGACCAACCATACTCATCTTTTGCTTCTAACGTAAACCCTTATAATGTATTTACATGGGGTGGTATGATAGAGCTATCTCCAGATTCAGATGAATGGAAAGAAACAGATGTAAGACCACAAATCATTGTAGATGATTCAGATGCATATGACCAATTTAGAGAAATGGTTGAAGAACAAGGTATTCTTGGAACAGTATGGAATGAGTGGCAAACAAACTGGACAGGTTCTGAAATAAACGAAAGAGGAATCAGAGATGTTGAAGATGAAGATATATGGTGGAGACGTTTTGGTAACTTTAATAGAAACGCAAGAACTATTACCGAAACACAACATCAGTCAAGAACAGGTCTTAACACAGAATTAACTTTTGATACAGTAGAAAGGTCAACAGGTCAAAGAGTTGTTGAAATTAACTTTGTACCATTTATTAGGTCAAGAGAAATTAACTTTAAGGCTCAATTAATGAAGCCTAACACTAGAGTATTTCCATTCTTTGATGGCGTTGATGTATCTGATTATGTAAGAGGCGAAACATTTAGTAATTCAAATCCATTTGAATTCTCTGACCAAACAGGTGTAGTAACTCATGAAGGCGTAACTGGCCATCCAAGTACAGCTGGTGTTTTAACAACTGATGCATCAGGTACACTATCAGGATCATTTGTTATACCAAGGAATGATGCATTAAAATTTGCAACAGGTACAAGAGAATTTAGATTATCAGATAGTTCAACAAATAATAAACAAACAGAAACAACATTTGCTGAATCACAATATTCAGCACTTGGATTAATTGAATCTGTAGAAGAAACAATCATATCAACTAAAGTACCAAGATTGGTACAGACAGAATTAATTGAAGACAGAACAGTAAATACAACTACATGGGTAGATCCACTTGCTGAAACATTCTTAGTTGATAAAGATGGTGGTATATTTGTTAAGTCAGTAGATTTATTCTTTAAAAAGAAAGATGCAAACATTCCTGTAAGGGTAAGTATCAGATCTGTCGAAAATGGTATACCTACTCAAAAGATTGTACCTGGTGCTGATAAGATTTTATATCCAGCTGATGTTAACCTACCATCTGATGCTAGTGCAAATGATGGTTTAGGTAATGCTGATGTTGCAACAAACTTCGCATTTGATTATCCTGTATATTTACCACAAGATACAGAATATGCGATTGTTATAACTTCTCAATGTGATAACTATGAAGTATATGTTGCTGAAATGGGTGGACAAGATTTAACTAATGTAAACTTTACTATTGCAAAACAACCTTATGGTGGTGTATTCTTTAGTTCTCAAAATGCTTCAACATGGACTCCAGAACAAAGTAAAGATTTAAAATTTAAAATACATAGAGCATCATTTAAGACAGGACAAACAAATACAATAACATTTACAAATGATGCAATACCTGTAAGACAATTACCAAGTAATCCATTTACAACAACAAATGGTAGTGCAGTAGTAACTGTTAATCATCCTAATCATGGTATGTATGCTACAGGAGATGATGTAACATTAGCATTAAGTGGTAGTTCAGATGTAAATGGTATAGCACATGCTAACCTAGAAGGTAACTTTGCTATTAGTAATGTAACACATAATAGTTATCAAATTACTGCAAAGAATTCTGATACTGCATCAGTAACTGGTGCGGGTGGTGGTACTACAGTAACAGCAAGTGAGAATAGATTAGTAAATGTTATGTACCCAGTAATTCAAAATTTACAATTACCAGGAACACAGGTTACATTCTCTACTAGAATAGTAAACGGTACAAGTGTTGATGGTTCAGAGGCTGCTTATGGTGGAGCTACTGCATCTGATGCTTTCCCTATGTTACCTAATAGAAACTATTTCTTTAGAGCACCTAAGTTAATTGCTTCGCCACTAAATGAAGGTAATATTTCAGGTCTTACAGGGTCAGTAGAAATTACTGCAACAATGACTTCTACTAACGAAGCATTATCACCTGTTATTGATATGAACAGATTATCATTACATACTATACAAAATATTATTGGTCAGACACCTGACAGTAGTACACCTTTTGATAATGTTAATGAATTAACTGCAAGAGGTGGTACAGAGTTATGTAGATATATTACAAGAAAGGTAGAACTAGCAGAAGAGGCAGATTCATTTACAGTATTCTTTGATGCTAATAGGCCTGGTGCTTCTAATATAAAATTGTTTTATAGAATATTAGAAGGTGGTGAAAGTGGAGATATAAATGATAAAGCATTTATTGAAGCAACTCCTGTCGATCCTATTCCAGTAAATGAAAGTGGATTTAGCGAAGTTAGATACGATATTGTAGAATCTACATTAAATAATAAGAGTTTTAGTACTATTCAGTTCAAGATAGTTCTTATGTCTACTAATTCGAGTTTAGTACCAAGGGTTAAGGACTTTAGAGCAATATGTGCTACATAGGATAAAAGATGGCTAAGAAAAAAATAAAAGAATTAGACGGATTTGTAAAAGATACAAATACTAAAGCTATTATAAATACTAATAGTACAGTATTTGAAGCTAGAAGAGCTCAGAAACAATTGTTAAAAGATAAGGATGATCAAATTGCAAAGATGCAAAATGATATTGATGAATTAAAGAAACTAGTAAAAGGATTGAGTAAAAAATAATGGCAGCTAATAAAGAAACAAGAATAGTAAAAAATAATACCCTAGAACAATTTAGGCAGAAGTCTAATGAGATATCTTTACACCTTGGTGATAACGAACAACTAGGTGGTCAGTTTGCTGATAAGGTATATAATCTTGATAATGTATCAGCTGGTTCATTAAGGTTCTTTGGTAATGATGATAATTCTAAAACAATTAGATTTGAAATTAAACCAGAAGAACAATTAGATAACACATCTGGTTATTTAATACTAAACGATGTTTCTTCATTAACAGGGTTTGCTGCCGGTGACACAATATCACAGAGTGGTGGATTTTCTGCTACAGTTGTTTCAAGTACAACTGAAAAGATTCTTTTAACAAATACAAGTGGTACATATGATAGTACTGAAGATATAACAGATAATAATTCAAATACTATTGCTGCTGCTAACCATGATAGAGTACATTCAGAATCATTTAATGTTGGTGTATTAAGAGTATATAAAAACAATACAGAAATCAATCAAGGATTAGGTGCTAATGACTTCCATGTTGCGACATTAGCAGCAAGGTTAAATCTTACAGGAGCTCCAGATGTTTCAGAAATAACAGAAGGCACTGTATTAAATCAATCAGGTGGATTCACTGGTACTGTATTACACGCATCAGCCACACAATTACTATTTAAATCAACTACAGGTTCTTTTGATAATACTTTAGTTGTAAGATTTAGTACAACAGGAAATCCTACTGCACTTGCAGTTAATGAATACACAGGTTCACTTGTATCATACGACACAGCTTATGGAAATGCCATCGAACTTAATACTCCAGCTGCGGCGAATGATGACATTAAAATATTTAGTGCAAATTTAGTTGATGCACTAAATGAATTACAAGGTGATATAGGTTCAGTCGAAAGTTTAACCACAACAGCAACAACGCTACAAGGTGCGATAAACGAACACGATGCTGAACTGGGTACTATTACCGCAGGAGCTATGGGTACTACTGCTTCAACAGTTAGTGGTGCCATAGCCGAACATGAAACATTGTTAGGTAATAATAGTATTTCAAGTATTGCTTCTACGGTCACAGGTTCATTAAACACATTACATGGAGAGATTGGTGATATAACTGCTCTAGAAAATTCATTAGGTAGTAATCTTGTAGCTGCATTAAATAATATTGAAGCAGTCTTTGATGCTTCACAAAATGAGATTAGTGCAGGCTCAAATGCATTTGCAATTAATTCAGGTGCATTTACAATTAACTCATCAGGTGATATTGTATTAGATGCTGATGGTGGTGATATTGTATTAAAGGATGCTAATTCAGAATATGGTAGATTTACAAATAGTTCTGGTGATCTTATATTAAAAACTGGAGCTTCTTCAATTTCAGCAATTACACTAGATGCATCAGATGATGGTACAGCTATCTTTAATCATGATGTTAAATTACCAGATGATGGAAGAGTATTATTAGGTGCAGATAATGATTTAATATTAAAGCAGTCAGGTACTCAAGGAACTATTTTAAATACTG
>Ga0213859_10000138_pt1 | contig 32706 bp, 46 predicted proteins | sample PICome_2_FD_160133 | JGI IMG/M metagenome (GOLD analysis project Ga0213859, IMG submission 160133) | Coastal seawater microbial communities near Pivers Island, North Carolina, United States - PICO304 | ecosystem: Environmental > Aquatic > Marine > Coastal | place: USA: North Carolina...
CCCGCTCGCATAAGTGTTAAATACTTATGTGTAAATGCAAACAAAGGCATGTCTTTCAAAGGGTATGAGCTAGAGACAAAATATTGCTGGGTAGACAATACACCAGTCAAGATGTATTTTATTGCTGGTATGCCCTTTACATTCGATTCATTAGAAAAAGAAGACAAAGAGAATCAGTGGATACTAGCAGAATGTGCTACAAATCCAGAATTTACTCTAGATTATGTCTACTCAGCGTCTGATTATTTGATCATGGAAGAAGCACACCCATTATTGTTCAATGTACCTGTATTGAATCCTGAGTTGATGCCCGATGAAACCGTTTGAAGATTGTCTGGAAGGACGTTTTAGTAATAAGTATCAAGCGATGAAGCAACCTACTAGGTATGCACACATCAATATTGCACATGTTAGACTAGGTGATCATTTGTTTTATGGTGAGCAAGCATATGATTATAATCCTAGGCAACCATATCGTCAGTTCATTCTAAAAATACTCCCTATCGGAGATGACTACATAGTACAGAACTACGAAGTTCAGGATCCTGAACAACACGTTGGTTGCAAGAATCTAGATATTCTTCGCGAAAAACCCTTGCAAAGACGACTGGGTTGTGATATACTTTTTAAGTTGGACGGCGAGATGTACAAAGGTTCTCTCGCAGGCAAGGAATGTATAGTTCCATGGAGAGGTAAACAAACCTATCTCAAGAACCAAGTTGAACTCGGTGATGATTATTACTGGGTTTTAGATCAGGGATTCGACTTTGAAACCGATCGACAAGTTTGGGGAAGTGAGTGGGGATTCTTGAAATTCTACCGAGAACGTGGTATAATTTGAGCATAGTCCTGATGGATGACTCTAAAAGACATGTAGGTGACGCCACCGACATTTCGGACAGGGGTTCGATTCCCCTCACTTCCACTTCATGGGGGTGCCATGGTCTCGACGGGGTATACGGAGCGTGACTGAAACCTGCTTGGATAAGCAACCAATAGATGCAAAAACATCTGATGTCGCAGCGAACAATATCGTTGCATTCTCCCGCACTCGCGACCTCGCGACTGCCTGAACGGAGATCGGGGTTAGGTTAGCCTTGTTACCCAAATAACCTATTGGGGGTGGGATACCCCCTCCCTCGCCCTTGTAGCTCAGTGGTAGAGCAGCTGTCTTGTAAACAGCAGGTCGTCTGTTCAAATCAGATCGGGGGCTTTGGGGAATTAGCTCAGTCTGGTAGAGCGCCTGCTTTGCAAGCAGGATGTCAGGAGTTCGAGTCTCCTATTCTCCATTCGCTATTTGCGAATAGCGAATACATTCCTCTATAGCTCAGTCGGTAGAGCGTCTGACTGTTAATCAGAATGTCCCTGGTTCGAGCCCAGGTGGAGGAGTTATGAAAATAATCAGAAATCACGTAAAATCTAGAGTCACTTGGGATGACGTGATTAAAAAAATTGATCTAGATTCAAGTCAAGACAGTAATACTCCACTTGTGTTGATAATTAGTGATGATAGCATGTTGCCTTCACTTCAATTGAAGCATGGCGATCTTTCTAGTTTTCCTGGTAGTCTTCAAGATGCACTAGACGAATTAAATCCTGAAACTATGGATGTCTACGTCTCGTTTTCAAAAGTTTCTAAAATATTTCCTTTGCATACTGACCCATATGATGTTATAATAACTCAGATGCTAGGAGAAATTTCTTATGCATTTGAAGACCAATCTATACATACATTATATCCAGGTGATTCTATCTTCATCCCAGCTTTTGTACCACATAAGGCAGTTTTACATGGACCTAGAATTACACTAAGTTGTACTTAATTTATTATGAACTACAAACCTTACAGTCAAGAGTGGCATAGATACAGGTATCTCAAGGAAGCAATCGATAAATACCTAGAAGATGGTATCGATCCCACTTTTATTATGGATGACCTTCGTGATATCCTTCACATTCGCTCTGAAGCAGCATATGCTGAGTTCCAACGGATCAACCAACTAGAGCACTATCTCTCGGAAGAATAATATGCTATCTACCAAATACAGACTAAGACTAGAATTTATCTGTAAAAAGATCGCAAACAAGGAGGAAGTCCAATTAGAAGACATGATTTGGGCAGAAAAAATTGCTAAGTCATACACTACTGCTAGAGACTGGTTGAACAAAGCACGTCGTCAAGCTGCTCAAGATATTCAAGAGGGCAGTATGGATGATTTTATGAATAAGATGGGACTAGGAGACCCCGACCCATCTAATTACAAAACGGGGTTCAGCGGTGCAGATGAAATTGTAGATTGGTTCAAGCAAGATAAACCTGACGACTGGAGGCAACGTGACTGATACTGTCGTAATTTATAGTAATGGTAGTCAAGAGTGTGAACGCATGGGAATGCTTCTTAAATCTCTTGGTGGCGAGTACCATGAATATCATGTAGGAAAACATTTCACTCAGCATCAATTTGAATGTGAGTTTGGGAAAGAGGCAACATATCCACAATGCGCTATCGGTAGACAACATATCGGTAGCATGAAAGAAACACTACAATACATGTCTAAAAAAGGATTATTCTTATGAGCAAAACAATTAAACGTCAATTTGTAACCAAGTCTGGTGATACCTGGGAGTGGGAAGAGACTGAAGAAACTCGTAAAGCAGTAGCGAAACTGCATCAAACTATTCAATCTAATCTAGAGTCAACTGCATCCGACTATGGAGTCGGTAAATAACTCTGATAAATAATCCGAGGACTAACAACACCAGTATTGGTAACACTGAATTATGCCGCTAACTAGACTAGATAACCTGATTTCCAGTAAGACAGGTCGCTATCTCTACGTCTCTCCAGACGACTTTAATGCTAGTGATGAGCTAGACAATAGAGGTAACTCTCCAAATCGTCCATTCAAGACAATTCAGAGAGCATTTATTGAGGTAGCACGTTACTCGTACCTGCCTGGTATTGATAACGATAGATTCGATGAGTTCACCATCATGCTGATGCCTGGTGATCACTACATCGATAACCGTCCTGGTCCAGCGAATAATTCGACAACACCAGTATTCAGCTTTGATCAGTCAAACAATGCTTGGACAGATTCTTCCCTCCTAGATCTATCTAATCCTAACAACGTTCTCTATCAGTTTAACGGCACTGAAGGTGGTTGTGTAGTTCCTCGTGGTTGTTCACTGGTTGGTTATGACCTCCGTCGTACAATCATTCGTCCTCTATATGTTCCTGATCCTGCAGACAAAGAGCAGGCAAGAACATCAATGTTCAATGTAACTGGTGGCGCATACATTTGGCAGTTCACAATCAAGGATGGAGATCTCACTACCAAGTCTCCTCTATATGATTCAAACACTGGTGTTGGTAAGGTTTACTATCGTAAAAATGATAGTGCTAACCTAGCAATTCCTGAGTTCTCTCACCACAAGATCACTGTATTTGAGTACGCTCAAAAGACTGAACTTGAGATCTATTACGAGAAGATTGCTAAAGCATTTGCTGAGTATCAACCAACGATTGATGATGCAAATGAGTTTGGTGCAAAGATTCAAGAGACCAGAATCGTTGGTCCTTTGTCTGACCTCAGAACGATTGATTCGATCAGAGTTACTGATTCCTCACCAGCAGGAACTGTTACTGTTCAGGTAACAACTAAGATTGCTCACGGTTACATTGAAGGACAGTACGTTGCTATTCAGGAAAATGGTCTAGATGACGCACTGAATGGTACGTTTGATGTTACTTCTCTCGACACCACTAACCGTAGAGTCTTTGAATTTGAATTAACAGGAACTGTTGCTGGTCTGGGTCTACAAAATAACCAGACATATACTACAGGTAATGGTCTATCGACCAACGCATATGTTCAGGCAGAAGTTGACTCTGTTGAGTCTGCATCTCCTTACATGTTTAACCTGTCGATTCGTTCGACTTGGGGTATCTGTGGTCTGTGGGCGAATGGTGCAAAAGCATCTGGATTTAAGTCCATGGTTTGCGCTCAGTATACGGGTGTTTCGTTGCAGAAAGACGACAGAGCATTCATTCGTTATGATAGATTCACTAACACATGGAACCAGGCATCTCTAAGTGATGCTTTCGCAACCACACCTTATCATACTAAGGGTGATGCATACTGGAAGGATGACTGGAGAAACTTCCACATTCGTGCATCGAATGATTCATTTGTTCAGTGTGTTTCGATCTTCGCTGTTGGTTTCGCTGACCACTTCTTGATGGAGTCTGGTGGTGATATGTCCATCACCAACTCTAACTCTAACTTCGGTAACACATCACTTCATGCTATCGGACACAAGGGTTACTCCTTCAATCAGGATAAGGGTGGATACATTTCAGATATTATCCCACCAGAAAGATTGATCGAATCTTCTGCTAACGAAGAAGAAGTTGATTACTATACCTGGGATGTTCAGGCATCTCGTGGTACAAATACCAAACTATATTTTGCAGGAACAGGAATCACAGATCCTAAGAAGCGTCCTGCTGCTACCATTAACGGATATAGAATTGGTGCAAAGTCTAATGATAAGATCTACGTTGAACTAGATCCTTATGCAGCAGGTTCGGGTAGAACTACACCAACTGATGCTGTCTTTAATGCAACTCTGAGTCCATCAGGTTTCATCTCATATCCATCTTCGATGCAGATCCTCAACCCCACTACGGTGGTTGTTGATAACAAGAACCAGGATGCTGCTAACAGAATTGAAGACAACAAAGATCTGATTGCAGAAGAAGCATATGGATACATTACTACAAAGTATCCTGCACTTCTAACCAAGAATATCACCATCACTAAGTGTAAGCGAGATATTGGATATCTCCTTGATGCTATCATTGGTGACTTGAGACTTGGTGGTAACATCAATACTGTTCAGGCTGCTGAAGCATACTTCACTGGCGGACAACTCAACTACATTGATGGTGAGAAGTTTGAGACTATTGAAGGTTTTGAATATGCTCGTGACCTAGCAATCGCAGCGATGCGTAACTGGGACTTCCTACAAACAGGATGTACAGTTACTAATGGTTCTGCATATGTTACTGTTCCAACTACTGTCGGTCTATCAATCGGCATGAAGGTTGAGGAATATACTGTAGTCAACTCTAACAACACAACTGTTGATACTAACAGTCTGACTACATCAAATATTCCTGCTAACACTTACATCAGAAACATTGTTAACTCAACAACTATCGAACTTGGTAGTGTTGTAAATGGTGTGAGAGCATACTTGACCACTGGTCAGGCAGTTAATGCGATTGGAACCAATAGTAATGCGAAAATCCTCTTCAAGCTAGAAGATGATAATGGCGACCGTAAGGGTATTTGGTCAAGCGAAGAGGGTACAGTAGATACAACTATCACTCAAGACACAGTTTATCCTGAGTGTGCTACTACTGCATCTGCAATTCAATCTCTATTCGGTCAAGTTAAGACCATCCTTAACAATGGTATCAACCCTGTTGGTGATCGTTTTGCTGACGCATCTGATCTACTCCTAGCAAATAAAAACTACATCGCTGATGTAGCAGTTAAGGATATGGAAATCCAGTATCCTAACTTCAATGTTCCTGGTGGTAGCGTCAACTGTTTCGATGACGTTGTTGATGTTGTTGAAACAATTGCATATAATGTTAAGTATGGTTCAAACAACCAAGTATATGATGCTGCTAATCTCTATGTAACTGGTGCTCACGTTGCTGGTGAGGAAGAGCAATCAGTATATGTCTTCGATAAGGCACTGGAGATTGCTACAGCAGTTATCCAGAACATTGTATATAACCCTCGTGCTGGTCTCACCACCACTTACACACAGACTAGAGATCTAACAATTACTGTTGATCCTAATCCTGTTGGTGGACAGTATTGTGCTGATGTTATCTCAGCAATGACCACTTTGTTCAACTTGATCGAAGCTGGTATTGATAACGCTGGTACTGTATATCCTGCAAATGCTGGTGTATTTGCTGCAGCAACTAAGACATCACCACAGCAGACAGTAGTTGCTCGTCAGAATCCAACGACATCTACATCACAGTTTGCTAACCGCGCAACACTATTCACTGTTAATGCTGGTGGTACTAATCCTCACCGCTTTGAAACTGGAACTCCAGTTCGTCTGGTTGCTAGAGCAAAAGCAGGAACAACTCCTGATGAAAGAGATATCCGTCTACCAGTTGGATTCCAACCAAACAGAACTTACTTTGTAATTGCTCCTGGTAGAGATACTCAACCATTCAACTATAACCAAGCAAGTGTTTATAGTGGTATCTTTGATGGTGGCGATCAGACCAAACTGATGCTCGCTAACACCAAAGAGAACGCTGCAGCAGGTATCTACATCTATTCACCTGAAACTGAGGCGATTGATGATGATGTTGAGATCTTAATCCAACAGTATGTTCTAGATGAAACATACAATCTTCACGAGTATCGTGTTACTTTCGATGGTAGCAGCGGTACAGTATTGAAGACGGATGTTGCACACATCTTCGACAAACCAACAACAGGATTGGGTGCTGATTATATTCAGAAGGTATTCTTCAGAGCAGAAGGTTCTGATGGTCAGGTAGGTACTCTACCCACACTGTCTGGTATTGGCGGTACACAAATCTCTGGTACAACTGAGTATTATGTACGCTACAATAGCGATGATACCTTTAAGATCTTTGCTACGGCACAAGATGCAATTACTGGTGCGCCAGAAGTAACACTAGTCAACAGCACGACTCAGTTCTGGTATGTTTTCGCTAACAAGCGTGTGTCTCCAATGAGATTCGATCCAACGTTTGTTGATACAAGTGCATCTAGATCACCTGCAATCACTGATGGTCTCTGGTATCTAAATCTTAAAGATGAGACTTCCAACGACGATAACATCCTAGGAAGATTCAGTGAGAGTGACTATGATTCTGCTTCTGGTCAGGTTCAGACAACTGACTCTTTCTACACACGTCTTGAAGATAAGCGTGATAAAGATGATAGAATCTATCGTTTGCGTTATGTCCAACCAAAAGACTTCCCTGGTGCTGTAAGAAAACCAAACAATGGTTTTGTTATCAAGATTCGTACTGATACGAAGAGAAATCTTCTACCTCAGAAAATCGTACTCGAACCTATTGGAGGTGCTCCCGCATTAGCAGAGTTCCGTAACCCAGATACAACCAATGCCGCTGAGGTTATTGGTATGTCTGTTAATCAGTTTGATTCTGCAGTTCAGGCTGGTACTCTAGATAAGGACAATATCTATGATCCAGATAACAATCCAGTTATTGTTAACACAGATAACTTCCTACGTTTCAGCATCCGCTCTGCTAGAACGGTCACAATTAACTCTCAACCACTGTTAGAAGTTACCGCGTTTGATCATACTGTTGATGATACAAATGCACCACAACTTAAGAACACAGTCTTCCATACTGTAGAGATTAATGCACCTCAAGCAGGTACATTTACTGTAAGTAAGACAACATCCACAGTATCCAATAGAGTTGAGTGGACTGGTGGTTCTAGTGGTTTTGGTTACATTCATGCTTACTTTAACGTTGGTGCTAAGCATTTCATCATTCTGAAAGATGTTAGTGCTCGTCCAACATATGATCCATTGGTCAACACAAGATTTGATCAAAATGGTGTCTATGCTGATCAACAGGCAGATGTAAATGGTGGTAGAGATCTAACTTCTAAGTATCTCTATGTTGTACAGGGTGCTAACGTATTCACTTTAACTCCTGGTGATACAGTAGATGACTCTGTTGGTAATACCTATAAGGTTCTTTCTGTTGAAGATGAAAATGATATCGACGATACTTTCTACATCTTTGATGCCGAAGAAATTCAAGAGCGTGTATCTGGTCAGCAAGATGGTATTTACTATCTAACTGCTGTTCGTGGTAACGTCACTCCACTACCTCGTGGTGCTGGTGTTGCTAACAACTTCCAGAACTTTAAGTTCTCTCAACCTATTTCATCACTGTATCCTCTAGACTACAAGAACGATCCAACTTGGTATCAGGTTATCGATAACAATGGTACTAAGGATACTCTAATCAAAGATCCACAGGCATCTAGTTCTTTTGCTGATAACTATACTCATGGTCTAGTTTACGTCAACGACTACAAGCGTTCAATGACGAAAGAGGCAGTTGTTGATCTAACTGAAAGTGCATACTTTGAAGATTACACCTACACTGGTGCTAACTCAATTGCTGCACAAGATGGTAATGCAACATCTGGTTCCGAGCAAAGAAAGATTCCTATTGCTGGTGATACTGCATCGGTTCACGATCAGAAAGTTTATGTTGAACTACGTAGACCATCTATCGCAAGATCTGGTAACCACACGTTTGAATACCTTGGTTTCGGTCCTGGTAACTACTCCACAGGTCTCCCAGCACGTCAGGAAGTCATTCTAACTGAGTTCCAAGACTACTATGCTCAAGCGAAGCGCCAAGACGGCGGTATCGTCTTCTACACGGGTCTAAACTCCAACGGTGACCTCTATATCGGTAACCGTAAGATTGACGCTATTACAGGCGAAGAGGAGTTCCTTGAGAGAGCAGTTCTAGCTGAGTCTGAGGATGATTCTGATCCTATTGAGTCACTGGTCACATCATTTGATACTCCAGTTACATTTAAGGATAAGATCACTGTTGAAGGTATTTCTTACCTCAACAACAGAGTCATCATCAATACTCAACCACCTTCAGAATCACCAGCACTGGTCATTCAATCAAACCCAAGAAATGATGGTGGTAACGAAGATAATACTCTAACAAGAGGCAATTTCGCTAACCGAAGTGATGGCGACATTACCATTGATCGCAATAAAATTTCCGCGGCTATTTTTGAGACAAAAGGTCGCGGTACAGTCTCCTTCCCTGGACAGAAGTATAGTCAGAGAACTCACTATTCATACTCTGAGCAGATCCCAACTAACAGAACTCCTGATCAAAGTTCAACATTCTCATCTGACCAGTTTGTAAGATATTATCAATCTACAGATGTAGATGCGAATCCACAACCAGGAGATATGTTGCTAAAGGGCAATTCTATCCAAAACTCTGGTTCTCTTGGATGGATCTATGCGAACTATTATCAAGAGATCCCTGCTGGTAGCATTCTTGATCTTGTAACCAATGGTTCTGCAACTGTTAGAATTAACTGGAGTGGTGTTCTAACGAACGCAGACACCAGCATTAAGATGAGTGTTGGTAAGACAATCCGCATTCAAGGATTCTCTCAACCACTGATCAACGGTCTATGGACAGTTACAAGAGCAGATCAAACAGGTGCTGATAATGACTTTATTGAATTTGTTGTTGCTAATGCGATCACTGGTGCAACTTACACTTGGGATCCAACAAATCAACCAACCGCAGTTCTAGAGCGTTCTGAAGAATCGTGGAAAGAATTTGGTGTTCTTGGTTCTGAAGCACTTAGAACTGATACTGATGCTATCGGTGAGTATAAGTTGGGTGTTAACACACTTGCTCGTACTGCACATGCTGCACACGAATTTGGATTCCTAACATATTCTGCTGGTGGAACAACATATGATCAGCAAGAACCAAGAGCAAACTTGGATGTTGTTGGTAATGCATTCATTAGTGGTAGAACAATCACTAATTCTCAGTACATGGCTGGTACTGGAACTGCAAAGGGTGAGACGAATGTTCATGAAGCATTCCTAGTTGGCGGTGACTCTGCTTCACCACAATCTACAGCACTGTTTAGAGTTGATACAGTCAACAATCGTGTTGGTATTAACCTATCCAGAAGTGATTTAAGTGATACTTTAACAATTAATGGTACACTTAAACTACTTGGTGCAAATGCTGATGTAGATATTGACGGCGATCTCAATGTTGATGGTGGAGACATCACAACAAATGAATCGACATTCAATCTACTGAATGATAATGCACTCACAGTAAATGCATTTGGTGATGCTACTGCACTTAACATTGCTGATGATGCAACATCAGATCAAACTATCAATATTGGTACATCTGCTGCAGGACTTGGTACTCTCAATATTCATACCAGTCTAGACAGATCGGTTATTAACATTGGTACAACACCAAATAATAATCCTACATCAACGTCTGTTATTACAATTGGTGGTGGATTCCAGAATACTGCTAACTCCACACTGACTGTTAAGAACGCTCAGACAATTCTTGATGGTGATCTAGATATTAATGGTGGTGATATTCAGTCTAATTCTTCTACTATTAATCTCTTTACGAGATCTGGTGCTGGTAACATCGTCAACTTTGCATCGAGAGCGTCACAGTTCACTCTTGGTGGTGTTGCTGGAACAACAACAATTAGAAACTCTCTGATTGTTAACGGCGATACAGACATGATGGGTGATGTCACCATGAATGGTGGATCAAACAGTGGTACTGTTACTGTTACTAGAGCATCACTGAATACCAGTAAGATTGCACACTCTGCTGGTTCACTTTCAAATCTGAATGTTGACTTCTATGAGTTCATCGCTGATATTGATGGTGCTGAAATTATTACCAGTGTAAATGGTAGCAACGGTCAAATGGTTGTTGCAGATAACTATTTCCTCGATGGTAACACAGTTAGATTCAGTGATACCACTGGTCTTTCTAACAACATAAACACCACTACAACATACTTCGTCGTTAATAGTTCTGCTGCTAATGGAACACTTCAGATTGCTGCTACTGAGGGTGGTACTCCTATTGTTTTCTCTGGTACTCCTGGTACTTCAACTGGCATCACACTTCAGAACACGTTGGTTGATACTGGATCAGGCACTAACGCTTGGACTGGTAATTCTTCTGATGCTGAGTATACTAGACTTCCTGTTAATAACGTTGAGGGTATTGAGATCGGTGATATTCTAATCATCGGTAATGAACTAGTTGAGGTTATCTCTCCTGGTCCAGATGCTAATACTAGAATCGTTCCTGTTAACAGAGGTGTTGATTGTACAGACATTCCAACCAACACAGCAGACAACACAGTTATCAACAAACTTGCTAAGTCTCCTGGTGCAACATATACAGTTGGTAGAGTTCCACAGAACGCAGCAACTCCTGCAGTATCTAATCTAAATGCAGTTGCAGATACACTTGAAGTTCCTATTGGTGAACTACAAGAAGGTGATGCAGTTTCCTTTAGTTCAATCGGAAGCATTCAAGGTGCTATCGTACAAGGTACAACATACTTCGTAGCGAACGTTATTAACGATACTGCTAATAGCGTCACTAGATTTAACCTAGCAGCTGATCCTGGCGGTGGTGCTCTAGACATTACTGGCGGATCTACTACTGGTGCAGTCCTCAACTTCAGCGATACTTTGATTGCTCTCGCTGAGTTTGGTGGTCAGATTAAGGTTGGTGATTACCTGAGAATCAGTCCAAGTACAAGTTGCCCATCAGGTGAATTTGTAGAGGTTATCACTGTTAACACTACAAATGCTGAGAAGTTTACTGTTAATAATGGTGCAAATCAGGATAGATTCGTAATTGATTCTGTCTTTGGTGGTGTTGACTCAACCATTCTTGGTGAGCAAGACTTCAGCATTAACCTCACTGCTGTTGCATCAACCAATGCAGATGATAACAAGTTCAGAGTTATTAATGGAACTGGTCTCAATCCAACAGAGAGATTTACAATCAATGCTGCTGGTACTACTGACTTTGTTGGTGATGGAACTACGGCAGATCCTAATGCTAGACTCAGATCTGATGGTATGTTCTGGTTGTCTAATATCTTCAGAATTACCAACGGAAATGGTGATAATATTGATAGCAATAGCGAAGATCTCTCTCTATACTTCGACAACAGTAGTGGTAACCTAGATGTTCAGGGTCACATCAGACTTGGTGATAATCTCTCCATGTTCAAAGATCATGGTAATGGTGTTGGATTCAGTCAAGGTGATCGTGTCTTCCATGTTGAAAATGCTGATGGTGATACAACAATCGGTGAAACTGGTGGTGCATATGGTGAAGGTGATCTAACTGTTAACGGTGGTCATCTCACGTTGGTTGGTACATCAACCACAACCCCAAGTAGCACTGATTATCCACTAAGCATCACAAACATGGGTGTAAGTGGTAATAGAAACTATAGAATCCGTCGTGATGCTGCTATTGATGCATTCGGTGTTACTCAGTTCTATAACAAGAACGGTGGTCGTAGATGGGATTACATCAACGCTAACACAACACTTGAAACTGGTAAGAACTACATCGTCGCAGTTTCTGCAGATACGGTTCTAACTCTACCATCTGACGCAGAAACAGGTGATATGATTAGATTCATCGAAGTTAGTGGTTCAATCTCATATGCACAGTCTATAATTCTTCGCGCTCCAACTGGTGTTGCTATTCAAGGTGATACCACTGGTACAAACGCTGGTGGTCTTCCTTCCGCTTATCAAGGTGGTGAGTTGATTGTCCAAACTAGAAATGCTGGTTTCGGAGTAGTCTTCATGGGATCACAAGATGGTGGTGGTCAGTCAATTCCGACTACATATAGAGGATGGTGGTTAACCGAAATTTGATAACTAAAAATGTCTAAAAGTTACGAAACAGAAAGGAGAATGCGTGCTGCTTCAATCGGCACCATTCTCCCTTGGACAGGAAGTGCAGGAGATAAACCTGATGGTTGGATCGAATGCAATGGACAAACACTAGAAGCAATTGACTATCCAGTTCTTGCTTCAGTTATTGGTAACACCTATGGTCCTACTAATGGACTGAATGGTAGAGCTTATGGTGCATACATTCTTGGAGATCAGTTTAGACTACCTACACTGAATGGTAGAGTCCTTGCTGATTATGAAGCAGATTATTTGTCTATAACTGCACTGCAGATGGGACAAAATTATGCATCTGGTGCTGTCGGTGGTATCAACATTATTCAGGGCGAGGTTGATTTACTTAGAAGTGCTACTAATCCACAAACAATTACTAATGGAACCGCAAACTTAGCAAATGGTACTGGAGTTTCTGGTACTGGACTGCAACTTAGTGTAAGTTGCAACTCTGCTGGTAGAGTTGGTATTGATAACGTTATTGCACCTGGATCTGGATTTGCAGCAGGAAATCAATTCACAATCCCTGCATCTTTGTTTGGTTCAAATGCTCAGGAAGATGTTGTTCTTGAAGTTCAGTGGGTTCTACCATCAGTTGCTGATGTTTTAACACCATCTGGAGCAGGAACTACACAACTTATTGCTGGTAACGGAGACACAACTACTCCACCAACATCAGCAAATGCTACAGCAGACATTAACTTTGTTGTTTCTGACTCCAGTAATCTAACCGCACAGATTAGAGATTTTAGTATCAACCCACCAGCATACTTCAAATCATTCTATACAGTTCCTAGAAGACTTTCTAAGGATCACATGCCTTCTCATAGACATGCTAATCCCTCAGGTGAGTCTGGATATAATCGTGCTGACCCTGATGCTGGTTTCGTTGAAGGATTCCAATGTCCCTCTTTTGGATCTTCTGTAGAAGGAAATCAAAAACAAAAATCACTACAATCACCACGAGATTCTGTTCTTCCTGGAGTTGGATTTGTTACTACATTTGAGGAAGGAATAACAATTGTTTCTACAGCTGGACCTGCAAAACTAAACACTAATAGTATTGGTGGTGGTCTTGGTGTTGATCAACCTGTTTGGTCTGGTCCTCATCCTAGACCTTTGAATGGTAACTCTGGTGCTAGTGGAAACTGTAACTACAGAGAAGCAGCAGCAAGTGGATTGTTTACCAATAGAAAAAACTGGTATGGTAATCAATCAGCAAACCAAATTGCTAATGCTGGCGGTACATCTAAAACATATCCAACAACTCTAAACCACAATGGTGAAGATCATACGGGAATTAGATCTCATAATCACTATAGTTTTGAGGTTTCTATGAACGCTGGATTCTTGAGACCACCAACAATTGTTCCTGTTAACAACTTGCAAATTGATAGCACTTTGACTGGTGTAGCAACTAATATTGCTGCTCAAAACCTCCCTGCAGCACTAAATATCAATGTGGACGTTAAAACTCCATCATTAACCATGATTTATCTTATCCGAGCTTTCTAATGAAGTTTTTACAAAAAGAAAGAGCAAAATTAGGATCTGCTCCTGGAACGATTATCCAGTGGTCTACTCCCGTTTTGGATAATGATCCAGATTCATCAAATAACGTCACTGATTTACCAGCTGGTTATTTGAAGTGTGATGGGTCAATCTATAGCAGCAGGCAATATCCGTATCTAGCGCAAATTCTAGGTACTGGTGCTGGTAGTCTCTATAAAAAAGATGATCAAACTCTAGATGATGATCAGTTTCAAGTTCCAGATTTAGGATCTAAACATATTGAGGCATCTGTTGGTGCAAACATTGGTTCATACAGAAATGATACAAAAGTAACTGGAACAGATACCGTAGTACAGAAAGCAGGTGTTGGTGTAGATATTTTCTCTAATATCGGTGATACAGCACAGGTGGGATTCAACGGTGTTTTTACTGTACCATCACAAAACTTTGCTCTAAATGGTAATGTTGGTTGGACTTTCCCAACATCATCTGAGACTGAGAGTGTTAGTGATAGAGCGATCGGTCCTCACATGCACTATTCTTCCACGGGTAGAGTTGCAGTTAAAGAGGCACCTGGATTTGGTAATACTTCTAGACCATATTATTTACGTCCAGAAGATGCTACAACGGCATCACCTGATTGCAATTCAGTTGGTGAAGCATATCATAGTCGCGAAGGTCAAGGTCCCAATTACTGTAATAACACCTGTGAGAACTTTCAGGAGTCGTTTATTGGTAACGTGCAGGGATCTTCTTCTCTGTGGGCAACTTCTAAAACGATCTCTACCATCACTGCAGCAAACTGGCCAAACACTGCTACAATTAACGTAGGTAATTTAAGACCATTTGATACAGTACCACAAGGTGCTCAGATTGCATATGCAACTGCTAGAAACACTGAGCAGGTAGTTGAGTCTCCACCTGGAACAGATACTACTGACCTTACGTCACACTCTCATAGACTTGATAGAGATTTTACTGAAACTGATTATGAAGCGACAACTGATGTCGGAACCATCAGACCTGATGGATTGAGTGCTTCTGTTAACGTTAGAACGTCAACAGCGACTAAATTTGATGATGTTGTCTCTCCATATATCGTTGTTGAATTTCTAATCAAATACTAAAATGGCTGTACGATTAAAAGGTAGTTACACACATCATTATTCAGATCAGATAGGAGACTCTGGAGCTCCAATCGGTTCAATTTGTTGTGTGTTTGTAGATGCTGGTAGTGCTACATCTGCTACAACGGATGATGTTGCAGATAATTATCCTGGTTGGTTGTACTGTAATGGTGCTTCGGTTAGTGTAGAGGATTATCCTCTATTGTTTGAAGTTCTTGGTAATAAGTATGGTGGAACAAATCCACAATCAGTGAATTTGCGCGACTGGGGAAGCACTGCAGGTAGTACAGTTAGTGCTACATTTAATCTACCTGATCTCAGAATGAAGAGATTAAATGGTCCTGGTGGTGTCGATGGTCCTGGTTCTATTACTCCTGATAATTCTCAGATGCAGGTTGGTGATACTGGTGGTGAGTGGTATATCTCTAGATCAAGACAATTAGATGAATATACTATTGGAACTGTTAGAGTAGAAGGATATGATACATGTGTTGACTTCATCGATGGATCTTTGAGTGGTAACACACAAATTACTGTTGGACCACTACAATCTAGACCTCTAACTGGTCCACCACCACACACTCACTTGCTGCTTAATAGTGAGGGTGACCAAAGACAGGGTATGAAAAATGGTGACGCTCATGGTGGTAACACTTATTCACCAAACTACATCTCAAACAAAGCAGCAGTCTCTCAGTTTGACCCAGCACAAGGTATTCAAGCTGAGCACAGTCACTATCTTGCTGAATATAATCCAGTTAGGATTGGATCTAATGAGCAGTATTCATATGATACAACTGTAACTTATACTAATAGTCCAACTGCATATTCAAATGTGTTTGGTGCTGATAAAGTAAATGATGGTACTACTAATGATCAAGGACAAACAGTTGATATGGAGGAACAGTTCGTTATCAACATTAACCCAACACAGGCAGGTATCACTCTAAACTCTGGTACAATCACAATGACTGCGGCAGAACAAATTAGTGTTGTTGCATCAATTGTACCTACCACTCCTGTCCCACTTGTGCTAAAATACTTTAGGGTCAAATATTTAATTAAAGCTTGGTGAAATAGATTATGCCGATTACAACTCCTGGGTCATCTAATTTTAATGAGATGTTGAACCCAATCATTCCCGTCAACCTAATGGGCGGAAAGGGAAATTTTGATGATTTTGTTGGTGTTTGGGAAAACTTTGTTCCAGAATCAGTTTGTACAGAACTCATTGACTTCTTCAAATGCTGGAAAGAAAATGCAACTATTGCGAATGAAGAGCGCGACTTGAAGTTGTTGGATATCGCAGATGCATCAACTGAAGCTTCTAGTGGTCAAACACAATTCTCTTCTGGTCATCTTGGGAGAAGAGATCTTTCTCTTATGATTGATAACATGAGTGTTCCTCTTTCAAATACTGTTAATCAGTATTTGCAGTCTTGTGTTAATCATTATTGCAGAGAATATCAGGCACTTGGATCATCGCCTATCACATCTTGGTCGATCAAGATGCAAGAAACTCCTGCAGGTGGTGGATATCACGTTTATCACTATGAGCGTGGGTCTTTTAACGAAGCAGCACGAGAACTAGTGTGGATGATTTACTTGAATGAAGATTTTGATGGTGGTGAAACTGAATTCTTCTATCAGAGAAGACGCATCAAACCTTCTAGAGGAACTGTAGTTATTTGGCCATCTGGATTTACACATACACATCGAGGCAATCTAGTCCTCGAAGGTACTAAATATGTTGTAACAGGATGGTATTATCAGCAACCCGTTTAACATGAATATCACAAATAAAACCGTTATGATTAGTGGTCCTAGTAGGACCGTACAGAGAGGAACATTGACCGTTACAGTCACTGAGTCTGACTGGGAAAGATATATTGTCCCGCTTGTCTATCCTTTGTGGGATTCAGATAAGGATGTTCTGATGTCTTTTACATATCGTGATCTACCAGAAGAACAATTCTTCTGTGAGAAGAAAAAGTATGTTCGTAATCATACAACGGGAGAATATTTCTGGAAGGATTACATCTTTAGTGAAGTTGATCTTGAGGTTGCACGTAAGTTAGCGACAGATATCAGTGAAGCAATTGACGCTATCGCATCAACAACAAAGAGAGATGTTGATGAGATGTTTAACACCATCATGAAAAGAGAAAAGGGTCTTTCTCTTGCACGAATTAAAGCATGGAGAAACTTCTTCCTATTCTCTTCTGATTGGACTATGCTGGAAGATGCTCCAATTTCAGCAGAAGAAAAAGAACAGTGGAAACTGTATCGTCAGAAGATTCGTGCGTTGCCCGATCTATTTGATGCTGGTACTAGTGTTCTTGCTGAGGTTCATATTCCTATTGATCCAATTGTTTACAGAAAGAATTATTTGCCTTATAATGATGGGGCAACTTACCTTGGAAGCGATGATCAGTTTATCTGGTTCCCAGGTAAAGATGGACTTCCTGGTGGAGCACTAGACAGAGCAATGCATGAGTATATGCATCTTGCTATTAAGATGTCTAGACCATCCCCAATGTTTAATGTTCCTAATATCTCCCATCTTACAGATCCAATCGATGCATTGGTAGCAGAGATTGAACGTGAACAAGCACTACTTGATGAATTGAGAGCACAACAAAATGCAGCTTCGTCGGATTAAATGGTTAGATGATGTGGTCTGTGATCACATCGGTAACTTTTATGATTTTTGTGAATTTAAGGATGGTTCTAACACTGGACCAAAGAATCGAGAGATCAAAAGAAATGTAGAAATGATCGACAAAGATCTTAAAGCAACATCTTTGTTGATGGATCAATTTCACAAACATCCATTCATGCAGGCACTATCATTACGTCATGTAAGTGTGCCTTTGTTTGCAGAGTATAGATCTGAAGAGGAAGGTCACTATTCATTTCATAATGATGCTCCCATCATGCATGACCTGAGAACTGATCATTTGTTCATTACTGCTATCAATGATGAAAGTGAGTATGAAGGTGGCGACCTAATCATTCGTTGGGGAACTGAGAACCTTTCATTCAGACTTAAGAAGGGTGAAGGTATTTTGGTTGATCCAAATTTATGGCATACTGTAACTCCAGTCACAAAAGGCAAGCGAAGAGTTTGTATTATGTGGTATGAGAGTTTGATTCGTGATAGCACGATGAGAGAACTATACTTTGATTATGTTGATCTTTGTTATCGAGCAATGCAATGTATTGATCTACAGAAATGGAATGAAGTATGTGATATCGATGTGGCTACATATTTCAACGGCATCAAATATAAAATTCTAAGAGAATATGGTGATGCATACCCAGGAAAACATTCCCCTGATGGTGATGTTACTGTACAACTAGACAACAAATCCTATGAATAACTTTCTCACATTACAAGAACTCATCTCTGACTACGCTGTAGCAAGAGAAAAAGTTTTAATTTGGTTTGATGCTAAGGGCATTCGTAAACTGGAGGATGCTGGAAATGTAGATAAACTAAATCAAGTCTACACTTTCTATCGTGAATTCCTACCTGATGATGTTTACGCTGAGTTCTTTAACTCTTCCTTCGGAACATTTGAGCGTAAAGATCCTATCGTTGCACAAGATCTGGTTGAAGATTGGTTCCCACCTGTAGAAACTCTTCCTGACTCAGATTATTATGTTTACTCATGCGTCTTCGCTAGAAATGGTGTAGTTGCGTATGAAAATGTTACGCCAACTCGTCAGGGAGATACTGACTGACGAACCATGACGCTCCCTGTTCATTAATACCATGATATTGAACAGAGTGGTCAATACCTTCTAGTTTTACACCAAACCATCCTTGCGGTTCTTTCGTGAGTAAATCTTTATCTCTTTGAGGGGTCAGTGTTACTGATCCCTTTTTAATTTCATATGGTAGATTGTACTCAACACATGCTGGTTCATATGGTCTGGTCTTCCATATGTTGTACATCAATGTGATTCTCTTCTCACCAGGATACATCTCACCATAGTTTGAAGGAACTCCATGAAAATAAGGCATTGCCCACGTTATATGTTTACCTGCCTTAGGTGAACTCCAAAATGACCATGCGTCTTCACCTGTAACATAAACACCATCAGTTTTACTCCAGTCATGGTATTGATCCAACAGAATTGTGGGTTGACCTGAGTTAGTTAAATATGTTACAGTGCAGAATGGAGCAGGATAATACACACCATCTTTGTTAAACCTATCCAGATCTCCATCTACATGGAAATACCAATAGGAACTTAGATCATCGTGCGATCTGATCCACCATTCTGCACCAACATAACTATGATACATGTTATGTTTTCTAGCAGACTCAAAAATATACTGCTCGATAATATTCTCTGGGTGTCTATCAAATCCGTACCACCACGTTAGTTTTTGATCTTCATCGTGTGCTAGAATGTTATCAGCTTCCTCTTTGATGAGAGCAGTGCTCTCTTCACTGAGATAGGTACTATATGATTCAATCATGACTAATCAAATTCTTCCACTTTTTCCTACTGTTATTTACCAATGCAAATTAGATGGGTTTGAGGAGTGGCGCGATCTTCTTCTCTCCAAGAAAGAATACCAGTTTGATCCTAATGATGGTGATCCTCATCTGACTGGTGAGTTTAGGGACAAATGTCTCATGCATAAAGATGAAGATCTGATGTCTTTCTTTGCTGAAGTAACTGATGGTATCTACGGATGCCTGGAAGCAGCAGGAGTCAAGAAAGACATGCACATTCCATACATCATGAAGTCTTGGTTTACAATCAAGGACAAGTCTGATATGCTTGGTGAACATCGTCATGCATGTTCAGATCTTTCGTTTGTATATTATTTGACTGGTGGTCAACTGTGCTTCAAACAAGAGTGGAACGCTAACCAATACTTTGGTGGTATGCTCGATGCTAAACCACCTGAGCGTAGTCACATTGATAATGAAACCTTCTTCACTACTAAAGTTACTGCAACTACCGTTGCTCCTGGGGATCTACTCGTCTTCCCTAGTAATCTGCTACATTTTGTTATGCCTGAGGAAGGAACAGACACAGTAGTAAGATCTGTTGCTGGTGATATTAAACTCATGCTCACTGATGAGTATACTAATCTTGAAACTGGACTGATTCATTACAGTCACTGGAGAAAGTTCAACACTAAAGGATTGCACAAATGAAGTACGACTACAAAATTCCTATTTTCAAGTATTCTCTAAATGATTGGGAATCCAAAAAAATTGAAATTCTTGAATTATTAAAAACTAAGATTAATAATCCAGAAAAATATCGTAAGGACTACAGAGATCAAATCGAAATGAGTTATGGTCTAAAAGATCAACCGACTACTGAAGTTGAAACTGACTTCTATGAAGGATATACTCAAAATTGGGAGAATACTCCCCACTACAAAGGAGATATCATTGAACTTCTTTACCCTGAGTTGCGTAAACTTGTAGAAGATAGTGGTATTCCTGCTCGTTATGATGCTACAGCAATGTGGTATGAACGTGCTAAAAAAACTGAGGTTCATGGTGTTCATGATCATGGAGCAAAAGGTATTTCTGCTGTTCTATATGTTGAACTAAATGATAATCAGAAAGGAACACAATTTTATCCTGAATGGGGTGAAGACTTCACTCTAGATCTGGATGTTAAAGAAGGAGATATTATTTTCTTCCCCTGCTGGTTGAAACATGCTGGTTCAATGAATACTGATGATGAGATTAGAACTATTGTCTCATTTAACATGATTAGAATCAGACCAGAAGAGGATGAGTGGGAACAATCAGATTCAGACTATCAACACTTCACTGTCCATGTCTAATTTTGCATTCATACAACCAATTGTACAATTCGAGTCTCCCAGTGTAGACATTAAGAAAATTGTTAATCGTGTCTATGACTTTTGGGACAAAAATATTGATAACACAACCATGCAAGGTGGGTATCAACTACGCCTTGTAAATCACGAGAGTGGTAAAGTGAATGAACTTTTTGTTCCAGAGATCAATGCACTCTTGCAAGAAGGTATTACAACTGGTGTTGAGAACTATATTGCAACATTGAATATTGATCAGAAGGAAGAGTTCTCTACTAAAATTTGGATTACTAACGTGTGGATTAACGTCGCCACGCCTGGTTCTTATCATCGAACACACATTCATGGGAATTCACACTTGAATGGTATATTCTATTTGCAAGTACCAGAGAATAGTGGTGAGACATTTGTAGTTAATCCATATCCTACTGGTGTTGAGAGTATACTGAAAACACCAAACTCATCTATCTCATTAAGTGCGCGACAAGGTGTTGGGTACATATTCTCCTCATCTTTAGCACACTACACAGACCCAAACCATTCTGAATCTGATAGGATCTCACTAGCATTTGAGATTAAACTCGATACCATACTGAAATAAGACAGTCAGAAAAGCGTCACAGGGGGGTCACACGACCCCCTTTCTGCTGTATAATTGATTCATCGACGGAGACACCACACCACATGACCCTGACCCTGCGTCCACACCAGACTCGCGCCCTTCGTGCCCTGTCTACCGCTCCCCGTGGTCGCGTGACCATCCCTACTGGCGGTGGTAAGACCCTTGTTATGATTGAGGACGTGAAGCGCACCCTTCAGGTGTCTGATCGCCCTCGCACTGTGGTTGTGGTTGCTCCTCGTATTCTTCTCGCCAACCAACTGTGTGACGAGTTCTTCACTGCTCTCAACGGCAGTGTCGATGTTGCAGTGATGCACGTTCACAGTGGTGAGACTTCTTTCAACAGCAGCACCAAAGTTGATAACATTCGTTGTCATGATGCTGTCTGCCGTACTGCTGGTGTTCATCAACTGATCTTCACCACTTACATTTCCCTGCGTCGTATCAATGAGTCAGGCATTGATATCGACCACATTTATTTTGACGAGGCACACAACAGCACTCGTCGCGATCACTTCAAGGAGACTGCGATTGCATCTCTGACTGCTAAGACTGCATATTTCTTCACGGCGACACCTAAGTATCGCCACAATGCTCACAACAGCATGAACAATGTTGCAGTCTATGGTCCCGAACTTATCAGCGTCCCTGCTCCTGAACTGATCGACAATGGTAGCATCATTCCCCCTACCATTCAATCTCACTTTGTTGATGTTGAGCGTCAGAAGTCTCTGTACGCTGCTGAGAACGACCGTGAGGTGCTTCTGGACATCGTGAGCAACCTTGATGCTGACTCTGCTCAGAAGATCCTTGTCGCCGCTCCTAGCACCCGTGTGCTGTGGCGTCTGCTTTCCAACACTGACGTGATGCAGCAGTTTGCTGAGCGTGGTTATGATGTGATGCATATTACTAGCAAGCACGGTGCATACGTCAACAAAACTAAAGTCAACCGTGAAGAGTTTTTCAACACGCTGACTGCCTGGGGCAAAGATCCTTCCCGTAAGTTTGTGCTGTTCCACTACAGCATTCTGTCTGAAGGTATGAATGTCCCTGGTCTGACTCACTGCATCCTTCTTCGCAACCTGCCCATTATTGAGATGGCGCAGACTATCGGTCGCGTGATTCGTCTTGATCGTGATGACGCTGCTGATATTGCTGCTGGTAACATCACTCCTGGTCGCCTTGATATGTATCGCAAGTCCACTGGTTATGTGACTGTGCCTGTCTTCACCAACTATGGTAAGCAGACTGAGAAGCGTCTCCAGCGTGTTGTTGATGCTATCTTCACCAAAGGCATCGCTGCAACTGAATAATAAAGAAATGCTGAGGATATCAGCATTTTCACACATAACAATCTAAAATACTTCTGTACTACGAGAACATCTCATGGGAGAATACGACCACTGGATCGATCAAGAGAAACACCAGAAGCGTAAAGACGCATTCAATCTCTTCTATGAGAGTGTTCTCAAACCAGACAATGAACTTCGTCAAGATGCACATGAACAATGTTGCTATCATGAATTGATGGAGTGGCGAGGAGATATTCTCGCTTACCTTGATCACCGTCGCAATCAGGAATTTCACTAATGACAATTGACCCATTTGAAGGACGCCCTGAAATCAAAGGATCCGAAGAGTTTTTGCGAAAGACTTATGAAGGACAACGTAAAGATCGTATGCAAGATTGCATCGATGATTACCTCCAAGATGATAAAGTATCAGCACGACAAACTTATGAAGAGATGCTATCTTGCGTCAATGATGTGATTGAGTATCATCGCAAGAGCATGAACCGAGCAGTCAAACTTAAAGAACTAATGCTTGGACATCGTGATATTGATCTGCTACAATCAGAGCAGACAGATTTGTTAGAGACTCTGTGAATTATAATCTTATCAACATTTTACCTACCTGGATCATGGAATTCGATTTCCCTGACCCAGGTTCTTTTATACCATACTTCGATGATCTTACCTATCGTGATCTAAATTCGTTCGTATCACACGAGACTGATATTTTAGATCGTGAACCATTCACCAGTATCAGAGAACTGATTCTAGAACATCTACAGATCATCATTAATGAGTGTGGTTATGAGGGTGATGTTGGTTCAAGAATCACACAGTCATGGGCAATCAAGGCAACAGGCGGAAACAATACACCACCACACGTTCATCCTAACAGTCAGTTCAGTGGTGTTTGCTATTTCAATGATAGTCCACACGCACTAGTTCTCTGTCGGGAGGATATGTGGTATGATGATAAGATGCCTATCCGCGTCTTCGACTGCATAAATGAGCATCTGTTCTTTCAGAACACTCACAACCAGTTCAGATATGAACCAAGAGCGGGTAAGATTCTCATCTTTCCGTCTACCATGAAACATTATGTCGAAATGATTCCGCGTGAAGTCACGGAGACACGATATTCGCTAGCATTCAATACGTTCCTGACTGGTAAAGTCTTGACGGATTCCACTCTTGCCTCTATTATACTGTGATGGAAACACTCCCTGCCGCTTTTACTCATGAACCACCAACAGGATACAGATACGAGATTGTTCGCTTTAAAGCTACTGTTCTTGCAATTTGGCTTGTTCACATTAATGGGTTTAATTACAGTGACCACGATCCTGTTTATACAATCTGGGGATTCTACAACACAAAGAAAGAGTCATTCTTTGAACCAAAAAACTCAAAGTCAGTTGGTGCAGCAGTAGACTTTGCAGACACCACACCATATTCAGCAATGACGATCAAGCGTCCGCTCACTCCAACCATTGCTAATTTCCTCTAAATACTATCATGAATCGAGTGTAACAATGAAAGCAAAACCAGAAGTACATAGAGTCGAATTCAAGGACGATAGTCGTCCTGCTCTGCTATTTCATGGGGACACGAAGAATCTAAAACGTTATATTCAAGACAATAGGGATTGCATTGATGCGGTTTATCAGTTAGAATGGAGATCAATTCGCTTCTGAGACGCCCCTAGAAGCGCCTGTAACGCCCCTGAAACCTTTATCATGACCAATCCCCCTGCCGTGGTCACTGAGGTGACTCTAGACACCCACCAGATCCAGTTCATCATGGACTTGATGATGGGATGCCCTCTAGGGTTCACCAAGGACCATGCATACCAGAATGAGATCGATGATTCCAGCCTCTACAACCACTTGGATAACTGTCTACAGGATGCTCTCGGAGAGCTGTCTGAGGGTCTATAATAAGTTCATCAACGCAAGGGAGACCCCCGATGACCGTCCAGACCGTGAAGCACTCCTTCTACAAGATCGAGATCGACACCGTTGATGCTCCCCAGCAACCCATCGTATACTTCCGCAAGTGCGGCAAGTGTACCACTGCTAAGGGCATGGATCGTCAGCACAACCGCATCGTGAACGAGACTGTGGAGGCATGGCGTCAGTTTGAGGGTCAGATCCGTCGCTACACTGTCTCTCGTGTACCAGCTGACGTAGTGGTCGGTGGTGAGATCCGCAACGCCTGATCTACCCTATACTAAGTTCATCAACGCAAGAGACCATGACCAAGGTTCAACTGCTCAGCGTGATCAGAGAGTCTGCTAAGCAACATTCTCTCACTAAGATCGAGAAGTTTCAAGTCTTCTGTAATGTGTGTGATAATGCACTACATGCAGGACAGATCACCAAAGCACAACACACTCGCTGGACTAATGTTTTCTGATGAGCAATTATTCATCATCGCTGATGCTGTAGAGGACTTTGCTGTCCTCGCACCAGAACATATTGCTGACGATTGCGATGAGATCGTCACTATCATTGAAGCACACTTTCACAACAAGAACAATGTTCACTAAAGAAGATACCGACTTCGTTGACTTCCTCTTCGGCAAACTCACTGCATTTGTAGATACGGAAGAACTTGATCTTCATGATGATGATTCATGCTGTGATCATCTTGAACTCAAAGCAGCAGAACTTGAGATGACTGTGGATGAGATGCTCCACGCTGATCTATGATATATCAAGACTTTTTTCCAACTCCAGTCATAGCAGAGCAGGTTGGACATAGAATTGATAATGATAGATTGCGTGAGAAGGTATTGAACCATGCTCAACATTCAGAATCAGTATATTTTTCTAATGTTGGTGGTGAGCAGTATCATAATTTTCGTGATCGACCTTTGTTCGATGCAATCGGTAAGGCAATTCCACAACGTGAAGATGTAAATCAAGACATCTTTAACATCTACGCATGGATCAACATCAACACTCCTGGTGCATATAACAAGAGACACCATCACATTGATCGACACATTATCTTTTCAGGTACTTACTATGTTGTAGCACCAGAGAATTCTGGAGACCTTAAGTTCTATGATCCACGCGGATCAATGATTGCTGAAGATGCTGCGCTAGGGTATTTCTATCAGCAACCTACGGAATCTATCAAACCTGAGGCGGGTATGCTATGGTTATTCCCGTCTTGGTTAGAGCATGAGGTTACACCAAACAACTCTACCGAAACTCGTATCTCTATTTCATTTAACATTTCAATCCCATGAACACTTTTGACGACGTGATGCTTGACCGTGCTCTGCTGTCTCTCCTGGATGATGCAGAGGTAGATTGGACTGATGACGTGCCTGATCTGAGCCAGGAGTGGGCAGTTGAGGAACTGACCCCCGAGGCGCTCAAGGCGATGAATTGGTAGTATGATTACTAGGTAATCGAGAGACAGGCATGACCCGCACTGAGTTCGCTGACTTCGCTGCCCAGCAAGACGCTCGCAACACCATTGAACTGAACGTCCGTAAGTACACCCTGATGCTGTGTGATGCCCTGGAGCAGAACTTCGCGTCTCGTAACCGTGGTACGGTTGGTCGCCACGAGGCACCATCCTACAAGTTTGTGATCGAGTCTGGTCGCAAATACCACAAGATCATCATGGAGGTTCCTAACCACAATCGCCCTGCTTCCCGCAGTGTCCACGCTTTCGTGGATAAGAAGACTGGTGAAGTCTACAAGGCAGCATCCTTCAAGGCACCTGCTAAGCACGTCCGCTTCAACCTGCTGCTGATTAACGATCGTGAGTGGTTGCTGGAGAACGCTGACTGGGCAGGCGGTTATCTCTACAAGCGTTGACGCGCTGCCCTTTTTCTGCTAAATTACTCTGTAGTTCGTTCTTCTGACCACAATGTTCTATCTTGTCGCTGCTGGTAATGGTTACGCCATGGATCACGCTGGTGATACCATGTATGGAATGACTGTGTATGAAGATAACACGGTCGATATTGACGATGCTTACGACATCGAGTATGATGCTGTTGATGAGGAGGAGCAGGAGTATCTTGCTCACATCGCTTATCACATGCAGCAAATCGCCAAATTGACCGAAGAGCACCGTAAACTTAACGAGGTATTCATCAAATGAGTATTGTGACGGATGACTTGGTGGAGAATCTCATTCAACCACCCTATGTAAATCCTTTCTATGGTACACATACTACGTCTGTTGTACCACGCACAGATCTTTCAGAGGAAGATCTCACACGCTATTGGCGCTACTTCAAACGTTTCCCGAACGAATTCGCGTCGGCAGTCAACAAACTGCTCCCAAATACGTGTACCCTTGTTTCATTCGATCACCTCAACAACGTCCTTACCTATGAACAACGAACTCGCTCTTCAAATCTCTGAGCAACGTGATGATCTCTGTGAGTGGATGGTTGCTCGCTTCCGCGAACTGATGGAAGAGAATCGCATCGATGATGCTATTTGTCTTGCTGATGAGTGGTTTGAGTGGGCAGATCCCGAGAACTACATAAACGAGCAAACGCTATTCTACAACGAAGATGAGCTCCTCGCACTCTACCTCAGCCTACCAGAAGCAGATTGAAGAACTTCTGATAGATCTATGCTATGAGCATGATCCCGCTAACATGGAGATCATCAAAGAGCGAATCGAAACTATCCGTAAACTTTGCCCTGAATGTAAAGAATGAAAATTAACAACGACAATGTTTCAACTACTGTATCAGTAGATGATTCAGTATCAACAAACGTCAAGTTTGATACTAGTGCTAAAGAGAACACTCGTAAAGCAGCAGATGATCACATTCGTAACGTTGTTCAACCACGTTATGATTCATTGAGTAGTGGTTACCGAATCAAACGCACTCCTGCTACCTTCCGTCGCATTCAAACACTCAAATTGAGTGATGCTGAACTGACTGAGGTGTTGAAAACCCACAAAGGAAGGATGGATTTCGGTTATAACTACTTGGAGAAAGTTGAAGAGCATGGTATGCGTCTTCAGCAAAACATGGACGGACAACGACAGTATTGACCTATGGAAAACATTTGTGCATTTAGAGCTCTAGCAGAAGACGACAGTTATGAACTCAGTGAACTACTCGAACCAAATGTTTGGGATGATGATGGTAAGCGCATCGAAGCAAAACCAGGACGTTTTGTTGTGAAAGACACGCTGACTGGTAAAGAATACGAAATCATTAAATCATATGATACTATGGAGGGATCACCAGAATTCTTCCGTTTGAATCAAGGAGAAGTTGAAGAAGTATCAGTTCGTATTGACCTTTGATGCGAGTTGATATAGAATTGGGTGAAGATCTCCAACAGGAGTACGAGTCATGGTTAGCGTGTAAAGAATCGCTAGGCATTGAACGTAGCATCAATAGTTTTTTAAATTACATCTATCATTATGGGACTTTTCAACATCCGCGACAACCTGAGTAATGCTATCATTGCTGGTGCATTGCTCGGCATGGCGCACGGTATGAGTGTGCAGGCAGGAGAAGATAAGATCACCAAGGGTTACAACTCCATGGATTCTATGGGGTGCATGTTGGTGCGTGAGTGTACCAAAGACGTGAATGAAGTTCATTCAATGCTGGACATCAGTTCACAGTATGAGAACCCAGAGCGTTACACCTTTGCTGCTCAAGAGTTCAACACTCTATTGATGACGTTGAATCAAATTGGTACGAAAGTGTACCTTGCTGATCAACGTTACTTCCCCATTGGTCACCGTGGTGTGTATCACACGGTGAGTAACAACTTCTATCTCAACAAGAGATACATGGATCGCCCATCTTCACTGATGAGTGTAATGAGGCATGAAGGTTGGCATGCTGCTCAGGATTGCATGGCTGGTAGCATCAAGAATAACATGATCGCGATCATCATGCCTGAAGAGGCAGTGCCGATGATCTGGCGCACACTCGCAGAGCGCACCTACCCCGCCTCAGCGGTCCCCTGGGAGGCAGAAGCATCGTGGGCAGGTAGAACTGAGGGAATGACTCAGAAGGCGCTTGACGCTTGCGCTAGAGGGCAAATGTGGTTAGAATATGAACCAACCCCACTCACTCGACAATGGTTGATTGAAAATGGACACATCAAAGACTAGTTTCACCACCACCGTTCAACAGTATGACGACACGCAAGACCTCTTCATCGAAATCCCGCACTACATCCTCCAAAACCTCGACTGGAAAGAAGGAGACGAGCTCGCGTGGAGCATTAAAAGCAACCAAATCATCCTCACCAAAGTCAAGGACAGCGGCTGCGATGAAGAAGAATGTGGAGAAACTGACTTCGACACAATCTACGACAACTACATCAACCCGATCACAGAAGCAACAGAAGCAGACTACGAAGACTTCTGGTACTCGCCAGAAGAAAACGGCACCTGGGGTTAAGCATACCAGGAGTAAAGATCTAGATCTTTTCCCACATAATATGTTCCCCTGGAGATTTGAACCACGAGGTAAATGTGATCAGAATCTCGCATGGTTTCAATGTCTAGAGCATGTCGAAAAGCATGTCGCACGTTATCATCTTAAACCCACACAATACAAGGTAATTTGTAATGCATACGCTGTCCCATCATGAGTGGAAACTAGTCTACACTGCAGTGCGTAAAGCACAGAAACGATTAAACTATGATCATCTCTCATACGCTGCTGAGTATGAAGAGTATCACCACATTCTAAACAAACTGTATCCATTAGCATATAGTGAGAGTTACGATGATAGCACTTCCATCCCTGGTAAACCAGTTTCTTCAGATGCTCAGCGGATCAATGATCGAATCCAAGGATTTATCAATCCAGAACTCTATCGACCTCAGCTCAGTGAAGCAGAGGAGCAACGAATGCGTGATGGTGGATTCCTATGAACCACAACTAAATGATTACGTTCAGTGGCGTAATCTAGAAGGTTGGGTGTATTTCATTTGTGAAGATTACCTCACGATTGAGATTGCTGTGCGGGATAAAGATCCTGATGATTTAGATTATGTTCCATTTCATAGGAAACATCATTGTTTGATTGTGTGCTATACTCAGTTTTGGAATGAACTAATCTATGTGAAGTCACGATGAGTATTTGCACAGTCATTGATGGTCTCTTTGATGAACTTTATGTTCAGGAACTGAGTGCTAAAGTTATGGACATTCCTGTCGCTCCCAACAACATTGCGGGGCGGCAGACTTTTCCGTATGGGCTCACAGGTAATCATCGATTGTTTGGTGCGACATTGTTTCGTCGTGAGTCAATCAATACGATTACGAAACTCGAACCACCAGCACAGTTGTTCTTTCCAATTCTAGAACAGATTGAGCGTGTGATAGAGACTCCATTATATTGCAGAGAGATTTCACTCAACGTGCAATGTTATGGTCAGGATGGTACTGAGCATACTGATTCATCAGATCCAAATGAATTAACCATACTACAATTCACGACAGCAAACTGGAAGTCAAGTTATGGTGGACAGTTTGAACTCTGCACACCACATGAGGTGCATGAGTATGTGCCTGGTAGAATTGTGATCTTACCATCAAACATCCCTCATCGTGGTCTTGGTCCTACTGAACAGAATCAAATTCGTACCAGTATTGTCTATCGCGTGAGACCACTATGAAAGATAGAATTACATTCATTCTCCCCTTTCTACAGTTCATCATTGCACTGGTAACTCTTTCTAAGATACCAGAACCACCTCCACAATACTTTTGTGAGCAAGGTAAAGACACTTATGGTAACGCATACCCAATTATTATTTGTAACCCACAATGAGTATTCCACATTTCAAATCCCAACATGACTGGGAAGCATTTACCCAGATCTTTGATAGTCAGTGGCATTGTAAGAAAGCATTGCTAGATCGTGTTAAGGATGATATGCTCCCTGGATACAACTGGGATCAACTTCAACCACATACAATGGAAGTGATCAACGACATGGTGCAATCTATGCTGTATGATGTAGATCGTAAGTTCAAAGAGACACACCAGGACTATAAGACTGATGATGATGACATCTTCATTCCATATAAGTCATTTAAGGAGAATGTAACAGAAGCATTGCTAGAAGCAAATCAGAAGTTCTGGAATAGTGGTCTTGATTGTCCTCCCAATGAATGAATGTTCACATCATTGATGATTACCCACATGTTCCAGTCTCCATACCTAACATCATCTCACCCAGTCCTTTTTATAGTCATGATTTTGAACACCCTCATCAAAGTATCTGCCTTGATCTCATCAAGATCTCTCAGCACTATTTCCCAACCAAAGGATCAGGATATGAATACCAAGTTAATTACAATTCAAGACCACCAACTTGGCATATTGACCGAGATGTAGTATACTATAACGAGACAGGTGAAAATCATTTACCCATTTGTTCTATTGTTCTATATTATGATATTCACCCTGATTTAGTCACTGGTGAATTGAATATAGATAATCAAATGTTAATTCGTCCAAAGAATCAACGTATTGTGATCTTTGGACCAGGCATTGTGCATAAGGTAGAAGATTTTGATCTACCAAGAACTAGCATCGCTGTTTTACCATGGATCAAAAGCCCCCTATCCCGCAAATCATCGCCTTGATCATTACATTCCTCGCAACAATCGCAACGATCGTAGCAGGATACTTTCATGGTCATATGCACCTGATCACAACACTACAAAACGCAGTCAAATGAATCTTTCTATTCAAGAAGTCGATCACATTCTCAGAGCACTGGAAACCATGAGCAATCATGATGTAGCACGAGCAAGAGAAATTATCTCTAATGGTGTTACAGATCATGAAGGATTGATTCAACGACTTAAAGATTATAAACTTCGATTGACCAGTCCTGCTTACGATGCATGGAGTTTTGAATGAGTGAATTGATTAAGAGAACATTTCATGTTGAGATTTCAAGTGATGTCTTGGAAATGATTCGTGAAATTGAACAACCTTTCTTCTCCTCTGGTGGTGCATACTATCGACTAGAGAAGTATCTGTGTGAACAAGATCATCCAGATGCACGTTTCTTTTTAAGTGATCCTACCATTTGTGAGTATGAGAAACTTTTAAAAGAGAATGGGAGAAAGTATGATTCATATGTGAGAAAAGAACTGAATAAAGCATATAAGCAACGTAATCTGAAGCGAACAGAACTACGTCGTGAAAGTGAACTTCTCACTCAGAAGTGGCGTCTGTTTCAAAAAACTGCTGCTGAAGCAACACATCTCACAAAGAAACAACGATCTAAACTTAGAATGGAGCCAGGTGGTGCTGAAGACATGAGATTGAAAAAGAATGCGATTAATAATCTGATGCATGAAATTGAATCACCAATCATTGATTATGCTGAAGAACATTTTCGTGCTCCTGATGTTTGGGATGTGCTAAAACCACTCTTTGCTAGATCATATTGGATTCATACTTATGTCTCATATCTACCACCAATGTATCTAAACGGTAGAGTATATTCTATCGTATCAGAAGAACCAGTTCAACAATCACCACCAGAACAACTACCACCAGAACTGCATAACTCAGTACAATGGAAGTCTCGTAATCGTGGTGGTAAAGTTACTCTATCAGGTAAAGGGTTTGATCAGGTAGCATCTAAACATTATCCACCTAATATTCCTAATCAAGCATGACCTCAGCACTCTTTATCGCAGCATTCATCATTGGATTTCCACTTACA
>Ga0213859_10000139_pt1 | contig 32564 bp, 55 predicted proteins | sample PICome_2_FD_160133 | JGI IMG/M metagenome (GOLD analysis project Ga0213859, IMG submission 160133) | Coastal seawater microbial communities near Pivers Island, North Carolina, United States - PICO304 | ecosystem: Environmental > Aquatic > Marine > Coastal | place: USA: North Carolina...
GAACTTATGCAAACGGGTATTGCAGGGGTTGCGTCAGGAAGAGCCGAGTTCGGTCCTCGTAGCCTTGGCGCTCGCAGCCTTCTTGCTGACCCTCAGCGTATGGATATTAAAGATAAAGTCAATGCCATTAAACGTAGACAGAAGTTCCGTCCCTTCGCACCTGCAGTCCTTGCAGAACACGCATCCAGTTTATTTGAGCCGCCCTTCGGACGTTATATGCAGTACACCGCACATTGTAAGGATCCTGAACGATACCCTGCAATTGTCCACGCAGACGGAACCAGCAGAGTTCAAACAGTTACAAAGCAGGATCACCCTGGTTTTAGAGCGCTGTTGGAAAAATGGTACGAACTAACTGGCTGTCCTATGCTGTTGAACACAAGTCTCAATATAAAAGGCAAACCCATAGTAAATACATTAACAGATGCAAAAGAATTTGAAAAAACCTATGAGGTTAAAGTTTTTACAGGAAAAAATAATGGAAGATAACATTTACACTACTGAACAACCAAATGAATTAGATTTTTTAGGATACGATTGCTATTTTAACAAAACTGTAAAATGGGTGCCGACAGATGATGAAGAAAATTTTAGAGCGAATAGAATACACTATAAAAATAGAAAATTCATCGCAAAAAACAATTGGAGCGAAAACTCAATTGAATATAAATTTAACAGTAAAGGATTTAGATGCCCTGAATTAGAAAAAGAACCAAATTCTATAGTATGGTTGGGATGTAGCCATACACTTGGTATAGGTTTGCCAGAACATATGACATTTGCTTCTGTGGTTTCTAGCCGTTTACACTTAAAAAATTTTAATCTAGGAATAGGGGGCGGTGCTAATGAGACATGCTTTAGAGTAGGTTATTATTGGATTCCAATAATACAGCCTCGATATATTGTATATGTAGAACCTGATCCATGCAGAATGGAATTTAAAGGTACTAAACCTGGGCACGGATATGGGTACTGTCAAATAAACTCTCATTCGGATTTAGATAAAAGAGACTTTCAGGCTGCTTGGGAATTTTTTTCACGAAACGAAAGTAATATTTTTTTACAACGAGAAAAAAATTTATTGGCTTTGCAGCAAATTGCAATACAAAACAACGCAGAATTTTTACACTACGACTCATTCTATTTCCAAGCATATGGAGGTGAAAACCCAAAAAGATACAAATATGATCGAGCTAGAGATTGTATGCATGCAGGACCAAGAAGACACCAAGATTTTGCAAATATTGTATGTACTGATATTACTAAATTAAATCAAAATCATTGACATTTTAGATTAAAAATAGTATTATCAATTAATTAGGAGTTTTATGAACAAAAACATTAACATAGACTTATTCCAAAAGATAAATTTTATTAGCCATGCAGGCTTGCCACTTACATGGAAAATTGAGTGTGATGCTATATCACCAGATGAATGGGTTGCACTTGCACACATTATTCGAGAGTTTGAGCCTCGTAACTGGAGAGCTGCCGTAGGTATACCCAGAGGTGGCGTAGCACTAGGCAAGGCACTAGATAAGTACGGTACACAGAACATAGACGACCCTGTGCTTGTAGTAGACGATGTGTACACAACAGGCAAGAGCTTCCGAGATTATGTAGCAGAAAACTATCCAAACGAAGAAGTACTGCAATGGTGTGTGTTTGCACGTAAGCCAACTGAAAATGCAGTAAATGCACTTTTTACAATGCCAACCAAAAAATAAATGTCAAGACAAAATGTAGACTACGGTTACGATATACAAAAAGTATATCTTGAGATGTTCCTTACAGATGCTGAAAGCTATGTAAGATGTCAAGGTGTATTTGAACCTAAAACGTTTGATAGGCGTTTGCAACCTGCTGCAGAATTCCTAAAGGATTATGTAGCAGAGCATAACGCATTGCCTACGTTTGACATGATTAATGCGGCAGCAAAATGTGATTTAAAAAATCCTGGAGAACTACAAGAGCAACATTATGATTGGTTACTACAGGAGTTTGAAACATTCAGCAGGCACAAAGCACTAGAAGATGCAATCCTCAAATCAGCAGACTTACTAGAGAAAGGAGAATATGGACCTGTAGAAGATCTAGTTAAGCAGGCAGTCCAGATAGGCTTACAGAAAGACCTAGGAACAGACTATTGGAGAGATCCACGTACAAGGCTAGAAGAAATAAAAAGCCGTAACGGACAGGTTAGTACAGGCTGGGCTACGCTAGATAAGAAACTGTTTGGAGGATTTAACAGGGGAGAGCTTAATATATTTGCAGGAGGCAGTGGTGCAGGTAAGAGTTTGTTCTTAGCCAATCTAGGAGTAAACTGGGCACTTGCAGGACTGAATGTGTTGTATTTAACATTTGAGCTTAGTGAGAATATTGTAAGCATGAGGCTTGACAGTATGGTTACAGACATACCCAGCAGAGAGATATTTAAAAGCATAGACGATGTGGAAATGAAAGTGAGGATGATAGGTAAGAAGTCTGGTGCTTTCCAAGTCAAATACATGCCAAGTGGTAAGACTGCAAACGATCTACGTAGTTACATTAAAGAGTTTGAGGTTAAGACAGGACGCAAGATTGAAGTAATACTTGTTGATTATTTAGATCTAATGATGCCTATTGCTAAACGTATTTCGGCAGAGAACTTGTTTGTTAAGGACAAGTACGTAAGTGAGGAACTACGTAACCTAGCAATGGAAACTAACACACTGTTTGTTACAGCTAGTCAGTTGAACAGAGCAAGCGTGGAAGAGATAGAGTTTGATCATTCGCACATATCCGGAGGACTTAGTAAGATACAAACTGCAGATAATGTGATAGGTATCTTTACAAGCAGGGCAATGCGAGAGCGTGGTAGATATCAGATACAGCTAATGAAAACACGTAACTCAAGCGGTGTTGGTAGCAAAGTAGATCTAGAGTTTGATATTGATAATCTGCGTATACGTGATATGAATGAAGATGAAGACTATCAAGAATTTAACAAACGTAAGAGCACAGTGTTTGATCAGATCAAAAGGACTGCACAAACACAACAGGAAACCGTGAGAGAGGATCCCGCAGAAGGAGATACAGTAGGTAAGATCAAAGCCAAAACTGACAGCACTAAACTTAAAGAATTCTTAAATAACCTAAACACTGAAACAGACTAAAGGAGAACTATGGCGTGTGGATGCGGACGAAGTCCAGATTTTTGTAGAGGATGGCATGCTTTATCAGAAGCAGAATGGCAAGCAGAACTGTTAGTACTGCAAGCAGAACAAGTTGCTGAAAAACCAAAAAACGATAAACATGTTGTAATGGTTAGAGAAGTACAGCACTATACTGATACACTGTTTAGATTTGTTACAGACAAACCAGTAGACTACACATTTAAAGCAGGTGAGTTTGTAATGATTGGACTTGGTGATAAGGTACGCAGGGCATATTCAATTACCAGTTCTCCAGGAGATAACTATTTAGAATTTTATTCGATCAAGGTGCCTGATGGAGCACTTACTTCAAGGCTAAAAAATATCCAGCCTGGTGATACAGTTGAAGTAGGCGCTAAGGCAACAGGCACCCTGTTATTAGAAAACCTAAAGCCAGGTCGCAGGCTTTGGTTACTTGCAACAGGAACAGGCATTGCACCTTTTATGAGTTTGGTAAGACAGAAGGATATTTTCAATGTTTTCGCAGAGGTTAATGTAGCATGGAGTGTTAGAGAACAAGACGAGCTTAAAGCATATAGGGCAGACCTAACAGGATACGATTTAAATCTATTTCCTATTGTAACTAGAGATGAATTATATATTGGATATCAGAAACGTATTACAGAACTTATCAATGATAAGGTATTACTAGGAGAAATGGATCCTCAACAAGATCGTGTAATGCTTTGTGGTAGTATGGAGTTTAATGAAGACTTAAAACGTATACTTGACGCAAATGGATTTGCAGAAGGTAATACAGGAACTCCTGGAGATTATGTAGTAGAGAAAGCCTTTGTAGGCTAATCAGATCATTGTGCCTTACACCTACTAGGGTGTAAATATTTGCCATAGAGGCAAAGAAAGGCACAATGGCAAACACAGATTTAGACAATATAGAAAGGCTCATGGGTCGCTTTAAAAGACCCATACCCGAAGGCGAAGAATACAAGCTAAGGCTAGTAGAAGAATTCGAACTAATCCTCAATCAACGCTTCACAGATTACTTCCTCCAAATATGTGATATAATAGATCTCACAGACGATCTTACCCACATGACACGTGGCAGCGCAGGCTCTAGCCTCATCTGTTACCTACTTGGTATTACAGATGTCGATCCTGTACTGTGGCGTATACCAGTTGCACGTTTTATGAATCCAATGCGTGACGACTTGCCTGATGTTGACATAGACTTTGAGCATCACAGGCAGAATGAAGTTATGCAGCGGATATTTAAAAAATGGCCTGGTAAGACTGCACGTTTAAGCAACTACGTTACATATAAAGAAAAGAGCGCACGTAGAGAAGCAGCAAAGCGTTTGGGCGCTACAGGAGCTTTAAAGCGTGGATTTACGTATGAATCTGCGGGTGTGGATCCTAAGGAAGCCAAACGTATAGAACGCAAGCTCTTGGGCAAGAAGCGTTGTATAAGCAAGCACTGTGGCGGTGTAGTAATGTTTACACGCCAGCTACCCAAAAGTCTTATATCAGCAGATAATCAAATACTGCTGGACAAATATGAAGTAGAAGACCTAGAGCACCTTAAGGTAGATATCCTAGCTAATCGTGGACTGTCGCAACTGCTAGAGATAGATCCAGATACAGCACTTGCAGACTATCCACGCACGGATCCTGCTACCAGTGAACTGTTGTGTAGGGGAGATGTGCTGGGTGTTACACAAGGCGAGTCTCCTGCGATGCGTAGGCTATTCCGTGCGCTACAACCGCAGAGCGTGGAGGATTGTGTGTTTGCTACTGCACTGATACGTCCAGTAGCACTATCGGGTAGACAGAAGGCTGCTATGTTCCACGATTGGAGCAGAGAAGCAGTACAGGACACAATAGTGTTTGAGGATGATGCTATTGAGATTATCAGCGACATAATAGACGTAGACAACTACGAAGCAGACATGTATCGCAGAGCGTTTGCAAAGAAGAACGATTCGAGGATACTTGAATTTATGCAGCGGATAGGAGATCACCCACGCAAGCAGGAAGCTATTGCAGCATTACAAGAACTAAGTGGCTTTGGATTGTGCAGGGCGCATGCTGTTAACCTAGGCCGGCTTATTTGGGCACTGGCATATCAGAAAGCACATAACAAACGCAAGTTCTGGGCAGCATGTCTAAAGCACTGCCAAGGCAGTTATAGGCGCTGGGTATACAACTGTGAAGCACACAGGGTGAAAGTACCTGCAGAACCGGGCTGGTGGCACAAAGGATTTCCGGACGGGCTCGGTGTACGACAGCAGTGGCTTGACCGTGTAGAGTTTGCAGGTATTGTGGCTAACGGTCGTGCATTCCGTGGTACTAACGGACGCTGGGTAACATTCCTTACACTAGGCACAGGCTATGGCGAATACATAGACGTTACTGTGCAAAGACCAGTAGCATATAGAGATTATGATATCGTATATGGTCAAGGTCGCATCCGCACACAGGACAGATCTGACTATATACATACAGTAGATACCAAGTGTTACACTTTTAAACAATGGGGTGAGATAAATAAATGATGAATGAACATGTACAAACTAGACTTAAATGGTATACGGTATTCTGTGTAAGTGTATTAGTGATGTATCTCAGCTGGACGTTTGGATTCCTGGACAGCTTGTACAAGAGTGACATTACTAAGATTAGCTGGGTTATTATAGGATTATATTTCTTATTCTCTCTGAGACTAGGCTACAGATTACACCGATTTGACCGTGATAAAGACAGATACACTTTTAGCACCAATCCAGAATGGTTCGCCGGTGAGACCATGCTGAGCTTAGGAATGATAGGAACTGTGGTAGGATTTATCTACATGCTGACCACAGTGTTTATAGATTTGAACGTAGAAGATACCTCAAGTGTACAGGAAGCACTGGGTATGATGGCTACAGGAATGGGAACTGCTCTATGGACTACACTGGTTGGCTTAATTGCGAGTGTGCTGTTAAAGTTACAACTGGTGTTAGTGGATGAGCACGTAGATGGATAGACGTTACGTATCAAATCTTGCATTTATAGATTTATTATTCAATTTAATACTTGGTTTTGTGATGCTGTTCCTAATCAGCTTCTTGCTGATTAATAATCCCGCCAAAACATCTGAAATAGAATACAAAGCAGAGATTATGATTGTAATGAGCTGGCAGGACGATCACGAAGGAGATATTGACCTTTGGGTAGAAACTCCTAACGGCAAAGTCAGCTACATAAACCCTGTTGCAGGCCATGCACACCTAGACAAAGACGATTTAGGTGTAAGAAATGATTATTATACTTTACCAAATGGCGAGGTAGAAAAGATCTATCTTAACAGAGAAATAGTTACCCTTAGAGCACTGCAACCAGGCGACTATGTAGTCAATGCCCATTATTATACTACTCCAGGCATAGGTTCTGAACAATATGGAACTCGTATTCCTGCAGAAGTAAAAATAGAAGTTTTAAGATTAAACCCGTTCCAAATTATATTTTCAGATGGTAAAACTCTAGATGCAAAAGGACAAGAAGAAACATTTGTTCAATTTACACTTGATGCAGAAGGCACTGCTACTAAAATAAACAGACTACCTAAACGATTGGTGCAAGCACAGGTAGGCGCAACAACAACATCAAGCGGTAGTCGTTCAGGAGGCTTTTAATGACCTATTTATTATTGATTGCAATAGTTGTTGTGCTGCTGATCATATACGCTATTATCAGCACTAGAAGCAGCATACATCTTTATTATATAATTCCTGTTTCACTTGCTTGTGCAATTGGATTATATACTTTTTATGGCAGCATACTGGGATATCCTACTACACGTTATCTACAATCAAAGTTTGTACTCTTGAGTTATGCTAATTCTGACGATAGACTATTCATGTGGGTAATACACGACAATGATACTGAACCTCGAGCTTACTCATTACCGTACACAGAAGAACAGCATGCACAGCTAGAAGCAGCAATGCAGAAGGCACGCAATGGAGTTTGGGTAGAAGGAAACTTTAATCAAACATCTGAGGATGACGAAGGCATAGGAGATCTAGGCGATCAGTCAGGTGGTTTAGGTACGAATAAATCCCAAGGCGGAGATATGTTTGAACTGTACGACATTGACTCTACAAGATTGCTTCCTCCTAAACAAGAACGACCTAATTAAGTTTTATGTAATCCCCATCCAATAAGAACGTAAAAATCATTTTTACGTCCTGCAAGCTTCCTTGGTCCTTGTATTTGATATTCAGCTGTGCTTGGAATTTCAATACCGTATCCAGCTTCTAACACATGAGCAGAATTTTTGGTTTCTACTACAGTGCCAAGAGCAGAAGTTAAACTGATAATTACAGTCCTAGATCTCACTGTGAGGCCAACATTACCTTCTTTGTCTGCATGCCAAGATTGAAAAGTTTCTGGAACAAAGCAACATAAATGGAATATATCGCTACATCTATCTACAGGGTTTGAAAGCAAGCTTTGCATCCTGTTACCCAAGAAAACTGATAGCTCGCTATCTTTAAATACGCTTACTAAATCTGTCCTATATACTTGATTGTTTTTAAGACTGTATCCTTTTATCCATTCTCTGTCTTTTTTAATTAAACGTTTGCATTGAGTATGGCTTAGGAATCGCTTTGGAGTGTATAAAACTTTATCCATTTATGCGAGCATAAAAGTGTCTATCATCTTCATTATAATATATTTCATCTAGTAAACCATCTGCATTTAAATCCAAATATTTACCTCTAGGAAAAATTTGTCTGCGTTCTACGGAAAATACAGCGCCATTATTTACCAAATTCACAACACCAAATGATCCCCTAACGGCGATATCCTCGTCACCATCTTGATCAAAATCAATAATCTGCAGTGTAAATACTCCGATACTTGGTATTTCTCCTTGATTAGGAAAAACTGTGCTACTGACATTTTGCCATTCGCCTCCTCGGAGATTTTCATACATCTGTATATATAGCTCTCCAGTCCATCTATTATGACCACTTTGTATTAGATCCCAATCTCCGTCTCGATCAAAATCAAATTTTTCAAACTTCCACACATGGTTACTGGTATAAGGAAATCTCAGCTGTTCTGTATGGCGCCCAACAAACTTACCATCTCGATTCTCATACCATAGACTGAAAGGATCTAATCCATCAGCAGGTTTCCAAGAACCACTTATGCTTCCACAAAAAATGTCTTCATCCCCGTCCGCATCCATATCTATTACTTGTGAGAAAGTTCCTGCTTCGGGTAACCATTCATAATCAGGATGAGTTAATTTTACAAACTGATCCGACTGTACTGTACTAGATTGTGTAAACACACCTGTTCCATTATTTTCTAAAATGTAGCTGACATTCCGATCATCGTCGCCAAGGTTATTTACAAAAATATCTAAGTCACCATCACTGTCTAAATCACCAAATGAACTGCCATGACCAAAGTCTGTAATCTGAGGCAAACTATCAGTCCAGTTCTCAAAGCCTCCAGTTAGAGTTTGAACCAACAGTTGATTCTGCTCTCCAGTAAATGGATCTGTATGTTCAGTACCGTGATTGTTAATGAATATATCGTCTAGTCCGTCTCCAGTAAAATCTGCAATCTGTACATCTCTTGGAATCTCTGCACGGAGGTGGGAGGGATTCATCCGGTCAGTCATGTTGATCAGTTCGTCACCTTCAAGACCCCAAAACTGTAATAGGCTCGCACGATCTAATGGATCTCTCAATCCTCCAATATCTCCTACCACAAACAGTACATCTCTGCCCAATTCGTGTACGTGTATGGGATAGGTCCTTATCACACTCCAATCAGAATACGCTGTAGTTGCTCGAATGAGTTTCAGCTCGCTGGCGTGTTCCGCTACAATCGGTGTAGGAATTGGCGTGTCAGCAATTTTATCACCGGAACCATTACCTGCTGAGCAGGCAGCTACTGCGAGTAAAGCAGTGTACATCAGTGCTTTCATATATACCTTATGAATGTGTGTTAGTTGGATATAATTATTATACTAAGATCACGTGCAAAGTCAAGAAAAAAGACGCGAAGCGTTAAGCGGTAAGCCCGCAGGCTGTTAGCTTAATTTTTTCCTAACCACTACACAACACCATTTGCAACATGTTAAAACACCTCTTGCGTAATGGTTAACAATTTTAGACGATTTTTTTATTTCGATCTCCCACTATAAATACATGTATGCAAGCAGAATACTTAACACTATTTGAACAATTGGTAAAAGAAGTAGTTGAAACGCAAGGACTGTGTCTACCATGGGAACTGCAACAGTACACAACAGCCGTAATGGCAGAGTACACTGATCAACCTGATGTTACGCTGGGAAAGACTTTCGCAGAGCTTTATTTAACTGCTGAAACAGCATTGGACTGTAAGACAGTAGGAGACGCAGCTCTGCTAGTCTATGGAGCGTTTCCTGAATACAGACGACACCGTGGAGTTAACCGTAGATACTACGCAGAAATTGGCCGTTCAGCATACTCACGTATACACCGCCAACCTTTCAATATGATGAGTGAACACTTTGATTTGGCGGGAGACCTTGTGCAGGCCACAGTAACACAATTACCCATACAGTTACTACCGTAAACCTGCTCTCTGAGCAGTAAGAGGCCTGCAGCCCGACGTGTTCCGAAATGGGTCCTGCAGACCTTTTTTTACCGTCGCGCGAAAATTTTTAGGGAAGTACTTACAGATTCTGGGTGGTGATTTTGCATCGGTGGGGCATTAAGCTAAGTGCTTGTAATTATTAATTATATTTTATATGCCCCGACCCCTCGAGAAAAATTTTTTTTCTCTTCTTCACCGAGACGATCGATAATTATTTTCATTTCGATTATCTCTCGTTCTATCCTTGCCTTCTCCCACATCAATCTTTCGTACCGCTCCACTGCCGACTGGACAGTTTCTGCTCGTTGGAATACGTTCATGAGTATGCTCGTTCTAGTAGTTGTACACCCAGCACCCGTCCGCTAGTCCAGTTGTTGGTGTGCATGTAGTGTATGATGATCTGGGCTGCATGTCGCTCTGTGGGTGCTATGATCTCATCCGCATATTCGTTCGTACCGTGTGCATAGCGAACACGGTATAGGTTATTAGTTTTCGTTGTATCCAAGCTCATACTCTTCTATCTCCATCTGCATCATCTTGTCAGTGCCCCAGCGTTTCATACTGCCTGCCAGCATGCTGGGATAGTAGTGTGGACGTGACTTTAATCCGTCTTGCTTATCCTTCTTGCCGCACCAATAAGGTGAGCCAGGAACGTCCAGAGGTCTGTGTTTTATTTGTTGCATTGTTCCTCTCTTTGTTGTATGCAAAAAACATGCAGCTTTAAAAGCTGCATGTTTGTGTTACATTAAATCTCTCCTAGTTCTCCTCCGTATAGTTCTTCATCAACAATTGCTGCAATCTGTTGCAGTTGCATATCTACTTCATCAATGTCTTCTCTTGTACCTTCTAACACATATACTGCAAACTCTGTCCATTCGTCATCCTCACTCATGCTTTCTTCATGCAGTCTGCTCTTTACACTATAACCAGTTGTCAGTGCAATTGCATGTTGCATAAAGCTTTTTGTGCCGCTTACAAGTACTTTAATAGTTTGCATAGTAAACTCCTAATGCAATTTAAAAAACGCAGCAAGTAAAGCTGCAATGTTTTAATAGTATAGTTTACTAGCATAAAAAAAGCAACAAAAAAGATCCTATGCAATTACAATTACTTAGGTGCAACCTGTTGATTTTGTAGGGAAATTTTCTTTTGCGCTGTGGGTCTGTTGAAGAAGCCCAGTTCTTTTGCTTCTTCGTATTCTACGACTGCGAACAAGAACGCTATGGCTGCGGCACAGAGTGTGGCTGGCCAACTGTCACTGCCCACTGCAATGAAGAAGAATAGGACTGAGATTAGGCCTGAAGCTGATCGGATTGCTTGCAACATTTGGAACTCTCTGTTGGAGTTATTGGAAGTGAGCGTGTCGCCCAGTATGAATATAGTATAGTTGACTCCTTTTCAGAAGTCAACCATTATTTTAAATTATTTTGCGAAATAAGTTGAGTCTAAACTGCGGAGTCCTTCGCCTGCGAGCAACATGTTGTAGGCTATTGCGGCAACATCAACAACACGACGAGCCCGTGCAGTTTGATTCAGCAGATACTGACGCTTGGCTGGCTTGATTGGTCGCTTGCCTTTTGAGCTGGTATCAATAATGTTCCGCATCAAGATCCGTGCAGTTTCTACAGTCTCTGCGGTCTCAATTTCTTTGATCTGCTCTACTGTGAAGTTCTCTACCTGCATGCTACCTCTCTGGTGCAAGTTTGCAATTGGAGCTTGTCGCTCAGTGTCTTAATAGTATAAGACCTCTGAGCGAAACAGTCAACCTTTTTTTTTAAAAAAGTCGTGATCTGATGTCACAGGAATTGTCTGGAGTGACTGTGATGAAGGTGTGGTTGTTGGTTTGGTTGTTGACGGCCATGATCTCCATATCCACTCCTGCTTTGGTGCGGATGGAAAAGATCTTCATTGGTCCTTGATCTGTTTGGATCATTGTGCGGCTCTTGTTGGCAATGGCGCCCCAGATGAAGTTCATGTTGGCTGCTACACTCATGATGTCTCCTTGGTAGTGATTAAACAAATTCGATGAAGTCTTCAAACAAGGCGTAGTCGTCGTCCATCTGATCCAGCTCTGCCTGTCGCTGCTCAATTAAGATCTGCTCTTGCTCCAGATCAAAGATACGATCTCGCCAACGCATGATCTGGAACTCGTCTTCTTCTGGCCTACTGCAGGCTTCGTTCAGCAGATCAATCTCTTCTTGGATCTCTTGTAATTGGATGTGGTAGACTGACTGTGGCATGTGATCTCCTAGTGTGGAGTGGGCGGAGTGGAGCTGTTCGCTCAGTGTCTATATAGTATAGTTGACTCCTTGGAAGAAGTCAACCATTTTTCTTATCTTTTTTAGAGGCTCAGTTGGAGGAGTAGTTTACCAGAAAGTCCCAAGCTCATATCGCCTTCTGGATGCCTAATGAGCACAAACTCCATCCAATCTGTACTATCCTTCAACGACATCATTCCGTCAATAACATCACCTTCACTGGGCTTGCCAAACTTGGAAAAAGCCTTTGCCTTAGCTAATGGGCTCGTATCTAAATGTTGTCCGGTAGCACCTAATTTCACTGCTGGTAATTGTAGTCTTTCTTTCTTTGTCATCTTCGTCTCCTGGTGTGGAGTGGGCGGAGTGGAGCTGTTCGCTCAGTGTCTAAATAGTATACGATCGCTGAGCGAAAAGGTCAACCATTTTTTTAAATTATTTTTGGAAATTTAGTCTGTAGGTCTTGCCGTTTTCTGTGAAGGTGATGGTGCTGTGGCTGTAGACTGTTTCAGTCTGTGAGTGGTATGAAGTCTGGTTTTCGCAGTTTGTCTGCGTCCGGTAGCCTTGCACTTCGTTCTCTGATCCGCCGATCACTGAGCCAGCGAGCGTGCCAAATGATGCGGTGACATGGCGATTGTTCTTACCACCTAGGTTGTGACCAATGATTCCACCAATGATTCCACCAATCACTGCCTTACCAGTGGAGAATGATTCCCGGTGGACTGGCACCTGGCGATCAGTACAGACTGTTTCAGTTACCGGCACCTTGCGGGTGATATCCTTGTAGTGGTCTTCAATCCTTGGACTACCATCAATCGTGAGTGCGACAGCAGGTGTGGCGATGATTGCGGCTGCGATAATGGTGATGAACTTTTTCATAGTGATCTCCTTTGTGTGATATTTATACGCCTACGGCAGCTTCATCATATCCTCCGGCTTCCACTTCGTCATCAATGCCGTCTACCTGATCTAGTATCCGCTCCAGCATCGTGCTGATGTCTGCCCAGGTGTAGGATTTGCGCTCTGGCATCTTCTGGATCTCTCCGCCGTTTGCAAGGAATGCCTGTGTTGCTTGTTCGATTTGCTCTCGTGTCATGTTCGCTCCTAGTTGGCGTTGTGGTATCATTCACTATGAATATAGTATATCTGATCCGGTCCAAAAAATCAACAGAAAAGATCTCTTGCGATATCAGTAGATTAAGGCTAAGTCACTGATCTTGTTGGCTTTCTTTTTTTCGTCCAGCACCTCTTCTACAATTGACACATCCAGGCTTAGGCTGTCGTGGAGACAGCTCCCCCATCCTCCGTAGGGATCTTCTTCTTCTCGTTCCATCTCTTCATACAGGCTAGATCGCTCTGTTTCTAATTCCTGGATTGACATCTGTCTTAGTTTATTGTATCGTTTCTGTATCGTTGTCATTGTGATTCCCATCGTGAAGTGTGGTGGAGGATAGCAGGATCGAACTGCTGACCTCTTGAATGCAAATCAAGCGCTCTCCCAGCTGAGCTAATCCCCCGTAATGGTCTGCGTGGCTGGACTCGAACCAACGACCTCTTGTTCCCAAAACAAGTGTTCTACCAGACTGAACTACACGCAGAACGAATCCTTTATGCCAGCTCTGTTTGTCGTTCAATCAGGCTAGCTCGTGTCCGCTGCAGGTCCTGCAGTTCTTTCTGTACCTTCTGCGGTACGATGCCGTTCACTGCATGTCGCTGCAGCCAGCAGATGTCTTCTTCTACTTCTTGTACTGTCTGTGAAAGTGATTGTACTCGCTTGGTTACCTGTGCCATGTCGTGCTCCTTAGATTAAATTAATTAGTTACCGGCCGCGTCGAAAGTCTTCTGTAGTTTGATCTGGCTTAGCTCTTCCTGCATCAGCACGATGCCTAACAGTTCTTGCTTTACCTTCACAAGCTTTTTCAATTGCTTGATCTCCTTGCGGATATCTTCACTGGTGCGTTTGTCGTCGATCATCAATCTCCTTTAGGTTAGGATTGTTACGTATACATACAGCGGGGCCTAAGCCCCTGCTGTGGTTAGATGAAATACTTGCGACGAGTGTCATCGTTCCACTCACCAGTCGCATCGTCGTATCCCCAGCCGTCTTTCACTTCAACTTCGTGTGGACGGATGGCGCGATAGCCTTGGTAGCGATTAGCACTGAACAGCGCCTCTTCAACGGCTGTCATAATGCCCTTGCGATAGCCAACACCTTCTGTGCTGTCTCGTTCTTGGAAATTGCTCTTGGCGAGCCTGTCGTTGCACCAGTTGACGAAAGTGTCTAAGTCGATTGTCTTGCGTCTTGCTGCCATTGTGATCTCCTATGTGGAGTGATTGGAAGGATGAGCTTGTCGCTCACTGTATTAATAGTATAGCAAAGCCTTGTGCTCGCGTCAACCTTTTTTTTATTTTTTTTGTTCTGGGGCGACAGCTGAGGGGCACTGCCGCCCGTGCAATGCGGAGCCCGAGGGCTTAGGCTCGACGCATCACTGTATTCTCAGACATGCTCTCCCATTTGTCTGGAAAAGCTTTTGCAAGATCTGCAATCTTAAGCACAGTCCGAAGACTGAGTTCTCTCAAGCGATCTTTATTAATTGTAACAAAGTCAAGTATCTCCTCTTGCACGTCACCTTCGAATGCATATTCGTCGAGCATGCCGTCTGATACGATCTGCTTGATACGTAACATCTTCTCTCTATCTGTGTCGATAGTTAGGTCGATGTAGTGACAGCGTGACTCTAATGCTTCTAAGTGCTCACGCAATTTGCCTTTGACTTTCTCAAACTTTAGATTAGTGATGAATACTGCAGAGCCTTTAAACTCGAACTGATCTGGAATACCTTCCGAACGAAGCGCACGACTGTCAGTATTCCAAAAGATCTTACGTGTCTTCTTGCTATCTAATGCAGCTTTTAAGATGTTAAGACTAAGTTCATCTTGAAAGATGCTGTCACAGTCATCAAAAACTACAACATTATCTTTAGCAGAATAGTTGTACAGTTTCATATATAGACCCAGCGGACTCATCGCGCCTTTTACGATTACGTATTTAGGAGCAGTATTCGCAAGCGTTGTGATCATATCATGCTTTGCAAGTACTTTCTCAACACCGTGTGACTTGCCTACTCCCGGAGGACCTGACACGATCATTGCACGTACATCGCCCTTCTTGCATGCTCGCGTCATATCCTCCAACATGTCAAATCGTTCGCGCAGTCTTTCGATAGTCTGTTCGTCTGTCTCTTTAGGAGCAGCGATCTGATGATCTCCGGTCAGTTCGTAAGCTTTGTCGTTAGGGACACGGATCTTGATGTTGCGATCTGGAAAGCCTGGAATGTTCCTCGCGTCTACTGTGACAAAGCCTCCGTTAGCGCCAAATCGGAAGTCGTCTACTAGTGGGAATATCATACCCGCAACAGATGTGTCATTGCCGCGGATCTTGTATGTGCCTTCAAGTATTCTTACGTTTGACATGCTTGTTCTCTTGTAGAGTTGGAAAAGTGAGCTGACTCGCTCAATGTTTTAATAGTATAGCAGGGCCTGGCCCTGCTGTCAACCTTTATTTTTCTCTTGCTGACAAAATACTTTCAGCTGAGATCCGTGTCATATCTCCGTTGCGGAATCGTACACTCCAACCTTGCAGTTTTTCTGAGTATACATAAAGATATTCCTCATCCATGTTCCAAGCGTCTTCCATTAGTGCCTTCGTATCGGCATGCGTCATACAACGCTCGTTGTGATAGTAATCATTGTGCTCAGGTTCAGACTTCCATGTAGAAGCGTTGCCTTTTTGTATGCATTTCTCAATTAGTTTAGGATCTGTATAATGTTCTGTTAACAGTAGTCCTAAGCCGTCTAAATAGCCGTCCCAATGATGATAAGCAGAAACATATGATCCGTCTGTGTAGCGGTATGCAATTCTTGCTCTTGTTGCCATTGTGCCCTCTTAGCGTAGATTGGAAAAATGCAAGCTTGTCGCTCACTGTCTTAATAGTATAGCAGGCTCAACGCCTCGTGTCAACCTTTTTTTTAATAATGATGACGACTGCCTGCGTAGTTGAAGTCGTCCAGCAGGTCCTCGTCCTCCTGCTCAAAAAACTCGTTTAGGTGACACATGTCTGCAACATCGTCCTCGCTCATATACTTTACACAGGCCAGGATTACCTGATACTGATCTAGCAGTCCGTCGCCTACTAGTTCTAATAGTCGGTTAGTGGCTTTTCGTGTATCTGACATTGGATCTCCTGGTTGGAGTTTTGGAAGGAAGAGCTGTTCGCTCACTGTCTTAATAGTATAGCAGGACCAAGTCCTCGTGTCAACCTTTTTTTTAATTTAATTTGCAGAAAGCCTGTCAGCGATGCTTGACCATTTATTCTGATAGTAGTCGCTGTCAGGTATCTCAACGAAAGCACCCTGGGCGACATATGCCCATGCTCTCCTTGCTGCGGCTCGGCGGTAAGTCAGGACAGCCATTGCTGCTGGATGATCATCACCTTTAATTGTCAAAGTATACTTGCCGTCAGGAAGGTCTGCAATGACTTTGACAATCGCTTGTTCGGTTGCAGTAAATTCCATCCCAGTGTCAGCCTTTACTGTAATTACAGTCATATCAATATTCCTCTCAATTCCTTCAACAATATATCTTTTGGCTTGAGGGTCACTTTTGAGTATCGTCCTGAGTTTTCCCACGATGCTAAAATATCTCGTGCTGGTTTAATTCCTTTCACTTCTGTTACATCAATTACCTCTCCGTCTGCAGAGCCGATGATAGTATATGTTGATTTAATGATACTTTTTCTTTTCATAGCCAACTCTCGTTGCAGTTTCTGGAGTGGAGCTCGTTCGCTCATTGTCTTAATAGTATAGCGAACGAGCAGGAAAAAGTCAACCTTTTTTTAGCTGACTACCAAAAATTTCTTGCCTCCGATTGTCTCATAACGGCGATTGTTTAGACGAGCTGACTTCATAGTCTCCTCAACAGTCCTGCCCTCTAGTAGGTAGACTTGGCTCGTGCGCAGGTCTGCGTCCAAGTTCCTTGAGCGCTTCTCTGCTTTTGGGCGGAAAGTCATCTGTGCTCTGCTAACGAATGGAATGCTTGACATTGGATCTCCTAGTTGGAGTTTTTGGAAGGACGAGCTAATCGCTCACTGTCTAAATAGTATAGTTGATTGGGGCAAAAAAATCAACAAAAATGATTCCCTGTAGGATCAGTGACTTAGCTGTAAGTCACTGATCTTGTTAAGGATCTTTTTTAGAGCACTCCTTGTTCAAACTTCCGTAATTGACTGTTGGTTAGTACACAAGACATCATATTTATTAACACCCCTAGCCTGTAGGAATGACTGTTCCGTAAGTCTTCGTTTTCGGTACATTCTTTAACCCTCTTGTCTAGGATTGCGGTTAGGCGCTGATCTGCTTCCATATATGTCATCAGTCTATCTCCCAATTGAAGTCTACGATTTCAGTGTCTTCGATCGCATCGGACCGAAACTCATAATCCATTTCATTAAGCACATCTATTACACGATCTGGGTCGGAAAGGTCATATCCGTCTTTCAACGTGATCCTTACTACTGCTTCTACTACCATTTTATGCCATTAGAGAGATGAGTTTTGAACTGTCTGTACAACCAATGATGTTGCGGTTCTTGCGGCGGATTGAATGTCTGCCTCTTGTTGAGGGAATAAATCTCACGTTTGGAGCGTGTCCTACGGTGCGCTCAAAGGCACGGCAGAAGATCGCATAGTCCATGTCCTCTTCTAAGTAGAAGTATTCTGAGTCCCAAAAGCTGAATGTTGACAGGTCTGCAGCGGAAAGACCTACACGGGCGAGATCAGCCTGCGGAACTGCTAGCCAACCGTGACTGGGATCTGAGCAGAATGAGTAAACTGTATTGGATAGTTCTGGCATTGGATCTCCTAGTTGGAGTTTTGGAAGGAAGAGCTGCTCGCTCACTGTTTTAATAGTATAGCTGACTCCCTTTCGGAAGTCAACCTTTTTTTTTAGAGGACGTAGTTGATCAACTCAGTTGGACGGAACAGATGTGTCTCTTCCGTCGGAGTGCCCAGCACATGGGCTGAGATGACAGGAACATTGTTAGGATCACGCCATACCGCACGGAGTCCTACATAGGTCTCGTGTACCGTACTCCAGGCTGTCTTATACATTGGGAGCTTCGCGCAGAAGTCGCGGTCGGTGTAGTATGGATGGGCTGAGCGGGTGAAACTGTTCATGGTGTCTCCTTTAGTTCATTAAGTTGATGTTGGAGTCTCCTCAGTCCTGCGAAACCCTTCTGCTCCACAGGCCACTCTCGTATCGCCTGCTCCAGTCGTTGTACGCGAGCTCGTTTGGCATTCCGTTCTAGCTCACGTTCCTGCCTGTTCAGTATCTCGTTCTTAATCTCGTCCATCCTGCCTCCTTGTACTGGTTGACTGTGTCGCTCACTGTTCATATAGTATACTAGCACGGGATGAGAATCGCAACGGAAATGATACAGGATGATATCAGTGACTTAGAGCTATCTCACTGATATCACAAGAGATCTTTTTCTAAAGATCTCTTGTCAGCTCGGGGATTGCAAGAACCGTGCTAGGTGGGATTAATAAAACATAATATTTAGTTTCAACCGTTGGATTTGGAAAACATAATATTTAGTTTCATCCAAATTAGGAAAACATAATATTTAGTTTCAACGGTATGCAAGAATCGTGCTAGGGCGGATTTGGAAAACATAATATTTAGTTTCAATCTGATGATGCATTTTGATACGATGATGCATTTTGATACACTATATACTAGTAAGTAGAGCTGAACGAGGCGAGATGGTGATGAGAAATTGGAAATATACAAATAATTAAATATACAAATATGCATATATGCACATATAGTTATATGCAAATTTAGTATATGCTAACCAAAAAAGTTAGTATGGGCTAACTTTTGATGCGATTTAAATCTGGTTTTTCTTACGAAAAAAGAAAATTATAACGGAATGTAAAAAAATGGTGGAGGACGGTGGTGACAGGCATTGTTCAAATACTCTGCCTCTATTATATCTCACAGTTCTATCTCACAGTGTTATTCGGACTACTCTCATAGCCTTAACAGTACTCACAGTTCTAGTAACGACTGTGTTCGAACTGTGCCGTTCTGTATCGTTTAGTGCGAACTGTTCATCACTTCGTTAGGCACTACTATGACTGCACCTTTTTGGAGTAAATCATCAAGCATACGATCACAGTAGTAGTCGCACACCACGTAAGAGATGGTAATAACGAATAGTGCCAGTAGTACTCCTGCTATGAATCCGTAAGCATATGTGAATGCGTCTCTATTCATCTTCATTTCCTTTACGAGTAAATCTAATTGTAGTGTGTATGAGATCAATAACTGCACTGTCAGTACAGTTTTGCGTGTTCATTTGATCTCTTAGGTATTCTGCTGATTCAAGTGTTGATCTTAGTTTCGGTTCTATCTCAGGCTGTTCTGGCACGTGTATGATGTACATGTTTCCTCCTTTCAGTATTTAGCTGGAGCTAAACACCTAGCAGCGGGGCCTATGTGTGCTGTTTCGTGTCGTCAGTTTGGTGTATATGAGTAGCAGCGGGGCCTACGTGTATAGACCCCCCAGTGTGATTAAGGTGTGTCTTTGTCTAGGAAGCTGACTTGTATTTCAAAAGGGAGATTTGAAATGTCTATTGAGTCTGTGGGTTTCTCAGGTTCTGGTTCAGGGTTTACAACTTCAAATTCAATACCGAATCTGTGAGCAGTGGTAAACACTATGTCCATTACTGACTGAGAGTTCTTCTGATCAATCTGTAGGTTAGCACTCATCAGTGCTAACTCTAACACGGTCTGGAGAAGTTTCTGTGTGTCTTCATCAAGTTCATACGTGGGGATTTCATCATTCATTGCGACTCCTTTTGAATATTTATCTTAATCACGCCTGTGACTCTGACCAACTGATCTTAGCTGACACTGTGAATGGTGCTAGGGCTGATACTCCCTGTGTGGTAGCAGGTTGTACTGCGATGGTTAGTAGGTCTGGTCCTGCTGGATAGATACCGTCACCGCCCAGTATTGAATTACCCATTTCTAACAGCTGGGTAAGATCAATTTCTTGTGATCCTGCTGACGCTTTGGTAGCTAGGATAGTAGTACCATCTAGCAGTGTGTCACCTGATACATGCTCTATCAGTTCTGATAGGCTTGGCTGCTGCACTTTCTCAAAGTTCATCCTTGAAGGCAGTGCGTTTAGGATTAGGAACACTGAGATATCAGCGTTTGCTGTGACACCTGCCTGTTTCAAGCCCAGCTGCATGCGATTGATAATTTCACGTTCTCCTACCGCACCAGTTAAGCTTGAATCCACACTTGGTGCTAGCCTTACTGATACCAGTGGCAATGGTCGTGTAAGGTCAATACCGCCATTAGGATCACCAAACGTGTACACAGTGCCTGGCTGTATGGTAGGCAGTGTGGGTAGGTTTGATGAAGCTGGATAGTTGGTATACACCTGTCCATTGGCTATCTGTGTTACATAGGTTGACTCCGGCAGTTCTCCCGTGTCGGCGGTGACTTCCATCCCAGTGGTGATCTGCTCCAGTTCAGTTTGTGCTAGTGGAAATGCATAAACCCATACACGAGAACCTTTCAGCGTTACCAATTCAAACGTGCTTGAAGTTTGTGTGGCCTGTTGGAATGTGAAAGTCTCGCCTGACGTGTAAGCGTGTGGTCTACTCTGCACTGTGAATAGATAAGCTTTGTCATCGTCAAATCTACCGTCCATGATCACTGAAGTACCAAAGTGGAACAGGGTTGGTGATGTAGTTGGTGAAGGACCATTTTCTATCTCATAGCGACCTGGCAGGTTACCTGAGCGGAAATATGATTCGTTCAACCTGTTGTTGTGCTTGTATTCGTGTGCATACATTACATGACCGTTCTGGTCCTTCCAGCCATAGCGGATCTTACCAGCACCGTACCATGAATAATCAAAGTATGCCATCTGTATTTTAGTAGTGTCAAGCAGGAATCCGCTTGGTCCTTCACCATCGCACTTGTCTAAGTTCCAACTCAATTGCGGAGTGCGAACGTCTTCAGTTTTTGTTACTTTGACTTTGGTTGCTGCTAATCCTCTATAGGGAGGTTGCACTGTCATCCGTATGTCAGATCCTATCTCAACGATGCGATAGCTCTGTCCACGGATTACAACTTTCTCACCTACTTCTAGTTGGGTTGTAAATGAAGTGCCAGTTCCCTGGATGATCTGACTGCCCCGCACAGTATTCACAGTACCTGCTATCTGTTTTGTTGAACTCCTTCTTACCGCATTGATAGCTGTTCCGTCGTATTCCCAGAAGAAGCCATTTTGATCATCAAACATGCCAGTCCTTACAAAACTGTCTGTCCAACCTGTACGCACATAAGTGGGAAAGCCTGCGGATTTAAGCTGTATCGGCGGATTAGCCATTTCATATGTAAATGTAAATGGAGTTGGCACACTTGCCACATTGAATATTCCGTTATACTCATTATTACCAGCATCTACTTCAGCCCCGTCAATTTTAATTTCTTCACCAACCCTGAGATTATGAGCTTCTTGGGTTGTTACCAGTGCAATATTGCCACTAGCAACAATCAGTTCCTGCATGATTTTTGGAGGATTAAAGTTGATCGCAACTGAATTTTGGATACCTTTACCAGACTGATATCTAAAATATTTTCTTGTTTGTCTAACGATCCTTGAATTAGGAGATGTTCCTGCTGTGATATCAACACCACCGTCAAAACTCAAATGCAGGCTATAACCATCTGGTCTAAGGATTAATTGTGTTTCGAAATAGTATTTGACACCCGAACCAGTTTGTCCGGCAGGTTCAAATACCGTCATCAGTTCATCAGTCGTAATCTGATTCACAGTAAATGTTTGTATCAGTCCTCCAGTTTCAATAAACAGGTTATCGAACCGTTTAAAATCTGTCAAGAAACTGGTTCCAGTGCCTATAATTGTGTTACTGCCTGCAGTGATAGCTAGACTGCCTAACCCTCTCGTGTTCTTAATAACTGAATCACTACTGAGTGCATGAGTTCCTGTACCACTGTTATCTAATGGACTAACAATGTTGTTAATTGCGTTGAAATAGCTGTCACTAAGCGATATCTGTGTTTCACTTACAGGAATTACAAAAACATAATTATCATCGGTAGCTATTAATGAATTATCGCCTTGTGCAGGAGTATAGTACATTCGCTCACCTCTCCGTAGATTATGCGGATCAGTAAAGCTAATTGTGCTTGCAGTTGCTGTAGCACTAGGAACAAATTGGTATTCTCTTAAAGGTATTTGGAAATCGCTTTGTAGTTCAAAACTCGTTGCGCTAGGCACAGAAATAATATCAAAAATTCCATCGTAAGCGCCTCTGTTTGGAGCAAGTTGGAAATCGTGCCAACCTGTACCACCAGTGCTTAATGTTACAGATCCACTATCTCCAATTACTTCAAATCTAATTTCCCACCAATTAACCATTCCTGATGGGGCCCTGTTAATCTGTGTAGTAGGAGATATGGATACTTCAAAACCTATTTTTCCTGTGCCTGGATCGGTGAAGAGATTTGGAGTTACATTTTTAAATGTGAAACTTTCGTCTGATAAGAATACACTGGTATCACTAGGGGCGTTTGCGCCAATTTGGAATTTGTCCTGGTCGTAAGTAAAAGTAACTACAGCATATTCATTCCGGCCACCAAAGTCACCTCTATATTGTATGTCTGTTATACTGCAAGCATCAACAGTGCTCAATCCAGCAGCCTGTAACGGAGTTTCTACATCAATAAATACGGTTAAAACTGCATTGTTACCAGCACCTACAGCATCAGTTAAACCGCTCTGCGTTGCTACGTTTAAACTATTGATTAGTAATCTTGAATCATTTATACGGTCGAGCAAATAATCTGTTCCTGTTACCAAACCTCCAACATTTGCTCCAGGATCTAGGACTGCTATATTTCCTGTCATGTTAACATGATTTTGGCAACGATAATGTAAATCATTAGGCGCATCGCCGGGCACAACAAAGGTTATGGTACCACTATCAGTAGGAGACCCAGTAACACCATTGGTATATACTCCACTGTAATTGACGTACCAAAATTCAAATGGATGACCTGCTGCGTCAATATTAAATGTGTAAGTTTGTCCTCGATAGAGTGTTAATGTAGGATTCTTATTGCCTGATCCTAAATTTACACTTGAAAAAATATAGGCACTGTTATCAAATTCTGCAGTAATGTTAAAAATTTCTCCACTTGTGCCTCTCTTACTATAGGTGGCCTGTGTTGTTCCTGTAACCTTATGATTAGAAACATAAATCGTATTATAAAACTGATTATTTTGTCTATAAGTAACTTTAAAATTCTGCGGAAAACTTATAATATCATCAGTAAATGGAGCAACATTTGCTTGGAATCTTGCATTATCCGGATCAATAGTGATCACAAGAGCTTCAAAAATTTGAGTCGGAATAGGTGTTGCTGCACCTGCACTATCTGCATATTGGAAGCGTTGTCCATTTGCATAATCACTAGCATCAATTTCTATTGAAACAGTATCACCACTGGTAAACCCATAACTTGAATTGTAGAATGTGTTCCTATTATTAGGTAAAAAATTTATAAATGCATAGTAGGGCTTAGATATACCGTCTGTGTCCCTATAGTTAGATCCAGCATCAGATAGGGTAAAAGTTCCTAAGGTAGGATCAATGTCTGTTATTGTTGCATAGTTGGACCTAGGATTAATAGTTCCAAATCTATCTCTTTCATTTTGTGTGCCAATAACATAAGAATAGTTGTCAACGCTATCATAAACGTCACCAGCAGATTGATTTTGAAAAGCAATGACTGCCTGTGGTTCAACACCTCCAAGACCGTATTCAAGGTTAACTAAATCTTTACCACTGTAAAAGTCGTCTGCGTTTGGAACTGTATAATAAACGTCAGTATTTAAAGTTAAATTAAAACCATAATGTCTCCAGTAGGTTCTTACTCCGTTAGGATTCCATACCCACACTCCAAATGAAGAATATGAATAAGAAGTTATATCAAGAATAAATTGGATTACTCCACCTGTGACAAACAAACAAGTTGCATAATCTGCATCAGTAGGAGTAATCGTTGAGCTGCCTCTTCCGTCCCATATAGTAATGTCTGGATTGCCGTTTTGTCCTCTTAATCTAATTTGTAAATTGGTAGCACTAGTCGTGCCTGATATGGCGTATGAAGTTACTAGGGCTTCACTAATTTGTGCAATGGCTCCTACTTCAAATTCGTCTATCAAACTAAGAGTTAAAGAATAGGTTATTTGCCTTGAGGTGCTTTCTGAGTAACCTCGTGACGCTGCAGGACTCTTAGGAATAACTGGATTATTAATAATATTCCAACTAGGATATCTTAGGCCTCCTAAGCTTCCTGATACCATGTAGACTAATCCAAATCTTGCTTGTCCAAAAACGTTATTTAATGGGGTTAACGGACGAGCTTGGAATGGGTTACGTCTATAAACAGTATCGACTTGAAAATAATCAGCATCTATGATCTTTACATAGTAAATTTCCCCATCCACTAACCCTGCATCTGTATCACCTTTCCTAGGAGTGTTAAACAATAAAGTTGCTCCATCATATAGGTTGTGCCCAGGCCAGCTGATCCTATCTAATACTGGATCAACATCGGCCGGAAATAGATATCGGGTATAGGTACATTCCCAGTCATAACTAACCACTGGACCTACCAAAGCACCTGGTCTTCCAGTATCAGTTGATGCATCAATTGTTGCCTCAGTTATGAAAAATGGCACTGTATCGACATTGGGTCTTCCGTCTGGTGCATTATCATCTGGATTAAATAGACTTAATTTTTTTGGTCCGATTGTGTTTTTGAGGTAAACTTTTGTGCCTGTATTGAATCCATGTGCTTCAGCAGTGGTTATTATAAGTTTACTAGGCTCAGCGCCATCTGAAATACCTGGAGATTCATCAGCAGTATTAAGATTACTACCTTCATAAAATTTACCAGGTACTATTGTTGTGTATGATCCACTAATATCGCCTGTAGTGTTTGACGGTATATCTATCTCAAAAAAGAATGTAAAGCCATCGGGTACGCCAGTGACTAGGAAACTACCTTCTGCTTGATAGATAGATAAACCTTGAACGGTAATAGGATTACCAATTGCTAAATTATGTGGACTATCTGTTGATACTCGGACTTGATTTGATCCGTCTAATGCATAAACTTCAAGCACATCAGATAAAGGTAAGTCTCCACTAGAACTGTAAATAGTAGGAAGGTTATTTACACTCTGAATGGTTTCCCATTTGGTGCTTTGTGTTCCGTATTCAAAGTCAGTATCAATAAGGTTACCAGGTGTTGATACTCTTAGTTTACCTACAGCGTCCATTAAATCTTCTGAGGGGGTGATTGCTGTAGCTAAACCTTCTACAAATATTTGTAGCTTATCTGTGTCGTTTTGCCCTGTAAGATCTGCTTTAAGCGTATATTGCGTTAATTCTGCGGCTTGATCGTATACCTCTTCACTTACGCCTTTGCTAGGATCAGCAAAATTATAAATGATTTGATTGGTAGTAAGATTGGTTACAAGTAAAAGTTTGTCAAGTTTAACTCTACCTGCTAGTATTAGTTGTTTTGCTGCAACTTGAAACGTGTAATCGTCTGTGAAAAGTTTTTTTGCCATAAGTTTGTTCCTTGAATTTATTGATATTTATCAGATAAATGCAAGGATAATAGGCTAAACTTTTTTTAATAAAGCGTCGTCCATATAGTTTAGTTCTTCTTGAAGCTGTGCTTCTGTATCACTGTCGCCACGTTCTCTGGCTTCTTGGATCCGTTTTAGATAATCGTCATGTAGTTTTTTATATTCTTCCTTTGATTGTGTCATTGAGCCCTCCTATGGTTACGGCTTAACATTTCTCGTTCGAGACTATCTCGAAGATCTCTTTCGTCTACAAATTCTACTGGAAAATCCAGTGCGACACACTGCTTACGTGGTTGTGAGCAGAATACTCCATCCTCAGGGAAGTAATCGTGTGGCCATCCTGGCTTAGCTCCGTCATCTGCGTCTATGTGCTCTGCGATAACGTAAAGCTTTTCAATGCGGAAGTTGCCCATTACCAGTTCATCATAATCTTCCACGAGGTCTTCCCAGGCTGTGCTCTGTCTTTCCACATGCTGGAAGAACATCTCCTGGAACACTGGTTTATGCTGTGCAATCGTCTTTTCAACACCGTCTATATATTGTTTGATAGCTCGCTGTTTTTGTTCGCCTGTGAAACTGTTTGCATCTACCAGCATGCGGCTACCTAGTGTGTTACGCCTTATGTCTGGAGGTACATCGGGTTCTACACCCGTTGATTTAAGCTCTGCTATGATAGGAGTACGCATGTCTACAAGTGCATTCCATAGTAGATTGTAAGGTCTTTCGTCATAGATATCGTAAGGAAATTCTCCTTGGAAGTCTGGCTCAGGACCTAGATCTATTAAGCGTTGTCCTTTACGATCAACTACTGACATTATATCTGCTGCTGCACCTACTGAAACTGTACCTGTTAAGATAGCCACTAAACCACCTCCACCCCAGATACCTGATGCTGAGATATAGCCTTCAACATCCGATGTAAACACTGATATCTGGCGGCTACGCTTGCCTTCTAATTGTATAAGCTGCTTCAGCTTGTCTACGCCTAGCACATGGCAACCTGCCATACGCTTAGTCATTTCAAGTCGTTCCATCATAGCCGGAACAACGGGTGTCCAGAATTTCTTGTGATTTGGCTGTATTAGGTAGGGGTAACGTTTTTCTTCGTTACGTCCTGTATCAGGATTGAAGTCGTATATTTTTATATCATCTACGAAGAGATGATCGAAGAGGCTCTTTTGCCAACGTACCTCTTCGTTTAATTGGTCTATGACATTGATATAATGTCTGATGTCCTGCATAATCTAAATCCTTGTTTAGAATATTTATGCAGCAGATGCCTTCAGCAGTCTATTTGTGTTGTCTAGCGTAGTCTTGCATTTAGCTAGTTTGTCTTCTGCGATCCTAAGCAGATCTTCCTGCAGTTGTTCTTCCTGCTTGTCCTTGTGATTGCGAGCAGTCTTGAGCGCTTCTTTAATCTCTCTAACCTTATCACTGTAATGAGTGTGCTGGTATTCTAGTCTTTCAACTGCTGCCTTACGTCTGATGTGTTGTGCTGTTCTACCTTTCATTCTTCTCCTTTAATTGTATAGTGTTTGTGTTCTTCAACTGTATAACCAACCGTGTCGCCACGGAATATCATTATCTTGTCCGCATCTATCCCTTCCAGTAATAATGTTTCAAGGAAACCAAATGCTTGCTGTGCTGTGTCATACTGGAGATATTCTAAACCAAAGTCCTGCGCCCAGACTACAAAATATTTCATATTCCTACCTGGTCAAGAAGTGCTAACACGACGATAGCAACAATGAACCAATTTAAATACTGTGTCATATTATTTCCTGTAGTCTACAATATAACGATTAACTTCGTCTTCAAGTACGTCTAATCTTGTTAGGATTTCATCAATCTGTTCTTGTATATTTGTTTTTGATTGTTCAGTCTGGTCAAAGATCATCATGTCATGTTCGACTACAAACTTGACATCTAATGTACCAGCACGTTCTTCGTCTAAATGGTCTGGGTGATAAATGGTGATTTCAAAACCACCTGTGCTTAGGAATGCTTCTCCTGTAGGCGAATCCAATACACGTTCAATCGTTTCGTGTAGTAGTCTGCGGCAAAAAATACGGATATCACCCTCAGACTGCCGTTCTCCTTGATACCGCCAGTCTAGCACCTGCATAGTGTGATGGATGCGAGTGAAATCCATATTCTGCATAAGTTCACTCGCCATCCGATGGAATCGATCTTTCGTTTCTGTTCTAGTCATGCTCCTCTATAGCATAAGTGATAGTGTCAGTGTAAGACCTCCTACACCAATTGCAATGACCAAAATTGCAGCCACTATCAGTTTAATTTTATCCTTCTGTTCCTCAGCATTAGGATCTATCTTTAATAGATCATTAAACATGTACATCATGGTCAACCCTCCTTTGTCCATAAAATTTACCACCATAAGCTTTGATAATATTTACCAAACAAACGCAGAGCATTATTGATCCTTGCAGCATCCGACTTAGAATGGATATTCACATCTTGCTTTATCTGGTCAAATGCCCAGATCATTTCATCTAAGATGTAGTCAAAACGGTCAAACCACAGTTCGTCAGTACGTAGATCCTCTTCGTAGTTTGCCAGCTCTTCGGGTGTGGGTCTCAGCTCCTCTGGTACATCCATAGGGTCAACCCAAGGAGCCCCATTCTTCTGTTGCTTCAACATGACGAGGCCAGGGTGTATTATCTGTGCCAGTGTCCAGTCTAAGCTCCATACGTCATGGGGTTCAACTAGTACATCTACACGTTGATTGCGTTCTGGATTCTTAGGCGGTCGCCTGATGTTCACTCGCATATTTTACCTCGTCTAATAGGTCAGTTACTTCTCTAAGCTGCCTACTTACCTGTGCGAGATTAGTAGCAAACTCGTTTAGCATACTCTGCTGTTCACGTAGGATATATTCAAGTTCTTGGATAGTTTCTTCAGTCATTAAAAATCTCGTTTAAAAGTTTATCTCTACAAAAAGAGTAGTCAATCTCGGCATACTGCTGTATATATTTGCCATCAGCAGCATCTATGCCTTCTGCTTCATAGGTAAACGTATGATTACGTTTAAGGTAATCTACCCTAACTCCTTTGATCATGTCAAGCATGTCTAACTTACTGTAATGCTTTTCAATTAGAGGCCAATCCTGCAGCCAGATAGTAAAAGTCCAACTGTAAAGGATGGGTTCAGGATAGTCTAACTTTATCCTTGTACGCCAGCGCCTATGCTGCTGATGCCAGGTTGTATATAGCTGGTCCCATGGGCCTTCATATGACCCACCCCCACCTGATCCTAGGTGACAACAAGTACCCTCAAAGTAATCAGTGACAGACCATCCAGGCGTCTTGGATAATCTTAGCCATACCCTGCCATAAAACGCAGGAAACCTCTCAGGTTCATGCCAGCTACATGGTACCCCCACAGGTGAATTATGACTGTTGCACTGTTCACCTGAACTGATATTCCAAACTAAGCCTAGTACCCGCTGACCCTTATCACGACCCTTTGAACTTGCTCCAAGGTTATTGATATGGGCAACAAGGGCTTGCCCTAGTTCATCTAGGTTAGCCGGCTCGCCATGTTGTGCTACAAAACGATCTCGTACACGTTTAGATATCATATGTATAGTGGTTAGGGTTAAGTGGTACGGGGCGGAGGAGTTGAACCTCTATAGCACCGCCTCCCTGTTTGGCTGACTGCTTATAAGACAGCTGGAAGGAACGCCCCGCTTGTTCAATATCTATAAGTATAGCATAGGAGCTATAAAAGTCAAGAACTATTAAAAGAAATTTTTAATGTGTTAAGTATTTGATGAATAAAAAAATAACTAATATTTTTCCTACAGTATTAACTGTCTACCAACATGAAACTAGCTTTAACATAGCGCAAGATATTCAAGATTTAATTTATGTTGACAGTCAAACCCAAGCAGATAAATCTCTTGAGACACATTTAGAAAAAAATGCTAAATTTAAAAATTTATTTGACTGGATAAAAAATTGCCTAGACGATTACAAGGATAATTTTAATTTTCAATGTGATAAGTTAGAAATTAGTTTAGCATGGGCTAATAGAAGCTCACAAAAAAAATTTCATCATCTACATGTACATCCAAATTCTTTTCTATCAGCAATATATTATGTAGAAAAGGTAAGTCCAACTTATTTCCAAGATCCTCGGCAGACTGCAATGACCACCGGGTTTAGTGTCGATTCAGATTCTAATATTCCTGTATACACATTTGATCCTGAACCAAATTCTCTAATCATATTTCCCAGTTGGTTGACCCATTTTACTATGCCCGAACAGTCTGAAAAGTATCGGTATACTTTGGCAATTAATATTGTACCAACTGGTGCAGTAAATAAAGGAACATTAGATGAACTCAACATTCGTCTTTCCAACTAAAATCTCCAGTTATTGGACAATGCAATGCATATTCTCTTGCAATCGCTTCTTTTTCTCTTGCATCTGCTCCTAATAAATAGCCAAACATTCCGAAGCCTAAAGCTAATACAATCATCATTATAAAATGGTCATTATTCATATTTTTTTGTTGAAGAAAAGGTTTTGAGTTATCCGGTAATAATTATCAAATGAATTTTCCAAAATCCAACCACTATGTACCACATCCATTGGATATAGAACCATCCTATTAAATTTCATTGGTATCTGTAAACTCGCAACGGTTGCTGCGGTGCTTGGATAGAATTGAGTGCCACCAGAACATTCTTCATCAGTGTTGAAATAAATTATGCCAGCTAAACCAACGCCGTCAACATGAGTTTTAAATGAATAATCATTAGTCATTGATTTTGTTGTAAGTATTCCACCTACAAATTGTTGATCAATAACAAGTTTATCTTCCATATCCGGATAGTATAATTTAATAATTTTTTTTTCTATAAATTGTGGTAAAGGAGACAATGTTTTAGAGTGCGATCGCCATCCTGGATATGCAGTGACATCAGGAAAACTAGGTACGCTTAATATATAATTTCTTACACTTATAGGATGTAGATAGATATCATCAACTATTACAATATTTTTTCCTTGGAACAATTGCGCTGAAACCTTATATTGATGGCTTAAATCAAATATTTCATGTTTAGAAAAACATGGAATTTGTTTTATCGGCATCATCTGAATTTGCCAAGATAATAATTTGCTAAAGATAGTGTATCAAACAATTCGTCTTGATCCATATGATCAACTTTAGCTTTCGCAGCATCTAAATACCCTTCTCTATACATACCTTTATACACAATATTTTTGTGTTTCTGTTGACACATCCATAGACTCCAATTTACATATTGGAATAAAAAATCAGTAGGAGTGGTGTGGTCGGCATCTACATTAGGGTCGTCACAAAGGTTTTCGTAATATCTTTGTCTCTTAGTAACTTTATAATTCCTAGCTACATACTGCCAAAACGGAGTGTCGGTCCTCTTTGTTTCATAATGTACTCGAATAAAATCAATCGATTCATCTACAATTTCATAATGGAACTGATTAATTTCTCCTATAAAATCATGAGATCCAACAAAATAATTTTCTACATTACCTACAATACGACCAACCATCAGACTCAAATTTTGTAATGAAGTCGCTTCGAGCGGTTCTACAAAACTACTTGATAATCCCACAGAAACACTGTTGCCTTGCCAAGGATTTTTTAGATAAAACGGATGCCATTGTAAAATTTTTATTGAATTTTTATCGATAGATACGTTAGCCCTTTGTTGCCAAAAATTATACAAAGTGTCTTTAGCTTCGTCTAATGTTGTGCAACTCTTGTTAAAAACTAAACCACTACCGATTCTTTCTCTAGTTGGAATAGTCCATATCCATCCATGATCACATGCTGACGCCACTGTAACTGAAGGTGCAATGACCGTATCATTAAAAGGTACTTGTATCACAGCCGCAGAGTCTACAAATAAATCACCTAATACATCAACTTTATCTTTATTTTTTGATGCTACGCCTGCAAAACCACTACCATCAAAATATAAATCAGCAGATACCTGGGCACCACTAGCTAGAGATAAATCAATAATATCACCATCACCGTTGTCACCCCCATAATTAACTTTAACTATACTATCAAAAATAAACTCTACATTTTTTCTCTTTTGAAGTTTTTCAAATAGGAATTTATTTAATAAATGTGCATCGATATGGAAGCCATACCCGTGTTGTTCTGTAAAAATTGGATGTTTATGGTTTCTTACCCAAGGTAAATAATCAGGAAAAACTAAATCTCTAAATGTTGATTGATGAAGTTCTTGCATTGCCCAATCATCCATTTCTTTGTAATTTGCGGTAAATGGATGCCAAACATCTGTTCCATCCATACCAAAATTTTGGAAATCTACGCCTATTTTAAAAGTAGCCTGTAATGGCTCAAACCAATCTGAGATTGTGTAACCACACATCTCCATCATTGATTGGAAATTACGAGTAGTGCCTTCGCCTACACCGATAATCTCTGGTTTATCCTTGTCGACAACGACTATATCACAATTAGGATATGAAAATGACAATGAGGCAGCAGTAACTAGACCACTAGTACCGGTTCCTATTACAATAAACTTTTTATTTTTTAATTGGTAGTTTTTATACATAAAAGAATTCCTTTTTGTATATTTACCTTTTGTGGTGGACCCCCTCGGACTTGAACCGAGAACCTAACGATTATGAGTCGTGTGCTCTAACCTATTGAGCTAGAGGTCCAGTAGAATATTTAGTT
>Ga0213859_10000143_pt1 | contig 32446 bp, 24 predicted proteins | sample PICome_2_FD_160133 | JGI IMG/M metagenome (GOLD analysis project Ga0213859, IMG submission 160133) | Coastal seawater microbial communities near Pivers Island, North Carolina, United States - PICO304 | ecosystem: Environmental > Aquatic > Marine > Coastal | place: USA: North Carolina...
CGGTTCAACAGCGAGCACTTCGTACAGTCTATCGGGTCTAAGCCCAGAGACTACCTATAGTGTAGGAGTAAAAGCGAAGGATGCTGCAGGTAATGAATCAGCTGAGGGCACCACGAGCTTTACCACAACTCAAACACAGAGCTGTCAAGAACAAGTCATCAACTCAGAAGACTTTGAGTCTGGATGGGGTATTTGGAATGACGGAGGATCTGATGCAAGAAGAAGTAGCAGAGACAGTCAATACGCGAATTCTGGTGTCTTTAGTGTTCGATTAAGAGACGACACTTCTACTTCAGTCATGTTCACTGACAACTTAGACTTAAGTGGATTCGAGCAGTTGCAAGTTTCATTCACATATGTTGCGCGAAGTATGGACAATCCAAATGAAGATTTCTTCTTAGAAGTTTCTACTGATGGAGGTAATAGCTACAGCGTTGTCGAAGAGTGGAATCAAGGAGACGAATTTGTGAACGGCCCTAGATACTTCGAGCAAGTTTCATTCGCTGGAACATTCACATCTAACACACGCTTAAGATTCAGATGTGATGCCTCTGGTAACTCAGATTGGATTTACATTGATGATGTAGAAATCAGCGGATGTGGACCATCTACAGCAGCTCCAATTCTGAATTCAAGCAGTGACTTTGATTTCTCAAGCACATTGGATGCAGAAGATGAAGATGTAGAGATCGTATTATATCCAAACCCTGTTGTAGAGACCTTGAATATTTCTAATCTGCCAGCAGATGCGAGAGTTCAAATCTTCAACTTCGGAGGTCAATTAATCATGGATAAGAAATCTCAAGATCAAATCGACTTAGGATCATTACAAGAAGGCTTGTACTTCGTGAGAATTATTCACGATGGAGAAGTTAGTTCGTATACGATTTCTAAGAAATAAGAAACGACAGATTTAATATTAAAAGCCTCCTTTTTGGAGGCTTTTTTTTGAAGAGACTTTAATTAATCCGCTTTGCACTAACTTTAGTAAAAATTGTAGAAAATGAAGAAATTACAATTCTATACACTGTTGTGGATTGTTGTCTTTGGAGTCTTTTCTTTTTCCAATGCACAACAAAAAAACTATGAGGTTGAAATCGTTCGAGACCAGTGGGGAGTTCCTCATATTTTCGGAGAGACAGATGCGGATGTCGCCTATGGTTTAGCTTGGGCGCACGCAGAGGATGATTTTAAAACCATACAAGAAGCTTACCTCGCCGGCAACGCCTTACTGAGCAGAAAAAGAGGTTTGAAAGGAGCAGTGGCCGACTACGTGGCACAGCTTATAGGTTCAGAAGAAATCGTAAATGAGAAGTACGAGTCAGATATCAGTCCTGCTTATAAAACATTAACTCAAGGCTATGCAGAAGGTCTTAATCGATATGCGCTTAAGCATCCTGAAGAGGTCATAGACCAAAAGCTTTTTCCAATTACCCCAAAGAAAATGTTACGCTATCAGCAGTTGCAACTTTTCTTTTTCTCAAGAGGAGATTATTGGGCGTCAAAAATATTGAGCAATCAGCTCGAAGATCCCGAAGAGGTTGAAGACATGCGAGGTTCTAATACCTTCGCTTTTAACAGCGCTAAGACCAAAGAGAATGCAACCTATTTAGCCATTAACACCCATCAACCATTAGACGGACCGGCTTCTTGGTACGAAGCGCATTTAGTCAGTGAAGAAGGCACCAACATCTTAGGAGCGCTTTTTGCTGGGTCTCCTAATATTTTAATTGGAGCCAATGAACATCTAGCTTGGTCGCATACCGTGAATTACCCCGACAAATTTGATGTATTCAAATTGAAAATGGACCCTAAGAAAAAGCACACTTATTGGGTAGACGGTAAGGCTTATCCACTTGAAGTGCACAGGGCTAAAGTGTATTTGAGAATATTGGGAATTCCAATTAAGGTGTCTCGTAAGTATTACAAGAGTATGTATGGCCCCACTCTTAAAAACGACAATGGCTACTACGCCATGCGGACTCCGGCCTTTTATAATATTCAGGCACTTCAGCAGTGGTGGACGATGAACAAAGCTCAAAACTTTACGGCTTTTTACGATGCTTTAAAAATGAAAGCTATTCCTGGATTTAACATCGGATATGCCGATAAAAATGATACGATTTTCTATATCTCTAATGGACTCATCCCCAAAAGAGCGCCTGGTTATAATTGGAAAGAGGTGGTTCCAGGGGACACGAAAAAAACCCTTTGGACAGAGACCTACGATATCGAAGAATTACCTCAGGTTATTCAGCCCAAAAGTGGCTATATCTACAACGCAAATCACAGTCCATTCTACTCCTCTTCTGAGAACGACAATCCTTTAGCTGAAAACTTCAGTAAAGACATGAATTTTGAAACCTATCACAACAATCGTTCGACCCGATTGTACGATTTGATTAATGCATTTGAAGCCATAGGAGATCAGGAATTCAAAACGATTAAATACGACAGGCAGTTTCCGAAACCTTTTCAATTTAATTATGTCGATATAAACGCCATAGATTCCATTTCAGCTGCGAATTATCCTGAATTGGCTACACTTATCAATGAAATTCAAAACTGGGACAGAAAGGCAGATATTGACAGTTACGGGGCAGGGGCATTCGCTTCCTTATATTTCGAATTGCAGAAAATTTATTCAAGTCTTCCGGAAGATAAAAAAGTAACTGAAGACCAATTGATTACAGCCTTAAGACAAGTCAAAGAAGACCTTCGAACGTATTTTAGTGCAGAGCGTATTCAATTAGGCGATTTACATCGTTTAATACGAGGCGACAAAGACATTCCTATTTGGGGTATGCCCGATGTAATTACTGCCATGGGTTCTGTCAAACTTGAAGATGGCCGCAGAAAGGTTGTCAGTGGAGAATCGTATATCGAATTGGTGAAGTTTACGTCAGCTGGTGTAGAAATCGAATCGGTGATATCATACGGTTCGAGTGATCATCCGGATTCCCCACATTATAATGATCAAATGGAGTTGTATCGCGACTTTAAGACTAAGAAGCTGACCTTAGATAAGTCAGAGGTCTATCGCAATGCCAAAAAAATATACAGTCCAGACTAGGCTTAGTTCAGTGTGCGAAATCCAAAAACAGGAGAAAAAGACGAGCTGTTCCCGTCATAGGTGCGCACTTGCCAATAATAGATAGAATTGGGCTCTACACTTACTCCGGCTCTGTTTTCGGGTACACTGCCATAACCGCTCACTATAGTGAGATCGTCTTTGGTCGGTCCAAAGTAAAGGGTGTACAATAAGTCGTCATCATCGAGATCGGTAGATTGCCATTCTAACTGCACCTGACCATTGATAACATCAACAGCAGCACCGTTTAAAGGTTCAATGGCTACTGCTGGAAAAGGAACATGGTTTTCACGTCCATCACCCTCCAAATAAAACGAAAACGTCTCTGAGGCTTTCACTAATCCATCTACAGGGGAAACAGTTTCGACATACCACGAATAAAGAATATCATGGATTAAATCAACCTCGGTTTGCGTCGCATTTATTCCGTATATACTTTTAGTCTCCTGCTGTTCTTCATTCGTAATAATTAAATTGTAATTACCCACAGAGCCATTGGCATCCCATTCAAATCTTAGTCTGCTGTTGAGTTCATCTATGGCCTCTCCTTCTTGACAAGATGTTTGATTTTCAGGAAAAACAAGACTCACTTCTTGCGGTAAGGCTCCAAAGTTTGCAGTGATTTCGTAATCTCTAAACATTACAATGTTTATGGTTTCGCTTTGCGAGGAGAATCCATCCCAACTCACAAATCCATAATTGGAATTTGGAGTAGCAGTTACTTCGACCTGGGTTCCTTTTTCGTAAGTACCTCCAGAGGTCGAAACAGTCCCTCCAGTTGAAGCATTAACGACTAGCTTGAATGTCTCCGTATCAGAAGAACCTCCTCCACCTTCTGAGCTGCAGCTTAGAATAAAGCCAAAGAAAAACAAAACAGTAAATAACCTTAATGATGTTTTCATGACTTCACAACTTTAATGGTTTTATTGACCTCTTGACTCTTGAGTTGTATGTAATACAAGCCGCGACTTTTGTTTGACATGGCTAGCTTACAGGTTCTGTTGTAGGGGATTTCTAAAAATCCTTCTTCGACAAAACCGCTTCCTGTTGAGTTGAAAATTTTATATGACAATTGGCTATCTTCTCCTGGTATGTACATAAACAATTCTTGGCCCACCGGATTCGGATAGTATCGAACTTCTGCCGAGACAAACACACTTTCTTCATAGATGCCTTGACAATCTTGAGGCGTGTGAATTCGTATGTTATTCATCCCGGTTTCTAAGGGTAGTTCGATTTTTTGTTCATTGGTCGTAAACTGATTCCCGTTAACTTCAACAAAATAGAGATTTGAACCTGAGAGATTGGCTGTAAATAAACGCTCGTTCATGGAAACCGAAGAACGGGTTGTAAATACGGGCGGCTCATCGATATTTAATTCGAATTTCTGACTGTAGTCGTCTTCTCCTTCTACGGTGAAAGTCAAGGTGTAGGTTCCAACGCCCAGTTGACTTATAGCGAGTTGATGATCATTATCTGCGTTCAGGCTATAGTCTTGTGCGGTTTCGGTAATACTGAGATTGTAATTGATATCCTTTCGAACCACATTGATATTGATTTGACCATTTTGTTTTCCAGCACAACTATTACTAACCGTTTCAATAATGTAATTGTCGACCGCGAGACCAAAAACTTCACAACCGTCAATGTTAACCACTGCACCAATTGGGGTATCAGGGCATAAATCGAATTCATCAGGTACGCCGTCTTCATCGCTATCGGGAAGCTCTGTTTTGATAATTGCAACTTCGTCAAAATCTCTTTTTAAAACCGTCTGTGCAGTACCGTCGTCTTCGTGAAGCCATTGATTGATTACTGACTTATAAATTTGTCTGAAATCAAATTCTGAAGGCAGATTATCTTGATAGGTAAAGTTCGGATCAATTTGTGGGTTACTCCCTAAAATATTTGAATTCACCTTGTTTCCAACAACAAAAAGAGGAGCTGCAGTTCCGTGATCTGTTCCATTGGCACCGTTTGCAATAATGGTTCTACCGAATTCAGAATAGGTCATTAAAAGCACATCATCACTTCGGTTACTGTAATCCATATTACGCATAAACGTATGAACGGCCTTGTCAATTTCACCCAGTAAATAGGCGTGCTGCCCTTGAGTGGTGTCATTGACATCAACCTGGTTGTCATGGGTATCGAAGCCTCCAAAGCTTACGAGATATACTCGGGTATTGAGTCCACCATCAATAAGTTTGGTAATAATGTCAAATTGCCTTCCTAGGTAGTTGTTGTTGTACCCGTATTTTGTAAATCCCCCTCGATGCGCGTCTTTGACAACGTCGCCATAATCATTGGTTTGCCTGGTCATTAAATCGATATAACTCAATTTATCACCAGTGTGGGTCTCGGGATAATTATCTTGAAAATCTTCTAAAAGTCGTTGAAAATCATCAGGGTTTTGGGCGATGTAACTCGTAAAATAGTTGTCTCCTGTAAACAATAAGGAGTTGCTTCCACTGAGCTCAATAGAGAGCGGATGTGGATATTGGTCGTTTGGATATTGCTCGGGATATTGCGGATGACGTTCTTCTAAATATCTTCCCATCCAACCTGAGGTAAAGTACTCATCTGAATTCGATGCAGACTCCCAGATGTCCATTGATCTAAAGTGAGAGAAGTCAGGGTTTGGATAACCTACGTTTTGAACGATTTTCAGTCTACTCTCATCGAAGAGATCTTTAAAACCTGTCATAGCCGTATGCAAACCTAAATCGTGATTTTGCAAATCGATTACTTTGTTTTCAGGAAGATAAATATTTGAACGCACTGATGTAATTCCATCCATTTGGTCCAGCGGAATAACGGTATTTAGACCGTCGTTTCCACCATTCATTTTTAACAATACTAGAATTCGCCCTTCATTAGAGGTGTCTGACAACCAACTGTCGAGCGCTCCAAACGGCTGAGAATCCCTCAAAAAAGAAGGTAGAAAGGCCGGCATTGCCATGGCGTGACTTAACTGATGTAAAAAGTTCCTTCTATCCATAGTAGACCTAATAGAGTTGATATTCAGAGAGTTCAAAAAGCTGAGAAAACAATCGATCTGTTCGTTGTCTAATGGCGTTTCCATTCGAAATACTCGGATCCTGCAAATAGGCGCCTACGTATTCTTGCCAGTGTTCAGGGCTTGCCCCCTCTAAGGTATAATCAATGATGCGCTGTTTAGAGCTTGCTTCAATACTTGTAGTATAGTTACGCGCTAGAAATTCATCGACTAATGCATTTATATCTGTTGGGTTTTCAAAGGTATTTAGGTAGTAGTATAAATTTTTTCTGATATGTACGCCGTCTGCTAAGTAATGTCCCCATTGGGCCCTGCTTTCAGTGTATTGCTTTCTGCTGACAAGCGAGGAGGTGTTTATCCAAAACCGGTCGTAAACAGGGGTTTGATAAAAGGCCGGCCAACCCGAAACACTTGGCGGATCATTGATTCGCATTCCTTGATTACCCATGACCCATCCCAAATAGTGAAAGTGGTAAAAAGATCGCGATAATTCTGTTTGCAACTTTGCGAACGATGGGTGTGCAGGATTTTCAGAGAAATGAGTTTCCATTGAACCATCCCAATGCACCATGTCTCCATAAAAGAGGTTAAGTTCCTTTTGCATTCCCATGACATAATCCATGGGAGGCTTTATTAAAGAAGCTCTAAATACAGGATCAAAAAAGTGCTCACTACTCAGCAGTACTTTAAGCGGTTCGATTATTGAATAATTATTATCCCTCATGATCTGTGCTAAGGGTCTAATAATTTGCGCTTCAACGGCCTCTGTAGTTTGTGGATACACAAAGTATTGATATAATCTACGACACAAGTATATCGCTGCTTCTTCTGTATTAAAAAGCATATCAATCGCTTCGCTTAATTCTTGTTTTCCATTCTGCCCATTTCGGCCCTGAATAAGCGTATTACCGTAAAACTCAGAAAATTGTTTGTCCCCCAAATCGTGGTTTGAGGCATTGAAATAAATGACAGGATCTGCACCTGGTTCAAACACCATTGCATTGTAATCGCAACCCCAGCCTACTAATAATCGGGCCATAGACCTTACATCTTCTTCGGTATATTGAGCAAAAGGCCTTTTGCCGACAGTAAAAAGTTCCTGAACTTCTCGCGCGTAATTCTCATCGGGAGTGTATTTGTCACTGTACTGTAAATTCAAGTAAAAAAGCATGGCAGGCTCAAGCGTCATATCGTAAATGAACTGTTTGTAGCTGCCAAAACAGGAGTCGAAGATGAGTTTAGTATACGAATAGGTTCCTTTGTGACCTAGAGGATCACCCGGTAGGGTAGGAACGAGTTGGTGCAAAAAGAACCAGAGCTTCCAGTGTATACTCGTATTTTGTATGTAGACTTTTCCGTAAAACCAAGATTCAATGGCATTGTTGCGCTCACCTCCAAACTGCTCTCCGTTTGTAGTGCTATATCCTCTTTCTATGAAGGGTTCACCTGGAGCAACATCTTCACTTTCAAAGTAATTGTTGTAATCGGACTGACTTATTTCGTGAAAATAGTTGTTGACGGGTTGTGACCAAGTCTCAGGAGTAAATAACAAATCAATGATTTCAGAAAGAGATTTGTTTTTTACTTCATTGACATGCTGATGTGAAATTCCTACAAGTGTTCGATTGAGCAAATGATTTTTAGCAGCTGAATCAAAATCTCCTGTAAATGGTGCTAAGCTGAAATTTTGAAGATCATTAATCCTATCTCTTCCTATCGTTTTAGCGCCAGAAGGAATCTTTTTTTGATCTTCAGCATAGGCCTTTTCGACATCGAGAATTTCTTCAGTATAAGCTTTTGCTCTAAATGGAGGTTTCATTATTATCGTATAACTTATGCTCTAGATTAAATCTAGAAAGGGGTTTATTATTAGACACTTGAAGATACTAAATCCCTATCAAAAGACCGCTTTTTTGTTGTGATTCGCAAAAAGCAAGTGGTCAGTTTTATGGTTTTGGGAGCTCAACAATGAATCGAGCTCCTTCATTAGGTTTACTTTCAACAGAAACATTTCCTTGGTATAAATCGACTATTTTTTTGACAATAGCCAAGCCAACTCCAGTCGAGTCTTTTTCTTGTCTAAGGGTTTGAAATATTTCAAATATCTTTTTTTGGTATTTTTCAGCTATACCCTTACCGTTGTCTTGTACAGAAATTTTGATTTTATCTACAGAAGTAGAGCCTTTAATTTTAACGATTCCTCTTTTTTGATCGGCATACTTAAAAGCATTTGACAATAAATTTTGTATCAATTGTTCAAAGTGGGTCTTGTTTCCTATAAGTTCAAGATCGGGTTCAATGGCTATTTTTAATGCGATATGCTCAGGAGTTTGATTATTCAAAATCACTTGGTCTACAACTGATTGAAGTGTAAACTTGTCAAAGGAATTAAAACTGATGTCAATACTTGAATAATTCAAAATATTAGTAATCATATTTTCCATATACTCAATGGTATTCTCTATGAGTTCAATGTGATTAGCGGTTTCACTGTTGACCAAATCTTTGGTGTCTTCTTTAATCCAGTGAAAAAGTGCTGACATTGAACGCAGCGGAGATTTTAAATCATGAGACACCACATGTGCATACTGTTCTAACTCCTTGTTTCGTTGCACTAATTTTTTGTAGAGATCCTGTGTTTGCCGCTCTGCCCTAGTGAGTTTTCTCAAATAAATGGCATTGTCAAGTTGTGCAGCAATTAATTGCGCAATATTATTTAAGGTATGTAGTTGATCTTGATTGAAATAACTTTTTGGCGGGGCCTCTGAGTCAATAATACCAATAACTTTACCTTCTACGACCACAGGCACAGTAATTTCTGAGAAGTTATTTTCAATATCTACGATGTATCTATTGTCTTTAGAAGTGTCGTGAATGAGTTCAGGCTCACCTGTTTTGGCTACGGTACCCACAATGCCATTACCGATAGGAATTGTCAATAAGTTTACAATCTCACCGTCGTATATTTTTTCGCCATAAGCAGCAATTTGGGTAAGCACTTCATTTTCATGATCAACCAAATAAAAAATACAATCTTTACAGTTTAAATATTGGGCGATACTATTGATAACATTCCAAGTAATCTCCTCATATTTTGTAAGCCCCAAAATCTTATTAGTAATCTCATTGTAGATGTTGATTTCATTAGAGTCACCTACAGCGTTTTTCAGTATAGAAAGTTCTATTTCAGCACGCTTTCGCTTGAGGACCTCTCGGTTAAGTTCCTCTTGCAGATTTACATATGAAGATGTTTCACTCATCAAAGCTGGAGTTCAGAACACAAGTAAATGAATCTAAAGAGAGATATAATATACTTGTTTAGGTATTAGTTAGGCTGTAATTATACGCAATTTACGAAAATTTCACCGGGCTGTTTATCGAATAAACTTTTGCTTATCTTGCGGCCAAATCAGCGCATATGAAGAATTACTTAACATTGCTTTTATTTTCAGTTGGCTTAATCACTTCACAAGCTCAAGAGCTTGCAGATAAAGAGTATAGACTAAATGTATTTGAATTGGTTTCAGGGCCAGCTTTAGGCTTGAGTTATGAGAAATTTTGGAGTTCCCAATCCAGTTATGGGGTTTATACTTTCATCAATTTGAATGACGACAGTATAAGAGATGAGAATTTTGAAATTGCTCCTTATGTTCGATTTTATTTTAAAGAAACAGAGTACCTGTATGGGAAGAGCCTATTTTTAGAGATCTTCACTGCTTATGTTTCAGGGGATACTTACGATTATTACTATTACGATGATTATATCTATCCGCCGAATGGTGAAGACAATAAATTCAACAGATTTGCGCTGGGGGCTTTAGTCGGAAAAAAATGGGTCAATAAGAGTAATATCACTTATGAAACCGGTATTGGCGTTGGGCGTTATCTCTCAGGAGATTCGGTGTATCCCAGACTTCATGTAAGTATCGGAAAGCAATTTTGATACAGGCGTGTCCCAGTGCTCACCCAAAATTACGCTTTGAACTAAGCAATGATTTAAAAGCCGAAAAGCCGATTTATTTCATTTGTTTGAATCCAAGCACGGCAGATTCCAATTCATTCGACCCTACATCTCGAAGTTGTCATAAACTCAGTCAATTGCTGGGAATAGACACTTGGTCTATTCTTAATTTATACCCACAAAGAGCTGTATCGCCTAAAACGCTACACAAAAGAGTAAACACACGTCTTTTTGAAGAAAACATTGCTTTTATTCGACAAAAGTTAATCCAAAAAAAAACTAAGGCCAAGGTAGTTTTGAGTTGGGGAAATACGGTGCGCACCAGGGGTTATTTAAAAAAAGCAGCTACACTGCTTATTGATGAACTCTTAGAACAGCAGCTCGACTGTTTGCATATGGGTTTAACTGCGAAGCAGCAACCTATTCATCCGTCACCTCAGGCCTTACTCCGAAAATACCGCAGCTATTCTAAGGTCAAATTCACGTCTTTTGGCAATAGTGATTTAATTCGATTGAAATCTACATTATTGATTTGAAATGAACCAGGCTTCAGTTCTTTCAACAGCATTCACACTAATGTCTTTCCAAAATAAATTGACGTCGGCAAAGTGATAATTACTGATTAAAGACATCCAAAAACGCTTCGGGATTTTGGGCACAGTAACCCATAACATGCCATCTATTTTTTGAAGGGATAAGCTTTTTGGGTACAGTTCGAGATCTGTGTATAACACGCCTTTGTGCGCTGTGATTTTGGTTTGACTTTGATCATCCCAAGTGACGGGATTTGTTGTAATACCTCCTTTATAACTCTTTTCGAAATAGTCAGGCAGTTTGTTTTTCTTATAGGAATTCCAGCTCATCACACCTCCAATCTGTTTGGATGAGGTGGCTTCAGGAATTTCATCAAAGAAATCGGGCTCAATCTTGGTGCCCACCAAGTAAGCTCCAATTAAGCGAGATTGAAGCTCAGTGCCGTCGAAATATTCTTTGACCAATCTTTTCAAATGCATAGACCCTTGGCTGTGAGCTGCAATGATTATGGGCTTATTCTCATTATAGTGTTCCAAATAATAGTCAAATGCATTTTTAACATCTTGATAGGCGAGTTCCCAAGCCCCTTTTCCTTGACTCGTGAAAGGTTCTACAAAAATTCTGTAATGCGCTTGGCGATAATAGGGAGCATAGATATTTGCCGCTGCACCCCATGCTGATGCCTGAAATAAAATCGATCGGTTTACGACCTGGTCTCGATGTGATAATGAGAAGATATCAGCATTCCATGAGGGGTCTTTTTTGTCTGTAAAAAGTGTGGGGTAAACAAAAAACACGTCTGCCTTTTTCGCCTCGGTATCGCCTAGGAGTTTGTTTAGTGCGTCAGGGTAATGATCAGGAAGAACAGCCCAACTATTCGATTCGGCATAATTAGGGGCTGCTGGATTATTAGCGGGATTGTAAGCCGTGTTTTTATAAGTTCCACAAGAGTATAACAGCGATACTCCTGCTAAGAACAACAAGAACTTCTTCATTTTTTCTTTTAAAGATATGAAATCTTGACTAGTGAAAGACCACTGTGCGGTTGGCGTAGGACAAGACCTTTCGAGCCACGTGTTTCTTCACAGCTCTTGAGAGCACTACTTTTTCGAGTTCCTTACCAGAAGAAATCAAGTCTTTCACACTGTGCAAGTGACTGACCTGAGTAACGTCTTGAGCGATAATTGGCCCAGCATCTAAATCTTCTGTAACGTAATGCGAAGTCGCTCCTATGAGTTTAACCCCTCGTTCATAGGCAGAGTGATACGGCTTTGCCCCCGGAAATGCGGGAAGAAAAGAATGGTGAATATTGATGATTTTATTAGGATAAACGTCTATGAGGGCTGAGGATACAATCTGCATATAGCGAGCAAGCACAATAAAATCAACTTGGTCTTTTTTCAATAATGCCAACTGCTCAGCTTCAGCCTTTTCTCGAATGTCTTTTGTAAAAGGTACGTGATAAAACGGAATGCCAAAACGCTCAGTAGCTTCTTTTAAATCTGCATGATTACTAAGTACAAAAGGGATATCAACACATAACTCTCCTGATTTATACTGACTCAGCAGGTCGTACAAGCAATGATCGTATTTTGAAACAAAGACGGCCATTCTCGGTCTGCGATTCGTTTCAAAGATTTCGCAATTCATCTCAAACTTATTTGAAATAGACTCCTCAAATTGCTTGTAAAACGAAGCGGATAATTCTTCAAAAGAGGCTTCTAACCTCATAAAAAACAATAGGTTTTCTCGATCTACGTATTGATCGATATAAACGATGTTTCCTCCATTTTCTTTGATAAAGTGAGTAACTCCTGCTATGATTCCAGGTTGATCAGGACATTTGATCACAAAGGTGAGCTTGGCCATGTTGGTTTATTTCAGATAGGGTCTAACGTTGTTTTCGTAACAGTCAAAATAGGTTTCGAGCAAATCGGTTATAGCTTTTAGAAAATCCTTGGTCTCTACCAAAATTGAGAAGTAAAGAGTAGAGTTTTTTGGACTCACTTCATCGGTTCTAATTCGCTTTACCTGTGCGTCAATTTTCTCATTGATAAAGTCAAACAACTCATCTTTTGATTCTAAAATTTTAGCAATTTCATCAAACCTTTGATGCTGAAATAATGATCTCACAGGGTTGAATAAATCCTTTTCAAATTTTTCATTAATCTCCTTGAGTTCTTTGAGTTGATTGTATCTCAACTTCAAATGATTGTTGTTTACGTGATCGTAACAAATCTGAGCAGTATAGGTCAAACTTTGAGCGATATTGTTCAAATAGTTGACCATAGAGATGTAAAAATTACTGATGTTAACACTCGATTCTTCGAGATTTTTAATAAAGTAATAAATATCGTTGCGCAGCTCATCTACTTCTTTAGAGATCTTCTGTACTTGTTTCTTATTGGCTTTTAAACTGTCCAAATCATTTTTTGACAAGCCGGTGATACTATTGTTATAAATGATTTTACCTCTTTTTATGACGTATGCAATATTCGAAGCACTCTCTTCAATTACACCCAAAAAGGTGGTGCTTTCTGCTTTTTTTATTTTCTCTTCAATAGCTTCTGCCTGAGCTCTTTTATGGTAGGCGAGGTAATTTCGAATGATGACAACACTAGCGAAAACTAATAATACGGCTATGGCAATTTCTTCTCCCATGAAGATGAGCCATAACACGAGACCTGAAAAGGTAAATGCGATTAAAGCGGTTCCAAACCATCCCGCTATCACATTTAATACTCCAGCAACACGATACACCGCTGTTTCTGACCCCCAAGCGCGATCGGCAAGTGAGGTTCCCATCGCAACCATAAAGGTTACATAGGTAGTAGATAGGGGTAATTTTAAGGAGGTTGCAATCGAAATTAAAATTCCAGCAACCGCTAAATTTACAGAGGCCCTTACATAGTCAAATGCCGCAGGAAGCTTTCCGTCTTTGATTTTTTTGACTTCGGTGCGGGTAAATTGAGCACTAATTTTTTTCTTTAAATTTTCCGGAAGAATGGCTGCAAAATAACTGTTGCATGCAATTCCAATTCTAACGATAAATCTGGATAGATTATTGGGTTTAAAACGCTCCTTCGATTCACCTTCACGCGCAAGGTTTATTCCAGTATCTAATACGTAACGGGCCTTTTTTGAAAACACCATAGTGATGATCATGATGATTCCTGAAATCAGTAAAAATTGAGTAGGGGCAGCAACCTTTGCTGCCAAGACATCCATGCTGAATTCAGAAGCAGCGATACCAGATACGCTCCAGGCTTCATACGATTGATAAGCCGCAATAGGAACACCTATAAAGTTGACCAGGTCGTTACCGGCGAATGCCAGTGCCAGCGAAAAAGTTCCAACACCAATGATTAATTTGTAAATATCTGCCTTAAGAAGTACTACAAGTAGAAGACAACTTAAATACCAAAAAACAGTCAAGCAAATAATGGCCACCACAAGGTTGCTATCAATAAAATCGACAATGGTTGTATTGTTGAGGAGTTCAAATTTTTTATCGATTAAAGAGGTGCCTTTAATTCCTTTGATGACAATAAAATAGGTAATAGAAGAAAGAGAAATCGCTCCGAATAGACTGTTCATTTGTGCTGCTTTCGATTTGAAATCAAAAGACAGCCAAAAACGTGTAAACCATTGCACCAAAGCACCTATACTAAAGGCAATGAACACCGAGAGCAGTATCCCTATAATGATTTGACTTGCCTTTTCGGTATTGATATAATCAAAGAGCGCAATCAAACTTTGGTCGTCGTTAAAAATTTTGATCAAAGACATCGCTACTGCAGCTCCGAGTAATTCAAAAACGATAGAGACTGTGGTCGATGTCGGAATTCCTATGGTGTTGAAAAAATCAAGCAAAAGAATATCGGTGATCATAACCGCCATAAAAATGAACATGATTTCATCGAAGTAGAACAGTGCCGGATTAAAAATCCCTTTTCGTGCAACCTCCATCATCCCACTTGAAAATATAGCTCCACAGGCAATACCAATAGACGCTACGATAAGAATAGTCTTATAGCTCAAGGCCTTTGAACCAACCGCAGAATTTAAAAAATTAACCGCATCATTACTCACCCCTACAACCAAATCAGCCATAGCCAAAACAGCTAAAGCGATGAGCATTACATAAAAGATATTCTCCATTCCTTACAAATAACACGCAAACATAGAACCTTTAAGCGTGGTTGAGGTTTATTTTATGTTAAAAATAAGACACCTATAGTTTTCATTTTAACTTTCAACTTTTAAATTGAATAAGCGTTAAAAATTCCAGCTTGAATTCTAGCAGTATTTCATATCAATTGGCAAGTAGAAGTGATTTGATTGACATCAGACTTCTTCAAGAGCAGAATCTCAAAAAAAACTTGAGTCCCGAAGAATTGAGAGAAGGTTTCGTAACGGCTGAATACACTGTAGATGAATTGGCGCAAATGCACGAATTAACCCCAGCTGTTATCGCAAAGCACCAAGAGCATTTGGTAGGCTATGCACTTGTCGTTTCTCCAGAATTCAGAGGGAATCATCCCCTTATAGACAACCTCTTCACGCATATCGATAAGATCAGTTACCGCAATAAACCCTTGAAAGGAAGCAATTACATCATGGTAGGCCAATTGTGTGTCCACAAAAACTTCAGGAAATCTGGCGTTTCATTAGGGCTATACCAAGCTTATAAAAAATGGTACAGCGACTCCTTTGATTACTTGATTACAGACATTGTCTTTGAGAATCAACCTTCTTTGAAAGCACATCAAAAAGCAGGCTTTGAAATCGTAAGCGAGCTGAATCACGCGGGATCTCACTGGGCTGTTGTACTTTGGAATTGGAATTAATACTGCAGATTTACTGCAGATTAGGTTCATCCCACAAAAATCTTGTACATTAGTTTTTAGCAATAAATAGACGACATCAATGAAAACTCATGACAAAAACAAGGCATACTGGAAACAGAATCTTCGGTATTTGGCCATTTTATTATCCATATGGTTTTTAGTGTCATTTGGAGCAGGAATTCTATTTAAAGAGACACTTGATCACATACAACTCTTTGGATTTCCTCTTGGATTTTGGTTTGCCCAACAAGGCGCCATTGTAGTTTTTGTACTGTTGATATTTATATATGTTCGATGGATGAACAAGCTCGACAAGGAGTATGACTTTGATGAAGACTAAACAACTAATTAAATCAAACAACTATGAGTGTACAACTTTGGACCTACACCTTTGTAGGAATAACCTTTGCGCTATATATCGGAATTGCCATATGGTCTAGAGCAGGGTCGACCAAAGAATTTTATGTAGCCGGTTCTGGGGTTTCTCCACTGGCTAATGGAATGGCGACTGCTGCAGATTGGATGTCTGCCGCCTCATTTATTTCAATGGCGGGGCTTATTTCATTCATGGGTTATGACGGCGCCGTATATCTTATGGGCTGGACAGGAGGTTACGTTTTACTCGCACTCTTGTTAGCACCTTACCTTCGAAAATTCGGAAAATTCACGGTTCCAGATTTTATTGGAGAGCGCTATTATTCTAAATCAGCACGCTTAGTGGCAGTTTTTGCGGCACTGTTGGTTTCATTCACCTATGTAGCAGGTCAAATGCGTGGCGTAGGGGTAGTATTCTCAAGGTTTTTAGAAGTTGATATCAATACCGGTGTAATTATAGGCATGCTCATCGTATTGTTTTATGCCGTTTTGGGAGGGATGAAAGGAATAACCTACACCCAGGTGGCTCAGTACTGTGTACTCATCTTTGCCTTTATGGTTCCTGCCATATTCATCTCTTTTCAAATGACAGGAAACGTCATTCCACAATTAGGTATGGGGGCAAAAATCAATGATGGTTCTGGATTATACCTGCTTGAAAAATTAAATAATTTATCAGTTGAACTGGGGTTTGCAGAATACACTAAAGGAAGCAAATCAACAATAGACATATTCGCAATAACTGCAGCTTTGATGGTTGGTACAGCAGGACTCCCTCACGTTATTGTGAGATTCTTTACCGTCAAAAAGGTTAGAGATGCCAGAAAATCTGCAGGTTTAGCCCTTTTACTCATCGCTATTTTATACACCGCTGCACCTGCGGTTGCTGTTTTTGCAAGAACGAACCTAATCAATACCGTAAGTAACCAACCCTATGCCAATATGCCAGAATGGTTTACCAATTGGGAAAAAACAGGCCTGTTAGGTTTTGAGGATAAAAATGGAGATGGAATCATTCAGTATACAGCGAATGCACAAATTAATGAACTCACTGTCGATAGAGACATCATGGTTCTTGCCAATCCCGAAATCGCGAATTTACCGGCTTGGGTTATTGCACTGGTTGCAGCAGGGGGATTAGCTGCAGCACTTTCAACGGCTGCGGGACTGCTATTGGTTATTTCCTCATCGATTTCGCACGACGTGATTAAAAGCGTAATCAATCCGAGCATCACAGAAAAACAAGAGTTGATTGCCGCTAGATTATCTGCTGTAGTTGCTGTTGTGATTGCGGGTTATTTCGGAATTAACCCTCCTGGATTTGTAGCCGCAGTGGTGGCCCTTGCATTTGGATTAGCCGCTGCCTCAATTTTCCCTGCCATAGTATTGGGAATTTTCTACAAAAAAATGAATAAAGAAGGTGCTGTTAGCGGAATGGTGGTTGGTCTGCTTTTAATGTTGTTCTATATGTTGAAATTCAAGTTTGGAATTTTTGACGGAGGTAAATCAGCTGTTGCGGGCTTGCAATCAGACTGGTGGTTTGATATTTCGCCTGAAGGATTCGGAAGCATTGCGATGCTGGTCAATTTCGCAGTAGCTTATATCGTTTGTCGATTCACGGCTCCTCCTCCAGATAAGGTAAAAGAAATCGTAGAAAACATAAGAATTCCATCAGGGACAGGCGACGCACAACAAGCACACTAATAGTCAAAACATACATTATGAATCATTATGAAATTCAAGATTTAGAGTCTTATTTTAGAGCGTATAGAGCATCCATAGATGATCCCGAATCATTTTGGGAATCCATAGCTAAAGAGCATTTTTTATGGAAAAAACCTTGGAATAATGTGCTTTCTTGGGATTTCGAAAAGCCTGAAATTCGGTGGTTTGACGGAGCTGAATTGAATATTACTGAAAATTGCATCGATCGGCATTTGAGTAGTAAGGCATCGCAAACGGCTATACTTTTTGAGCCCAACGATCCTAATGAACAGGCCCAACACATAAGTTATGCCGAGCTAAGTGAGCAGGTAAACAAGATGTCGAATGTTTTGAAATCTCAAGGAGTATGCAAAGGCGACCGCGTTTGCATTTATCTTCCTATGATTCCTGAATTGGCATATACAGTATTGGCTTGTGCGCGCATCGGAGCGATACATTCCGTAGTTTTTGCTGGATTTTCTGCCTCAGCCTTATCATCAAGAATTAACGACTGTGATGCTAAAATCGTGGTGACTGCGGACGGTTCTTTTAGAGGAGCGAAAACCATTGACTTAAAGGCAATTGTAGACAAAGCATTGGAGGAGAGCCCACAAGTCGAAACGGTATTAGTCGCCGAGCGAATTCACAATGGAGCCCCTCTTAAAGAAGGTCGCGATCATTATTTAAAACCCTTAGTAGAATCAGCCTCAGCAAACTGCGAGGCAGAAAGCATGCAAGCTGAAGACCCTTTGTTTATTCTCTATACCTCAGGGTCTACAGGTAAGCCTAAGGGAATGGTGCATTCTTGCGGAGGTTATATGGTGTATACGGCCCACACCTTTAAAAATATATTTCAATATCAAGAGGGAGACGTGTATTGGTGTACGGCCGATATTGGATGGATCACAGGTCATTCATATATTCTGTACGGTCCCTTAGCCAATGGAGCAACCACACTAATGTTTGAAGGAGTTCCTTCTTACCCCGATTTTGGGAGGTTTTGGCAAATTGTAGAAAAGCACAAAGTCAATCAATTTTATACTGCTCCAACTGCAATTAGAGCATTAGCGAAGGAATCCATCGAACACGTAAACTCTTCTGATTTAAGCAGTCTAAAAGTATTGGGTTCTGTAGGGGAGCCCATTAACGAAGAAGCTTGGAATTGGTACAACGAGCAAATAGGAAAAAAGAAGAGCCCCATAGTCGACACTTGGTGGCAAACAGAAACCGGAGGAATATTGATTTCTCCAATTCCCTATGTAACGCCTACCACACCTACCTATGCTACACTTCCTTTTTTAGGGGTTCAGCCGGTACTAATGGATGCTGATTCCAACGAAATTTCAGGCAATAGTGTAGAGGGAAGTCTTTGTATAAAATTCCCTTGGCCATCTATAGCGCGCACCATATGGGGAGACCATAAACGCTACAAGGAAACCTATTTTACAGCCTTTCCGGGATGTTATTTTACTGGAGATGGGGCCTCGAGAAATGAGGTGGGTTACTACAGAATTACAGGTAGAGTAGACGATGTCATTATTGTCTCCGGACACAACCTGGGAACTGCACCCATAGAAGATGCCATAAACGAGCACGATGAGGTCGCTGAGTCTGCCATTGTCGGGGTACCTCATCCCATTAAAGGAAATGCCTTGTTTGGCTATGTGATTTTAAAAAATCAAACTCAAGATGCCGACTTTGATTTTCTTCAAAAAGACATCAACAGGCTGATTACAGAGAAGATTGGGCCTATTGCCAAATTAGACACCATTGTGTTTGTACCGGGCTTACCCAAAACCAGATCGGGAAAAATCATGCGGCGTATTCTGCGAAAAATCGCAGCAAAAGACGTTTCAAATCTGGGAGACACCTCAACGCTTCTCAACCCTGAAATCGTCGCTCAAATCAGAACGATTGTTGGTGTTTAGTCTTTAGCTGTACCTAAAGGAGCCTCGCTGACATAGGCCTGGTGTTTGTAAGTGTCAGGCACAATCTGACTACCAGTGGTAAGGGTTAAAGGATTTTCACCTTTAAAACGCACCTCGACAAAAGCAGCAGTAAACCCTTGCTCTGGCGCTTCCAATGCAATAGAATAGCTGTGGCTTTCATTTAGTTCGATGGGTGTTTCTACCCAATTCTTGCCATTTTTAAAAATCCTGAAATCTCTTTCTTCAGCGTTGTTGTTGGTGTATAATGAAATTTCGTATTCCTGCCCCTCAGTAATATTCACTTGAAAACCGCTTGCACTTGTCTCCCAAGACCACTCTGGTCGAGCTTCTTCAGTATTGAGGCGATTGAAAAAAGACAAGATGTTTTCTTGAATGTAGGTTCCAGTAAGTCCGTGATTCCCGTTGGGTACATACTGCAAATGTTTTTCGCCCATGAGATCGTCGTAATAGAATTGCCATGAATCAACAGCAAAAAACTCGTCAATACTTCCGTTGATGATCAGTTTAGGCATTTGCAATACTTCTTTGTAAGAGTAAGGCTCTACTTTATCCAGTAGACGATCAAATTCTTGAGAATTCATGTAATCCATGATCTCATAATCGACATAATCTTTAACTGCGATTGACCACTCCCCGTAACTTTTGTAATGATGCTCAAAAGAAGGAACGATGTTCAACAAATCGATGACCAAGGGTGCAATAGCAGAAACTCTTTGGTCTGTAGCTGCAATAGTCCAAGTAGTCCATCCTCTTTTTGAGGCTCCAGAAACAAGAAAATCATTGACTTCAACTCCTTGTTTGTCTTCGGTAACTTCTTCAACAACATCCATAGCTCTGGCCACGGCACGAGTCATGGGATATCGAGCCAACCAATGACTGTCTTCGTCTTTTGCACCTCCGTCTAAGAAGTATTTCCATCCTCGCGCAATTAAGGCATCTTCATAAAAATCAACCTCTTCTTCGTCTTCGAGGAATTTCAATGGTTGAAATGGAATGTTGGTGACTTGAGCCAATACGGCTTTAGAAGCTATGGCTTTTTCAAAAACTGCTTCGGGCAATTGAAATCCGGTATCGTTATTTGTTCCACCTCCTATAAAGAGAAGTGCGCTGTCAAAGGCCACATCTTCAGGAATGATGATGTCTACATAATGCCACCATTCTGGCTGATCTACTGTTTGAGCATCGAGCCAGGTTCCTGAGATCATTTTGGTGTGGTATCCACGCGCACCTTCTACAATAATAGAATCTAAAATTTCAAAGGAATATCCGCTGTTGTCCTGTACATAGGTTTTTAGGTCGTAAGCTGAAGATTCATCAGTAGATTCTGTTGCAGATTTTGGTCCACAAGCAATAAATAAAAGACCCATAAGGATTAAACAATGCTTAGCAAGAGTCTCAAAGCGTAAATTTTTCATAGTCATATGGTGAATTAATTCGCCCTAATGCCATAGAGAGCAATTGATTTTTTGTAATTTAAGCACACTAAAACTAACAATATTTAAACAGATAGAACAAAGACATTCCAATTTCTCAAGCTTTGTTGTAGAAATTTAAGATGTCCTTATCTGCTAAGAATTAAAACAAAAACCGATGAAAAAAAATGTTTTGTGGGCTTGTGTCGCACTCTTCGCACTGAATGCCTACGGTCAAAAATCACTGTTTAACGGAGAAAACCTAGAGGGTTGGACCATAAACGGTACTGAAAAGTGGTATGTCGAAGACGGATTACTGATTTGTGAAAGCGGACCAGACCAAGAATATGGTTACCTCAGCACAGATGAATTTTACAAAGATTTTGTATTGACTCTCGAATTTAAACAAGAGGCCGACGGTAACAGTGGTGTTTTCATTAGATCAACAGTCGATGGTACTATTGTAAGTGGATGGCAGGTTGAGGTGGCTCCTCCAAATTTACACACAGGTGGGGTCTACGAATCTTACGGTAGGGGATGGCTTATTAAACCCGACCCTAAAAAAGACAAGCACCTCAAGATGGGCGACTGGAACAGCATGAAAATCAAGGTAAAAGGAAACAAAGTAACCACTTACCTCAATGGACATAAAATGATACATCTCGACGATGAAAAAATCGGAAAAGGAGAAGGAGGAATAGCCCTTCAAATCCATTCCGGAGGTGGGATTAAAGTAAAATGGAGAAATATAGAACTCAAAGAATTATAGACATGAAATTACATTTCACCATAGGATTGGCTCTGATATTTGTGCTGAGCGCTTGCAATCAAAGTGCAGAACAAAAAGCCGCCCCTTCTGAAGACACCTCAGCCTGGATCACCTTATTCGACGGTTCAAGTATGGAGGGTTGGAGAGCTTACAACGGAGAGTCTCTTCCTCCTGGATGGGCTATTGTAGATAGTGTAATGACTTTTAGTACGGAAATGATCCTCGAACAGGATTACGATTATAAGGGAAGTCGCGATATCATTTACGGTGCAAAAGAGTTTGAAAATTTTGAATTATACGTAGAGTGGAAAATTCCTCCTGGCGGCAACAGCGGTATTTTTTACCATATTGCTGAGGGTTATGCCGGTATTCCAGAAGTAGCTCCAGAATACCAGCTCATCGATGATTTGGGGTACACTGATTTTCACGACATCACCGATTACAACAAGAGTATAGGAATCGAAGACAATCCTCAAGATTTGCAGCCTTTACAATCTACAGCAGCAGATTATGCCATGCACATTCCAGATGCATCAAAAAAACAGCTCAATCCTGCAGGAGAATGGAACTCCTCAACTATTGTATTTACTCCTGAAAAAGTAGAGCATTATTTAAACGGGGTATTACTTTTAGATTTTGTGCCTTGGTCTGAAGAGTGGCAGGCTAAAAGAAACGATGGTAAATGGAAATTAGCGCCGGATTATGGAAAATTTAAAAAAGGATTTATTGGTTTTCAAGACCACGGGAGCTCCCTTTGGTTTAGAAATGTTAAAATAAAAGAACTATAAAATGAACAAAAGAGAATTTTTAAAAAAGACCTCCTTGGCTATAGGAGCAACAATTTTGCCTTTGCCTAATTTGTCTTGTGGGTCATCAACAGAAGGAATGATAAGAACAGCACATATTGGCGTAGGTAATATGGGGCTTGAAGATTTAAAAGCCATTGCCTCTCACCCTAACGTCATCGTGACCGCACTTTGCGATGTAGACGAAAACAATTTAAATGCAGCCCACGAACTTTTTCCTGGGGCCCAATTATTTCGAGATTACAGAGCCTTATTTAATTCTGTTTCCGATGAAATTGACGCTGTTGTGGTTTCAACACCAGATCATACGCATGCTCCAGCTTCTTTAATGGCAATGGAAAACAATAAAAACGTGTATTGTCAAAAGCCGCTCACGCATTATGTTTCAGAGTCTCGCGAAATGCGCAGAGTAGCTAATGAAAAAGGATTGGTTACTCAAATGGGAATTCAGGTTCATTCCTTTTACGATTACAAACTCGCAACTTATCTCATTCGAGGAGGAATCATAGGCAAAGTGAGTAAGGTGATTGCTTGGTCGAATAAAAACTGGGGTTATGACGGAGAAGTTCCTCAGGGGGCCGACCCAGTTCCTGCACATTTAGATTGGAATTTGTGGCTTGGAACCTCGGCAGAACGAGATTACAAGGAAGGGTATTACCATCCAGGGAATTGGAGAAAATTAATGGATTACGGTTGCGCCACATTAGGTGATATGGGAGTTCATATTTTTGACACTCCATATAATGCCTTGGAACTGGATGTGCCAAATACCATCACCAATGATTGCAGGCCTTCTAATGGATACGCCTATCCCGAGCGCAATATCGTTCGTTATACTTTTGACGGTACCGCCTATACAACGGATGCTTTTGAGTGGCTTTGGTACGACGGAGTAGAGGGTCCTGAACTCTCAGAAGAGCTCAGTTTACCTAATGAGGATGAATTGCCAGGACAAGGAGCGATGTTTATTGGAGAAGACGGTCGCAGATTGTTATTGCCGCACTTTATGGAATTGCCGCGATTGATAGAAAATGGAGCCTATAGCGACTATGACATCGCTGAGTATGACAAAGAGAATGCCTTAGGAGAGCCTGTTCGAGATTATGCAGGAGAATCGCCAAAACACTATCACGAGTTTATAGATACTTGTTTGGGGGCATCCACTTGTTCTGCCCCTTTTGAATATGCATCAAGACTAACAGAGACGATATTGCTTGGAGTAATTGCTGGAAGATTTCCAGGGCAAACCTTGAATTACGACAAACAGAACTCCGCTTTTGTAGAAGAAGAGGCCAATCAATATTTAACAGGCGACTACAGGTCGTTTTAAAAGAAAATGAGCTTCTAGTCTTTTCGACTTGAAGCTCATGTTTTAGGCGTCATTTAGACCTAAAGCTGCATTTAATTTGAAGACATCCTCAGGATTAAAACTCGGAACTTGAACGATTTCGAGCTGTTTATTCAAGAGCTGAACTTTCTTTTCAAATCCGACTTTCCATTCGTTCTTGTCAAACCCATGTGCGCCGTCTTCAGTCAATTGATCTACGGTGGTCATCGCACTCAAAACGGCTTTGATTTGATTTGGAATCCATGAGGTAATTGGAGTACCTCCTGTTGCTTTAGGATAAGCCGTATTCGACATGATGTATTTCTGAACAAATTGCCAGTGGCCATTTCTGAACAAATAAATCTCTTCTAAAACCTTTAAGAGTAGCTGTAATCCTTTTTGGTTATTACTTGCCTTGAGTCGGGCAATAGTTCCTGCTGAACCCGTAGAAGATTCCTTTAAATCTTTTAGAAAATCTTGAACACATACCGGTCGGTATTGTCTCAGATCCATCAGGTATTGGGTCAGTTGATTTTCAGGATAGAAATCGACCACGCCACTGATGATATCTGCGGTAGGAATAATATTATCTTGAGCGCCGGTTTGACCTCTAAAGGCCTTAGGTTCATCCCATACACCTTCGTAAATCAAGCCCTCGTCAAAAATGTCGGTATTTCCTTTTACGCCCATGATAAACACTCTAAAGTCGTTGTAGTGTTTCCAACGTGAGGCCTCCCACATTAATCTTCTTCTGGCATTCATGTGCTTGAGAGCAGTTCCGACCAGCTCTAGATGGTGATTCATTTCTTCATCGTCTTGTGCGTGCACAATACCCATGCTGCCCTCAATAAGCTGAGGAGAATATTGATTGATATCCACGTGAAGCATAATAAAACCGCGCTCGTCAGACATCCCAGAAAATTTAGCAGCCATTCCTAGGTTTTCCCAATTGAATCCACCATCAGGATTGATTTTGTAATAGTTGCCTAAAGAATAGCTGTAATGGTAGTCTAAGAACGGAAATTGACCCAGTTGATCAGCGACTTCTGCGAAAGGTTGTGCTATATTTTTCGGAACTGTTCGGTGTGCTTTACCATAGGTTCCATTAGCGATGAAGTGATGATGAGCAGGTGCTAAGGTATAGGCCGAGCACACAAAGCTGTAGGCTCTGAACAAAGCTGCTCTAACGAAAGGGTCTTTCTCTGTTTTTACTTGTTCTAGATGATTTTCGATTTGCAGAACAGCTTTTTCAAAAGCTCCTTCAGTATGCAAAAGCCCCTTGGATCCGTCCTCTCGTTCTATGGGCATATGATCTATAAGTGTTTGTAAATCAGCGTAGGCCTCCGGAAGTTGTCGTAGCGGTTCAGCCAGCGGTAAAAAGCCGCTTTCTTTATCAATAGAAAAAAACCCGTCGGAATATTTAGATTTTAACATTGGTTTAGATTGTAATTTTGTTAAATTTAAAACAAAAATCAGGCATAATGTTAAAAATTGAAAAAATACTTGTTCTTGGAATGGGAAAAGTAGGCTCCTTGGTAGCCACCTTGCTGAGTGATCAATTTGAAGTGGTAGGTGCAGATGTGAACAAACCCCATTACGATCACGAGGTAGATTATAAAACCATATCATTAGATGTTTCTAACGAAGATGAATTCATCAAAGTTTTAAAGAATTTTGATGCAGTAGTTTCGGCCTTACCCTACTTTTTAAACAAAGAGGTAGCTCGTATCGCCTGTGCTTTAGACAAGCATTATTTTGATTTAACTGAAGATGTCGAAACCACCAATTACATCAGAGATCTGGCCACTTCTGCGAATGCGGTAATGATACCTCAATGTGGCTTGGCGCCGGGGTATATCGGAATCCTTGGTTTTGATATGACCACAGAATACGATAAGGTAAGAGATATTGAACTTAGAGTAGGGGCCTTACCTCGCTACCCCAATGGACTATTGGCTTATTCCTTTACCTGGTCTTCTTATGGAGTTTTGAACGAGTACATCAAAGATTCAGAAGTCATTCACAATGGAGTTCGCAAAATGGTGCCCTCTCTGGAAGGTATCGAATACATTTCTATTGAAGGACAAGAATTTGAAGCTTTTTCGACTTCAGGAGGTCTTGGTACATTATGTGAGACCTTCGAGGGTAAGGTGGACACCTTGAATTACAAGACAATGCGATATCCTGGTCACGGAAAACTCATGCGTTTTTTAATGTATGAATTGATCATGAAAGAAGACATGGAAACCTTAGAGCGCGTCTTGACACAGGCCAAACCACCGGTAGAAGAAGATGTTGTTTACGTCTATGCTGTTGTAGAGGGGTGGAAGAAAGATAAAATTGCGAGAAGTGAATACTGGAAGGCATTTTACACCAAAAACATCAAAGGTCACAAATGGAGAGCCATTTCTTGGACCACTGCCGCGGCCATAGCCGCAACTGTTGAAATGGTTGCCGATGGCCAACTGCCTCATAAAGGATTTGTAAAACAAGAAGACATACCCTTTGATGAGTTTCTCAAAACAAAATCAGGAAGTTTATACGTAGATTGATAGTTAATGTAAATAAAAATGGGAGTGCGAAAGCACTCCCATTGTAATAGTATGTAACCCCTATTATTAATCTAATTCAAAGCGGTCAAGGTTCATCACCTTGCACCAAGTAGCGATAAATTTTTGTACAAATTCTTCTTGAGCGTCATCACAAGCTAATTCTTCAGCTAAGGCTCTCAGTTCTGTATTTGAACCGATAATTAAATCAACTCTCGTTCCGGTCCACTTAAGTTCACCAGTTGTTCTGTCTTTTCCTTCGAACCATTGAGCACTCTGGTCAGTAGGACTCCACTTTGTGCGTACATCGAGCAAATTGACAAAATAGTCATTACTCAAAACACCTGGATTGGTTGTAAATACTCCATTCGAACTGCCGTCATAGTTTGCACCTAAAACGCGTAATCCACCGAGTAGAACAGTCATTTCTGGAGCGGTGAGACTCATCAATTGCGCCTTGTCAATTAACATGTCTTCAGGAGAAGCCACACAATTGGCGCTTACGTAGTTTCTGAATCCATCAGCGATTGGCTCTAATACTCCAAACGACTCAGCGTCAGTTTGTGCATCAGTTGCATCTGTTCGGCCTGGTGTAAAATCAACTTTCGTCGGAAAGCCTCCTTCTGCAGCTGCTTTTTCAATAGCGGCTACACCACCTAATACAATTGTATCTGCAAGTGAAATCTTCTTCGTTCCACTTTGTTGTGCATTAAAGTTTTGCTGAACTTGTTCTAAAGCTGCAAGAACTTTTTTCAAACGTTCTGGGTTGTTCGATTCCCAATTGATTTGAGGCTCTAATCTCACTCTCGCGCCATTAGCTCCACCTCTTTTATCTGAATTTCTAAATGTTGAGGCAGATGACCATGCAGTAGATACTAAATCACTTACGCTTAATCCTGTATTCAAGATTTCTGATTTCAAAGCAGTTACATCACTGTCTGAAACTAATTCGTGATCTACAGCAGGAACAGGATCTTGCCAAATCAATTCTTCTTTTGGAACATCAGGACCTAAATATCTCGAAATGGGTCCCATATCTCTGTGCGTTAACTTAAACCAAGCTCTTGCAAAGGCATCTGCAAATTCATCAGGGTTTTCGTAGAAACGTCTAGATACTTTTTCATAAGCAGGATCTTCTCTTAAGGCCAAATCTGTAGTTAGCATAAATGGAGCGTGTGTTTTAGAAGCAACATGTGCATCAGGAACTAATCCAGCGCCTCCATTGTTTACAGGTTGCCATTGTTGAGCTCCAGCTGGACTCTTGGTCAATTCCCATTCGTAACCAAAAAGGTTTTCAAAGTAATTGTGACTCCATTTTGTAGGAGTGGTTGTCCATGCACCTTCAAGACCTGAAGTGATAGTGTCTTCTGCATTTCCTTTTCCAAAAGAGTTGTTCCATCCTTGTGATTGAGCTTCAATTGCTGCTGCTGCAGGTTCTCTATCTACATATTCGTCAGGATTTGCAGCTCCGTGCGTTTTTCCAAAGGTGTGACCTCCAGCAATAAGGGCAACAGTTTCTTCATCATTCATGGCCATTCTCGCGAATGTTTCTCTGATGTCTTTTGCCGCTGCAACTGGATCTGGATTTCCGTTAGGACCTTCTGGATTTACATAAATCAGTCCCATTTGAACTGCTGCGAGTGGATTTTCTAATTCTCGATCGCCTGTATATCTTTTGTCGCCAAGCCATTCAGTCTCAGCTCCCCAGTATACATCTTCTTCTGGTTCCCAAACGTCGGCTCTACCTCCCGCAAATCCAAAGGTTTTAAAGCCCATCGACTCTAAGGCCATGTTTCCAGTGAGCACCATTAAATCTGCCCATGATAATTTTTTACCGTATTTCTGTTTGATGGGCCATAGTAAAAGTCTAGCCTTATCTAAGTTGGCGTTATCTGGCCAGCTATTTAGTGGAGCAAAACGAAGTTGACCTGCGCCAGCTCCACCTCGTCCGTCTGTTGTTCTATAGGTTCCGGCAGCATGCCATGCCATTCGGATAAAGAATGGTCCGTAATGCCCATAATCTGCAGGCCACCAATCTTGTGAATCGGTCATTAATTCATGAAGGTCTTTTTTTACGGCCTCTAAGTCGAGTTGCCCAAAAGCTTCAGCATAGTCAAATTCTGCCTCATTCGGATTGGACAAACTTGAGTGTTGTCTCAAAATATTCAGCTTCAATTGATTGGGCCACCAGTCTCTATTGCCTGTCCCTGCCCCGGCTGATTGTTTTACTTCACCGTATCCAAAAGGACACTTTCCGTTTCCATTTTTTAAATGTTCCATATTCATTAAGATTTAGCTAAACAAAAATAAAAAAGCAGGCGCAATAATTTTTATCTATAATATTTATATTATAATAGATTTTATCTATAATTACATTAACATATTGGTTTTCAAATAGATATAATTATTATTTCTTTTTGAAAATCAAAAACGAATAGGCCATTGGCACAACAACCAAGATTCCGATGATGATGAAAAAGCTGGTCATAAACCATGCCTTTGGAACAATGAAAAAAGACGCCATAATAGCTAAACCGCCAATAATCCAAAGATATCCTCCCATTTTATGGGTTTTATACCAGTTGGTATCATCTTCGAGTGTCCAAGGGGTTCTGATACCAATAAAGTAATTCGGTTTCAAGTTTCTAAAATAGAGGCCCAGACAAGAAAAGAGTAAGCCAATAAGTACAAATATATATTCTACCGAAATGAGATCGGCTTTGGCAGAAGACAATAAGATGAATATGCAGACTGCGCTCATAAACAATTGTAAAACCAATCTTAGGTTGAAAATCAATTTGGCGCTCACCTTCTTTTTGGGATCGATGTAGGGAACGGCGAGTAATATTAAATAGACTGGAATATTGACCATAAGACAAACGTGAATCAATTCCATTTTTGATCCAACCCTATCGATTTCACCAGCAGAATTCCAATGTAGCGGCACTTCATTTGGAATATCGTTCCAATGAATACCAAGAAAAGCAAATGGGATGGCCAAAATAAATAGTATAATGAGTTCTTTAAGCATTTTCATAAACGACGACTTTAAAGCAAGATAGAATTTTATCTACATTTATAGCTAGAACTTTTTCAACTTAACCTCATTATTTGACAAGATGAGTAGATACGATAAAATGCACTACAACAGGTGTGGACTTAGCGGACTTTTGCTTCCAACTTTTTCATTAGGGCTCTGGCATAACTTTGGCGAAATTGACGATTATCAAAATGCCAAAGAATTGGTCCATCTGAGTTTTGATCAGGGGATAACCCATTTTGATCTGGCCAATAATTACGGACCTCCTCCAGGTTCAGCTGAAATCACTTTCGGTAAAATTCTTAAAGAAGGCTTGATGAATTATCGAGATGAGCTCATCATTTCGAGCAAGGCAGGATGGCCCATGTGGGATGGTCCTTATGGCGATTGGGGATCTAAAAAACACCTTATGGCCAGTCTCGAACAAAGTTTAAAACGCATGCAAATCGATTACGTTGATATTTTCTATCACCACCGACCAGACCCTAATACTCCTTTAGAAGAAAGTATGCGCACCTTAGATTTAATGGTTCGACAAGGAAAAGCACTGTATGTTGGAATATCGAGTTACGATGCAGCTGAAACTAAAAAGGCTGTTGCTATACTCAATGACTTGGGAACTCCCTGCTTGATTCATCAGCCAAAGTATTCAATGCTCGATAGATGGGTCGAAGACGGGCTTCTCGATGTTTTAGATGAAGAAGGCGTGGGCTGTATCACCTTTTCATCATTAGCACAAGGACTACTAACCAATCGGTATATTAATGGAATTCCAAAAGATTCCCGAGCGGCTTCTGGACGAGGTAATGGCGCAATTGAATCCGGTCAAATCCAGCCAAATGAAATTGCACTCGCCAATGCTTTAAATGAAATGGCCCAGCAAAGAGGGCAAAGCTTGGCTCAAATGGCTTTGGCCTGGGTTTTAAAAGACAAGAGAATCACTTCGGTGCTCTTAGGTGTCAGTCGAAAAGAACAGTTGTTAGACTCTTTAAAAGCATTAGAAGCTGGACCTTTTTCTCAAGAAGAACTCACTCAAATAGATCGACTTCTCCAAACACATTCTTAAATGCAGCACTATTTTGAAGGTAAAAAGATATTAATTACGGGAGCCTCTTCTGGTATCGGAAAAGCCTTGGCCATAGCGCTCTCTAAATTCAATACTGAACTTGTTTTGGCCTCGCGCAATACCAATGCCCTTGAGCAGGTTGCAGCGCAATGCCATTCTAAAGCCCAGGTTACAGTTGCTGAGCTCGATCTCAGCGCCAGAGCAAACCACCAAGCCTTTGTGCATAAATTCAAGGGTTTTGATCTGGTATTTCACAACGCAGGTATTTCACAACGATCTTTAGTGGCCGAAACGATTTTCGATGTCGATCACAAACTGATGGAGGTCAACTATTTGGGAACATTACATCTCACTAAACTCTTACTGCCTGCTATGCTGCAAAAAGGAAGCGGACATTTTATCGTGGTAACAAGCCTTACAGGTCTTATTCCCACACCTTACAGGTCTTCATATGCAGCCTCTAAACACGCCTTACACGGTTTTTTTGATTCGATGAGAGCAGAATTAGAATCACAAGGAATACATATTACCCTGGCAGCTCCAGGCTTTGTGCAAACCAATGTGTCGGTCAATGCACTCATCGGTGACGGAAGCGCCCTTGGAAAAATGGATCACGCCCAAGCCAATGGGATTACAGCAGATCACTGCGCTGATCAAATTCTCAAAGCGACTGCCAAAAAGAAGCGACTTCAATTGATAGGACGAGAGTCATATGCTGTATGGGTTCGAAGATTTTTTCCTTGGCTCTTTGATCGACTGATCAAAAAAGCAAAAGTGAGATAAAAAAAGGCCCTTAACGGGCCTTTACTTATTCTTTGATTATTGTAGGATATTCAATCCCCAATTGCTCGAGATAGGTGTCGTATTTCGTTTCATCAAAATAAAACTCAGAGAGCTGAGGCTTGAACTTTTCCATGATTGCAGTGTTTAACTCCACAGGCGGCGGATCATTTTCTGTAATCATAGGCTTATAGGTGGTTTCTTTACTTTGCACATTGGTAAAGTAGTCTTTAGCCTGGTCAACTAAAGTCGGATTTAACAAAAAGTCGACTAAGGTCATGGCCACAACTTTTGCTCCTGCAGTTACTCCTTTGTGTGCGATAGGAGTTGCCATAGCAATGGCATTTGACCAGTGATGGCCCTGAAGTCCAGGAATGTTCGAAGGAAATCTCATGGTTACCGTAGGCACCTTCCACGACACATCTCCGATATCGTCTGAACCACCACTAACTAAAATAGGAGATGGCTTACCAAGTGGACTGAGTTCTGTAGACAATCCAGAAGTTCTGTTAGAGTTTACCTCTTTTTGAACTGCCTTGGCTAAACTTTGATCAGCCTCTGACCACTCGGGTAATCCAACATCTTGAATATTTTCATACATCGTCTCAGCGATAACCTTATTGAAATGTCGGGGCCAGGCCGTTCCAACAACTCTTGAACTCACTTCAGTGTCGGTCATTTTAGCCGCACCTTCGGCAATGTTATTTGCGTCATTGTACATTTTCATGATGCCTTCGTAAGTGATATCCCTCAAATAATACCAAATAGACGCTTTAGACGGCACTACATTGGGCTGGTCACCAGCATCGGTAAATATTGAATGTGATCTTTTGAGTGGATGTAGGTGTTCTCTCTTATAGTTCCAACCGATATTCATGAGTTCGGCCGCATCCAAAGCAGAACGTCCTCTCCAAGGGGCTCCCGCAGAATGTGCTGCTTCACCTTCAAAAGTGTATTCTACAGAAATTAAACCTGTTCCTCGAGCTTGTCCCCATGAAACACTGAGATTACTGCTCACGTGGGTGAAAATACACATGTCGATATCATCAAAATATCCATCTCGTACAAACCAGGCTTTAGAAGCCACGAGTTCTTCAGCAATTCCGGGCCAAACCACTAGGGTTCCTGGGATATCGTGTTCTTCCATCATTTGCTTAACCCCAATGGCCGCTGTGACATTTAAAGGGATTCCTGCATTGTGACCTTCACCGTGA
>Ga0213859_10000147_pt1 | contig 32021 bp, 42 predicted proteins | sample PICome_2_FD_160133 | JGI IMG/M metagenome (GOLD analysis project Ga0213859, IMG submission 160133) | Coastal seawater microbial communities near Pivers Island, North Carolina, United States - PICO304 | ecosystem: Environmental > Aquatic > Marine > Coastal | place: USA: North Carolina...
ACATTACATGAGGATTTCTTCAACTATCTTAACAAGCATGAAAGAATTGCAGTCACGTGGTCATGTTCCCCAAAACTTTCAGTTTCAGGAGAACCTTGGGACACTGCTATTAAACCTGATGTCGCTTATGAGTATAGCCGTGTTGACGGTAGTGACATTTATCTCAAGTTTGTTGTCGCTACTGATGATGACTTCAATGAAGTTACTAGAGCTGTTCAGGAGTATCGTGAAGCCGGGGTTGAGTGTCCAGTATATCTTATGCCGCTTGGCGGACGTTCGGAAGAGTATAGTCTCAACGTTAAAGATGTCGCCGAAGCATGTATGGAGCGAGGTTGGCGCTTCACACCAAGACTCCACATCAGCCTATTCGGAAATGCCTGGGGAACTTGATATGGTAAAAGATACAAAACAATCTCCTGTATATGAAAAAGGCTATCCTAGTTATGATGCAGTAAACAGAGATGAGAATGTTAAGTACAAAAACAAACAACATGAAAAAGCAATGAAGGCTCCTGTTGATCCTTCAGATGCTATCAGAAAGGCAGGATGGTAATGGACTGGAATAAAGTTAAAAAAGCCATTGGAATACAACCTAAGATTATAGAAGAACAAGTAAATAAGACTCCAGAAGAAATTAGGCGTGAAGCACTTGCAAACGAAAAAGCTCTTGCATCAGAAAAAGGTGAACCGTGGGTAGGTGTATTAGATACACAGGTAAATCCAGATAACATTAAGAACGGTTTCTTTGAACTTGATTGGAATAATGAATTTATTGAACAATTGATTGATGCAGGATATCAAGGTGAAGAACCAGAGCAGATTGTAGACGCATGGTTCAGAACTATTGCAATGCAAGTTTTGGACGAACAAGGGGTTGACAAAGATAGAAATATCGGCTATATTAATACTAGTAAGATTGACAAAAACAAAAGTGAAGTAAAATGACATATATTCTAGTAGACACTGCAAATACATTCTTCCGTGCAAGACACGTTGTAAGAGGAGATCTCGATACAAAGATAGGCATGGCTTTCCATATTACACTTAGTAGTATCAAGAAAGCATGGTCAGACTTTGATGGTAGTCATGTTGTGTTCTGCTTAGAAGGACGCAGTTGGCGTAAAGACTTTTATGAGCCTTACAAGAGAAATAGAAGTGAAGCTCGTGCCGCACAGACACAGGCACAACAAGATGAAGATACAGTGTTCTGGGAAATGTTTGATGAGTGGAAAGACTTTGTAAGTACAAAGACAAACTGCTCTGTTCTACAACATCCTGAACTAGAAGCAGATGATCTTATTGCAGGTTGGATACAAGCACATCCTAATGATAATCATGTTATTATTAGTACAGATGGTGACTTTGCACAACTTATTGCACCTAATGTAAAACAATACAACGGTGTTAGCAATACAATAATTACACACGAAGGTTACTTTGACGATAAGAAAAAGAAGCCCGTGCTTGATAAAAAGACAGGAGAGCCTAAGCCTGCACCGAATCCACAATTTATGTTGTTTGAAAAGTGTATGCGAGGTGACACAAGTGACAATGTGTTTAGTGCATATCCTGGTGTAAGAACAAAAGGCACTAAGAACAAAGTCGGACTAATTGAAGCATTTGAAGATAGAGAGTCAAAAGGCTTCAATTGGAACAACATGATGCTACAACGTTGGACTGATCATGAAGGCGTAGAGCATCGTGTGTTAGATGACTATCAACGTAACGTAGTACTTTGCGATTTGTCTGCACAACCTGGTAATATTAGAAGTATAATCAACGATGTAGTAGAAGAGGCTATGACGCCTAAAGAAGTTACACAAGTAGGTATGCGACTAATGAAGTTTTGTGCAAAACATGATATGCAACGTATTGCAGATAACATTCAACTTTATGCTGATCCGCTAAATGCGAGATACACATAATGGAGGTAAAAATGACGATAAAGGCAAAACCAATACTAAAAAATAAATTTTGGATTGTTGAGAAAGATGGTGAAAGAATTGGTACACTATCTAAACAAGAAGACAAAAGATACATGTATAGTTGTTCTACAGGCACAGATTATTTTACAGATATAAAGGCTTTTAACAATTACATTGGCGGACTAAGTTTTGATAAAGCAACAATCTCAGATGGCAGTAAGGCTGTAAAAGAGATACATGGCTTTTCAACATCTAGTACACCTTATAATGTAATGTACAATGTACAAAAGAAATTGCCGCTTTTTACTAAAAGTAAAAAATCTAAGAGCTTGTATGCGGCCGGCTATTACATTATTCATTTTGATAAAGGTTGGGTTAGAAGTTTCTGTCCTAAATTAGTAACACTTGAGAAGTATGAATATAAAGGACCTTTCAAAACTGAATTTACTATGAGACAGGAATTATCTGATGCAAACAAACGAGCCAATTAATACTATACCAATTCAGCAATTTATACAAATTGTTAAGACTGCTGAATCTAGTAATCAAAAAGAAATTAGAATACCTTTGACACAAGCAAAGGCACTTGCCTATGCTTTAGGTACAGTTATGGCTAATCATCAAGGTAGACTTGAAAAACTTATTATTGATAACAAGTCTTCTCCCGACGACGAAGTAGTGACAGTGACTATGGACGGCGGGAGTGATTGGAAATGAACTGGTTTATTGTAGTCTTATTCTTCCAACTTCCTAGCGAGCCTGCATCAGCAGATAGAGATTTGTATATTTTTACTGACCCAACTTACGAATCAAAAACTATATGCGAAGCAACTGTAACTGATCCGCAGGTATATCCTAGCCTTGTAGCAAAGCTAATAAATGAGTATCCAATCCCACGGAAAATAGAAAAAGTGTTCTGCGTAGAAGAAAAACAACTTAGAGAAATATTAACAGGACTAAGTGCAGAACAAGTAAAATACTAGCAGTTTTCTACTAAAAAGAGATAAATATATGCGTAGTTAATTAAAAGGATTACGCAAATGAGTAGACCAAAACCAACGATTATATTAGAGAATGTTGACAAAGCATCTTACAAGTGTGAGCAAGTTTTGCAAGCAGAAGCCATATGGGCAGTGTTCTATAAAGGCGCTCCATTCAATCTAAAAACATCAAACGCAATCACGAATTATCCAGGTCCTAAATATAAGAAAGTATCTTTCTCTAACCCAGGACATGCACACAATCTAGCAAAGAAACTTAATGATCTTTTCAGAAGCGAAGACTTCGCAGTTTATAAACTAACATCGGGCGAACTGGTTACAGATGAATGAACTGGAAAGAAACATACACTAAGATCTTTTTAAAGCAATCGGACATAGCCGTAAGTGATGCTAATATCAAGCAGTACATGTCTGACTGGTGGCAAAATACAAGAGGTAAAACTGATGGTGGATTAAGGCTGACCGAAGATGGCTTTGATTTTTTGCATGATAATTTAGAAATACAGATGTATGAAATACCATTTCCAAGAGATTTCAAATTTACAACACAAACCTATATATTTTTAGATCAATTTATTACTTGCCCATACTATCTAACCAATCGCAGTATATGGGTGACAGACGAGAAAAAGAGCATGGAACTGCATCTTTTTAGCGGAGATCTACGCAAGTACGGACTTACAAAGGCCATGAAAAGGCACGAATAAACGCAATTAAACACCTATATAATAGCATTGTAAGACTAATACGTACAAACACCCCAGAAAAACGTTAAATGCAATTTAAGAGCCATTTAGGAGCGAAAATCATGCATTTTTGGCGCCTGTCGCATAGGTTCTTTCTTTTGCTACCTTTTCCAAATAATTGTAAAAAGATGTCCAAAATAGGTTGACCTTTGAGTAGAATGGTGCTATTATATATACATACTTAGAAATTAAGTATGGCACTGATAAAATGAAAGAGGAATATACAATGGAAACTACCGCACTACGTACAGTATCGCCTAACCAGGCTAAGAAAAGCATTACAAGAGCTTTTAAGAAAAAACGTCCTATTTTTATGTGGGGACCTCCAGGCATTGGTAAGTCTGATATTATTAGACAGATTACCGATTCCTATAGCAATTCGTATTTGATTGACATTCGTTTGTCACTTTGGGAACCTACAGATATTAAAGGTATCCCATACTACTCAGCGAATGACAATGTAATGGCTTGGGCACCACCGCAAGAACTTCCTACTGCTGAAATGGCAAAGAAGTACAAAACTATTGTTTTGTTTTTAGATGAAATGAATTCAGCGGCACCGGCTGTACAAGCGGCGGCATATCAGTTAATTCTTAATAGACGTATTGGACAATATGTATTACCTGATAACGTTCTTATTGTAGCGGCTGGTAACCGTGAAGCTGACAAAGGCGTAACCTATAGAATGCCTGCTCCGTTGGCAAACAGATTTGTTCACTTAGAGCTTGCAGTTGATTTTGATGACTGGATGCAGTGGGCTACAGAAAACCACATACATGCAGATGTTGTTGGTTACTTGAATTTTAGCAAGAAAGACTTGTATGACTTTGATCCTAAGAGTCCAAGTCGTTCGTTTGCTACACCTCGTTCTTGGTCATTTGTATCTGAACTTATTGAAGATGATGATGACGAGAATACCACTACCGATTTGGTAAGTGGTTCTGTCGGTGAAGGACTTGCCGTTAAGTTTATGGCGCATCGTAAGGTTGCTTCGAAACTTCCTGACCCTACTGACATACTTGCTGGTAAGGTTAAGGATTGTGAAACTAGAGAAATCAGTGCCATGTATTCCTTGACTGTTTCACTTTGCTATGAACTTAAAGACGCCTGCGATAAAAACGATAAGAAGTTTGACGACAAAGTAAACAACTTCCTACGTTTTGCAATGGATAATTTTGATACTGAATTGGTTGTCATGGGTATCAAACTTGCTCTTACACAATACTCTCTTCCAATCGATCCAGATGAAGTTGAGTGTTTTGATGAGTTCCATGAGCGTTTTGGTAAGTATATCCAAGCCGCACAGAGCGCCTAAGGCGCAGTGGTATTGGGCAAGGCATACTAAGTCCTTGCCCAATATTTCACCAAAACTGTTGACATATGATAGTAAATATAGTATACTGTAAGAACAATAAGGCACTGAAGGAGTACACAATATGGGCATAGATACAAAAGGTTTTGAACCAAATCCAGACATTACAAAAGAAGAACTAGAAGCTATGAGAATTGATGTAGCTGATAGAATTATTGTAGCACGAGTTGGTTTGCTCCTTAGACACCCATTCTTTGGTAATATGGCTACAAGGCTTATTGTTAAACATTGTGATGATTGGTGTCCTACTGCCGCAACAGATGGTAGACACTTATATTACAATACACAATTTTTTAATGCACTTTCTAACAAAGAAATAGAATTTGTAATCGCACACGAAATATTGCATTGTGTCTTTGATCATATCGTTAGACGAGAAGGTCGTATTCCTATTCTACACAACATCGCGTGTGATTACATCGTAAATAATACATTGGTACGTGATCGTATTGGTGAAATGGTGAAACTTGTTCAATGCTATCAGGACTTCAAATATGAGGGTTGGACAAGTGAAGCAGTATATGATGACTTGTTTCAGAAAGCAGAAGAAAAAGGGCAAGAGTATTTAAAGCAATTAGGTGACTTGCTTGACGAACATGTTGATTGGGAAGAATCTCCAGACAGTGATTCAAAAGGTGCTAAAGGTAAAAAAGGTGAAGGCGAAGGCAGACCTACATATACAAAAGATGAACTTAAAAAGATTAGAGATGAAATCAAAGAAAACATGATTAGTTCTGCACAGGCGGCTGGTGCTGGCAACACACCTAAAGAAGTGCAACGTATTATTAAGGAACTGACAGAACCTAAGATGAACTGGCGTGAATTGTTGCGTCAGCAGATTCAGTCTACAATTAGAAACGATTATACATTTAGCCGTCCTTCACGTAAAGGTTGGCACACAGGTGCAGTTCTTCCTGGTATGAACTTTATGGACACTATTGATGTTGCTATTGGTTTAGATATGAGTGGATCAATTGGTGATCATCAGGCAAAAGACTTTTTAGGTGAAATCAAAGGCATAATGGAAGAATACAAAGACTACAATATTAAGTTGTGGACATTTGATACCGCAGTATATAATGAAGCTGATTTCAGTGCAGATGGTGGTGAAGATTTACTTGATTATGATATCCAAGGCGGTGGCGGTACTGACTTTGAATGTTGTTGGGAATATATGAAAGAACACAACATAACACCTAAGAAATTTATTATGTTTACAGATGGATATCCATTTGGTAGTTGGGGTGATGCAGATTATTGTGAGACTGTTTTCATTATACACGGTCATCATGATAAAAACACAAAGGCTCCATTTGGTGTAACTGCCCATTACGAGGAGGCGGCTTGAAACTAAAATCTAGATTTACAGCTCAAGATTATTTTGATATAAGGAGGTTAAGTCACGAACCTCCTCATCTTGCTACAATAGATTTACCACATACCTATAATATGGAAAGTGCTATTTCTAAATGGATTGATAATAACCTTAAAAAGAGGTATTATTTGAACAGAGTAATAGGGCTTACTAAGCAAAATAAGATAGAAACAGTTCTAAGAGCAGGTTTTGAAGATCCAAAAGAACTATCATATTTCGTTCTTGCCTGTCCACTTTTGAAGTACAAATAAATATAAAGTACATATATAATACATAAGGAGTGAATAATATGTCAGAAGAAACTAAAACAGCAGAAGCTCAAGCGGCGCCGACAGCGGCACCTGCAGGTGAAGCACCGACAGCCGGTGTATCTACTGCACCCGTTGAACTTACTGTTCAAGACCTTGGTGTAATTAGATCAATTATTGATGTTGCATCGCAAAGAGGTGCGTTTAAAGCCAACGAAATGGAAGCAGTTGGTAAAACATTTAACAAACTTGATGCTTTCCTACAGACAGTTCAAAAGGCTGAAGAAGAGGCTAAAAAAGCAAATGAAGGAACTGCTCCTGCGGAAGCACCTAAAGGAGACAAGTAATGGCCGAGATAAAACATGTAGGCAGATTAAAAAGTAACCAACGTAAAGTTGTAGTTGCATATAGAGTTGTTCCAGGAGAAAATCCACCTGTAAACTCTCTAGTAATTGATACTGCCACTTTAAGTGATGCCGATCATGATACGTTGATCAAAACAGTTGAAAGTAATTCAGCACAGACAGCATTTGAATTTGCTGAAGTAATGGCAAGAACGCAGTTAAGCGATGGTGCTAATATGTTAGCCAGATTTCACTCAACTGGCAAACTACAATTGACAAAAATGTCAGATGTTGAAATGACACCAAACACTGCAACACAGATTGGTTTAGATGAACTTAACAAAATCATTGCAGATCAAAAAGGTGTCACTATTGCAGATTTAGCATTGAAAGATCCTAATCAACCTGCACCAGGTACAACTATTACTGAAGCTGGTAGTGTTAGCGAAATGCCAAAGCCTGCAAATCCAGATGTAGTTGCTGAAGCAAAAGCCGCTAAACTAGAAGCACCAGTAGACGGTGTAATTACGGATGAACAACTAGCCGCAAAATATCGCAGTGATGCAGATAGATTGTACAAGGAAGCTAAAGCACTTAGAGCTCAAGCAGAAGAGCTTGTTCCTACTACAAGGAAAAGTAAAAGTGCCAAAGCAACTGCCTGATGATGTAATTAGGCATTGGCCTGAGGTTTTTAAAGACATAGACATTCAAACTATTCCCATAAATTACCTTCAATCAATTAGAGTTGAATTTAAAGAAGGCAAGATATGGGAAATAGATTGCAATGCAAAGCGAAGTACTGGCGCTAATTTAGATGATACAATAGCTGAATTGTTTGATGAGTATGGCAAGAGTATTAAGCATGTGGACTTTAGGTTAAATACTGCAAAGGTAAAACGTGATATACAGAAAAAAACTAGGGCTTTTCTAAAAAACCCTACAAAAAATAAAAAGTAAGTTATCATTGTTTTGGCATAAATATATATAACAATGAATTAGGAGCATTACATGGGTACTTTAAGAATCAAACGAGGCACCAAAACGGCACTACAAACCAATCCGGGTTATACTCCAGCCGAAGGTGAACTTGTTTATACCACAGACACAAAAGAAGTATTTGTAGGAGATGGCGCAACAACAGGCGGAACTCCAGTATCTGTATCAACACAGAATTTAGAAGATTTAGGTAACGTGCAGGCATTGGCCGCACAGAATGATCAGATCCTAGTATACAACGGATCACAATGGGCCGCTACAGACAACCCAGCTGTAGACGTAAGAGGTAACATTTATGCAGACGACTCAACGCTCCTAGTTGATGCTATAAATGGTAAAATTGTAGGCCCTGTAGAAACAAGCTCAGTAACAGCAACTAACCTAGTTGGTAACTTAACAGGTGATGTTGTAGGTTCAGTAACAGGTAACGTAGTTGGAAATACAACAGGAACACACTTTGGTAATGTCACTGGTAACGTACTTGGTGATACATTAGGAAGTGTTTTTTCAGATGATTCAAGTGTAATGGTTGATGCTGTTGGTAAGAAAGTTGTTGCTAACATTGAATCTCCATCAATAACAACTACTAAAGAAGTAATTGTAACTTGTGACGCATCTAATGAAGGACTAGTAGCCACTGGTCTTGCAGGTGGTGATTCCACAGGTACAAAAATTATTACTAAAACATCGACAGGTACTGTAGCCGCACCCACAGCAGTTGTTGGTTCAACAACAGGTAGTGGTCTTTTAGACTTACATGGATTTGGACATGATGGCACAGATTATGTATTAGCAGGAATGGTTAGAGTTGCCGTAGACTTAGATACTACTGTAGCAACAGGTCAAGTTCCAGGAAGAATTAATTTAATTACTGCAAACAGTTCAGGTAACCTAGTTAATCTTTTAACTTTTAACAGTGCAGGTAAGTTGGGTATTGGACTACCTAGACCGGATGAAAAATTACATGTAAATGGAAATGCTAAAGTATCAGGTTTTGTACAATTTGGTAGTTTCACAACAACAGAACGTAATGCACTAACAGCCGCAAACGGTATGGTTATCTACAATTCAAGTGATAATAAATTCCAAGGCTATGAAAACGGTGCTTGGGTTAACTTAATCTAAATTTAGTAATCATTATTTCATCAAGAGTGGTGCAAACTTCTTTGCCGCAGATCGTCCATTCTTCATTAAATAGTTCTATATCTTTTTCAAATATATTTCCTACAATACCTGTATTAGCACATGTTCCGTATTGAACATCTCCATTTGCTTGTATAAGTATTTTCTTATTTGTGATTCCACATTTCCAGCCAAGAAATTTGTTAGTCCTTTTTTGTAGGAAATCAATAGCATTAGTTTCTATTGTATCGTCTACAGTAAAGTTTAAGTAAGTAGGTGTATCTTGTTTAAGTGTTTCTATAAACTTTAATTCATCTTTAGTATAATAATTTAAATCGCCGTTGTCTAATTTTTGGTGATATCCTTTTAAATCTCTGCTTGACTCAAATGTTTGATTAGTTACTTTTGTTACTTTATTATACAAAGGATTAACTGGTATTTTGTATATAGGTGTATCTTTTAGTTTCTTTTCAAGTTCAAAAATCTTATCAAATAAACCTTGTGCCAACATTGCTCTTACTTCAACGTTACCGTTGTTTTCTTTAATCATGTTCACAAAGTCAACTATTTTATCTACATCGGCACTTTCAGGGTGAAAACTAATTTTAATATTAATGTTTTGAAAAGACTCTTTACTGTAATCGTATATACGCAAAGGTAAACTGCCGTTTGTAAATATTCCAACCCGCATTCCGTTTTCGCCCATATAATTAAACCATCTATGAACATCCTTAATGAGAAACGGTTCACCTCCTGTTATATAAACTAATACCGATTTATCTGAAGGAACAGCATCTCTAATTTTTTTTGATGCTTTAATTAAATCATCTACATTAGGTAGTTTTGATTTATTGATTGCAAGATGATTACTAGGTTCACAATAACTACAATCATAGTTACACATGTCAGTAGGTCGCCAATGTACGATATAATCTTCGTACCAATCAGATTTTTCTATTTTTGATATAGTCATTATATAAATCTTTTCTGTTTATTTTACCTTGGCCTTTTCTTTTAATAGAATCAACAGTAAATATTTTCGGTATCTTGTATTTCACTAACTTGTTATTTAAAAGCTCTAAATTAACTTCGCCTACTACTTCTGCATACACATTATCATATCCAAATACAACTGCATCTGTAGCACCACACTCTAATAATGCTTTTTCAACTTCGTATGGCATAATCTTCCAGCCGCCTTTTATAATAATTTCTTTCTTGCGACCTGTAATGAATAAAAATCCATCTTCATCAATATGACCTAGATCTCCTGTAGCAAATCCATTAACTACTATTTCCTTATCATCTGTAAATGTAACATTCATGCCTTCTAACAAAAAACCTACACTATTGTATTTCTGCGGATAATGCATTATACTAATAGTGCCTAATTCATTTACACCATAACTATCAGTAGTTAAACAATTAAAAAATTGTTGTGCCTTAATTTTAAGGTCTTTGTACATAGGAGCACCTACAGTTCTTATATGCCTTAGCGTCATGTTATCATATGGGACACTAGGATTCATCATGCCTTTCAATACATTTGGACTTCCTATTACAAAAGTAGGACGCACTTTAGGCCAATGTTTCCAAGGATCTTTTAGTACATGATATGTTGCTCCGTATTTGTAACAAGCACAAAATGTTTGAAATCCTATACATACCCAATATGGAATAAAATTAACAGTGCTATCTTTATCTGTAATTTTAGCATGGATCTGTATGTTATTATCTAAGCCATCAACATCATATTGTTGTTTTGTAATTGGCACTATTCTAGGCTTGTCTGTGCTACCGCTAGAACATATACCTGCTACTTCATCTTCTTTGCATTGATTAAACTTTGGTTGAGGAATTACATCTTCCCATATATCAATGTCGTATGATTGTAATTCAAAAGTTTTAGAGTCTTTATCTACAATTACAGGACTGCATACTTGCATTGCACCAAAAATTTTAAATATATTATTCCAATCACTATATATGCCGATACGACAAGTTCTGTCGTATCCTGCGTTTTTTAATTTCTCTGCATAGGTATTTGCTATTTCGTCAAACTCTTGTCTAGTATAAGATTTGCCGTCTTCAAACTTTAGTACGATGCTCACGTATTTCCTCTTCAATCATTGTTAGATATTGCATTCTATAATCATTATTGGACTTCAATATCGTGCGTAAGGTTTTATGTCCGTAACGTTCACTTAAATATTTATGGTTTGGTTTAAGTTCGTCGAACTCTTGCTGGTCCATAACTCCTTTAGGAATACCATAACGAACCATATCAAATTGCCTATCTATATCTGTAATCATAAATGCATGATGAGCTCCTGCCAAATAATAATGCATAGCAGGAGGATGTTTTAATAACTCTTTAAATGCATTATATTTGTTCTGTCCAGTGTCTTCAGTACCTACTATTACAGAAGCATTTGTATAATCTTTTTCTAACATAGATTGTGTAAATGCAATACAGCCAGGATAGAATAGATAATTATGTACAAATCTTTCGTGATTTATTATACCTAAAAATGCACCTAAACTAAATCCTATATGTATGATATCGCCGTCTGGAAAATCTACCTTGAACATTTCACTAAATGTGCAATCATGATGGTCTTGGTATTTGCCAGCACCCCATGCTAAGTTTCTTATGCCATACGGAGTAAAGTAATCAATTAGATGAACTTCGTAACCTTTACTTTCAAAGAACTCGCGAGAGAAGGTTTCAGCTGTGCCAATTCCTCCGCTACCATGTGATATAACTATTTTCATTTTAATGCAAGCTCAATCTTGAATACACTCTTAAGTCCAAGTGCTTCTTTATTGAACCAAACTAAATCTTCTAACGCTTCCGGTGTAACAAAAGTCATTAATGTATCTCTATGGGCATTGCCTTCTTTGCCAATTAGCCATTCATACTTTCCGACTTTCTTTTCAATAATAGCACGACTTTCTGCATTATTAGACATTTCAGTTAATGCATCTTGTAATTTTTTTGCATTAGGATTGCCTTGGTTTACCCACAATGCTTTTTGCATTCCGTCTCTAAAACTTTTTACAAGTTTATAAGCATCATACATTTCACCTACAGGATATGCTCCCCACTTTTGTTTGTATAGTTCTTCAAACTGAAAGCCTGGATAGTTAGGATCGTCTGAATGTGATCCGTCTGCTTGTAGGATGCCATGATGGAACCAAATTTCTGCATTTGCATCTGGCTCAACATGCTTTTTGTATGCCGCTGGATTTTCTCTTGTGCCTGTTAGTTCGCCACGTTTAAAAGCAAGACGTCTTTCACTTCCGCCCATACCTTTAATCCATTTTACTTTTTTCTTAAAACATGTTGCGTAATATGCAACACCATAATCGCTTGGACCACAAATTAACATTGCCATTGCATACGCTTCTGGTGTTTGACCGCTACCTGCCGCAAAGCTAGGAGTTGTCATATCTTCACCAATACGTTTACCTGCAATAATGTTAAGATTCATTAGTCCAATACTTTCGTACTGACGATAATCATAGTCAACTTCTTCTTGTAAAAAAGCAACACCGTTACCACCATGTGATACCATAATTACTTTATCGTCATCACGCATTTCGTTGTGCCATTTATTGAATCCTGGAATATCTCTTGCTCCAGGAATATGTTTGATGTTGATGTTTTCGCCTAGATACTTTTCAAGTTCTTTAGCAACAATCTCTGCCCAAACACTTGTACCACCGCCTGGCTTTTGAGGTACAACCATTGTATAATCTGCATATGCTACTGTAGTAAACATTGCAAATACTAGTCCTAATAATAATTTACGCATAGTTTATTTTCCTTTTTGATGTTAATCCCCATACTAGTGTTACACCTATTGCAACACACAAACCGAGGAATATTGGTTTGTCTAACAGTTTTTCAACTGTATAAAGTCCTGTCATTTGTACCGTTAGTGCTTCTATTCTATCAGATAGAATAAATGCAAATAGCAGGGCAGGTCTGCTAAATTTGTATCGCTTGGCAAGTAGTCCTACTATACTACATACCGCAAGCATGAAATAATCTTCCCAACCTCCAGTGTATTGAACACATGCAAGTACTATAAATCCTAACAATAATGGGAAGTAATATTTGTAAGGTATTTGTGCTATTCGTGCTATAATCGGTGTCGTAAACAAGCATATAGCGCCTACAAGCACTGTTGCGAGCATAAACCCGTATAACATACTATCAAAGAATTTAGCGTCATTTGCAAGCTCTAAGGTACCCAATTCAAAGTCCAAATATGCAAATAGTCCAATTACAATAGCCGCAAAACTTGCTCCTGGTATTCCAAATAATACTGTAGGAATCATACTTGTTGCTTTTTGTGCATTGTTGGCTCCTTCAGGTCCTATTACTCCTTTGATATTACCATTACCAAATTTGTCCTTAGGGTGGCTTGCAACTGTAGAACTATAGGCCATCCAGTCTGCAACTGCACCTCCTAGTCCTGGTAGTAATCCTATAAAGGCTCCTATGAAGCCGCCTCTCATAGCGTCCCACTTATTATGCCAAACAGCTAATATTCCTTGTTTAGTTTGTTTGCCATTTGCAAGTGCTACCATACTTGTATTTGTCCTTTGCTTCAAACCATCAAGTAGTTCTGGTATTGCAAATAGTCCTGCAACTAAAGGCATAAGTTGTACGCCGTCTCCGAGATACTCCCATCCACCTGTCCATCTATCTGCATTGGTGCTAGGATCAACTCCAATCAATCCTACAAACAATCCTATGCATAATGCTAACAAACTTCTAAACCAAAATTTGTTTGTAACAAATGTAACACAAACTAATGCTAACATTGTAAATGCCCATAGTTCAGGCACACCAAAAATCATTATTAGTTGTGTGTAATATGGTAGCAAGAAGAAAGTCAACGATCCCCATAACAATCCGTTAAGTGTGCTTGTTGTTACTGCTGAACTTATTGCATAAGTTGCTTTGCCTTGTAACGCTAAAGGAAAGCCATCTATCATTGTTGCCGCGGCACTGTTCGCACCAGGTATACCTAACAATACACCTGTGTAAGTGTCACCTGTTGTACTTGCGGCTACAACTGCCATAACAAATATTACTGCTAGATACGGATCTGGAAACAGTGTAATAAATGAAAACACAAATATTAAACCTGTAGTTGCACCTGCTCCAGGCAGGATGCCAATTATTAATCCGTATATTGTTCCTGCAAGTAATGCCAATACTGAAGCCATGCTTTTTCCTTCTATATAATTAATTATATAAGGAATATACTTTTTTGAAGAAAAGTGGAATTTTTTTAAAAGAAAGTGAAAAAAATTATGAATACACGAATTTTTTCGTTAGTCATGCAAAATTTAGAACAAACGTTTAGCTTGCCTAAATATGCAGATCTACATCTAACTAAAGACAGTGTGATTGACGATTTACCATTTACACCAGCACGGAAAGAAAAGTTCTGTCAAAGTTTGATGCATGAACTAGATATTGAACATTTAGATTTGACTGGCACTGTAGAACAATTTGTTCAATCATTAGATACATTTTATATGAAACGGTTCTTTGGAGAAATATGGAAGCCTAATACAGATGAACACACTTATAGTGGTTGGAGTATAGTTGACAGAATAAATGAACGCAATCCAAAAAATGTTCTTGACTTTGGGTGTGGTTATAATCAGTTCAAACCACGAATCAAAAATTTAACTGGTATTGATCCGTTCAATGAAAATGCAGATTATATGGTAGACATATTAGACTTTAATGTAGATGAAAAGTATGACCATATGATTGTATTTGGCAGTTTAAACTTTGGTGATGAAGCTGATATACGCACTCGTTTTAAAAAGTTACATTCATTATTAGACGTAGGTGGACGAATGTATTTTAGAGTCAATCCAGGAATACTTTGGCCTAAAGGACCTTACGTAGATATTTTTCCGTGGAGTTTTGAATTTGCTTATGCACTTGCAAAAGAATATAACTGTAAATTAGAGCAATACAAAAAAGATAGAAAACGTTTTTATTTTGAAATACTAAAGATGTGATCTGTTTTCAAATAGTACTTTACATTTATCATAGTTTTCTTTATTAATTATAAGTTGCAATTTATTGCATACTTCTTCATATACATCATATTTTAAGATATCATTTATTTCTGTAATAACAACATCATCTTCTGTTGAATATGTTTTATAATTTTCGATTTGTGTTTCAAACTCATTAGCAAGTACCTGCTTCATAGTAATACCTTGTTCTCTAGCTTTATCTTCATATAAATCTTTATACAAATATTCTTTGTTTTTTGGATCAACAAAATAATAATAGCTCGAACGCATCCATCTTTCAATTAGTAATTCAATATCATCTGGTATTACAACAATATACTGTGCAGGATCAAAAAACTTTTTAGTTTCATCTAAGTCATCATGTAACGTATATATAAAGTGGTTAGGATATAACTTTTTCTTCCACGCTTGTATATCTGCAGGAGTAGTTGTAATTCCTCTTGATCTAGCAAAACTTAATACAGGCGGTATAGTAAATTCAGGATCAAGTCCTTTGGGCTTTGCTCCTTTAAATCTTTTGTTAAAATGCATTTTACTAAAATCTTTATCTTTTCCCATATAAGGTAACCACGGATGGTCGTTATTTTGTTCGTGATCATACCAAGCAACATTTTCGCAACATGCTATCATACGTCCTAGCATATGTCCTCCACTGCCTTGCGGAAAATTTAATGTAATACAATTACTTTCTACCATAGTACCAATAACTTCCTTTTTCAAATTTTACAATATCTCCTGTAGCAAACCAATCATCATATACGCAAATATCGCCTTTGACATATAATTCTTTTCTGACTATTTTTACTTCACAGAAAGTTGTGTCTCCAATAATTGTATGTAATGGTAAATCGTATGCTTCTGGATCTTGTTCTGTATAAGTTTTATTAATTGCCATTGGACCTATTTCACTCATTCCCCAATTAGCAATAAATGTAGCACCTTTTGCTACAAACCTATTAATACATTCTGCAGGCACTCTGTCACTGCCAACTGCTATAATCTTATCTCTTAAATCTAAATTAGTCCAGCCTTTAGTTTTTGTTACAGCAAGTGCCATACCAGGTGTTAAATGACTGTGCGTAAAATGTTTAATGTTGCTTACCCAACGAAAAGGATTAAACTGTTCTATATGCACTTCAGCATCAATTTCTATAGCTGGCAAGGTTTGTGCAAGTAATCCGCCAGCATGATCTAATTTACATACAGTATAAATTTTACTTGTGTTTGTAATTTTTTGTACATCACGTGCTACTTTGTTTGCACGTTTTATCTTTTCAGGACTTTGATAAATTTGCTTTGCTGGTCCTGTTGTACCACTTGAACTGATACTAGTTCCGTTTTTTAAAATGTTTTTCAGTTCCATCAGTAATCTTCTTGGCTAATTTGTAAGGTGTAAAAGCAAATAAAAAAGGAAATATGGCATGTATTGTGCCAGTTATAAAGACTAATAGAGCTAGTATATTAAAGTACATAGCATAGAAGAAGTGTTTAAAATAATTTGATTGTACTTTTTTTAGATGATTCCATTCTATCATAACATATGATCCTTTAGTAAATTCCAGCTGTGTTTACCCATCAGTCCTTGATGGCCGTTTTCACTGTAAAAATATATATCATTTACAGCTTCTTCTTTGTTGTTTTTGTAATAATCCCAATACTCACCTTTTCTAGTGTTACATGAATACAGTGCTTTTATCCATTTATGTATTCCTGTATATGTTTTGTTTATTAGTCTATTATATGCATCAGGTTTATCTTCTAATAAAAGGAAATTTTTGATTCCGCTTTGAGCCGCAAAATTTGCAGTAGCATTTAATGGTTCTATAAATCCAGCACTTAACCCAAGGAATAATACATTATCCTTCCATGCCTGTTCAGGTATTCTAGTTTCAAACTTAATTACATTTTCATGTTTAATACCTGTTGTATTTTCAAATTCTTTAATTGCATTGTTAATAGAAATGTACTTAGAACTGAAAACGTATCCATAACTTAATCTTGATTGTAAACTTATACTCCATAACCAACCGTTGCTAAGAGCTTGTGATTTTGTATAAGGAATATATTTGCTAGGTGCATTACCTATTACAGCATAATCATTTATTAAGAAATCGCTTTTAGTATGAACCAATCCTACTTGCTCTGATAGCACACCGTTTTGTCCTGTAGCATCTATATAAAATTCATTCTTGTCATACTGTTTAATTGTAAATTGTGTATGAACAATATTAAAGTTATCTTGTTGCTCACACCATTTTTGTAATACCTGACAAAATCCAGGAGCATCTATATGGTAAGCATAAGTTTGATGTCTGTCAGTTTCTAATGCTTTAGGTTCGTTTGCAGAATAGTAAAGCCAACTGTTGTTATCTTTCCAACCTGAAAATAATGTTCCGTATTTAAAATAACCGTTTACTTTGTTCAAAAACTGTTGGTCTGACATACCAATTAGTTTAGGGATTTCATTAATTGTAGGAACAGTTGATTCACCTATTTTCCGTACAACAGTATTTGGATCTCTAAATAAAGTTACTTTTTTATTTGCTTTCAACAAATATAAACATGCTATCCAAGCCGCTGTTCCACTACCTATTACATTATACATATTTTTCTCTCAATTCAAAATATCTTTCATTATTTAATTTCCAAATACTTTGCCAAGAATTAAAAACTTGTTCGTTACAAATCCATTCAACCATTTTACCTCTAGCCATAGCAGAAAAACTATTATGAATTCTATTCATTCTTCCACTGTTATCTCTATCTGTGTTTGTTGTTATATATAAAGGCTTACCTTTTGCAAATTCTATCTGTAACGGAAGGTGTGCATATATACCCCAACTTTGCATTTGGTACCTGTTTAGTCCTTTCACAGGTCTTGGAGATAATTGAGCACCTCTGTATAATGCTCTGTATCCATCTTTAAAAGGATGTATGCCTGTCAAACTTATAATTTTATCTTCTGTATATGTAGCATACCACATACCTTTTTCCAAGCACCACTCCCAACGTAATTCTTTGAGGCTACTATTATTTTTCCAACCAAGTAATTTGCACTCTTCGATAAACTCTTCAAGAGCAGGTGTTACTTGTGTAAGTTCTTCGGTATAATAATTCATTTTGCTCGCATATGCTCAATAACTGTCATAACTGTTTGTGGATTAGTTCCTACGTTAAGTACAATCATATAAGCATCTTCGCTCCCAGCATTGAACAAATGATGTTGTTTCGCAGTGTTAAGAAAATAAGCAGAACCATTCTTCCAAGGTAAAATTTTATCTTCTAGCATAAACGTAAACTTAGGATAGTCCATATTTCTCATTGGAACAATAATTCTAAAAGAATGTAATTCAGTTGACTTAAAATCTCTGTGTGGCGGGAAAAATCCTCCAGGAGGTATTTTTAAAAAATGTGAACGACCTACATACGGTTGCCAATATTCACATAATTTTTTAATTTCAGGATGTTCATATACAGGTGTTGGTACATTAATATCCATCTCTGTTGGCATAGATGCAGGATCTTCTGCATAAAAAGAATCAAGGTCAGGACGTCCTGACAGACCTCCGTCTAAACTTGTAATACTTAACCCCCAACGATTAATATTTTTATGTGGGTTATATTTTACATATGTAAAGTTTTCCTCAGACCATTTTACAATATTTTTTGGTTCTTTCAATGTAATATCTAATTCTATGAAATCACCATAGGTACATAAGGTTACATATTCTAGCATTCTTGTTCTCCTGTCACTATATTACTTATTTTGCTTCAGCATTGCATACAAGCAATATGGCACATAATAAATATGTATAACAAATTAAGGAGACTATTGTGAGCAGAAAATTTGGTGAAAGCAAAGTGCCTACAACACCGCAAAACGGTTTTAATGTAAGAGGCAACAACAGAGACAGCACAATTAAACATATGTTCTATAATTGGGACCAAGAAATGGAAATTATTCGGGCTACACAAAAATGCCAACGTAATTGGGATTATAGCAGAGATGTACATCCTGAAATCATTGATTACCTACTATGGCATGCTGAAGAAGCTCCTTCAAAACAATATGAAGCATACTATGATGTTTACTGGACAGCAGATAGAAAAGTAATTGAGGAATGTTCAAAATATACTTGGGGATCAACTCACACTAGAACTCCTCCTTCAACATGGCGTAATACACAAGCCAATGCAAATATGTATATGCTATTTGTAGCAAAGCAACCTGAAACACAACTTAATTGTAATCATGACGGCACATTAAAAGATAACAAACATCATGCACGTTGGGAAAACTCTTATGTTAGTATAGGTATTGCTATGGGACTTGTTATGCGAGCCGCAAATAGTTTAGGACTTGCAACAGGTTGTAATAAAAGTCACGGGGACCTAAATGGTAACATGTTCTGGGAAAAGAAACTAGGAATTGAAAAAGACGTACTTGAAGGAAATAAAAAAATTGCATATGGTATCGGTATTGGCTTTCCACAAGAAGGAAGACCAAGATGGGAAACTGATGATTACGAATTAGCAATTGGTTCTGGCAACGGTAGTCATCTTACTACAATGGACGAAAGTCATCCTGATTGGACTGAAAGGCGACAGCTTCCTGCACCTTGGGATAAAAAATTCAATAAAATTAAAATTGTAGATATTAGAACAACAAATAAGGCAACTGATCCTTATGGTGTAGAACACGAAATACCTAATGAGTCATCTATCAAAATTAACACCATGAGAAAAAGAATAATCAACGTAACGGAAATAAAGTAATGCAAACTAGATTACTAGCCTACGGGTGTAGTAATACATTTGGTGAAGGTTTAGATGATATCTGGCATCATGATCCTAGTTTAAAGTACGGTAACAATGGCGGCAATCCTAGTCGCTATGCTTGGCCTAGAGAACTAGGTAAACTTATGAACTTTGATGAAGTTCATAATCATGCCGAAGGTGGTGCATCAAATAAGAAAATATGGCTCAATATTTTACAAACAAAAATTGATCCTATTACAGATACCGTAGTCGTGCAATGGACATTTGTAGATAGATATACTATTTTTTATGACGATGGTTCACATGAAAGATTTTTACCTAATGACATTGAGAATAAAAAAGGTAAAATGCGTATGTCTAATGGCATTGCTCTACAAAAAATTATAGATGAAAACAGTAACAGGACACAAGATTGGTATGAAAACTATCATAGTGATATCGATGCTATTCTTGATTCATACTGTAGAATATCTCAAGTAAAACATTATTTAGATTCTAAAGGAATAAGAAACTTCCATTTTATAAATGATAAAAGATGGGCTTGGCAAAGTGATTCTCAATTAATAGATCAAAAAATTTGTAAATGTTTGCTATTTAAAAAAGAACATGGTGTAGCTCTAGATGGAATGCACCCTGGTAAGAAAGCTCATAAAAAGTATGCAAAAGCAATTTATGATTTTATAATCGACCAATCAAAGTAAATCTTGTACCTCTTGGATCTGGTACTTCATCTTCAATTAGCACCTCAGCATTTTCAGGTAACTGATCTTTGAATTCTTGGATAGTGTGTACACAATTTGTATGTGTGGGTATATCAAACATAGCATTTGATTGAAAAGCAAAGTAAGCTGGCGATACTCTACTCCACCAAGGATTTTTGTACTTAGGCCAAGGTCCCCATTCTTTCATAGGAGCCATATGTTCACAAGATGTGTTTATGAATAAATCACATGTTGTATATTGATCTCTATATTTCTCAAACACATCACCTGTAATAAAATCTATATCAAATCCTTTAAACAATTCATATTTGGCTCTGTATATCACATCAGAATCAACATCTATGCAAGTAATTTTTTTGACTTCGTTGTAGAACGCAGGTATCAAAATACTGCCATACCAACTGCCCATAATAACTATTTCAGAATCTTTGTTTAAAAAATTAAGACTCTTTATATGATCGATTAAATTTAACTTTGATAAAAACTGATTAGAACTAAAACTATCTAGAACATCTTTTTGACGTAGTTGTCTTAGTCTATTTTTGTCTGCATCGGGTGTGTTTGCAAAGTCACGCATTTCTTGCGTTACTAGGTTGTCAATTATTGTTTGTAACTGTTTTACATCTATCGCCATTTTACAACATCCTGTAATGGTGGTTTGCGATCCTTACCAAATTTACCGTGTTCTTTTAGCCATTCATACCTATAGTAATCGCCATATCCTACTGACATAATAGAATGTACTTTCGCTAATCCTTCGTCATACCATAACCAAGGTGTATCCATCCATTTTGTTTCATTCTTAGGAAGGCATGCACAATAAGAAACATCAATACCTTCTTCTAAACAAGCAACTGTCAAAGCCTGTGCAAATAAACCAACTTCAAAACTAGTGCTTTCTGCAATATCCCTTACCATACTTACTTCACATTGTTCAGCATAATGGACTTCTAGTTTAACTTTTTCTTTATAAAAAGGATTAGGCTCTGGAACAACTCTTGAAGCAAATATTAAAAGATGTGAATTTTCTAATACATGCCTATATGACGGATTAGGTTCGAACTTATATTCTACTTTCATTTTTGGATTGGCTTTTGTATCTGTACGTAAGCCTTTTTCATCATAATAAGCATGATTGCCTACTACTTTGTCATATATAATTTTTTTTCTTTTATCGCCTGGGCCTAAAACATTTACAGTGTACGGCATGAAATTATTTTTTGATGGTGTAACTTTCCAGGCTTTGTAAAGTAATTTGGAAAAATCATCATCAGGTATAACCTTATCTTTGTATCTTAGAACATGATGTCTTTGTTCTAGCGTTGTTAATATATTTTTTTTCTTACTCATTTTTTCATGCTCCAATCATTTATTATCAACATATCTAAATCAGTTTTATTAAATGTTAAAATTGCATCTTGAGGTGTTTCCACTATAGGTTCTTGGCAGTTGAAACTTGTGTTTAATAACATTGGTATTCCTGTAATTTTATAAAATTCATTAATAAGATCATAGTAACGTTCGTTGTCAGATCTATCTACAGTTTGTATTCTTGCGGTTCCATCTACGTGAGTAACACCAGGTATAGTATCTTTCTTTACTGGCATAATTCTTGACATGTAAGGACTTGGTTGATTTGTATCAAAGTATTCTTGATAATGTTCAATCAATACGCTAGGAGCAAACGGTCTAAAGTCTTCACGCATTTTGATCTTGCTGTTAATTATATTTTTAATATCAGGGTTTCTTGGATCTGCAAGTATACTTCTATTACCTAATGCTCTATTGCCACTTTCACTTTTACCTTGAAACCATCCTACTATTTTTCCGTCTGCAATAGCTTGTGCTACTTCTTTGATGTCTAGTTTGTCGGTGCCCTTATAGTCATAATCTCTACCTGCATATACACTAGGAATATGTATTTCACCTTCAATAAAATATTTGGCGTGCATGTATGTACCTAATGCTTGGCCTTCATCTCCGACCGCAGGAGGAATATGTACACGAGTATAATGTTTTGTTAATTCTTCATTCATATATCCGTTGTATGCAACACCGCCTGCTACACATAAATTTTCGCTAGACTTTAAAGGATACACATACTTTTTAATTAGATCTATTGTAACTTGCTGTAGTGTAAAAGCAATATCTTCCTTAGGAACTTTTTTTATAACCTTGTGTGCAAACCTTGGTAGTGTATGATTAGCATCTAGTAAATATGCATCTATCATAGCATGAGCTTGATAATTATATTTTCCATAACCTGCAAGTCCCATCACTTTACCTGCATCTAGATATTTAAATCCAATGTCTTGTGCAAGCCTATTCCAAAGTCCTCCAATCGGAATCTTTTTACTTAGGTCTGTAATAGTGCCTTGTGAATCTACAAATATACAATTAAACTTCCAGCCTCGTCCGTCTATAGCTAATATATCTGACTCGGTAAATCCACTTGAAAGAAGTGCATATGTTGCGTGTGATTGATGGTGATCTATATAATAAACATTATCTTTATGATAAGGTTCCCAAATATTCCTTGGCTTGAAATCTACAAATTCTTTGTCATCAAAATAATGCTCTACTAAATCTTCAACAAATTTATATCCTAAATTTGAAATAGTAAATGCAAATTGATTATCTTCATCTCTTGCTTGATATTGTGGTAACACATGTTCCATAAAGAATTCTTTACTTGGACTTGGATCATGTGGCCACTCATAATTCAAATTATGTTTACGCCTATTATGACGTTCAATTTGTTTATGCCATTTTCCGTCATAGGTATTATGATCGTGAATGTTTAATGCTACTGAATAAATGTTCATACTTCTTCTAACGCTATCTTTTCTAAAATTTCTAATCTACGTTTTGTAGGTCTTGGCGGAATAATATCCATACACACCTTACAGTATTTTTCAAATTTAAATAAATCAAAATTCATCATCTTATCAATGTTTTCTTTTGTTACATCAAATGCTCGTGATCCGTTAATAACTTTTCTACTACAGTGTCTTATTTTTTGTATTTCAAAATCTATCACTGGTACTAAAGGAAACTTTGCACACACTCTTCTATCTAGTTCTGGTGCTTGTTCCATTTCATGGTCTCCAAAAAAGTCCGGCGAGCGTGAGTTGTATTCTTTAAACTCTGTATTTTTATGATCAATAATACTTAGATCATGTTTATCTCTATATGCAAAATAACCTGGCGTTTCAATAATAAGATTGTAATTGTTCAAGTCATTTGGTTCAAACCAATCATAGTTACCAAGTTTTTCTATTCTATCTTCATAAAAATCTAATATCAAATGTTCTATGTATATAATTTCTGGGTCTTCTAATACTTGCGGATAAAACTTTCTTACAAGAGAATTAGATAAAACTTGTATTTGCAGATTTTCATATTTTTTGATTTCTGCGATAACTTCGTCTAAGTTTTTTATAAGTCCAGGTTCTCCACCTAATAAACAAATTCTTGTTTTATACGGACTTAGGTACTCACATGTTCTACGTAAGAAGTCCATGTCTACAGTTAAGTAACGCATTTCTAAGGTCCAAGCAGTACAATAGTGACAAGACTTGTTGCAAGATTTTGACAAATAAAAATCTACAGTTAGATAGTCTGAATTTTTTAAGTCTTCAAGTGTGTTGATTTTTTTCATAATAATATTTACGCAATAAATTTTACCACATTGTCTAATGCGGTTTTCTTGTCAAGTTTGTAAATTGGATTACGTTGTCTTCTAAACATTTTAGGATATCCTACACTCATAAGCAGTAAAGGTGTGCCTTTTACAAAAGGAATGTTTACCCAATTATCTCTTTTGCCACTGAAACATGTACAGAAGGAATAATATAAGTCATTATCTAAACATAGGCTAGAAAGATTTTGTGCAAATAAACCTATTTCAACTCCAGTTGTTCCTAAAATATCTTCAGTCCATTTAGGATCACACTGTTCCATAAAATGATTATGATTTTCTACTCTCCTTTTATAGAACGCATTTATTTCATCCTTGTTGCAAACCCTTTGACTAAACAACAATAGGTATGGGTTATATAACACATGTTCGTAATCAGGATTTACTTGAAATTTTGCAGGATCAAAATTTTCATTATTTTCAGACATTTCTTTGTCATTTCCTACAACTTTTTTGTAAATTTTCCTTTTATAATCATTATGGGAAGGGCCTAAAACATTTACATGATAAGGCATCATATTTTGTTTTGACGGTGTTGCTTGCCAAGCCTTTTCTAAAATATCTTCCATTAGTTCTTGAGTAGGAATATTATCTTTATCATACTGATAAACATGTTGTCTTTTATTAATAATATCAAATATCATTTACAGTATCCTTTACAATATCTATAATTTGTTTTACTTCATCGTCAGTAAGCCACGCATGAATAGGTAAGGATAAAACAGTATCTGATGCTGTCTTAGACTGCGTACAAGCGTCACGTCTGCTGTCTAATGACTCATACATGCTATTTGCACTCAAAGGCTTTTCATAGTGTATACTAGCACCTAAGGCGTCTTTAACACGCTTTCTAGTATTCTTATCTAACAAGCGTATTACATATTTGTGATAGTTATGGTTCAACCCATTTGACATTTCTTGCACTGCAATGGGTAAGCCTGCAAATGCTTCATTGTAAGTCCTAGCAATTTTTTGTCTACGGAATTGATTCCGTTCTGCAAATTTTAATCTTTGATTTATAATTTCTGCATTAAGCACATACATTCTGCTATTGTAGCCTAACATACTAAAGTCTTTATCTTTTCCATGTCGTCTTATTGCTTTTATGCGTTTTGCAATCTTACTGCTATCAGTAAGCACAACTCCGCCGCCATTAATACCAGCAATAACTTTATTACTGTTGAAACTGTATACTGAACAATCACCTATAGTGCCTGCTTTTATTCCATGTAAACTACTGCCTAAACTTTGAGCGGCATCTTCTATAAACAAGATACCTCTGTCTTTGCAAAATTCTTGTATTTCAGTTGTGTCTGTCATATTACCAAATAGATGCGGATATATGATTGCCTTTACTTTATTAGAATACATACGCTTAATACTTTCTAGACACATATGATAACTATCTAAATCAATATCACAGAATACAGGAGTAGCACCTACCATACTTACTACAGCTGAACTACTAATCCAACTAAAGTCAGTAACTAAAACTTCATCGTCTTGACCAATATTGTGAGCTAATAAAGCAAAATGCAAAGCATCAGTAGCACTTGCAACACTTACACAGTATTCTCTACCAACACGGATTGCAAAACTTTCCTCAAACTTTTCATTGTTTTCATAATTAGTTTGTGACATAAATCCTTCAAATATATCAAGATATGCCGATCTATTTTCTTTATACTCTCTATCCCATCCGTCATACGATATCATTTATATTTCCCTTACACGTTTAAATTTTCTATTAGAAGTATTGATATGTTCATCTCTCCTAACACCTTTTCCTTTTTCTTTTACAGAACAAGTTGTCATACAAGCATTAGGTCCTTTGTGTCTTGTCAAGTTCTTGTAAAATCTTTTCCATTGCTTTTTTGCTAAAATTTTTTCAATACTTTCATTGTCGTCTAACTTACTAACAGCCATTAATTTTTGGAATTCTGGATCTCTCAATGTAGGTGGATCATCGCAATAACAGCACGGAAGTAAATATCCTTGATTGGTTACTGCTAATGGAAATCCTTCAAAACATGCTGGCTTTAATTTTACTGTCATTGTTTTTCCAATCTAAATTCGTCTAATGTTGGTTTATATGGATCATTAGGACCACTCCATCTTGAACTAATTAATTTATAAAAATTAACACCTATAGAATCAGCTAGTTGGATTGCTTCGTCTATATCGTTTTGGTTATAACGAAAAACTATGTACTGCCAAGTAGGTTTGATTTCAAGATAATTTACAGATTCTTTCATAACATTGAATAGTTTTTCGCCGTCTTGGTTAATTCTGTATTGATGACTGTCCTTTGGTAGCCCGTCTATACTAAAAACCCATCTAGCATAAGGATGTGCTTTGAATGCCTTGATATACCATTTTAATGATTTAACTGATGAAGCATTATGTATTTCCACTCTAACGTTTTTAGCATAACTTTTTTCTAAAAATTCTATAAATTTAGGATGGTGTACTGGATCAGAATACTGTCCTTCAAAATCAATATATTGCATAAAATTTACAATTTTTTCAAAGTTACTATCCGAAAGATCTTGTCCGGGTACTTTTAATCCTTTATTCCTGTATATAAATTGTCTAGGACAATTAGGACATTCTATAGCACATCTGTGAGTAAGATCTAAATTTACGCTACGCCTATTCCAAAATGTGTTATCTCTAATCATTAAATTGTCCTAACGCTTGTTCAATAGCTGTTATATCAGGTGTGCTTGGTTGTCTGTCCCAATAAACAGTTCCGCCGTCATTCATATTTTTGTCTCTTGCGTAAATTACTTTTTTATTAAAGTATTTACATTCCTGAAAAATCCTTGGTGCTGGATCAAATGTATCTTTTGTGTATACATAAGTGTTGAACAAACTCATCAAATTTTTTACAGGAACAAATATGTTGTTATTTTTAGGATTGATATAATCAGCATCATATGTCAAAATACCATGATCTGGATATTGATCAATTATTTTCTCAACTGTTGCATAATACTTGTCGTTGGTTCCTAAAAATAAATGTTCAAATTGTACGTCATCTTTGTGCTTTTTATAAATGTCAAAGTTAATTGTTTTTTCAAAATGTATTCCTACACCATTAGGATATACTTCTTTATCACATAGGTCTATAATCTTTTCCGGTTCATAAAATTCTACTGCCAGTGGATATTTTGTAGGATGATTTTCTGAATAAACACTAATAACATTACCTGCAAACAAAGTACGTAGGATCATTTGTTGTTGCATAGTGTAACTATCAAAGTCTTGGTAACTAAGAGTCATCATACTTCTACCCATAATTAGTGTAGCGTCACCTGTCCAACCGTCTAATGAATTAAACAAAACATTATGTTGATGTATGTACTTGTACTTCAATACATCTAAGTAATCTTGCTGTGTAAAGTTCCTGTGTGTAATTACAATTACTCTTGCTTTTATTCCTAAACTATTTAAAAGAGAGCAATATTCATAACTGTAATAAAAAAGTCCGTCTACAGGTTTACTTGTTACAACAATATTAAGCATTGAATTTTTCCTTTAACCAATCAAAGTCATTTATTAGCCGAAGGTCAGCCCCGCTAGAAAGGCCAAACTCCATACCAGCCCTAGCACCTCGAATCGCATACTCACAAAATCTTCCATTAGCCTTAGTAGTCCATATTTTGAGTCTTTCATTTGTTTCTCCTTCGTCTTGTCTATCAATTACTTTACTGCTTAACTTTGCACATTCTCTGAATGCACTTTTCCATGTGCTAAATTCATCTGTGTTAAAAAATGTAATATTAGATACTTCATTCATAACTTTAAAGTTTTTACTAATACTTGTTGTCATATCACTACTGCTTGTATCTAAGTTCCTTGTAAGTTGTGTTGGTAAAAGTTTTACGCCTCCGTAACCGTATGCTAGATCATTTATAGGATTTATACTTGTCCATACATGCACTACATCTTCAACTAAGTTAGGAACTACGTAATCAAAATTAAAACTATCTAATACTTCTGCATCTCCGTCAACAACATAAAAATAATCTGTATTAGCAATTTTAGCCGCTTCAATATGAGCGTTGTGTATTCCTTTTACATTTTTTACACGTTTTACTCTATCACCAAACACACCTGTACTATTATATCTAGTATAAAGATCTTTGTACAAATCATCTGCGTTGGGCTCATAGTAACTAATGAAAACTATATCATACATGCTTTACAGTCCTCTAAAAAATTATTCATTTCTGGAAATGTCTCTACAAAATTTGTACCACGCCTTTTATCGTATTGCTGTATCCATTCGTAAAACATACGTCGACCTTCTATAGCTTCTGTTTCAAATTCTTCAGGTTTGTCATGCCTTACATTTAAATCAGCAATGATCCTTTGCATTTTTTGTATTTCTATATTTGAAAATTTATTCTTTTTCATTAAAGATACACAAGGATATAGATATTCTTGGACTAGATCATAAGTGCTAATCTTAGCATCTAGAAATCCTGGGCTCTTGACATATGGTATATCTACTATTGTTCTTTGAAATTCTTTTTTATAATATTTGTTTTTTAAATCTGCAACATATTGTAAAAAATGATAAAAAGTAGGAATACTTAAAATGTTAAATGCACTCATAAAACTACAAACACCTTTTGTATTATCTAAGTAATATTTAACATTACTTGTAAACATATCCCAATCCATACCAAATCTATTGTATTCTTGTTGTGCTCCAACACCTTCGGCACTTACAAAAAGAATAAACTGTTTGATGCATTTTTTATCTTCTAAAACTTTAATCTTATCTACAAACTGTTTCCATAGGTCGCCTGGAGGACAAGCATTTGAATTTATTGAAAATTCTAAATTAGGCTGTGGATTGTTCATCAAATGATCAATTACTTTATTTGTATGTTTACTCATGAGTGGTTCACCACCTGTTATTCTAAAAGTATGCATGTGTTGTACTGCATCAGGAAACCATTTCCAAAATGCTTCTATGTATGGATTAGTTTCTCTTTCAGGAATTTGTTTTTGATATTCGTCAGGTTGATTATATTTCCAATTAGTTGACTCAAATTTATAAGCACCGTGTTCTCTAATTTCATCACCCCATTTACTACTAAATGCAGGACCACAGTATCCACATTTAAAATTACATACATTACTAAAACTTACTTCTACATATGTAGGGTAAAAATCCTCATCTCCGGTTAGATTCTTAATTGTGTCATAGTGCGGCCAACTAAAACTATCACCACTTTTCCAAATTCTATCACTAGTCATACCAGTATTATCTTCAATACGCCAACAATAACTGCACTCGTTTGGACGTTTGTTGTCAAGCATTTCTTTTCTTATATTTTTTTTGAACCCCGTATTATGCAATACACTTGGATTTGTTGCAAGATCATTTAAATCTATAGGATGAGCTTTTACATGATGACAACTTTGTGTTAGTCCTGAACCTAAGTGCATTGTAACCTGTGTCCATTTGGCAAGGCAAAAGCCGCAACCGACAGCGTCAAGTTTCTGTTTTACTACTGTTGGCTCTTCACGCATTAATTTTCTCTGTCAATTACCTTGTTACTAATTACTCTACCAAAATTATTATTCACTGCTTTGAAAAATGCACTTTGCTCTTCATTCAAAGGTTGCGTAGCAATAGGAATTTCTAACTCATTTATTAACTGATTGCCACTGTTGAATATTTCAGAATGTAAAACATCATCAGGCATTTCTTCTCTTCCTGCAAATAATTCATTTAAGTATTGAAAATCTCTTACATTTGTATAATCCCAATCAGTTAGCATTGTCATTACTAATCCTTCTCGAGCTCCTGCAATAGCCCAATATCCATTAGATATATCAGCACCTACCATCATCCAAATATACAACATGTTTAAGTTTTTAGCATGACCTACTATAAACTCTTCTTTGCTTATTCTTACTCCTCTATCAAGAGCTAATTTAACGCCTTCTCTAAAACCAGCACGCCAAGCCTGTTGTGGTGTTTCATTATTGTGTACATCTGAATAACAACTATTTTGTTGAATATAATTTATGTCCCAACAAAAATCTACTTGTGCATGTGGATTATTTGGATCTGCATTTTCATGTGTACGCATATTCAACACGTATTCTTTAGGCCAACATTTAAGTCCGCCGTTGCCATACATTAATCCGTTTATTGTATTTTTTCCACACCAGCTTATTACACTATTTTCTAAATCAGTATGTTCATCAAAGTCTAATACTTGGTCGATAAAATCTTGACGTATAGTATTGTCACCGTCAACTGTAATAAATCTATCTGTTTCTGACAATTCTGCACAGGCTTTGTGAGCGGCATCTGAACCTTCTACACCATGCACACGTTTTGCCCACGGAACTTTTGTAAGCAAATCTGCATAATTTTTTTCTGCATTAGGCTCATCGTAACTTAAAAATATAATATCCAGCTCTGCAATCTTCATTATATCTCCTCATACACACAACGCAACGATTTGCTGTCTGTGAATATGCTATACGGCTTATCCAATTTTATTTCTAATTCCAACTTATCACCTACTTTGTAATCTACAGATTCAATAAGAAAATGCGGATCGTCTTTTTGTGTTATGCTAAACATAATATTTGCATCAAACTTGACATTAGATAAACCTTCGATTGTACTAATATAACATAAATCCTTCTTTTTGTCAACAGAAAAGACTACATCAAAATATGGGTCTTTACGTTTTTCTTGTAATTGATGAAGTACAAATTGATTCTCATCTTCGTTGTTTTCAAGTTTCCTTAGTTCGTGCCGTTTTGTTACAGAGCTAAAAATAACTTTATAATCTTCCATTTTGTCTTTGAATGTCTTAATAGGATATGCTTGTTCTTCTGTAATTTCAATATGTTGATATCCTTCTTCCTGGCTGGGACCAATAGCGTAAATTTCTCCTGAGTCGGGATTGAAAGATACATATTGTTTCGTTTCAACTTTTATACTATGCATATTTTCCTATCACCTCTTCACAAAATTTGTGTTCTACATAATGAAAAACTCCAGACTGTAAATAATTTCCTATCTTTAGATTACAATTATCATCTATATAAAAAGGTATATCTTGCATCCAAGATCCGTTTGTAACCTTCCACTCCTGCACACGTGGTTTCATATGAACAAAATTTAAACTGTTTATTTCGTATTTTTGTAGATTACTATTCAAGACAGCAATAGCATGATTGACATCCATGCTTGATACTTTAGGTTTGAGTTTTTTCAAATATATATTATAAAAATCTTCTGTGTGCTTACAAACAAGTTCAAGATGTTTGTAATAATCTAAAGCAATATGATCTTGTCTAAAGTAATGGAATGCATTGTAAATATTTGGTAAGTTATTTTTTACAAATACTTGTCTGTAAAAATCATCAACAATAATATTTCCTCTATAAGTTTTTGCATCATTTAAAAATGCTACACTGCGTCCTTGTAAATTATCCCAGATGTAATCAACGTTACTTAGAAATATTATGTCTGTATCTAAAATTATAGTTTCTTCATATGGTGTTACATGAAATACTTTCCATCTATGTTCTGTGCTATAAAAGCTCTTATCTGATCTTCGTTGCGG
>Ga0213859_10000148_pt1 | contig 31895 bp, 39 predicted proteins | sample PICome_2_FD_160133 | JGI IMG/M metagenome (GOLD analysis project Ga0213859, IMG submission 160133) | Coastal seawater microbial communities near Pivers Island, North Carolina, United States - PICO304 | ecosystem: Environmental > Aquatic > Marine > Coastal | place: USA: North Carolina...
GGTAGAGTCCTTTGATGGCTGTCACTGCCTGTTTAACATGTGATTCAACACCGGCCACATTAAATTGATGGCCTCGGTGTTTAATATCAACATTTAAATACTTTTCCAATTGAATGATATGCTCATGAAATTGGCCACAAAGGCTTGCTAAACGCTTGTTATTAACAGGCTTTAAAGTAACATCAACGTTTTTAATTTCTTTGTTCAATTTATAACACTGAGCGCCTTTCGTCCATTTGATTAAAGTTTTTTATATCCGCTTTTATCATTCGCCCTCTTAGCGAATTGGGTAAGGCTTCGGTAATAAGCACATCAACAAATTGCCCTGCTAACCGTGTATGGCCCGCAAAATTCACCACGCGGTTGTTTTCAGTACGCCCTGTCATTTGCAACGAGTTTTTCTTTGACTCACCTTCTACTAAAATTCGTTGAATTGTTCCAACCATGCGATGAGAAATCTCTGTCGACTGTTGATTGATCAGCCCCTGTAATCGCTCAAGCCGTTGTTTTTTTACCGTCATATCAATATCGTCTGGCATATCGGCTGCCGGCGTTCCCGGACGGGCACTAAAAATAAAGCTGAAGGACACATCAAACCCTATTTCTTCTATCAATTTCATGGTCTCTTCAAATTCCTCATCTGTCTCTTGAGGAAAACCGACAATAAAATCTGATGAAAAACTCATATTAGGGCGAATGCTTTTAAGCCTCTTAAGCTTTTCAATATATAACTCTATTTCGTGGCCTCGCTTCATTCTTGCAAGCACGCTATTACTGCCACTTTGGACAGGTAAATGAAGGTGGTCAACCAATTCCGGAATCTCTTCGTAGGCTTGAATCAGGCTTTCTGAAAATTCTTTAGGATGGGAAGTGGTGTAGCGTATTCGATCAATGCCCTCAATCGCCGCGACATAATGGAGTAATAAAGCAAAATCAGCCATTTCTCCATCGGCCATTTCACCGTAATAGGCATTCACATTTTGCCCCAGCAGGTTCACTTCACGAACGCCTTGCGAAGCCAATATGGACACCTCGGCAATGACATCGTCTAATGGCCGACTCACTTCCTCACCCCGCGTATACGGCACCACGCAAAATGTGCAATATTTACTACAGCCTTCCATAATGGATACAAAAGCTTTCGGCCCTTCTGCTCGTGGCTCGGGTAAGTTATCAAATTTTTCTATTTCCGGAAAAGAAATGTCTATTACCAATTGCTTTTTAGTTTGCGCTTCTTTCAGCATCATCGGCAAACGGTGCAAGGTTTGAGGACCAAACACCACGTCCACATAGGGTGCTCTACGACGAATAACTTTCCCTTCCTGACTGGCAACACAACCCCCGACGCCAATCAGCATATCAGGTTTTTTTTCTTTTAATAAACGCCAACGCCCTAATTGGTGAAAAACTCGCTCTTGGGCTTTTTCACGAATTGAACAAGTATTAAGCAGCAACACATCTGCGTCACTCTCATTTTCGGTTAATTCCAGGTCGTGCGAAACGGCCAGCACATCCGCCATTTTTTCAGAATCATATTCATTCATCTGGCAGCCGTGAGTTCGTATAAATAATTTCTTAGTCATAGGGGCACATTTTAACATGCAATGTGTAGCAATCGTTCAACTCAGACTCCCTCCTTTTTTCACCATCATGCCTTTTGAGGGGTTATACCCCCAAACGGCCAAAGCCATAAACACAATAAAGGCCATAAAGGTATAGGAAAAGGCATATAAATTGTACTGCCCATATAAGGCAAAACGCAAAAATTCAACTGCTTGTGAAAATGGGTTATAACTCGCCAAGGTGAACAATAACTCACTCGATTCTTTAATTTTCCATAAAGGATATAACGCTGTCGACATGAAGAACATTGGAAAAATCACAAAATTCATAACCCCTGCAAAATTTTCTAGCTGGTTGATAAATGATGATAATAACATCCCAAGAGCACCTAACATCAGCCCTGCTAGAACCAGAGCAGGAAATAAAGTTATATAGCCATGCCAAGGCGCCTGAATATCATAAAACCAGGCAATCAGGAGAAACACATAAGCTTGAAGGATAGAAACAAAGGTCCCTGCCATCAGTTTTCCCATTAGAAGAAACCACCGCGGAAGCGGAGTCACCAACAGTGTTTTCATGCTCCCCATTTCACGGTCGTAAACCATCGATAACGAACTTTGCATGCCATTAAAAAGCAAAATCATGCCAATTAACCCAACCGTGATGTACACCTCATACAAAATATAGGTTTCATAAGGCGGGATAATGGCAATACCCAGTGTTGAGCGAAAACCAGCCGCAAAAACAAATAACCAAACCAAGGGCCTAACTAGGGCAGCTACAAAACGTTCACGTTGAAGTAAAAAACGCCATAACTCACGCTTAATAATGCCTTTTAGGGCCAATATTGCATGCACCCCCTTCATAAAGACCCAACCCGCGTTAAACGCCCAAATGTTTGCGATATGCTTTCTGTCGAGCCCCCATCACACACACGCCTGACGCCCCCTTGTGCTTTAATTTCACCCTCATGGAGCACAATGAGCTGATCGGTCGGTTTAATTTCATCAATTAAATGAGTCGCCCAAAGAACGGATAAATCATGATGGTCGCACAAACTGTGCACATGATCCACAATCCCTTTACGACTAGCCACATCTAAGCCCACCGTGGGTTCGTCAAGCAATAGCAACTTAGGTTTATGCAACAAGGCTCTTGCGATTTCTACTCGTCGACGATGCCCACCATTGAGTTGGCGAACCTTCTCATCTTGGCGGTCCAACATACCCAGTCTGTCAAGTTCTTCTTCAATACGAGCACGTGCCTGTTTACGCTTCATACCGTGCAGTGAAGCGTGATAAAACAAATTCTGTGCAACACTTAAATCCATATCGAGTGTTGTTTGTTGAAACACCACACCCAAATCAGCCAAGGCTCGACAAGGCTGCTTTCTTACATTAATTCCATTAATGAGTATGTCACCTTCTCGACTGCTGTATAAGTGAGTAATTAATGAAAATAAAGTCGTTTTACCTGCACCGTTAGGGCCCAGCAATATCGTACAGTCACCCTTTTTAACTGAAAAATTAACGTCCCTTAGCGCCACTTTCAGGCCATAAGCGTAACTCAGCCCTTGCACCTCCAATGAATGATCCGAAGAAGATCGCATTATTTAACAGCAAGACCCCAAGGGTAATGACCCACGCGAACAGATTTTGTAACCTTTAGATCTGCCAGTTCTATTATTGAAATATCATTACTTACGCCATTGGTTGTATACAGGCGCTGCATATCAGGAGAAAAAGCTAAGTTCCACACACGTTGTCCAACCAACAGATACTTGATAACCGACATTGTTTTAATATCCACCACCGCCACGCGATTAGCCGGGCCTAATGCAACAAAAAGCATTTCATTATTTGGATGAGCCAACACCCCTACCGGTTGAACTAACGCTTTATCAACACCTGCTATTTCAAAAAACATTTTGTCGACAACCTGTTTGCTCGCTACATCTAGACGAGACAATGAACCTGCAATTTCAGAACTCACGAACAGTGACTCACCATCAATAGAAAACTCAGCGGCTCTCGGTCTCGGATCAACCAACGTATTTGCTTTTACCTTTTGCTCATCAGGGTCAATCCAATGCACCATATTGGTGGTTTCAGATGTATTGACAACCCATTTTCCATCCCCAGATATCGCTATACCTTCTGGTTCCACGCCAACCGTTATTTCAGCAATCGCTTTTTGATTACTCAAATCGATGACCGTTACCCGATTGTCGTCTTCATTAGACACATACAACCATTGGCCATTTGGGTGAATCTTAAACAATTCGGGGTCATCACCTGAAGGCAAGGCACCCACTACCTTTAAGGTCTTAGTATCTAAAATCTGAATCGTATCGTCATCACTTGTTGCGATATATAACAAGGTTTTATCCTTGCCAAACGCTACTCCTCTAGGGCGTTGTCCTACGGGTACAGTATTCAACAACTGACCTGTTTCTCCATCAACAATCGCAACGGCATTATCCTTTTCCAAGGTAACAAACAACGTGTCGGCACTACCTGTGGTTGATGAAAGAAGCAACGCGATAACAATAAAGTAATGTTTCATAATTTAGTCATTTATCTAAAACGTACAGTTCGATTCAGGTTTATCATACCCCAACGTATCCAAATAAGTACGGGGATGTAAAAATTCTTTATGCGGCAATACCGACACCATTGATCGTGGCGTGGCTAATAAAATCGGCTGACGAAGTTGATGATTCCATTTTCTAAAGGTCAGCTTGACGCCCTTAAAACCCGCCAAGCTAAATAGCTCACTCAACAAATAGTCTTTTATCTCGTGTAAGTTTATGCTATTGGTACGTGTGACTGCCTCACCTATCGCTCGTACGGCCAGCCACGAAGCATAATCCACATCATTCATCCAACGGCCAGCCTGTTTATAGAACCGATTCTGCATTTGAACTGCACCCCATCGCTCATGCGTTCTATGCCACGCTCTTGGCACTAGGCCTTGCGTCCCAATAATCGGACGAGGCAACCAGGTGTTCATCGTCAAATACTCACCAAATAAACCTTTTACATCAGCCACTGCCAAAACATCGTATTCCACGCCTTGGGTAAAAACAGGAATGTCTTTTTGAGCAGTTCGCCGAGCATCGTGATCAAAATTCCAGGTTTTTTCTTCAACAATTTTAATGCCGAAACGCTTTGCAGAACGTTTCAACGCTTTAGTGGCCTCATTGTCCTGAGCATCCCTTCCCCTAATGAGCAACCAGTCTGTCCATCTTTTTTTAAGCATCCACTGCGCAAGCGCATCCGCCTTCATTGCTTCACTTGGAATCAGGTGAAATAAATGACTGCTACAACCGGAATTTCTCAGCTCACTGGCCGTTGAAGAAACGTTAAACAACAAAACACCCTTTTTTTCTGCTTTTGCCGACAAGTTTTTAATCATCGATGTTTGTACATCAACGATCACATATCGATACCCTTCATTTAAAAGTGAGTCAAACATGCGTTGAACATCACCACCAACTGGTACCTCTACAGTCTTTAATTGATAAGAATGACCGGTAAAAAGCCCTGTCGTGTTGTTATCCTTCACGCCCAGAACAGCTCCTTGGATACCCTCATCTGTTAAAGCAGGGTCAAGGTTTGACAAGGCCGGTTGAACTGGCATTTTTTCTACTAAAAAGGCTATTTTTATATCCACGTTATTAGCAAAACTCTGGGTCAGAAAAAAGCTCAGAAAAAAGCTCAGCCATAGTTCTTTTTTTCTTTTCATTATTTTCTTTTCATTTCTCCTAGACACCCTCTAGTCACTTACGCTTTACCGGCTTTCCAAAATATCACCCGCTGACAAGCAAATATCTTAAATCATTTTAGCTTTAAAATGATTTAAACACTGCTTCAAATGTTTTTAGCGTTTAAAATACGAAACAAAAAAAAAGCGACCCATAAGGGTCGCCAAGAGGAGGAGAACATTATTACATTGAGCAACAAGCTGAGAACAGAGCTGCAGTAACAATGTAGGTGTCATATTATATTGCTCTGCAACATTTGTCAACACTGATTTATCAAAATAACAATATAAAATTTAACTTTTTGTAATTTAAAGGGTTTTATAAACATAAACGCAATAATAAAACATAATGAATATTAAATATTCGGCTGAACACCCTGCTTTAGACGTCATTGAGCGCCACCCCAAAAAAATAACGCGTAAACCTCTCTTGTTTATTCATGGCGCCAATATGTCAGCTTGGTGCTGGGACGAATACTTCATGCCTTTTTTCACAACCCTTGGTCACCCTACTTATGCCATTAACCTTCGTGGACATGGTAAAAGCGGTGGGAGTGCTATGCTAGCGACAAACAGCATAGCCGATTATGTACATGACCTTCAGCGAGTGATCGACCGCATTGGCGAACCCCCTATCCTTATTGGCCATTCTTTAGGCGGCCTGATCATTCAAAAATATATTGAAAAAGAAACCGTCCCCGCCTGCGTGCTGATGGCCACAGTACCTGTTGATGGACTTATCCCTTCCATCATAGATTTGGTGCTCAACCCCACTTTTTACATGCAAATGAATCTGACTGAATTAATGGGTAGCTGGTTTTCACCCATTGACGTTACCCGAAAATCTGTTTTTTCTGGACACGTAGATGACGAGGTTGTTATTCGTTACTGTGCTGAAATGCAGCAAGGTTCACCTAAAGCACTGCTCGATACATTGTGGTTGGGCTTACCCACTCACAAAAACCCTTTTCGTATACCTATATTAGCGCTTAGCGCTGATGAGGACACGTTCTTCAGGCCTGCGCATATCAGAAAAACAGCTAAGGCTTATAGCGCTGATTACCTCAACATGAAGAAAACGGGGCACACAATGATGATCGATGCCCATTGGCGTGAAAGTGCGGAAGCCATCGATAATTGGCTCGAAAAAAACTCGCCATTTATCAACTGAGGTTGCGCAATAAAAGGGCATCCACCGTTTGCACCCTTTTATTGCGACCAAAGCTTTCAGTCTACCCTACACTGGCTTCATTTTGCTCTTTTCAACAATCATATGAAGCTCCTTCAAAATCACTGATAACTGTTCAATTTCAATTTCATTTTCAGCTTGAATGGTTGAAATTAAATGTAAATAACGGTCAATTTCAGCTCGATGAGTTGAGCACCAATCACTGACCCATTTTGCCGTTGTATCGTGTTTATTAGAATGCAAGAAGATTGCCCTCAATAAAGCTCGATTTTCAGCGTGTAAATCATCGCGTAAGGCAGATCTTGCGAGTGACTGCCAATAATTTCTACGAGGTAAACTACTGATACAACCATGTAACCAATTAAGCTTCAGCTCTTCGCTGACTGCCGAATAGACTGATAACACATCTTCTTTACCTCGCTTAACAACACTATTAACCGCAATAATATCAAGCGATAAAAATTCTAGCTCTAGGCCAGCCACTTTTTTTGCTAAGTTTTCGGCAACGCCCGCTTCTTGATAACGAAATGCGCGCTGATCCACGGCGTCTTTTACAGTCTGTGACGCATAATCGAGCATTTTTTTCCCTATCAAGCTGACACTATCAGTAAATTCGCTAACAACGGCTTCAATGGACGTCATCTGCGATCGATTTCTTTGCAACCAATACATGGTTCGTTCGATGAGTTTTCGTACATCCATCAACATATCGACTTGGACATTTGGCGAGACCTGGTTATCCAGCATTTCAATATCGTTCCACAATCCTGCCGTATTGAAAATATCACATGCGATTTTGTAATTTTTAATCACCTCATCAATAGTTGCACCGGCCTCATCTCGCATTCTAAAAGCAAACGAAGGCCCTAAGCGATTCACCAAGCTATTCACCACTTGATTAATAACAATTTCATCTCGCAAACGGTGTTCTTCAATGGAAGAAATAAAGGGCTGATTTAAATTTGATGGAAAGTAATCCAATAAGTCTTGTTGAAAAGACTTATCTTGAATAATCAACGAACCATTCAGTAATTCTTTTAACAATAACTTGCTATAAGCAAAAACAACGGCTAATTCAGGGCGATACAACCCCTCTCCTTTAGCTTTTCGCTCTTCTAATAATTCCTGATCGGGTAAAAACTCAACAGCACGATCTAATCGGCCTTCATTTCCTAATTGATTAATCAAACGAGCATGCACTTCCAACATATCAGCAGCTTGACTTTCAATCATCGTAATAGCCTGTGTTTGCAAATAATTATTTTTCAGCACCAATTCAGCCACTTTCTCTGTCATTTTTTCTAACAGAACATTACGTTGCTTAGCCGTCATATCTCCCTGCTCAACTAGCTTGTTAAGCAATATTTTGATATTGACTTCGTGATCCGAACAATCTACGCCTGCTGCATTATCAATGGCATCTGTATTAATACGTCCTTTAACCGCGTATTCTATGCGGCCCAATTGCGTAAAGCCCAGGTTACCGCCTTCCCCTATAACTTGGCAGCGCAGTTCATCTGCATTAATCCTTAATGCATCATTAGCGCGATCACCCACATCAGCCTGACTTTCATGCCTTGATTTAACGTACGTTCCTATCCCACCATTCCAGAGCAAATCTATCGGCGCTTTTAACATGGCCTGAATCAGCTCATTGGGTGTTAACGTTTGCGCTTTTACATCCAGTACTTTTCTAATTTGCGGGCTTAGCGTAATAGACTTTTCGGTTCGTGAAAAAACGCCCCCTCCTTTTGAAATTAACGTTTTATCGTAATCAAGCCAGCTTGAACGAGGCAAATTAAATAAACGCTCACGCTCTTTAAATGATTGCTCTGTTTCGGGGTTAGGGTCTAGAAAAATATGCATATGATTAAAGGCACCCACAAGGCGAATTTTTTCAGATAACAACATCCCATTGCCGAAAACATCTCCCCCCATATCTCCGATCCCGATGACATCAAAGGGCGTTTTTTGGGTATCAATACCTAGCTCTCTAAAGTGACGCTTCACCGACTCCCAAGCACCTTTAGCAGTGATGCCCATTTTTTTGTGGTCATAGCCTACTGACCCCCCTGAAGCAAACGCATCACCCAACCAAAAACCATGTTTAACCGCTATGTCATTGGCAATATCAGAAAATGTAGCCGTGCCCTTATCTGCCGCCACAACCAAATAAGGGTCATCAGAGTCATAACGGACCACATTTTCTGGCGGCAATACTTTTTCGTCTTTCAGGTTGTCAGTAATCTCAATTAAAGCGCCAATAAAAATTCGATAACACGCAACCACTTCATCCATCATCTGCTCACGTGATATACCCTCTAAAGAGCGCTTTACAATAAAACCTCCTTTCGCACCACTCGGAACAATCACGGCATTTTTAGACATTTGCGCTTTCATCAGCCCCAAAATTTCTGTTCTAAAATCTTCCTTTCGATCTGACCAGCGTAACCCGCCACGGGCAACTGAGCCACCTCGTAGGTGAACGCCTTCTACACGTGGTGAATAGACATAAATTTCAAATTTTGGTCTTGGTGAAGGAAGGTCAGTGATGACTTCGGGATTCAGTTTAAATGCAAGGTATGGCACACCTTCTTCATCAACACTAGATTGATAGTAATTTGTGCGTAATGTTGATTGAATTAAGTTTAAATATCGCCGAAGAATTCTATCTTCATCTAACGATTCTACTTTTTCAATTTCAGCAATGATGTCGGCTTCTAGTTGACCGACTTTTGTCGCTTTAGATTTCACCGAGGGATCAAATTTGGTTTCAAATAAGCGTACTAATTGAGCCGCTATTTTTGAATTATTTTGTAGCGTCTTTTGAATGTAGTCCTGACTAAACGTTATGCCTGCTTGACGTAAATACAAGTAATAAGCGCGAAGCAGTGTAATTTGTTTCCAGTCGAGATTCGCTCTAATAACGAGCTGATTAAACCCGTCATTTTCAACTTTCCCGACCCAGACTCGTTCAAAAACTGATTGAAAATTTTCTTTGATGCTTTTTATTGCGGGCAATTCCGCGTTATACACTAAACCGAAATCATGTATCCAGCAACTGACCCCTTTTTTAATATCCGTTATTTCAAAAGGACGCTCATCAAATACGGTGACCCCCATATTTTCCAGAATCGGTAGCGTTTGAGACAAGGGCGCAGGAGTCGCCTTATTTATCAATTTGAATTGCAGCCCTTTTCCATGAGACTCGAGGGGTTGATACAACGATAATTGAATATTTTGTTCGGGGTGAGTATTTAAAAACTCCGCCTTTTCAATATCTGCTACGGCAAATTTTGCTGGATAATTATCTTTATACGCTGGGGTAAAACCTTCAGCGTATCGATTCCAAAAACTGGTGCCGATAGTCTCGCCATGTTGATGGACTAAAAAAGACAATAATTCGTCTTTCCAGTCTCTTAAAACGTCGACAATCTGATTTTCGATTTCATTCACATCAAATTGCCCATCCCAATCCGTCCTGATGTGCACCATAAAATGAACACGAGCAAAAATGGATTCGCTGAATTGAACGTTAAAATCCACGCTATCCGCTTGTAATTGATTCTGAATAATCAACTCCATCTTCTTTCTAGCCGAGGTGTTATATCGGTCTCTTGGAACATACACCAGCAAAGAAACAAACCGTCCGTATCGGTCACTTCTTGCGAAAACCCGAATCCGTTGCCGTTCTTTCAATTTCAAAACACCCAACGCCAAACTCAATAGCTGTTCGTCATTGGAATGAAACAGCTCATCTCTCGGTAAATCTTCTAATACATTCATCAAAGATTTGCCACTGTGGCTTTTTTCTTTGAACTTTGAATGGGCAAATACTTTCGCTATTTTTTTTCGTATAAGCGGTAATTCACCGACTCTTACTAAATATGCCGACGATGTATACAGCCCCAAGAAACGATATTCACCCACCACTTCACCGTCAGCATTAAATTTTTTCACGCCCACGTAATCCATGTAAGCAGGGCGATGAACTATTGATTTAGTGGTAGCTTTCGTCACTACAAGTGGGCAGGGTTCACTCATAAAATCGCACGCTGCCTCCGTCAACGGTATGACATCTATGTCGGGTATTGACGCCAAATCATCCCGTAAAATGCCACGACCTGAGCTCTCGATAATTTTAAACCCTCCCGGCTCTTGATCCTTCGCCAACTCATATTCTCGACAACCAAGAAACAAAAAGTTATCGTCCTCTAACCAATTTAAAAAAGCTAATGCCTCATCAATATCCTGATTTTTATCCTTTGGCGAAAACGCTTTTAATGCCGTTGAAGATTGCTTTAACTTTTCAACGCAGGCCATCCAATCTTCATTTACAACTGTATTGTAGGTAATGACTTTTTTTACTTGCTCGGCAAGCTTTTTAAGGCCATGGCCATTAGAATTTTGCCGATCAATTTCCAAACGAATCAGCGACTCACTCACGACTTTACTGTTGCTTTTTGATTGTTTAAGAACACCTGCCTTATCACGCACCACATCAATAATGGGGTGAACAATCAAATGGCAGGTTAAACCACTTTCGTTTAAATTCATGGTTAATGAATTCAGTAAAAATGGACGGTCTACTGTGACTATTTCGATAATACTGTGGGCAGATTGCCAGCCATGTGTCTCAAGGTCGGGGTTGTAAACATTAATTTTAGACTCCCCGCCTTGCCGGCATTGCGCCAAATTCCAATGAGCAATGGCTGCACCATACAAATCTTCTAGCTCTCTTTCGGCCAAGTCTTCCCATGCGACATCTTGATAATATTCTTCTACAAACGATTTAATATTTGGCGCTTCTTTTTTATCAAACCGCTGATAAATAATTTTTTCTAGTTGTGAAAAAAATTTTTCTTTTTCTTTTGATTCTGTCGCCATTACCATCTCCTCATTTATCTTAAAATTGAGTATAGGAGATATTCAAAGATTTGCTTGACTCTTCAGCCAGCGTTACAAGGGTTTTTCAAGCAACATCAAAGGTCGTCTAAACAGGGTGAACAGATAGTTCTTTAACTTATACGTTTTCTTAAAATTTCACGCCAAAAGTCAACCTTCAGTAATAGATCACTGACTCATATTTGGCTGCTTCAAAAACGCTTCCAGCTTTTCTTGTCCATTACCTTCAAACGTTATAAATTTTAAATTGAAGTTAAATTTATCTTGAGATAAACGATAACTGTTTTGAACACTACACGTCGCTCGAAATTCAGCACCCGCCAAGTCAAGCTCAACAGATACTAGAAGCGGTTTCTCAGGACTTAATGATAGCCCGGCGGCATGATCACTTGCGCCGTTATCTGATCACAATACATGCCTAATCCACCAGCAGAAATATTTTCACAACGCGCCAACAAATTCGAATATTCATCCGTTTTTAACCGAATATCTCTTCGGTATACCGCCCTGACATATTATCGTTCATATGCTCTCATCAGCAGTTTAACGTTGCCCCATATTAATTTTCGATAACAATAGTGCTTTTAATCCAAACAATTACTGCCATTGTGCCTGGTTCTTACGGCACTTATTTAGCGGATGCTTTGCCTGAAAAAAATTAATAATTAATTTTTTAACACCGATCTACCGCTAGATTTATTCATTCGTTACTGCACCGTTATCGACCAAGTTTTTTATTTTTACTGGTCTAAACACCCTTCAATATCAATAAAATAAAGCATTTTACTCATTTACTTTACTACAAATCGAGGCTTTTTTCTTGCTCACTTTGCATCCCAACGGTACCATTAATTTTTAAACAACCGCCATGTTTCATCTAAGTGAAAAAAATTCTTTTAATTACCACTGTATCTTTTATTTTTCTCAACAACGTCGCCTACGCCAGAGAAGCCTTGCGACTGGCCACAACGACCAGCACCGAAAATTCCGGTCTGTTATCTGAACTCTTACCCGCTTTTACTAAACAAACCCAAATTCATGTAGATGTCATTGCCGTCGGAACCGGCAAAGCGCTGCAAATGGCAAGAAGTGGAGATGCTGATGTCGTAATGGTTCATGCTAGACAAGCTGAAAATGTTTTCATCGCTGAAGGTTTTGGCGTAAACAGGCGCGACGTCATGGAGAATGACTTTATAATTGTTGGCCCTGTCAAAGACCCTGCCAACATCCGCGGAATAAAAAGCACCCTTAAAGCACTAGAAAAAATTGCCGATAAGCGTGTTACCTTTATTTCTCGTGGTGATCAATCTGGCACCCATAAAAAAGAACGTGCCATCTGGAAGCATGCTCAAATTAACCCGCAAGGGCCATGGTACAAAGAAGCTGGGCAAGGCATGGGAAAAATTTTGTTAATGGCCAGTGAAATGGGGGCTTATACCCTAACTGATCGAGGCACGTGGTTAGCTTACAAAGACAAGTTATCGCTCAGTGTACTCAATGAGGGCGACATCTTACTAAAAAACCCTTATGGCATTATTGCTGTTAACCCTGCGTTGCATAAAGACATTCAATATTTAAAGGCAATGTCGCTAATAGCCTGGATTACATCGCCTGCGGGTCAAACACTCATCGATAATTTTCAAAAAAATGGTCAGCGCTTATTTTACCCAACGGCCATAAAGACAGTCATCGCCGGTGAATGATCTCAGCCAAGCCAGTGCATCTGCCTTTCACTTGCTTCTGAGCGGTAATAGTGAGATATGGGAAATTATCTCACTCTCTTTTGGTGTTTCTTTTTCCGCTATTTTAATCGCTACGCCGTTTGCGCTCCTCATCGCATTCGTTCTTGCTTTTTTTAAATTCCCATTTCGTCGGGCGCTTATTTCCCTTTTTAATACCTTTATGTCTGTTCCGGCTGTGATTATTGGCCTTTCGTTGTACCTCATTTTATCGCGTAGCGGCCCTCTGGGTGATTTGCGACTCCTGTTCACGAGTAAAGCCATGATTATCGGCCAAATCATGCTTAGCTTTCCTCTTTTGGTTGCCATGGCTCACGCCTCATTTCAAGCGGCTGATCGACGGGCCTGGGAAACCGCGATTACTTTGGGGGCAAGACCATTCAGAGCACTTTTCACACTAATGTATGAAGTGCGTTTTGGTTTAATAGCAGCCGTTGTTGCCGGTTTTGGTCGCGTAGTAGCAGAAATTGGCTGCTCTATGATGGTTGGCGGTAATATCTTGCATTCAACGCGCAATATTCCAACCGCTATCGCCTTAGAAACCAGCAAAGGGGAATTTGCCCAAGGAATTGCCTTAGGCATGGTTCTGCTTGTTCTCTCTTTAGGTTTAAATGCAGGCGTTTCTATTTTTCAAGGTAAAGGTGATTTACACACATGAATCATTTAATTGAATACAGAAACATCTCGATAAGTTTATCGGGAAAATTAATTTTAAACGTAAACCAACTTGCAGTACCCAGCCATCGCTGCACACTCCTTACGGGTAAAAACGGTTCTGGTAAAACCACTTTATTTAAAATAATGAGCGGCTTACTCAAGCCTCATTCTTGTTCCATCCACTATCAAGGCCTTGATTTATCATGGAAACAGGCCAAACACTTTATTCAAAAAGATATTATTTATTTACATCAACAGCCTTATTTATTTGATGCCAGCGTCGTTGACAACATTGCCTATGGGCTCTACAGAGCAGGGGAAAACAAAACCAATGCCCATAAAAAGGTTATTCAAGCCTTAGAATGGGCTGATTTATCACATCTAGCGCATCGTTCTGCCAAGCAGCTATCCGGCGGGGAAAAGCAACGCGTTGCCCTCACTCGTGCGCGCATTTTATCACCACGTTTATTGCTACTGGATGAACCAACTGCCAGCATGGATACTAATGCAAAAAAACAAACCGGTTTGTTGTTACAACGTCTCAAAGCGGAGGGTATCAGCATTATAGTCAGTAGCCACGAAGCCCAAACCATTGAAGAAATAGCCGACCATCACTTTCATCTTGAACAGGGAAATATTATTAAAGCCCCCGCCAAATCTAACAAAATAACAAGGTTAAACTTAGCAAAGAAGATGTAATAAAATGAGTATGATAGATACACAAAGCAGTTGCGACGATGAAAAAGAATTCGGCACCCTGAGCGTCGACGACGCACGACAAAAAATGTTAAATACGGTTACTGAAAAGGCGGTTTACGAACAAGTCCATCTAACCGATGCAATTGACAGAACGCTTGCCAAGCCAATCATCTCATCCATCGATGTTCCTTCGCACCGCAACTCCGCCGTTGATGGCTTCGCTATTGCGCAAATTGATTTACCTAAAAAAGGCGACATAAAAACGCTTAACGTTGTTGCTCGTGTCGTTGCAGGCCACCCTTATCAAGGCAGCTTAAAAAAAGGCGAATGCATCCAAATAATGACCGGCGCTCAAATGCCTAGTTCCGCTGACACCGTGATCATGCAAGAACATGTTGAAGTACATGGTGACATGATCCATATTGATGCACGGCACCAAGCAGGACAAAATGTTCGTCAAGCCGGTGAAGACATCAAAAAAGGTGCCGTGGTCTTAGAAGCAGGGGTAAAACTAACACCGCCTCAAATCGGCCTGATCGCTTCTTTAGGCATTGCAAACGTGCATGTAAAAACGCCTCTTGTCGCTGCTGTATTTTCGACAGGCGATGAGGTACTTAACCTAGGTGAGGCACCAGCCGAAGCTTGCATTTACGACAGCAATCGATACAGCCTTATGGCCGCCCTAAAAAAAGTGGGCTGCAGCGTATTAGACATGGGCATCATTCCTGATGAGCCTGAACAATTAAAAACCGCTTTCGAAATGGCCTCACAAAATGCCGATGTGATTTTTACTTCTGGAGGTGTCTCCGTCGGTGCTGCTGATTACACCAAACAAGTCCTCGCGAAAGCCGGTTCTATAAACTTCTGGAAAGTTGCCATGAAACCAGGGCGGCCTGTTGCTTTTGGACACATTAACAAGACAACTTTTTTTGGCTTACCTGGAAACCCTGTAGCCGTGATGGTAACTTTTTATCAATTTGCCTTACCTTGCTTGCAAAAAATGCTAGGCCTTAACCACCCATTAGTAAATCCAATCATAAAGGCAAAAAGCACACATAGCATTCGAAAGATTGCCGGTCGTACAGAATTTCAACGCGGTGTTTTATCAAAAGGAGAAGACGGTGCATGGGAAGTGAGCACGACGGGACAACAAGGTTCTGGCATATTACGTTCGATGAGTGAGGCTAATGCATTTATTCTTCTTGAACATCATCAATCAACCGTCCATGAAGGCGAGTCAGTGCTCGTCCAACCCTTTTCCGGCCTTTTTTAACCGCTCACTTACAAAGCGAAACCTTATGGTTGGTCTAATATTTGACTTGGATGAATCACATTAATTGACCAATATCGACCTCTTTTTTTTGGCCATCCTCTCACTTCAATGTCTCGCCCTCTATAGTTTTCTATCGACTGAAAGTACGGGAAGTTCTTTCTGCTAATCCAGACATAAAAATCATCATCCAACCAAAGCTTTGCTCCCTTTTGTAACCGTGTTAACCCCCCTACTTTGCCACTAATACGCCCCCATCGCCCTAATTGTATCTCTTTTATCAGCGCCACGTTTCTTACTTCGTACGCATCTAAAGACCATATACCCAGTCCACGCTCCTCAGCGAAAGATTGAGCCCTTACCAAATTATCTACATACTTAAGATTAGGCGGGTGAATTGCCACCGTAGCATATCCTTGCCTTAATATTTCTAAGTTAATATGTAAGCCATTTTCCAAGAAAAGGTGAGCCAACCTGCGACCGTATCGATCTTCGAGTTCCACGTCCCGTTCAATTTGTACTCGCTTGTTAAGTATCAAATTTTTCAAAAAGGTTTTTGCCTTTACCCCTCCCTCATCAGAAACACTGCCGTTATAGCCAACTTCCGGCGCATTAATCCCTAATAAACGTACTTTATCTCCATTACTCAATATAACTGTATCACCGTCAATCACCTTAACAATTGATTCAACCGGCTCTGCGTAAACGGCCCCAAAAGCGTTTAAAAACACCAAAGAGAAAATTATTGTCGACAGATAATTCACATGCCTTGGCTTCACCGCTCCTTTTCTAATTTTTTTATTAATATAATCAATTCCCATATTTAGCAACCCATTAGCCTATAATTAGCGCCAGCATTTAAATTATTTATTGACAGCCCATAATAACAGGTAGATTTACGTTGTACTCTCGCATTCAAAACAGGCTTAAAAAACTCACCGATAAACACCAAGGCAATGCCATTTGTGGCGGATTAAAAGGTATCGAAAAAGAAAGTTTACGTGTGACCGCTGAAGGAAAAATAGCACAAACCATTCACCCTGAAGGTTTGGGTTCAGCTTTAACTAACCCCTATATCACGACGGATTACTCAGAAGCCTTGTTAGAGTTCATTACCCCACCTTTCAGTAAAACAACCGAAGCGTTGAATTTTATGGAAGCCGTGCATTCCTACACTTATCAGCACATCGGCCATGAAATGCTATGGGGCACCAGTATGCCGTGCATCGTTGATGGCGACCTAAGCATCCCAATTGCTCAGTATGGCAATTCAAACGTCGGGCAAATGAAACACATATACCGCGTTGGTTTATGGCACCGCTATGGTCGAAGCATGCAAGCTATTGCAGGCATTCATTTTAATTATTCATTACCGGAAAAGTTTTGGCCTATTTATCAATCCATTGAACAGGATTCTCAGTGTATGCAGGAGTTTATTTCTCAATCCTATATGGACATGGCTCGTAATCTGCATCGTTATGGCTGGTTAATTTTATATTTATTTGGTGCTTCACCTGCTATTTGCAAATCGTTCGTTAAAGGTTCATCTCACCTTTTTGACGAATTTGATGCTGGCACTTTGTATAAGCCTTATAGCACTTCTTTACGAATGAGTGATATTGGTTACAAAAATGACAGTCAATCTGAAATTAATATTTCTTATAACAACCTTAATGATTACGTTAATCGCCTGACAAAGGCGACTCAGACCCCTTTTTCTGACTATGAGGCCATTGGCGTAAAAGATAACGAAGGGCACTACAAGCAACTTAACGCAAATACCTTACAAATTGAAAATGAATATTATAGCAATGTAAGACCTAAACAAATTACCGAGTCTGGTGAGCGGCCGAGTGAAGCCTTAAAAAAACGTGGGGTTCGTTATGTTGAGTTACGTTCCGTTGACTTAAACCCTTTTGATCCCGCCGGTATTAATAAACAACAATTATATTTCTTGGAAGCCTTCATGGTTTTTTGCCTGCTAGCCGATAGCCCCGCTCTTTCATCGGATGATAAAGCTTGCGTCGATCGAAACTTAACCCTGGTTGCTTCCGAAGGAAGAAAACCTAACTTGCAGTTAAGTCGAAACAAGCACTTGATCAGCTTAAAGAATTGGGGATTAGAACTGTGCGAACAGATGATCGAATTATGCAAAATTCTTGATTCTGGTGACAAAAACAAACCCTATACCACTTCCCTAAACATGCAAATAGCCAAGCTAAATGATGTTGACCTCACACCGTCCGCCTTGGTATTACACTCCATGAAAGAACAGGGTTTGCCATTTTTTAAATTTGCTATGGAGAAGGCAAAAGAGCATCACATTTACTTCAATGATCACCAACTAACACAAGAGCAACAAACTTTTTTTGATCAAGCGAGTCAAGCTTCAATAATGAAGCAACAGCAAATTGAACAAAGTGATACAACTGGGTTTGATGAATTCTTACAACACTACTTTTCCCAAGGCTAGTGATTCATCAGTGTTAAAATTCTATTAGAACCCAAAGCAAACACCAACGCTTCTATTGATATCACTATTTAGAATTTTTGAAATTTTCGATATTTGATACACTTCCACATCAGTCAGCTAAACCAGTCATATGCGCATTCAATCACTGCAAAAAGAACTCAGCGAAAAACAACCTCGGGACATCTTGAAAGCCATTTATACCCGTATGCAAGATTTAGCCATCTCCTTTAGTGGTGCAGAGGACGTTGTTCTAATAGACATGGCTTGTAAATTAGGCTTAAAGCCACATGTTTTTACTTTAGACACAGGACGACTTCACCCAGAGACTTACCAATATATTCAAACGGTGATGGATCACTACAAAATTAAAATAACCATTTTATCGCCCGATGCTAAAGCTTTGCAAAAACTAACATACGAAAAAGGTCTGTACAGCTTTTACGAAGATGGTCACAAAGAATGCTGCAGCATTAGAAAAGTCGACCCTTTAAAGCAACATTTAGCCAATTTATCTGGCTGGATAACCGGGCAACGCCGAGATCAAAGCCAAGCCACCCGTGACAGCTTATCTGTTGCAGAGATAGACACGACTTTTAGCGGAAAAAATGCTGAATTATTAAAATTTAACCCGCTATGTCATTGGACTTCCGAAGAGGTCTGGGCTTATATCCGCGCTTTGGAGGTTCCCTTTAATCCGCTACACAATAAAGGGTTTATCAGCATTGGGTGTGAGCCTTGCACAAGGCCTACACTCCCTCACCAAGACCCGAGAGAAGGTCGTTGGTGGTGGGAAGCAGCTGAAAGTAAAGAATGCGGCCTACATTCAAGCTTAACTCAGCCGTCCTAACCTGCACTAAACCGACCGTTAATAATGCGGTAAAGTAATGCCGTTAAACAAAGCATCTATCGCCCCTTGATCCTTTAATTCCATCGCCTTATTCAGCATGTCTTTCTTTAAGTGTGGTGCAAACAGACGAATAAAATCGTACATATAACCCCGTAAAAATGTATCTTTTCGGATGCCTATTTTCGTCACACTTTTTCCAAACAAATGCCCTGCATCAAGGGCTACCAAATCAGCGTCCATTTTCGAATCATATGCCATACGGGCTACAATACCGACCCCTAATCCAAGCCGCACATATGTTTTAATCACATCCGCATCAACAGCTGTAAGCGCAATATCAGGGCTTAAGTGTTCACTATTGAAAGCGTCATCTAATTTTGATCGACCAGTAAAACCAAATACATAAGTAATCAGCGGATAACGGGCAATATCTTGAAGTGATAACTGACCAACTGTTGTTAATTCATGCCCTTTCGGAACCAAAATGCAGCGACCCCAAGAATAACATGGCAACATGATAAGGTTTTCAAATAATTCCAGAGCTTCGGTAGCAATGGCTAAATCAACTTTACCTTGTGAAACCATTTCTGAAATTTGTACTGGCGTACCCTGTTGAATATCCAAGCTGACATCGGGTTTATTCTGCATGAATGTTTTGATGATTGGCGGTAATGCATAACGAGCTTGGGTATGTGTCGTCGCTATAGACAATATTCCTTTACTTTCATCTCGATATTCTTTTGCGATATTCTTTATATTCTCAGCTTGCATCAACATATCACCTGCAATTGAAACAATTTGCCGACCGGCCGGAGTCATATCCGTTAAATGCTTACCATTACGCGTAAATATAGGAATACCCAATTCTTCTTCAAGTATACGAATTTGTTTACTTATACCTGGCTGAGATGTATAAATAGATTCCGCAGTGGCAGAAACATTTAAGTTATTTTTTGACACTTCCCAGATATAACGTAATTGCTGTAATTTCATAACTTCATATTTTTTTGTTATAAATATAGAAATATATATTCCTTTTTATTATAAGGGAATTGGCTTATATTACAAGCCATATTCTAAGACGTGGACCCCAATTGGATTTATTACATATATTAGCTGGAGCACTGGTTGGTTTTGTCATCGGCCTAACGGGCGTCGGTGGTGGCTCCTTGATGACCCCCTTGCTGGTACTAGGGTTTAATATTCAACCTGCTATCGCTGTAGGCACTGATTTATTATATGCAGCCATCACAAAAGCAAGCGGTATTTGGTCGCACCAAAAACTCAAAAACATAGAATGGTCAATCGTTAAAAACCTAAGCCTTGGTAGCTTACCGGGATCAATATTGTGCATCTACGCAATACAATATTTCAACCTATCAGGAGAAGCATTTGAACGCCTGATATCAATTACTCTTGGATTTATGCTGATCCTTACATCAGTCGTCATTCTATTTAAAGAAAAACTAAATAAGCATTTTAAAAAACCAATTAATTACCAGCCAAGCACGTCCACGATTATTGTCCTGGGACTGATTCTCGGTATTCTGGTAACTCTTTCATCTGTCGGTGCCGGTGCTATCGGCGGTGCTATTTTATTACTACTCTACCCGGCCCTAAAAACAAGAAAGATAGTTGGTACCGATATCGCTCATGCGGTCCCATTAACGGCAGTCGCTGGGCTTGGGCATTTTCAATTGGGAAATATAGACTTTAACTTACTTGCCAGCTTAATAATAGGCTCACTGCCAGCGATATATGTCGGCACAATGGTTGGAGAAAAACTTCCTGAAAAGACACTTAAATTTATTGTTGCCAGCATCCTGCTTCTTATCGGAATCAAGTTTGCTATATAAAAGACACAGATAATTTTTAAGCTGAAATGAGAAATTGCATATAATATCAAAAGTATTTAAATCAATAAGGAATAAAAAATGACATTCGTAGTAACCGAATCATGTATTAAGTGTAAATACACCGATTGTGTAGATGTTTGCCCAGTAGATTGCTTTCATGAAGGCCCGAACTTCTTAGTAATTGACCCTGATGAGTGTATTGACTGCACGTTATGTGAACCAGAATGCCCCGTTGAAGCCATTTATTCTGAGGATGAATTACCTGAAGGGCAAGAACAATTTATCAAGCTAAATGCTGAATTATCTCTAGAATGGCCTGTAATAACAGACGTTAAAGACCCTCTTGATGACGCAGATGAATGGGCGAAAAAAGTAAATAAAGAAGATTACCTTGAAAGATAGATACTTTTCTTAAATATAAAAAAACCGGGTTAAACCCGGTTTTTTTTATATTTAAGATTCTTCAGAATCCTCTAATTGATCAGTCACCCGATCAACCAATTCTATATAAGCCATTGGAGCAGCATCACCTGAACGATAACCGCATTTTAGTATGCGTAAGTATCCACCTGGACGCTCTTTATATCTCGGTGCAAGTTCATTAAAAAGTTTAGTCACACTCTCTCTGTCTCGTAGACGTGAGAAAACCAAACGACGCTTAGCAACAGAATCAACCTTAGAAGCAGTAATTAACGGCTCAATAAAACGACGCAATTCTTTCGCTTTAGGTACTGTTGTTTTAATAACTTCATGATCAATTAATGAATTTGCCATGTTTTTAAACATAGCTTTTCGGTGACTGCTATTACGGTTTAGCTGTCTACCTGATTTACGATGACGCATAGTTAAATCCTTAAAATTAAATTTAAGAGGCTGCTCTATCACTAGTAATTAAACTAGAGGGAGGCCAATTTTCAAGACGAATACCTAAAGACATACCTTTCGAAGCAAGCACATCTTTAATTTCTGTTAGTGATTTCTTTCCTAAATTAGGTGCTTTCAACAAATCGACTTCAGTACGTTGAATCAAGTCACCAATATAGAAAATTTGTTCTGCTTTAAGGCAATTGGCAGAGCGAACTGTCAACTCTAGATCATCCACTGGTCTTAAAAGAATTGGATCAAACTCAGGTTCTTTAGGTTCTTCAGGAATATCAACAATGTCTTTTAAATCAACAAAAACAGCGATATGGTGATGCAAAATGGTTGCAGCCGCTCTAATTGCTTCTTCAGGATCTACAGTGCCATTCGTTTCGAGTTCAATGATTAACTTATCTAAGTTAGTACGTTGCTCAACGCGAGCCGTGTCAACATTATAAGAAATTCTTTTAATCGGACTAAAAGAAGCATCCAATAATAAAGTACCTATGGGTAAATCCTCATCATCCTGTTGACGAGAAGCCGCTGTTTGATAGCCAGAACCGCTTTCTACTTTAATAGACATAGAAAGGCTTCCATTGGTCGTCAGATTAGCAATAACAAGCTCTGGATTAATGATTTCAACGTCATGATCCGTTTGTATATCTGCTGCCGTTACTTGCCCTTCACCATTTTTTTCAATCGTAAGATAAGCTTCGTTTTTGGAATTTAAAGTGACCGCTAAATTTTTAAGGTTTAGCATAATATCGATGACGTCTTCCTGTACTCCATCAATTGTAGTGTACTCGTGTAAAACGCCTTCAATTTTTATTTCAGTCACAGCACAACCGGGTATAGACGACAATAAAACGCGCCTTAATGCGTTACCCAAAGTGTGGCCGTATCCACGCTCCATTGGTTCGATAGTAACTTTTGAACATGTAGGAGAAATTGACTGAACTCCTGTCACTTTAGGTTGTAAAAAACCAGAAAGTAAATTTTGCATTATATTTCCTCTTTCAAAGATTACTTAGAATACAGCTCAACAACTAAATGTTCATTGATCTCAGCTGGTAAGTCAGATCTTTCTGGCTTAGTCTTGAATGTACCTCGCATTTTTTTAATATCTAGCTCAATCCATTCAGGAATACCACGCTGCTCAACAAATTCAAGTGCAGATTTAATTCGGTTCTGGTTTTTAGCACTCTCCTTAACTTCAACGACATCATCTGAACTAACTTGAAATGAAGGAATGTTGACACGGACACCATTTACGATAATTCCATTATGTCTGACGAGTTGTCTTGCTTCAGAACGAGAAGAAGCAAATCCCATCCGATAAACCACATTATCTAGACGACATTCAAGTAATTGTAATAGGTTCTCACCTGTTGATCCTTTGATTCTAGCAGCCTCAGTATAATAACCACGGAATTGTTTCTCTAAAACACCGTATGTACGACGAAGTTTCTGTTTTTCTCGTAATTGCAACGCATAATCGGATAAGCGAGTACGTCTTTGGCCATGTTGGCCAGGTGGGTATGCTCTTTTTTCAATAGCACATTTTGCTGTGTAGCATTTATCGCCTTTTAAAAAAAGTTTTTCGCCTTCACGACGACATAAACGACATTTTGAATCAGTATATTTAGCCATAGTTATTTCCTAGTTACACACGTCGTTTCTTAGGTGGACGACAACCGTTATGTGGAATAGGCGTCACATCCTCAATATAAGTAATGTTGAAACCAATATTGTTAAGCGCACGTACAGCAGATTCTCGACCAGGACCAGGACCTTTGATTCTAACTTCAAGATTTTTCATTCCAAATTCTTTAACAACTTCACCCGCACGCTCAGCAGCAACTTGTGCAGCAAAAGGTGTGCTTTTACGTGATCCTCTAAATCCAGAACCGCCAGCAGTAGCCCAAGATAACGCATTACCTTTTCTATCAGTAATCGTTACAATCGTATTGTTAAATGTAGCGTGGACATGAACGATTCCATCCACTACATTTTTTTTAACTTTCTTTTTACTACGACTTGTTTTAGCCATACGTCAAATATCCTTTAATTAAATCTTATTTTCTAATTGGTTTACGCGGACCTTTACGGGTTCGTGCATTTGTTTTTGTACGCTGACCACGGACAGGTAAACTTCTACGATGGCGAATCCCTCTGAAACAGCCTAAGTCTAATAGACGCTTAATGTTCATTGAGACTTCACGACGCAAATCGCCTTCTATCAAATATTTCCCAACTTCAGTACGAACAACTTCCAACTGATCTTCTGAAAGATCGCGCACTTTAGTAGTAGTATCAATTCCAGAGGCATCACATATAGCTTTAGATCTTGTCAGACCGATGCCATAAATTGAAGTCAATGAAATAACAATGTGCTTATTATCAGGTATATTAATACCGGCAATACGTGCCATTAATTCTCTCCGTTAATTTGGCCAGTAGAAAACCGGCAATTTTAATCTTTATTTTGAATAACTACAAGTTATAAAACTAGCCTTGGCGCTGTTTATGACGACCATCTTTACAAATAATGCGGACGACCCTATTTCTGCGTATAACTTTACAATTACGACAAATCTTTTTTACTGATGCTCTAACTTTCATTATTTACTCCTGCTAACCTTACTTTAAGTTTTTTTAAGGTTTGCTTTTTTCATTAAACCTTCATATTGCTGAGACATTAGATGCGATTGCATCTGAGCAATAAAATCCATGACAACAACAACAATAATCAATAAAGATGTTCCACCAAAATAAAAAGGAACATTCCAATAAACAATTAAAAACTCTGGGAGCAAACAAACTGCTGTGATATACATTGCTCCCAACAACGTTAATTTTGTTACAACTGCATCAATATATTTTGTCGTTTGTTCACCTGGGCGAATACCCGGGATAAATGCGCCTGACTTTTTTAAATTATCTGACGTATCCCTCGAATTAAAAACTAACGCCGTATAAAAAAAACAAAAGAAAATTATCGCTGTTGCATACAGCAACACATAAATTGGTTGGCCAGGCGATAACATTGATGAGATATCTTGCAACCAATTCATTCCTGCATTATTTCCAAACCATCCAGCAATGGTGGATGGAAACAGAATAATACTAGAAGCAAATATTGGCGGAATCACACCAGCCATGTTCAATTTTAGCGGTAAAAAACTTGATTGGCCAGCAACCATTTTATTACCTTGTTGACGCTTAGCATAATTTATTTTTATTCTTCGTTGCGCACGCTCTACAAAAATAACAAAAGCAGTTACTGCTACAGCCACTAGAAATAGCATAATAACCATGAAGGCATTCATTTCGCCTGTCCTGACCAGCTCAAGGGTGCCGCCTATCGCGCTTGGTAATCCCGCAACAATGCCAGCAAAGATGATAATAGAAATACCGTTACCAATCCCTCTTTCTGTTACTTGCTCGCCTAGCCACATAAGGAACAGAGTCCCACTCACTAACGTTACAACAGCAGTAAACATAAACGAAAAACCTGGATTAAAAACAACGGGCAACCCGCCAGCCGATTGACCCTGGATAGCCGATGCCACACCAATAGCCTGGAAAGTAGCTAAGACGACTGTAAAATAACGCGTATATTGTGTTATTTTTCTTTTACCAGATTCACCTTCTTTCTTTAATTGCTCAAATTTAGGAACAACAGAAGTCATCAACTGAATAATAATTGAAGCTGATATATAAGGCATAATGCCTAAGGCAAATATACTCAATCGTTTAAGTGCACCACCAGAAAACATATTAAACATGTCTAAAATCGTTCCGGCTTGTTGTTCAAACATGATTGATAATGCTTTAGGATCTATCCCAGGCACAGGGACATGTGCACCTACTCTAAAAACGAACAAAGCACCTAGTACGAAAAAAATTCTATTTCGTAACTCACCTATATTATTTATGCCACCACCAGAAGTTGTAGCTGACGAACCGAGAGAGCTCATTATTTAAGCAATTGAGCCGCCAGCAGCTTCTATTAATTTAGCAGCACCCGATGTAACAGAAATTCCTTCTAGCTTTACTGCAGATTTAATTTCACCAGATAAAATAACTTTAACTTTTTTCGTACATGCTGGAACAATATTGCTAGCAATCAGCGCCTCAACTGTAATGACTTCAACGTCGATATTTTCCAGTTCGTTTAGCCTTACTTGAGCGGTAAGTCGTTTTTTTGATGACGTAAATCCAATTTTAGGCAAACGACGCTGAATGGGCATTTGACCACCTTCGAAGCCAATCTTTGGCATACCCCCAGAACGTGATTTTTGTCCTTTATGGCCTCTGCCACAAGTTTTACCTAAACCTGAACCTATACCACGTCCAACACGTTTAGCATTTTTTTTACTTCCTGCAGCAGGCTTAATTGTATTTAATAACATATTTAAATCTCTTCAACGTTGAGCATGTAGTTAATTTTGTTAACCATGCCTCTATTTTCTGGTGTATCGACGACTTCAACAGTCTGATGCATTTTACGAAGACCAAGCCCGGCAACACAGGCTTGATGAGACGCAAGACGACCGTTTTTGCTACGAACCAACGTTACTTTTAATTTTTTATCACTCATCATATCTACCCAATAATATCAGCAACAGCTTTGCCACGCTTCATGGCCACAGATTCTGCATTTGTCATATCAGACAAGCCTTTAATGGTTGCTCTAACGACGTTTGCAGGATTATTGCTCCCAACACATTTTGCCAGAACATCATGAACGCCTACCACTTCAAAAACAGCACGCATAGCACCACCGGCAATAATACCTGTACCTTCAGAAGCTGGCTTCATAAAAATTTCAGCAGAACCATACTTCGAAGTAATTGGGTACTGAAGAGTATGCCCACTTAAATTAACGGTGACCATATTTTTACGTGCTTGCTCCATCGCCTTTTGTATTGCCACAGGCACTTCACGAGCTTTACTTATTCCAAAACCAATTCGTCCTTTGCCGTCACCAACCACGGTAAGCGCAGAAAATCTAAATTGACGACCACCTTTTACCACTTTCGAAATTCTTCGAACAGTTATTAATTTTTCTTGTAGTTCGTCTTGTTGGTTATTTTGTATTGGTGCTGTAGCCATAATTGCCTCTAAAATTCTAATCCATTTTCACGCGCTGCATCTGCAAGTGCTTTAACTCGACCATGAAACTTGTAGCCTGAACGATCAAAAGCAACTTCTTTAATGCCTGCTTCGATTGCACGCTCAGCAATCGCTTTACCTACAACACTTGCTGCATCGATATTGCCACAATTTTTTAATGATGACTGGATATCACTTACAAGTGTAGAAGCAGATACTAATACCTTCGAGCCATCACATGTTAAAATTTGCGCATAAATATGGCGCGGAGATCTGTATACGCTTAAACGTGCCTTACCACTTTCTTTAATACGAGACCTTGTTTTCGTTGCTCTTCGCAAACGTGATGTTTTCTTATCCATTATCCTGCCTATTTCTTCTTAGCTTCTTTCATAACAACGTGCTCACCAACATATCTGATACCTTTACCTTTATATGGCTCAGGTGAACGATAAGAACGTATATCAGCAGCGACTTGTCCAACTAATTGCTTATCACACCCTTTAACAACAATTTCTGTCTGTGAAGGTGTTTCAATCGTGACGCCATCAGGTATCGGGTGCTCTACTGGATGCGAAAACCCTAAGGTTAAATTGAGTACTTTACCCTTTACTTGAGTACGATATCCTACACCGCGCAATTCTAATTTTTTTTCAAAACCAGTCGTAACGCCAACAACCATATTATTAACAAGAGACCTTTGTGTTCCAGTTAATGCATTGGAAGATTTTGCATTATTTCTTGATTTGAATGAAAGAACATTTTCATTAATTTCAATATCAACACAGTCGAAAAGATCACAACTTAATTCGCCATTCTTACCTTTAACAGTCAACTTTCCGTTAGTGTTTTTAAACTCTACACCAGCAGGCAATTCAACAGGACTATTTGCTATTCTTGACATAATTAAACCTAAATTAACTTACATAACATAGAACTTCACCGCCAAGACCTTCTGCTCTTGCCGCTCTATCGGCCAAAAGCCCCTTAGATGTGGAAATAATAGCCACACCTAGACCACCTTTAACCTTAGGAAGTTCATCTTTTGATTTATAAATCCGCAAACCAGGCTTACTTACGCGATCAATTGACTCAATAACTGGCTTACCTTGAAAATATTTTAAACTTATTTCTAATTCAGGCTTATTTGGAGACTCTTCAATTTTAGTTGAACCTAAAATAAAACCCTCTTCTTCTAAAATATTAGCCAAAGCTAATTTTTTTGTAGAAAACGGCATTCTGACAGAAACTTTAGTAGCAGATTGCGCATTACGAATGCGTGTTAGCATATCTGCTATTGGATCACTCATGCTCATATAAATACTCCTCTTTTACCAGCTAGCCTTAGATAAACCTGGCACATCACCACGCATTGTTGACTCACGTAACTTATTACGCCCAAGTCCAAATTTGCGGTAGTAACCATGCGGTCTTCCAGTAATATTACAGCGATTACGTAGACGAGAAGCGCTTGAATCTCTGGGTAGCGAGGCTAGTTTTTCTTGTGCCTTATCCACTTCTTCAATTGAGGACTTAGGATTTCTAATCACTTCCTTTAATTCCGCTCTTTTTGCGGCATACTTTGCGACTAAACGTATCCTTTTATTTTCTCTTGCTATCATTGATTTTTTAGCCATGACTTAACCCTGTTGTTTAATAGGAAAATTAAAAGCTTTTAATAATGCACGGCCTTGCTCATCATTTTTAGCTGTCGTAGTGATTGCAATGTCTAATCCACGCAATGTATCAATTTTATCGTAATCAATTTCAGGAAAAATAATCTGTTCAGTTATACCTAAGGAGTAATTCCCTCTTCCATCAAACGATTTGTCACTTAAGCCACGAAAGTCTCTAATTCTTGGAATAGCTATTGAAATCAATCGCTGAAGAAAGTCATACATACGATCGTTTCTCAGTGTTACCTTGCAACCAATTGGCATTTCATCACGAATTTTAAATCCGGCAATTGATTTTTTTGCATAAGTAACAATGGGCTTTTGACTCGATATTTTTTCGAGATCCGATACTGCATTTTGTATAACTTTTTTATCAGCAACAGCTTCTCCAACACCCATATTTAATGTTATTTTGGAAATCTTTGGCACTTCCATAACAGTTTTAAGGTTTAGCTCTTGAAGCAATGCAGGAGCAATTTCTTTTTTATAACGATCTTCTAAAATTGACATATCTTTTCTCTGTTAACTTAGGCGTCAAGCATTTCGTTGTTAGATTTATAAAAACGTACTTTTTTTCCATCTTCAAGAACCTTAAAGCCTACTCTGTCAGCTTTTTGAGTTTGCACATTGTAGATAGCAACATTTGAAATATCGATAGGCATTTGCTTATCAACGATACCGCCTTCAACCCCTTTGTTAGGATTTGGTTTTTGGTGTTTCTTTACTGTATTAATTCCTTCAACAAGCAATTTTGTAGAGGAAACCATAGACAACACCTGACCTCTTTTACCTTTATCTTTTCCGGCTATAACAATAACCTCATCACCTTTCTTAATTTTATTCATATTTATTGAGCTCGTTAAATGACTTCAGGAGCTAAGGAGATAATTTTCATAAACTTCTCATTTCTTAGCTCACGAGTAACAGGACCAAAAATACGCGTCCCAATGGGTTGTAAATTTGCGTTTAAAAGAACGGCGGCATTACCGTCAAAACGAATAGCTGATCCGTCAGAACGGCGTATCGCTTTTTTTGTTCTTACTACCACAGCATTATGAACATCGCCTTTTTTTACTTTCCCACGAGGAATAGCATCTTTAACACTCACCTTAATGATGTCGCCAATTTTTGCATAACGTTTATGCGAACCGCCAAGCACCTTAATGCACATTACATTTCGTGCACCGCTGTTATCGGCAACATCAAGCCTTGTCTGCATTTGAATCATTACTTACTCCAACTAACTCTATTTTGATTTTTCAATAATTTCGTGAAGCTTCCATGTTTTCGATTTAGAAATCGGTCGGCATGCGACTAATGAAACAACATCACCTTCAGAGCATTCATTCGCTTCATCATGAGCACTATACTTTGTACTTCTTTTAATCACTTTGCCATACAAAGGATGCTTAACTTGACGAGTCACGTTAACCGTAATTGTTTTATTGCCCTTATTACTTGTCACAACACCAGAGATAGTTCTAAGAGTTTGCTCTTTTTCGCTCATTTCGATTCACCTGATTGTTCATTCAAAATGGTTTTAATACGTGCGATATCACCACGAACCAAGCCAAATTGATGTACTTGATTTAATTGACCAGTCGCTTCTTGCATTCGTAAATTAAACTGTTCTTTTCTAAGTTCTAGAAGCAGCTCATTCAATTCCTGAACTGTTTTTTCTCTTAATTCTGATGCTTTCATTACATTATTGTCCGTTCAGCAAATTTAGTTTTAAAAGGAAGTTTTGCAGCAGCCAGTTGAAAAGCTTCCTGCGCCAGTTCTTTAGAAACACCTTGCAATTCAAATAACATGGTTCCAGGCTTTATTTGAGCCACCCAAAACTCCACACTGCCTTTTCCTTTACCCATCCGAACTTCTAATGGTTTTTTAGTAATCGGCTTATCAGGAAAGACTCTAATCCAAACCTTACCACCACGTTTAATATGCCGAGTAATAGTTCTACGTCCAGCCTCAATCTGACGAGCCGTCATTCTCCCGCGTTCAATAGATTTAAGGCCAAACTCACCAAAACTTACACTACTGCCACGGTGTGCTAAACCCGTATTTCTATTTTTGTGTGACTTTCTAAACTTTGTTCTTTTTGGTTGTAACATCTTAGATACCTACTCTCCTACTGCTTCCTTAGAACCTAAGTTTGGGAGCGCGGATTTTTCATCAAAAACTTCGCCCTTAAAAATCCAAACCTTAATACCCAAAATCCCATAAGTTGTAAGCGCTTCAGTAAAACCATAATCAATATCTGCACGAAGAGTATGAAGCGGAACTCTCCCTTCACGATACCATTCATTTCGAGCAATATCCGCACCATTTAAACGACCACTGACTTTAATTTTAATGCCCTCAGCACCTAGACGCATGGTGTTTGTTACTGCACGCTTCATTGCACGTCTAAACATAATCCTGCGCTCCAATTGCTGAGCAACACTTTCAGCAACTAACAATGCATCTAATTCTGGCTTACGTATCTCTTCAACATTAATTTGAACAGGAACACCCATAATTTTGCTAACTTCAGCACGAAGCGAGTCAACATCACCGCCTTTTTTACCAATAACAATACCAGGACGAGCCGTATGAATTGTTACCTGAGCGTTTCCAGCAGGTCTATTAATTTGTATTTTGCTGACAGACGCCGCCATTAATTTCTTTTTTAAGAAATCCCTGGCGATTAAATCTTGCCTAAGCATTTCAGGATAAGCCTGCGAACTCGCGTACCAACGCGAATTCCAATCTTTAACAATTCCAAGTCGTATGCCTGTTGGATGTACTTTTTGACCCATATCTATTTACTCTTTATTTAGTATCACTAACTTCTATAGTTAGATGGCAATTTCTTTTTAAAATTCTATTTCCTCGACCTTTTGCTCGAGCTTGAAATCGTTTGTATGTAGGCGCCTCATCAACAAAGACAGTTGATATAAATAGCTCATCAATATCTGCCCCTTCATTGTGCTCAGCATTTGCAATAGCAGAATTTAATAGTTTTTTGAAACTATCAGCTGCTTTCCTTGTACTAAAGGTCAACAAATTTAGCGCACTTTCAACATCCATCCCTCTGATTTGATTAGCGACAAGGCGACCTTTTTGGGCTGAGAAATTTGCGTTTTTTAATTTTGCTTTAACTTCCATTCTGACACCAATACTTATCTTGATTTCTTATCAACAACATGACCACGGTAGGTACGTGTTAGTGCAAATTCACCTAGTTTATGCCCAACCATATTTTCTGTAATCAATACAGGCATATGTTGCCTAC
>Ga0213859_10000149_pt1 | contig 31879 bp, 42 predicted proteins | sample PICome_2_FD_160133 | JGI IMG/M metagenome (GOLD analysis project Ga0213859, IMG submission 160133) | Coastal seawater microbial communities near Pivers Island, North Carolina, United States - PICO304 | ecosystem: Environmental > Aquatic > Marine > Coastal | place: USA: North Carolina...
TTGCATCTCCAATCGATATATTACAGAACAATACTTACGGTGTTGGAGTAAGTGTATCAACACCAAGTGTATCAGGAACACCAAACTTTGATGGAACAGTTCGTTCTGCACCATTACTCGTATACGCAAACGAACAAGTTTATCCGTCTCTTGCACTTGAAACACTTCGTGCATATTATGACCAACCAAATTATCAAACACGTGTGACTCCTGAAACAGGAATTGAATGGGTTAGAATGGGTAGAGAAAAACCTATTGTCACCACTCCAACAAGTGATGTAATGATATCCTACTGGCACCACTTCGATAGAATTAGTGCATCGGACTTACCTCAATCAGAACTTAATAATAAGATTCTGATATGGGGTTTAACTGCTGAGGGTCTGAATAATCCAGTTTCAACCCCAGTGGGTGTAATGTATCCCCACGAAGTTCAAGCCTCAATTCTCCAAACCGTCTTGCAAGAAGTTCGTATACAACAATCCTACTATCTTGAATTGCTAGAGATTGTTCTTCTTGTGTCAGTTCTTTTATTGATACTTCTGATGGTCTACAAACTTCCCACAGCTCTTGCGGCGATAGTGAGTCTATTGTTTGTAAGTATACAGGTAGGGGTGGGTTATTACGTATGGATTTCGCAACTCGTTCTTTTCGATACCTTCTTTTCATCGATATCCTCCTTATTAGTTTTCGGTCACGCATCATTTAATCAATACTATACGACTTATCAACTCAAGGAACAAATTAGAAAACAGTTCCAAAAGTATTTATCTCCCGACATGGTTGACCAACTCGCAGAGAATCCTGAACTATTGAAGTTGGGTGGAGAGAGAAAAGAAATGACATTCATGTTCATGGACATATGTGGATTCACTCCAATCTCAGAAGCTTATAAAAATAAAGACGACCCTGAAGGATTGGTAGACTTGATAAACAAGTTCCTAGATGTCCAAACTAAAATCATCCTAAATAATAAAGGAACCATAGACAAGTATATGGGCGACTGTATCATGAGTTTTTGGAACGCCCCACTGGATTGTCCTAATCATGCTGAACTTGCAGTTAAATCTGCAATAGAAGTATTGGATGCAACTAAAAAATTAAATGAAGAACTCAAACCCCTCAATCTTCCTCCTATCAATGTTGGTATTGGTATCTCTACAGGTGAGTGCATCGTTGGAAACATGGGGTCAGAAGTTAGATTTGACTATTCCGTCATTGGAGATGCCGTCAACCTTGGAGCTCGACTCGAGGGACAAACAAGAAATTATGATGGGGTGGACGTGTTGTTATCGGAACGAACTTATCAACAGTGTCCATCAAGAGCATTTACAGAAGTCGACAGAATACTTGTTAAGGGTAAATCCGAAAAGGTTCGTATATACACACCACTGGGAACTGATTGACCCACCTTCTACAGGTGATTGGGTAATTTTTACCACATTACAATTTTTAGATGTTTGGTCAACAATCCATGGTTTAAAGTATGATTGTGTTAAAGAAGCAAATCCATTATTTGGTGAGAACCCAACACCTGAAAGGTTATTTTTCTACAAAGTAGGATTATTAACACCAGCACTAGAATACGATAGAAAACATGGTAATTTGAACGCCGCATCCATTCGTTCAACCAATAGATTTATGGTATTGGTCATAGGTAATAATCTAAACGTAATTCAAAGAGCAAAAAGTAGTTGTAAAAAAAGATAACTTTTTTTCAAAAAACCCCTTGAAAAAACCATAAAAGACCCTATATAATATAGTAAGAGAACTTCAAAAGAGCACGGGTATGACCTTCGGGAAAACTATCTTCAAAAGTGCTCGGTTCTCTACACCTAATGCTCATAAGAGGTTAGGAATATAAACTTGCTTAATAAAGGAGAAATTATGACTCATTTAGATATATTTGGTCAATTCAGACCGCTCACAATTGGATTTGATAGATACTTTGACGAACTCAATCGTCTATCCAGTCACACACAAACTAACTACCCACCTTACAACATTGTAAAGGAAGATGCAGAGAACTTTTGTATTGAACTTGCAGTTGCAGGATTCGGTAAAAAAGATATTGATATCACTAAAGAAAAAAATGTCTTAACTATCGAAGGTAAAATTGACGAAGACTCAAAAGATTTTGTTCACAAAGGACTTGCATCTAGAGCATTCAAAAGAAGTTTTACACTTGCAGACGATGTTGAAGTCAAGGGTGCAGACATGGTAGATGGTATTCTACACGTCAAATTGATTAGAGTTATTCCTGAAGAGGATAAACCAGTATCAATTAAAATTAAATAAAAAACCCCTTTACGATACACCCGTTATATTGTATAATGGGTGTATCTTTATATAAAGGAGATTATTATGATAAATGTAGGAGAAACACTTCCGAGTGTTAACTTACCAGTGAGAGTTGACGGAGAGTTTAAAACATTAAACACAACCGAACAATTCGCAGGAAAAAGAGTAGTGATATTTGCACTGCCTGGTGCATTCACACCAACATGTTCAACATACCAATTACCTGGCTTTGATGAGAAATTTTCAGAGTTCAATGAAAAAGGTGTAGAACAAGTTTACTGTTTATCAGTAAATGATACATTCGTAATGAATGCATGGTTTGAATCACAAAATGTTCAGAATGTTTATCCACTACCTGATGGTAATGGTGAGTTTACTGAATTACTTGGTGCAAGTGTGCAAAAGGCAAATGTCGGTTTTGGAATTAGGTCTTGGAGATATGCAATCGTTGTAAACGATAATATTGTAGAAAAGGTCTTTGCAGAAGAAGGTTTTGGTGATAATATAGAATCAGACCCTTATGAAGTATCAACACCTGAAAATGTCCTTGCAAACATCTAAACTCTATTCGGTTCTTAAAGAACACTCAAATGAAGTGGGATTACCTATATTGGATAATCCCAATTTTGAGTCTTTGACCAATGAATATGGTAAAGAACATTTCCGTGAAGTCTTATCAGAATATATCGCAACTGAAAGACCTCCATTCCCATTTAAAAAGATATCTCATGAAAAAATGAGAAAAACATTTCTAAAACTTCGTGATTCAGACCCATTCAAAACTATGACTGCAAAGAAAGATTTGCAAAAAGAAGTGTTAGAAAAATATGACGATTACAAATATAATTTTGAAGAATATGGATTAGGTTTCATAGATGCACCTTCCATATACAATGATGCATCTAATTACTTTCACCAAGACTTAAGACTTGCATGTGGGAGTTATGGTTTTAAATCACCAGTAGAAGTTTGGACACAAGGAACTGCAAAGAATATATGGAGTTGTTTCGGCCCTATATGGAGAGGAATCAATGATGTAAAGAAAGTAGTAATTGACGGTAAAGAAGAATTAAGAGGTGGAGAACTTACAGAACAAAGTTATATCTCTGCATTTAGATTAGGAACATATATTGCAACACAATTCAAACCAAATGTTGCAAGAACAATCTATGCAATGACTAATGCAGATACAGTTCTTGATACTTCATGTGGTTGGGGAGATAGACTATGTGGTTTCTATACATCTAATGCAAGTCATTATGTAGGTTGTGACCCAAATCCTAATACGTTTGAAAGATATAAAAAACAATGTATAGAGTATGAAAAAATTCTTACAGGCAAAGAACCCGACTTATATGAAGGGGAAAATTATTTCTCATGTATTGGTTCTAAAAAAGTAGAAATCTATAGATGTGGTGCAGAGAATTTACCGTATGAAAAATTACCACCAATAGATTGTTCGTTTACTTCACCACCATATTTCTCAACAGAGAGATATAACGAAGGTGGAGAACATTCAGAAGACCAATCATGGTCAAAGTTTAATGAATACGATGCATGGAGAGACGATTTCTATCTACCTGTATCACAAAAGTCATTTGATTCGTTGAGTGATAGTGGAGTGTTATTGATAAACATTCTTGACCCTAAAGTACACGGTAAAAGATACAGGTCAGGAGACGAACTTGTAGATATGATACAAGATAATTTCTTAGGTCAAGTTGGTATGAGAATCATGCAAAGACCACAAGGTAAAGCAGTCTTCAAAGATGAAGATGGAAACTTTGATAAAGATGCAATGGATGAATTTATGAATAAACTTTATATGGAAAACGTTTGGTGTTTTAGTAAAGACAAAACTATTGATATGTTTCAAAGTGTAAAAGTTTCTACACTAGAGGATTTCTTTTAATGTTGTTTGGAACACTATATAGAGTAGTGGAAAATCCACATGAGTCTGATGCAGGTATTGAAATCTTAGAAGGAGATTACAAAGGATTAGTATATCAGTATGGTAAGGTTCAATTTGTTGAGGGTAAGAATCATTTAAACTTTCAACGAACAATTAGAAGACTTCCTGAATCAGGTGGAGATTTAGAAGAACTAAATACTAACGAAGAATTAGAACAGATTATGGGTGACATATTGGTTGAACTCATAGACGAACAAAGGAAAAAAGAGAATGAACAAAGAGATATTGAAGGAACAGATTAAAAGACACGAAGGTGAAGTCCTAGAAATTTATAAAGACTCACTTGGTTATTTAACTTTTGGTGTAGGACATTTAGTCAAAGAAGGTGACCCTGAATATGGACAACCTGAAGGTACACCAGTATCACAAGAAAGGGTAGACGAAGTTTACGAACTTGATTTTGAAAAACACGTAGAAGAAACAATTCACGTATTTGAGTCAAAAGGAGGAGAAGACTTCTATGCACTTCCCGAAGATATACAACACGTTCTTATTAATATGACTTTCAATCTAGGAGGAACTAGATTTGGTAAGTTCAATAATATGTGGAAAGGTGTTGTTGAGTGTGATTGGGAAAAGGTTGCAGTCGAAATGGAAGACTCACGTTGGTTTAAACAAGTGGGAAGACGTTCAATAGAACTCCAAGAGATTGTAAGAAATGTTAAATAAAGAAATCCGTGCCGTCAAATTAATAGGTGGTGAAATTATTATGGGTTTCTGTACTGAAAAAAAGTTAGGTGGTAAACTTCTCATAGAAGAAGCACAAGAGTGTTTAGTTCAAATCATTGACGGTAAAATGGAAGTAGAACTTGCACCATGGTTGCCTTTTGCAATGGAGTATAATTTTGAAGTGAACAAGAGTTCAATAATCACTATATTTAAGGTAAGACCAAACTTAGAAATAAATTATAAAAAGAATACAGGAAACAAATAATGGGAAGAGAAACACTATTAAAAGCACTTGCATCACAATACCAAGGTGAAATGGATATTGCAATGGCAAACATTAATGTATATCAAAACAATCCTGCTGGTATCGGTGAACATCCTGATGTTGCACAAGCACTAGATACTCAAATTGAAAAGTATGCAAACGCAAAAGAAAAATACGAAGCAGTCCAAGATTTATTAAACGATAGACCACAAAAGACCTTGACAGAATAGTCCCACTGTAGTATCATTACAGTATGGATTTCTACACAAACGTCACTCGTACCCGAGACAAAATCCTTGTCAGAGGATATCAAAATGGTAAACAAAAGAAACTCGCAGTTTCTTACAGACCCAACTTATACATCCCATCAAAGAAAGGAGACACTCCTTATCGTTCATTAGATGGAAGACCACTAGAGATTGTCAATCTCAATTCTATGGGTGGTGCAAAGAAATTCAAAGAGAGATATACAGGTGTAGAAGGATTTGAAATCCATGGGTATGACCGATGGGTTTACACTTACATCGCAGATAAATTCCCAGGCGATATAGAATTTGATAATAAAGTTGTAAAGGTTGCAACACTTGATATTGAGTGTGAATGTGAAGATGGGTTCCCTGAACCCATGCTTGCAAATGAAAAGGTCAATGCAATTTGTATCAAACCTTATGGAGAAGATGCACATGTCTTTGGAGTTGGCCCATGGGAACATGGTAAGACTGATATTGTATATCACAACTGTAAAGATGAAGCATTCTTACTTACAGAGTTTGTAAACTATTGGAGAAAGTCTAACTTTGATATTATTACAGGTTGGAACGTAGATTCATTTGATATCACATATCTTTGTAATCGTATTGATAGATTATTTGGTGAAGGAGAACATAAGAAACTTTCACCATGGAATATGTCAGACGTTAGGGATTATCATTCTAGTTGGGGGACAAAACAAATGACTTATACTTTACATGGTATAAATGTTCTTGACTATCTTCAACTCTATCGTAAACATACATTCGTCAATCAAGAATCCTACAAACTAGAACACATTGCACAAGTAGAACTTGGAACAGGTAAATTAGATTATTCAGAGTATGGTAATCTACATACACTTTACAAACAGGACTATGCAAAGTTTCTAGAATACAATGTCAAAGACGTATTACTCGTAGAACAACTTGAAGAGAAACTTGGATTTATCGAACTAACACAAACTATGGCATACAATGCGAAGTGTAATTATTCTGATGTGTTTGGAATGGTGAAGTATTGGGAAACTATTATCTACAACTTCTTAAAAGACCAAGGTATTCAAACACCACCACCAAGATTAAAGACTGGTAATGATAAGATGAAACCTATTGCAGGTGCATTCGTTAAGGAACCACAAGTCGGTGGTCATAACTGGGTGATGTCTTTTGACTTGAACTCACTATATCCACATTTGATTATGCAGTTCAATATCTCACCCGAAAAAATGGTGATGGGTCAAAGACAAGATACAAGTGTAAAACGTCTACTCAATCAAGAGTGTGATTTATCTTATGTGTATCAGTGCGACAATACCGTGACACCTAACGGAGTCATGTTCAAACGTGACAAACAAGGTTTCCTTCCTGAACTTATGGAAAAGTTTTACGATGAACGTAAGATGTGGAAGAAGAGAATGATTGAGTATCAGAAGGAGAAGGAAACTTGCACGGATATCAAACGTAAAAGAGAACTTGATACACTTATCAAACGTGCATACAACAATCAACAGGTTCGTAAGATTGCATTGAACTCTGCATATGGAGCTCTTGCAAATCAATACTTTGCATTCTTTAGTATAGACCTCGCAGAAGCGATTACACTCAGTGGTCAGTATGTAATTCAACATGCAGAGAAAGTTGTAAACGAATATCTAAACAAAGTTCTAAAAACAGAAGACGAAGATTTTGTAATTGCAATCGATACTGATTCAGTTTACATTACAATGGACAAACTAGTGTCACAAGTGTTTCCCGAAGACACACCGAAGGACAAGGTAATTGACTTTCTATCCAAAGCAGAGAAACAAATCGAAGATGCATTAGAAAAAGGTTTTGATAACCTCGCACAATACACGAATGCATTCCAACAAAAGATGGAAATGGGACGTGAGGTGATTGCAGACAAAGGTATTTGGACTGCAAAGAAAAGATACATTCTAAACGTTTACGATAACGAAGGTGTAAGACTTGCAGAACCTAAACTCAAAATGATGGGTATCGAAACTGCAAAATCTTCAACTCCACAATGGGTCAGAAACAAACTAGAAGAAGCACTCAAAGTGGTCATGACAAAGAGTGAACAAGAGTTGTGGGAGTTCGTAGAAACTGCACGTAAGGAGTTTAGAAACCTTCCTGCAGAAGAGGTTGCATTCCCTAGAGGTTGTAAGAACCTTGCTCAATATGCAGATTCATCTACAATTTACTCTAAAGGAACACCGATTCATGTCAGAGGTTCTCTACTATATAATAATCAGTTAAAGAAAAAAGACTTAGACATGAGATATGAATTAATTAAGAATGGTTCTAAGATACACTTTACCTATCTTACACTACCAAATCCAATCAATGAAAATGTAATTTCGTTTGAGTCAATATTACCTCGTGAGTTTGACCTACATAGATTTGTAGATTATGATATGCAGTTTGACAAGTCGTTTGTTGAACCACTAAAAGTAATCGTAGAGAAAATAAACTGGAACGTAGAACCAGTTGCATCATTGGATAGTTTTTTTGCATGAAATGTTTTGTAATTACAGTTGACCACTCCAAATCTCATGAGATTGCAGATAGGTGTATAGAGTCTTGTGCAAAACAAGGACTGCATGTAGAAAAGTTTAATGCGATTACACCTAAAGATAATCCTAGAGATATTATAAGAAGTATTACGGGTAATCAAAGACAAATGATATTAGACTTGGAACCTTTTCCTGAGAGAGTTGCATCTTGTTTTGCATCACAACTTACATTGTGGGATAGGTGTTCAAAAGATACAGAACCTTATCTCATATTAGAACATGATGCAGTATTAGAATTACCCTTTCCACATGATATAGAGTTTGATAGATGTATTACACTTGGAAGACCAAGTTGGGGCCCTCATCTAGATAGAAAAGAAGTCTTAGATAAAAAATTTAAACAAGGTGTAAACAATCTTACATCAAGATGTTTTATAGGTAATCATGCAGTTTTAATGAAACCTCAAGGTGCAAGAGAGATTATTAAAGATTCAATTAGAGGTTCAATAGAACCTGCAGATACTTATTTAAATAAAACTCGATTCCCATGGTTAGAAGAATATTATCCATGGCCTTTTGTAGTTAGAGAAACTTTTTCTATGGTACAAGGTGATTCAGAAGAAGAAGGAAAACAAAATACACTTCATATAAAAAATAATATAGATTTGTGGACATATGAAACAATAGACCCCGATGAAAACATTTCTAATTAGAATTAAAGACCATCCAGTATCTGAAAAAGAATCTAAAGATTGTTTGCATAGTGCAGATTTATATTCCTATAAAGAAAAAATTCAAATATTCGATGCAATTACACCTAAAAGAGGTTGTAAAGATATACTAGGGGATAGACCAAACATCTTTGATAATTATCCTAGACCCGATAGAGTTGCATGTTGTTTTGCATCACACTATCTTTTATGGAATAAGTGTATAGAACTCAACGAACCTATTCTTATACTTGAACATGATGCAATTTTTATAGATGAATTTCCTGATATAGATTTTGATATGTGTTGTACTTTTGGTGAACCCACATATTATCAACCACAATACATAGATTTTAACACACCAAAAATAGATGGTATTCAAACTCTTACGGATAAAAACTTTTTAGGTCATCATGCATATGCAATGAAACCTGATGCTGCAAAAATATTTGTAGAAGATTGTGACACTACAGTGTTAAGTCCTAATGATTTGTGGATGACAAAGGAGAAGTATCCGTGGTTGCAGGAGTATAGACCGTTTCCAATCTCTGCACAAAGAAGTGTCTCTACAGTTCAAGATTTAGTTGACCCCGAGTCACAAATTCATGCACCATACGAAGATTATTTTTTTGTACATGAAAAAGAAAAACAGGAGTTTATAAAAAAACATTATCCACGTGCATGGATAGGTCAAGATACAGGATACGACCACATAAAGATATAAATAATTACATGATTGAAGTATCAGACAGTGCAATTGAAAAACTACTTGAAAAGAAAGTAGAATACATTAGACTTGGTGTCACAGGCGGTGGTTGTGCAGGATTTGAATATTTTATAGAACAGGGAGAACCTTTGTTTGATTCAGATACACTTGTAGATTATGGTGCATTTAAAGTAGTTGTAGATGAAATGTCAAAACCATATTTGAGTGGTTCTACACTTGATTGGGTACAAGAAGGATTGAATGAAATGTTTAGAATCAATAACCCTAATGAAGAATCTGCATGTGGATGTGGAGTGTCAGTGCAATTCAAAACCGTATAAATAACATTATGTATCAGTATAAAGTAAGTGTAGTAAAAGTGGTAGATGGTGACACAATTGACGTAGATATCGATTTAGGTTTCTCTACAGTTCTAAAAAAACAAAGAGTCAGAATGGTCGGAATAGACACACCTGAATCTAGAACAAGAGATTTAGTCGAAAAGAAATTTGGTAAAGCATCCAAAAAACATCTTAAAAAACTATTAGAAAGTGCAGAAAGTCTATCTTTAATTTCACACGACAAGGGTAAGTTTGGACGTATCCTAGGAACAATTATAGCCCATTTTGCAGAAGGTCATCCCGTATACGAAACAGAAATTAATATCAATGACCAAATGATTAAAGACCACCATGCAGTAAAATATAATGGTGAAAACAAAGATTTAGTCGAACAACAACACCTCGCAAATAGAGAAATTATACTAGAAAAAGGTGAGGTAGAATTATGACATTATCACCCTTAGATTGTTTTTACATTCTATCAATTGCATCTATATTTGGTTTTATTATTATGATGGAAATGCAGATAAAACAAATCAAAACTATGATGGAAGAACACATCAAATTTGATTGCATAGAAGACCACAAAAAAAATTAAAAAAAACCCCTTTACAGACATTAGACTCTAGAGTATACTAGTAAGTATACATTTATGAGGAGTGTTTTATGTCATTTATAAAAGATTTAGTCAAGTCCAGTGGAAACGAATATGCAAATATAGTTTCTGAGGGAGTTGCCGCTGGAGACGTAGATAACTTTGTTGATACAGGTTCCTACATCTTCAACGCATTATTGAGTGGTTCACTACACGGTGGACTACCTTCAAACAAAATCACTGCAATCGCAGGTGAGTCTGCAACAGGTAAAACTTTCTTTGCACTAGGAATGTGTAAACAGTTTCTTGAAGACAATCCTGATTCTGCAGTAATGTATTTTGAATCAGAATCTGCAATCAGTAAAGAAATGATTGAGTCAAGAGGAATTGATTCTTCAAGATTCGTTATTATTCCAGTTGTCACGGTTCAAGAATTCAGAACACAAGCAATCAGTATACTAGATAAGTATCTAGAAACACCTAAAGAAAAAAGACCAAAAATGATGATGTGTCTTGATTCACTTGGTATGTTATCAACAACCAAAGAAATCGAAGACACTGCAGACGGTAAAGAGACAAGAGACATGACACGTGCCCAAGTAGTAAAGGGTGCATTCAGAGTCTTAACTCTAAAACTTGGTCGTGCAGGAGTTCCTATGATTGTCACTAACCACACATATGATGTGATTGGTTCTATGTTCCCTCAAAAAGAAATGGGTGGTGGAAGTGGATTGAAATATGCAGCCTCTTCTATTGTTTACCTTTCAAAGAAAAAAGAGAAGGAAGGAACCGAAGTAATTGGAAATATAATTCATTGTAAAAATGCGAAGTCAAGATTGACCGTAGAGAATAGAGTAGTTGATGTAAGACTATCCTATGACAAAGGATTAGATAGATATTACGGATTACTCGATATGGCACTTGCATTCGGTATCTTTAAGAAATCGTCTACAAGAGTGGAACTTCCAAACGGTAAGACAGAGTTTGGTAAGACAATCAATAACAATCCCGAAAAGTATTTTACAGAAGATGTAATGAATGCATTAGAGGAAAAAGCGCAGGAATATTTTAAGTATGGTGAGACTAGAAACAACAATACTGAAGAATCTGATTCAGAGTAATTCTTTTTCACGAAAAGTGCTTCCTTTCATTAAGGAAGAGTATTTCAACGAATTAGACGAACAGACTGTATTTAAAGAAGTAAGAACTTACTTTGACAAATACAATAAATCCCCAACTGTAGAGGCACTTCTCATAAACCTTGATAACAACACAACGTTATCCGATAATGTTGTGAAGTCATCAAAAACGATTCTACAGAACATGGGAACATCCGAAGAAACTGCTGAAGAGTGGTTAGTAGACGAAACAGAGAAATGGTGTAAAGATAGAGCAATCTATATTGCAGTCATGGACTCTATTGAAGTCTTGGATGAAAAGTCTAAACGTTCTAAAGGTGAAATACCCGAACTATTGAAAGATGCACTTTCCGTGTCCTTTGACACACACATTGGACACGACCAAATAGAGGATTCAGATAGACGATTTGAGTTCTATCACACGGAAGAAGAGAAGATTCCGTTTGATATAGAATACTTCAACAAAATTACTAAGGGTGGTTTACCTAATAAGACTCTAAACATTTGTCTTGCAGGAACTGGTGTTGGTAAATCATTGTTCATGTGTCACATGGCAGGTGCCGCTCTGATGATGAACAAGAATATTCTATACATTACACTTGAAATGTCAGAAGAGAGAATCGCAGAACGTATTGATGCGAACATCATGAACGTTCCTATGAAAGAACTTCCCGACTTATCTAAGAAAATGTATGATAAGAAGATTGATAAACTCAGAGATAAAACTAAAGGTAAACTGATTATCAAAGAATATCCTACTGCATCTGCACACGTAGGACACTTTAGACATTTATTACAGGAACTTTCTTTGAAAAAGGATTTTAGTCCTGATATGATATTCATAGATTACCTAAATATATGTGCATCACATAGAGTAAGGCCAGGTCAAGGTGCAAACTCTTACACATTGGTTAAGAGTATTGCAGAAGAACTTAGAGGACTTGCAGTTGAGTATGATGTCCCTATCGTGAGTGCAACTCAAACTACTAGAAGTGGTTATGGAAATAGTGATATCGAACTTACTGATACTTCAGAATCTTTTGGTCTACCTGCAACTGCAGACTTTATGTTTGCATTGATTACTAGTGACGAACTAGAAGAACTAGACCAGTTAGTAGTCAAACAGTTAAAGAATCGATACAATGACCCTACAGTCTTTAAAAGATTTGTCATTGGAATCGATAGAAGTAGAATGAAACTCTACGATTGTGAACAAGAAGCACAAGAAGAGTTATATGACTCTGCAGATGATACACCCGTATTTGATAAAGGGAGTCATGCAAAATATAGTGATTTTAAAATATGATTACAAGAGAATTGAAATTATCCACAAGTGGAGTTGTACAGTTCAAACTCCCAACAGACATATATTCAGAGATTATGAATGAATATATAGGCACAGAACCAAATGATAATCTTACTGATACTATGGTTCCAAACCTTGCAGGTCATTTACAAAGTGAGTTTTCTTTAAATAATATTAAACCAAAACTATGGGAAAAATTTAGTATATTTTTAGAATCTTTAGTATATGAATATGAGGACACTTATGGATTTGATACGAAAGCAACTAGAAAAGTTATACCTGAATACACTGGAGTATCTGCTGATATTTTAGATGGTGACAATTTTAAACCTTCTTTTCAACAAAAAATAAAAGAAATGACTTCTGATGGTACCGAATGGACAATACAATTAGATATGTTATGGGTAAATTATCAAAAAAGATATGAATTTAATCCTCCACATACACATAGTGGTGATTATTCATTTGTGATTTTTATGAAAATACCATATGATACAGATGAATTTAGTTATTTTACAGACCTTAATAGTTGTTTTAATGACAAATCAGGAGTAAATAGTTGTTTTAATATAAGTAGAATCGACCCATACGTTAAAACCAATACAGACCATTCTATAAGATTATCAAAAAAACATGAGGGGGTAGGTTTAATATTCCCTTCAGAAACAACTCATTCTGTATATCCTTTTTATACCTCTGAAGATTATAGAATTACAATTTCAGGAAATATATCTGCAGTTCAAGTTCCATTTGGTATGAGAGAGGAGTCGCACAAACCCCCAAGTTTTAGAAATTATGGTTAAAAAAACATTAAAACCTAACGATGTGATTAATAAGATTCAAGAAAAAATTGAATTGAAGAAAAAACTTAGGCAAAACAAAGAAGACGAATCTGTTAAAAAACAAATTACCAAAATAGATAAACAGTTAAAGAGTAGTACACTTACTAAAATATGAAAGTCTTAATACTTGGTTCGGGTAGGTGTGGAACTTCAAGATTGATATGGTGTTTGTCAGAACATTATAACCTCTCACAAATATCTGAACCTTTCAATTGGGATTATCAGAAATCACCAAGACAAACACAAGAGTTTGTAGTTCCCGATAACCATGTGATAAAATGTCTTCCATGTTATCAAATGTATATTGACCCCGAATTGAAATCTTTGTCTCATGAACAAGATGCAGAGGTAAGAACACTATGGTTTATGGAGTTTAGTCTACAGTTTGATAAGGTAATTATAATAACTAGACGAGATTTGTCTCAAAGATTACTATCGGCTCTACATGCACACAAATATGGTACATGGTGGGATAAGTATGAGTTTAAACCCGTAGAACTTACAGAAAAGGATAAACCTTTAATTGATGATTTTTTATATACAGAAAAGGTAATCAATACTTTATCACAACAACTTGCAATTCCAATCACATATATGGAAGACTTATATACAAGTGATAAGGAAAAATCAAAAGAAACTTGGTTATCCTTTACACAAGATTATGAGTATAAAGGTGATAATTTTAATGAAATTTATGATAAATTCTTATCACCTGTACATAAACAAAGAACTTAAAAGTATAAATAAAGATATAAGATTTATCTTACGGAGTACATATGCCTTATACAACAAAACAAATTGCAGACCAACAAGACATAGTCGATGGTTTAAAAGAAGATATAAACTGGGTTAAAGACGTTTCATACAATTTTGTAGGAAAAGGTAATCCTTTTCGTGTGTGGAATGGAACTAGAACTGCATTTTGGGCAGACTGGAGAACTAATAATCCAAACTCAACATGGAGTGGTTTAACATACGATTCTGAAAATAACAATATGACTGGAACTCTCAAGGAACCATATGACGATAGTGGAACAACTATGATTCCTGATGTAAACTACAATTGGTGGCAGTGGGAAATGATTGGTTCAGAGGGTTATGAAAACGGTGATTGGACTTCTTGGATTTCAACAAAAGAGTCTGAACTCGCAACTGCAGAATCTACTCTTGCAACTATGCAAGCTGACCCTGCATAATCAATATTACCCTTTAAAAATACCTAAATAGTAGACAAACACATGAAAAAAGTGTATAATTACTATTATGGGTGCAAAAAACTTACATCTTGAACATTTAGAAGACGAGATTATCAATCAGGGGATTGATGGTGGTCGTGGTGCAATAAACTTCTTACGAGGTCTTCGAGACATGATGAAGGGTAGTTCTAACTCTTCAGTAAACATGACAGTCAAATGGGACGGAGCTCCTGCAATCTTTTGTGGAAAACATCCTGATGATGGTAGATTTTTTGTTGCAAAAAAATCACTTTTTAATAAAGAACCTAAGTTTTATACAACTGAACAAGAAATCAAAGACGATTCAAGTCTTTCAAATCAATTACAGGAAAAGTTCCTAACCTCTTTTAAATATCTATCCAAATTATCATGGTCAAATGTCATGCAAGGCGATTTGATGTTTACAGACGATAAAAAGACACAAAAAATAAATGGTGAATCGTTTATAACTTTCCAACCAAATACTATTCTATACGCAGTTCAAAAAGACTCCGTATTGGGTAAAGAGATTGACGATGCAAAAATGGGAATAGTGTTTCACACTACTTACACTGGTAGTTCAATCGAAGACCTATCTGCATCTTTTGGTGCAAATATTTCTACTTTAGGTAAAAGTAGAGACGTATGGGTTGATGATGCGACATACAAAGACGTATCAGGTAATTCTACACTCACTGCAAAAGAAACACTTGCACTTACTTCAAAACTCACTGCAGTAGGTAAAGCATTCCATGGTATAAAAAGAAAAGAATTAGAGAAGTTTATGAAAGTGCAAGAAACTATACTCCAAAAAGGTGCTGGTGGTTCATACAAGACATATTGCAACACACTTATCAGAGACGGTAAATACAATCCTTCTTATAATGGATACATGCAATTTTTTCAATCGTATTGGAAAAATAAAGTAGTTGCAAAAGTTAAAATGGAAAAAACTAAACAAATCAAAACAGAAATAGGTGACCAACTTTACGCAGAAATGAGAGGTCTTAAAAAACTTATCGAAAACTTGACGGACTTTATGGGTTATCTAGTAGAAGCAAAACAGATTATCATCACTGGACTAAATAGAATAAAGAGTATCGGAACTTTCAAAAAGACTGATAAAGGTTTTGAAGCAGTAAATCCTGAAGGATATGTTGCAATTGACAAAACAGGTAGTGCTGTAAAACTCGTAGATAGAATGGAGTTTGCATTTAATAACTTTACTGCACAAAAGAATTGGGACAACTAATGAAAACATTTGGTAAATTTTTAACAGAAGCAAAAGACAAGGGTGCAGTATTTACCTTTGGACGATTTAACCCTCCAACTACTGGACATGCAAAGTTAGTCGATAAATTGAAGAAAGAAACTGGTGGTGGATATGTGCCTCTTTTGTTTACTTCACACTCGAATGACCGTCAAAAAAATCCACTATCACACAAAGACAAAATAAAATATCTAAGAAAATTTTTCGGAAGAATTGTTGTTGATGCAAATGCAAGAACAGTGTTTGATATTGCAAATGAACTACACTATAAAGGATATAAAAAAATAAGAATGGTTGTAGGTTCAGACCGTATCAAAGAATTTGACATGTTATTGAACAAATATAACGGAGTTAAAGCACGTCATGGATTCTACAAGTTTGATTCTATTGAAGTTGTATCTGCAGGAGAAAGAGATTCTAATAGTGATGACGTAAGTGGAATGAGTGCAAGTAAAATGAGAGCATATGCAGAGAAGGGAGACTTTGATGCATTCTCAGACGGAGTTCCAACAAGAAATAAGAGAGACAAAGAATTATTATATAAAGATATCCGTAAAGGAATGGGTATTGCAGAAGGAACACTTCCACACTATATGGTAGAAGATTTGATTACAGAAGGTGTATATGACCCAGGCGTATTCAAGGCAGTGTTCTTCTCAGGTGGGCCAGGTTCAGGAAAATCTACAGTCGTAGATAAATTATCTTTAAAGGCACTTGGTCTTAAACTTGTTAATACAGATAAAGCATTCGAGAACGGACTTAAAAAGGCAGGACTTACACTTGACCTTAGAGGTGCAGACTTTAGTAAAGTAGACCCAATCCGTGCAAAGGCAAAAAAGATTACTGCAAAGAATATGGACGGCTATATTATGGGTAGACTTGGTATGATATTTGACACTACAAGTGCAAACCTTACAAAGGTAAAGGCATACAAAACAATGTTAGATAAAATCGGATATGAATCAAAAATGATATACGTAAACGCATCTCTAGATAATGCACAAAAACGAAATGAAATGAGACCGAGAAAATTACCAAAAGAAATTGTGCAAAAAGACTGGGAAAATGCACAAAAAAATATGAATAATCTTAAGAAGATTTTTGGTAGAGACTTTGTAGAGGTAAGAAATGATGATGACCTCGAAACTTTAGAGAAGAAAGCAAATAGTCTCTATGCAAAATTAATGGGATGGACTACTTCATTCCCTTCAAACAAACCTGCTCTGAAATGGAGAGAACAGGAATTACAGTCTAAAAAGACCTAAATAGTAGTATGTTAGAAAGTTTAAGAGAAAAGTTAAGACGAACTCAACAGGATAAAGATGTTGAGGATAAAAAAGGCACTCAACCTAAAAAGTACTATGCAAAAGATGCTGACGGGGATGAAATGTCTAAGTCTACAAAAGATAAACGTGCAGCTCACTTTAGTAAAGGTGGTAGTACAGAACCTGCACCAGGCGATAAAGGTGCAGAAACAAAACCTTCTCAACACACTAAGAAGTATAAGAAAATGTTTGGAGAAGGAGAACAGGATGAGTGTTGGGATGGATATACACAAAAAGGTATGAAAAAGAAAGGGGACAAAATGGTTCCTAATTGTGTTCCCGAAGAAATAGAAGAAAAGGTTGATATCAAAAAGGCATTATCTAAAGTCAAAGGTTTATCTAAAAAACAAATGGAAGTCCTTGCATCATTACCACAATCACAACTCGTAGTAATTGCACAACAATTATCAGGTTTAGTTATGGGTGAACAACTAGAAGAAGGTAAATTAGTTGCACCAGCACATCAAGTTATAAAAACAGTTGCAAAAGAAATCCAAAAGAAAATGGAAAACTTATATAGAAAGAGAGAGTCAGATGGTGTAAAACTTGTAAATCAAATTGCAAAAATGGTTGGAATGACTGTATCAGATAAAGAACAAAAGAAAGGAACTCTATTTTTAAGAATGGGTGATTCACTACAAGAAGATGCAGCTGTTGATGCAGCTCAACTTAAGGCAAAACATGCAGAAGAAATGGAAAGACTCAAGGCAAACCATGAACAAGAATTAGAAGCACTTAAAGATAGACACGATAGAGAAACTAAAAGAGTAGAAGGTCAAAAAGAAAAAGAAACACAAGATAAACAGATTCAGTCAAAACGTGATGCAGATAGAAAATCTGCAGAAAAGAAAAGAGAATCACAATCCGAAGAAACTATTGAAGAAAGACTTGCAGATAAATTAAGAGATAAAGAAAAGTCTAATCAAAAAGCACATCAACAACGAATAATAAAACTTGCAAGACAATCTATCAAGAAAAATAAGAAAGAAGAGGTTGAGGAAGATAGGGATTATAAAAAAGAGTATGCAGATTATCACTCTAAACCTGAACAAATTAAAAGACGTGCAAAAAGAAATGAAGCACGTAGAATTTTAAAAGATAGAAAAGATATAAAAGGAAAAGACGTACATCATAAGGATAATAACCCTATGAACAACGATAAGTCTAATCTATCGATTGTATCACAAAAATACAATAGGTCTGAACCTAGACTTAGAAAACTAAAAGAAAAGGGGTTATTACCAAATGGCAGGAAATAAACACGATAACGGAGTCCACGAAGTAGGAACTGATGAAATCAGAAATGCATATCAGGAAGATACGCCAGGACAGGCAGTAGAAAAATATATCGAGGATAGAAATAAAGCATATCACGAAGAAGCAAAAGAAAAGAAAAAGAAACACTTCGGTCAAGTGTTTGATAATCCTTTAAAAGGTTTCCCTTACAACGAAGCAATCAAAGTAAGACTTAAAGAAGAATCAATTGCAGAAGTTGAAGAAGAAGATTTAGAAGAAAGTCCTGATGCATCATTAAAGAAAAAGGCGGAGAAGACTGGTATATCTTTAGGTATACTCAAACAAGTATTCCAAAGAGGTGTAAAGGCATGGCAATCAGGTCATAGACCAGGCACTACAGCAGTCCAATGGGGACATGCAAGAGTGAATTCCTTTGTCACTAAATCAAAAGGAACATGGGGTGGTGCAGACAAAGACCTCGCAAAGAAAGCAGGTGGATAATGAAAACCTTTCACCAACTTGCAATCAGCGAAACACTTGATACACTCCAACAGGAGAAAACAAACCTATTAGACAATCCGTTTAGATTAGGTTCTATGATGTATTTTGAGACCATCAAAGAAGCACGTAAACTAGTTGCAGAGGGTCGATACACACTTACAGAGGTTGACAAACAAATACTAGAGACTGATTTAGGTGAATTCGAAGTATATGAGGGTGAATTAGTCCCTCTCGATTGTCCGATGATAGTAGAGGAAAAAGAAGAAAAACAACCCGAACTCAACAAACCAAAAGTCGGTGGCCCAAAAAAATATTACGTCTATGTGAAAGACGGAGACAAAGTCAAAAAGATTACATGGGGAGACACAACAGGTCTCAAAGTAAAATTAAACAATAAAGATGCAAGAAAATCATTCGCAGCTCGTCATAAATGTGACCAACAGAACGATAAAACAACTGCATCATATTGGGCATGTAGATTACCACACTATGCAAAACAATTAGGTTTAAGTGGTGGGGGTTCATTTTTTTGGTAATATAGGAGAACATTATGAATACAGTGATTAGTGAATATTGGAATGAAGGTAGAAAAGCAGTCATTCGCAGAGAGAAAGAAGGGTTTGAAGTCGACCTATACAGAGACGACTTAAAAGAGACAAGACAAGTTCATAAACATTCTGAAACTTATGCAGAGAATGTTGCAGAGAACTTTGTGCATGGTATTTTTGACATTGAAAAGGAAGGAAGTTTTTATGGATATAACCAAAAAACTGATAACTACGACCCCGAAGTTGACGACTAAACCTTACACTGAAAAGGAATATACCAAACACGGGACGCTTGAGAAATACGTTGTTAGAACGTTTTCTGAGGATGTAAATGCAGATGAATTAATCTGGCATAGAGACCGTCAGAATAGAACCATACATATATTGAGTGGTTCAGAATGGAAACTACAAAAGGAAGATGAACTTCCTCAAGAATTAGAAATAGGTAAAGAGTATCACATACCTAGATACACTTACCATAGAATAATAAAAGGTGAGGATGACCTAGTAATAAGGTTCCCAATTATATAAATAATAGTACTATGAGTTATAAATCAGAAAACTGGAAAGAGAAACTTGAAGAAGTCCGTAATCACATTACTCTAAAAGAGGGTAGTGTAGAGAAGACTGCAGACGAGATTCTTGACGAAGAAATCGAACAAGAATTACAAAATTCTTTTGAGGAAGATACACTTCCTGAAATAGAAGACTTAGAGTCTGTAAACATAGAAGAAGATGTAATCTTAGAGGCATCTGCTGGAGAAATGATTGATAAACTATTCAATCTCAAAGGTGATAAAGATGCAGGTTATGGTGTTGCAAAGATGTTAAACATGACTGGTGTTAAAGTTGTTCAGTCAATGCAGAAACAAAATCCACAAGGATTTTTAAAAACTGTAAAAGCACTTGGTAAAGATAACAAAATCAAACTTGCAACAAACAATCAGTTAATGAAAATGTTCAAAGACCAAGGTGTAAAACCTCTCAAAGATGAAGTTGAAGAAACTCCAGTAAAAGAATCAGTAGAAAAGACAACCGAAAAACTCGTAGAAAGAAACATGTTAGGTCGTCTTGCAAAACAATTGAAACTTAACGAAGAAGGTAAACAGAAAATGTTTGACTACTTTGAAAAGGGAGAACTTAACCAATGATACACGACCTACCTAAAGATTTAATCGAATCATCAAAAACTTTACTCAAACAAGGTAAAGATTATGATGAGTTTTTTCAATCAGCACTTAAAAAATTTGGTGTAAACTCACCTGCAGATTTCAAATCAGACGAAGAAAAGAAAAAATTCTTTGACTACGTTGACAAAAATTTCAAAGGAAAAAACGAAGAAGACGAAGTAGAAGAAGGTTCGTGTTCTGATAAAGATAAAAAGTATAGAGGTTAATTATGAACCTATTTGCAGAAGCAAAAAAAGTTTTAGACAAAGACGGGAAAGTAAATGCTCTCGGCCCTTATGGTAAACAAAAACTTACAGGTAAAGAAGTTTCCCAGTATTTCAAAAAGAATAAAGTTTCAGACCCACAAGTAAAAAAGGCAGTAGAGGTTGCACTCGATTTAGGTGGTGCAGACACTGTTGCACGTCAAGAAATCAAAAAATTTTATGGGGATAAAATTCTCAAATCAAAAGAAGTTCAAAATGCATTAAGACATGCAAACGAAGAAGTAGTCAAAGAAGAAGTATTAGACGAGAACATTCAGAAAGTTATAAAAATGTTCCCAAGAGACAATAGTTGGAAAAAACTAGTCATGAGACATAGACGTGCAATTGACGACTTCAGAAAAAACAAAAAAGATTTACCTGCAAAAGTAGAAGATGAATTACTTTCATGGGGATTCGATGCAGGTGAGATAAGTAATGAAGACGATGCAGAAAGATTCATAGACGATATCTTAAACGAAAAATTCAAACCATATATCATGAAAGGTTATGAAAGAGTCACCGACTTCTATGTTCAGTTCAGAGGTGGTAGAGGTGATAGAATTACTTCACCTGAAAACAAAAAAGATTTTGAAACTGCAAAGAAAATGATTACTGCATACGGTAAAAAACATAAGTTAAATATAAAGGATAGTCCAAGACAAAGAATTTTTGGAACTCCTGAAGAAGGTTCAAGTGCATACAAGATTAGTTTATATGCAAAACATCATACAAATGACCCAAATCATGACCTCGCACCTTTACTTGACCAAATATCAAAATTAAAAACTGCAGAAGACCATGGTGGTGGTAATGCAAAACCAATCAAAGAAGAAACTATAACAGAAGGTAAAAACTTAGTTCCTGCAATTAAGAAAATTGTAGACACTAAAGGTGCAGCTAAAGTTGGTGGAGTAATGATTGATATGTTTACTGCATCAATGATTTCTCAAATCTATGATAAAGTAAATGACCAAAACAAGAAGAGAATGGAAAACTCAAACATCTCTACACTTGTTGACATTGCACAAAGAATGATGCAGAAAAATTCTGTTGAAGAAGTAGATGAAGGTGCCTTCTCTGTTAAATTAAACAAACCATATAAAAGAGGTGATGAAAAAATGTATATGGACATCATCAAGAAATATGGAGGCAAAAATTTAAAGTTTTCACCACCAAAGGGTAGAGACCTCGAATTAGACATAACTTTCGATGGAGGTGATGTCAAAAAAATAAAATCCAATCTTCCTAATAAAGGTAAAGATTCAGAATGGATATCAGAAGGTGGTAAGTCTGCTGCACAACAGGCCGCAATCGCAATATCCAAGAAAGAAAAAGCAGGGAAGCCTGGATACGATAAAGAAGGAAAGTCTATGAAGAAAGAATCAATTATGGACACATACAGACAAATGTGGGAAGATGCATCAGATATCGTAGAAGTCACTGATAAAGAAATCAATGCAATGAAACAACTTTCAAAAGATGCAGAAAAGATTAAGAAAAATTATCAGAAGATTGTAAACATGGGTGACAAAGAACTTAAAGATAAAAAGTATAATAAAGAATACGAAGATATCTTAAAAATGTCACAATCAGTATTATCATTGATTGGTAAACTTCAAACACAAAAGATTATAAACAAAGAATCATTAGAAGAAAAATTAAATAAACAAGACCTTAAGTTCATTGACATGATGTATGACAAAAAAGGAAATCTTACAGATGTAGGTAAAGCAGTCATGAACTATAAACCAGGCGATAACATCAGAAAGATTGTTCAGAACCTAAACAACAAAAAGTAAAATGAAAGACTTATTAGAAACATATAAGGAAATGCATCAAATAGAAGAGGCAAGAATACCTCAGTATAAACCTACTAAGTTTGAAGGTAAAGAGTTCGATAGAAAGAAAGAAATCAAAAGTTTAAAGAACATGCAAAAGGCAATTCATAAAGTTGCAAAGATGCAAGATGCTATGCAATACACTGCAGAAACGGGTGGAAGTGCTTCGAGAGGAAATCCACATGGGATTTATCAAAGTCTAGTAAATGCTGAACAGGAAATATTCAATTACATGGGTGGTATCGAAAGAGGATATTACGATGGTGTCATTGACATGGATAGAGATTAATGGAAAAAGTTTTAACAGCAGATGCAAGATATAAAATCTTCAGAGAGAAGATTAAAAAACTTGGGTATGTTAAAAAATCTGCAATGGAAGTCAAAAAAATCATAGAAAAAATCGGTGATTTTGGAATGATGTCTGATGCAGGAAATAAAAAAGTTGCACGTGCAGTTTCACAATCTAAGAACGAAAAGGAACTTAGACAAAAATTAGAGAAAATCTCTAAAATGGCAGGTGGTAAGTATTCAGAAGCAGGTGAAGATGAAGTAATCAGAACTGCTGTAGGTGCATTATCAGATAAGTCTAGTGGAACACAATCATGGGCAGACAAAAACATTTTAGTACAATTAGGTCAGTTTAAAGACCTTACTAATGTAAAACAGGGTGAAGTATCAACTAATGACAATAAGAAAACTAAGGTCAAAAGAGATGATGCAGTTAAAGTTTATGACACTTTAATGAAGGTTAGAGCACCCGTAAGACATAAATACATACAGTTATTACAGAAAGACACAAAGTCTTTCAAAAAGACTTGTGATACAGTTGTAAAAGTCGCAAAATAGGAGAAAAAAATGGCACTTTGGGGAATAACAGACGCTGATGAAGCGAAACCAAAATACCTGAAACAAGAAGACAAAAACAACGTTGTTGCAAAAGCAGAAGGTTGGGTTTTAAAGAAAGCAGTTGGTTCTAGAAACTTAGAAGAAGTTCTAGTTGCAGTTGGTTCAAATACAAACCTTGCAACTGCATTAGGTAATGCAGACATCACTGGAGTATGGTTCAAAGATGCATCATATGACCAAGGTGATACTGGAACTGTAGTTGTTAACTACAATGAAAACGTTGATGTGACTAACGGTGCAACATTAGTTGTCACTGGTTCAGTATCAGGTGCAATTACTGCTACTGCAGCTGCACACGATGGTAAAAACAACATTGAGTTCACATTTACTGTCCCTTCTCAAACTGAAGACCTATCAATCGGTGCTCAGACAATCAGTGGAACTATCGTAGACGATGGAACATCTACTGCATCTGATAAAGTATTCGTGACAGGTGACAGATTGGGTTCAGGTGGAACAGGAACTTACGCAGATATTAGTGTAGCATAATGAAAATTAAAGTTTTAGGTTCAGAGGGTGCATGTGGAACATCTAGTGGTAATGGTTCGAGCTTTGGTGGTTCGACTGTTGTAAGACTATATAACACAAATGCATCCGACCAACTCATTTCAATAGAGGATTCAAGTAATACTCTAATAGGTACTTTTACACTTAAAGCAGGTGCAATTGAACTTGTAGAAAAAATTCAGTCAGATGAGATTTTTGCAGGTTCAAGTGATGTTAGGGGTGTTGGTGTCGCAATTACAACATAGGAAAAATTATGAAATCATTTAAAAATTTTATAACAGAAGCACAAGGAATAGATTTAAGAACTTCAGAGAAAGTTCCTTATGATATTAATGATGCAGACGTTAAGGCAAAAATCAATGCGATTTTAGGTCACACTGCAGTATCAGAATTTCTAAATCCAATGTCTGCAGTAAAACAAATGGAAGCGAAACTTGCACTATTAGGATTAAATAGAACAAGTGTACCATCAGAAGACCCAAGAAATGAAGTTTCTGATGTAGAGTTCAGTGAAGCAAATGGTTCATTTGTCATGCCATTTTCTAGATATGGACAAATCATGGGTAAATCAGTAGACACACCTATCGATGAAATCGATAAAGAAGAAATAGTCTACAATCTTAACATTCGATACGAACAGTTAGAAACAGGTTCTTACAAAGTTTACGGAACTTTAGATTAAGGTTTTCTCTAGTATACCTATATACTAGAGAGAAACTTAACAATTATATATTATGGGTCTTTTTGACAAATTAACAACAAAAAACTTTTCTGCATACGCACTCAAACACTATGATGACCCTCAATGTGAGGACATGGAAGATTTTGAAGAGGATTTGCGTAGATTCAGATACTTCAAAAGATTACTTCATAGATATTATGAATCAGGTGAAATGAGAGAACGTCTCATGTTAAACCATCTTATAACACTTTTCAATGTTTTTGGATATGAACCTTGCATGAGAATGTTAGAGTTCAAAATAAAAGAACAGAGATATTGGTGTTCAATTAAAACCATGTTATTATACCTTGGGTATATTGATGAGACATGGAGACCCGAATTACCCCTAGAGGACGAATTAATAGAAAGATTGAGAGATTTATAACGTGCTGGTTTAGCTCAGTTGGTAGAGCAACTGATTTGTAATCAGTAGGTCGTCAGTTCGAATCCGACAACCAGCACCATCTTAATTGTATAAATAGTATTATGGTTGGTAAATTAGTAAACACATTAATAGTCTTTAAAATAATCAAAATGTTAACAACACCTTTTGATAAAACTAAGGCGTATGAATTAGGTCTTATTGACAAAAACGGTAATAGAGTCAAGTCAAGAAAAATAGAAACTCCTGATGAAAAGTCTTCATACACTATGTTGGATAGACTAGTGTTTAATCTAAAGAGAATAATTAATAAAGTACCTTTTGGTAAATCCAAGTTCGCCTCTTATGCAGTTGCACTTGCACTTCTAAAAGAAGAAACAAAAATGACTGAAAATCAAGCAGATGAGTTATGTGAAGATTTTTATAAACTTCTAAAACAAAATGATTTACTTGAACCACAAGATTTATCAGAAGCTGCACAAATTCCAACTGGATTAGTTGGTGAAACTTATAGATTGAGAAGACAATTAAAAGAACAAAACGAAAAGATATATCCCGAAAAAACAGAAATCACACTTGTTGGTGAACATAGTATAATCTATGGAATCAGATTATATGTGGGTCAGATAGAAGGGGATAGAGTCTTGGTGACTGCAGATGACCTATATTAAAAACATATTAGAAGTTAATGATTTAGTTTTTGATAAACCCACAAAACCTTTTAAAAAGAAAGAGTCGGATAAACTATTTGACGACAAATGGATGGATATGGACGTTCCTCCTCCACCTTTAAATAATTCTAAACAAACACTCGCAGAAATTAATGAAATTATTGATAGAAGAGAAATGTTATCAGACTTTGACAAAAGAGTCTATATAAACACCAACAAAGACACTTGTTATTATATAAAGGAACACTTAGATGGTCAAGACCTAGAATATGATTTAGAGGTCATAAAACGCATTACAGACTCCGTAAAACACATTGGTAAATATTATAAACAAAAATTCAATCGTCCAAGACCAAGACAAATTGCAGAAAAATTAGGACTTGAGAAGTTCTCTTATGAAAAATTAGAAACAACTAACACTCCTGCTTATCCATCTAATCATGCATTACAAGCACGAATGGTTGCACATTATTATGGAGAGAAGTATCCTGCACAAAAGAAATACTTACTAAGAGGTGCAGATATGAGTGCAGAGGGGAGAATAAATGCAGGAGTGCATTATCCTTCAGATAAACATTGTGCATATATGATTGCAGATAAACTTAAAGAATTTTTTAAATCAGACAAACTAAATGAGGATGCACCCCTAAATGCAACAGGTAGTGCAGTATCATCTAATGTTCCGATAGTGAGAAAGAAAAAGAAACACACTCCAAATTTAGTTTTTGACAAGATTTATAAACGTAAATTTTAAAATATGAAATATTTGAATTACTTAGCCCTATTTACGTCTATCGTCATTGCAGGTATAGCCGCATACTTTTCAGTTATAGGAATGGCAACTATGTTTGCAGGTGCATTCTTAGGTACAGTTGTAATGATGACTGCATTAGAATTTGGTAAGTTAGTCACTGCAGCCTATCTACACCTTGCATGGGACAAACTCAATTATCTAAAATGGTATCTACTCACTGCAGTTGGAGTGTTAATGTTAATCACTTCACTTGGTATTTTTGGATATCTATCAAAGGCAAATATCGAAGTGTCACTTGTTGGTGACGGTAATAATTTAGAGTTATCAATTCTAGATGTCAGAATCGATGCAGAAGAAGATAAGATAAAAAGATTACAGGATAGAGTCGCAGGTCTTGATTTAGTTGTGACCACTGGTAGACCACAAGATAGAAACTACATCAATAGACAACAGAGAGAAGAACGTCAACAGATTGCACAAGACATTGACACTTCTGTTGCACTTATCACTCAATATACTGAAGAAAAACTTCCAATTCAAAGAAAACAACTCGAACAGGATTCAAAGATTGGGCCCATCAAGTACGTTGCAGAGGTGATATACGGTCAAGAGGAAAGTGTCAAGTACCTTGACAACGCAGTTAGATGGGTCATTTTTGCACTTATTTTTGTGTTTGACCCACTTGCAGTGTTATTACTAGTGTCAAGTGCAGGATTAATTGCACACCCATCAGGAGTCAATAGTAAACGTTTACCCACTCAAAAAATAGTTTTACAAGTCCCAAAAAAGAAGGTTTTAGACTTGTCAAAAGATAAATAATAGGTTAATATTAACTATAGGAGAACAACATGTCAAGTTATACAGACCCAAATGGAGTAGAGATTACAGTCCCTACTGAACTTGCAGAGAGAAAGGCATGGTTTGAAGGTGCAGGTGCTCCAGTAAAACCTGAAGGTTATGATGACATGGAGGATGACAATCCTGCAAAGATTTCATACGACACTTCACTTGCAACAAACCAATCTCAAATTGCAGAAATTCAAGCACTTATAGACGCTGAATAATAAGAAAATCCACTTGTAAAAACATGCATTTAGTGTTATACTGAATGCATGTTATGGTTGGAAAGAAAGTATCTTTCCTTGGTTATGTCGCACTTAGAACAATCCAAGTGGAAGAATGAGAATACGTTAAATCACCGTTGTAATTATTGTGGTGATTCGCAAAAAAACAAATATAAAGCAAGAGGATTTCACTTTCTAGTGGAACAATCTTTTGTATACAAATGTCACAATTGTGGAAAATCCACTTCCTCACAAAATTTCCTAAAAGACCACTTTCCAACCATACATAAAGAGTTTGTTAAAGAACTCATGAAAGAAAAGTATGGTAAGAAAACTGAGAACAGAAGAATGCCCAGTGCGAATGCATTCAAGTTTACTCCAAGAAAAGAATTACTAAATAAAAACAGTAAGGATGTAATGAGTATTGAAAATCTAAAATTTTTGTGCAAACCTTGTAATGAGGTTCCAGTCGCAAAACAATACTTAGAGGATAGAAATATACCTGAACATCATTACAGTAATCTATGGTTTATTGATAAACCTCAAACTTTATCATATCTACACAAAAAGTATAGAGATAGAGTTTTGGGTAATGACCCTAGAATATTATTGCCGTTTACTAGAGACGGTGAACTCATAGGTCTAAGTGGGAGAGCAATCAATGACTCTCCTCTTAGATATCTCACTATGAGATTCAGGGATGACCTTCCACTCATCTTCAATCTTGATAACGTGGACAAAACAAAAACTATCTATGTGACTGAAGGGCCGATAGATAGTTTATTCCTACCAAACAGTATTGCAGTCGGTGGTAGTGATTTTAAGAAAATCGACAAAAAACTTAAAAACAATAGTATAATCATTTATGATAATGAACCACGTAATACAGAAATACTTAAAAAGATAGAAGAAGTAATTGAACTAGGATACAATGTATGTTTGTGGGATGACAAACGAGTACAAGACCTAAAAGATATCAATGACATGATACAAAGTGGATTGACAAAAGAAGAAGTGAAAGATATAATTGATAAATCAACCTTCAGTGGTTTATCTGCAAAACTGAAATTTAAGGAGTATAAGAAAGTATGAACACGGATATCAAGGTTGTAAAGTCTGACGGGTCAAAGGTAGAAATAAATTTAGATAAAATCCATAGAATGGTTGAGAAAGCATGTAGAGGTATTACAGGTGTTTCTGAATCGTTAGTAGAAATGAATAGTGGTCTTCAATTCTTTGATGGGATTACAACACAAGAGATACAAAAGATATTGGTGAAAAGTGCAAGTGATTTGATTTCACTAGAATCACCAAATTATCAATTCGTTGCCGCAAGATTATTACTTTTTGGAATACAGAAACAAGTGTTCAATACAAAATGGAAAGACTCAGAAATTTATCCACCACTTGGTGATATCATTCAAAGAAATATAGATTATGGAGTTTACGATTCTGATATACTAAACTTTTATTCAGAAGAAGAGATTAACGAACTAAACAAATACATCAAACACGGAAGAGATACAGATTTTACATATGCAGGATTGCAACAGATTGTAGATAAGTATCTAGTTCAAGATAGGTCAAACAATGTTGTATATGAAACACCACAATTCATGTACATGTTAATTGCAATGACATTGTTTAGAAATTATACAAATAAATTAGATTATGTAAAGAGGTACTATGATGCAATATCAACATTTAAAATCAACATACCAACCCCAATTATGGCAGGAGTTAGAACACCACTTAGACAATTTGCATCGTGTGTCCTTGTCGATTCAGACGACACTCTCGGAAGTATCTTCTCGTCTGATATGGCTATCGGAAGGTATGTCGCACAAAGAGCGGGTATCGGAATTAACGCAGGAAGAATACGTGGTATTGGTTCAAAAATTAGAGGTGGTGAAGTCCAACATACAGGAGTTATACCTTTCCTTAAAAAATTTGAGTCAACAGTACGATGTTGTACACAAAATGGTGTCCGAGGTGGAAGTGCAACTGTTCACTTCCCAATATGGCACCAAGAAATCGAAGACATTATCGTCCTCAAAAACAACAAAGGAACAGAAGACAACAGAGTACGTAAATTAGACTACTCAATACAATTATCAAAACTCTTCTATGAAAGATTTCTGAAGAATGAAGAGATTACATTGTTCTCACCTCAAGACGTAGAGGGATTATACGATGCATTTGGAACACCTGAGTTTGACGAATTATACATGAAGTATGAACGTGCAACTTCTATTCCTAAAAAGAAAATAAGTGCAAGAGAACTTATTACAGATTTATTAAAAGAACGTGCAGAGACTGGTAGAATATACATTATGAATATTGACCATTGTAATGAACATAGTAGTTTTCTTGACAAAGTGAACATGAGTAATCTTTGTCAAGAAATTACTTTACCTACAGACCCAATCGAACACATTGATGGGGACGGTGAGATTGCATTGTGTATTTTATCTGCAATCAATGTGGGTATTATTAAGGAAGAAGAACTAGAGAACCTATGTGACCTCGCAGTAAGAGGATTGGAAGAGTTGATTGATTATCAACAGTATCCAGTGACTGCAGCTCAAAGGTCAACACTCGCAAGAAGAAGTCTTGGTATAGGATACATAGGACTCGCACACTTCCTCGCAAAGAATAAGGTTAAGTATGATGACCCTAATGCATGGAACCTCGTTCACGAACTTACAGAGAGTTTCCAATACAATCTATTACGTGCATCCAATAACATTGCAAAAGAAAAAGGTGCATGTGAATACTTCCATAGAACAAAATATGCAGAGGGTAAATTACCCATTGACCATTATAAAAAAGAAGTAGATGAGATTGCAAACCCTAAACTTAGATATGACTGGGAAGAATTAAGAAAGGATATAAAGGAGTTTGGTCTAAGACACTCTACACTTTCTGCACAAATGCCCTCAGAGAGTTCCTCAGTGGTTTCTAATGCAACTAATGGAGTAGAACCACCAAGAGATTATCTAAGTGTTAAGAAGAGTAAGAAAGGAACACTCAAACAGGTTGTTCCACAATACTCACACTTAAAGAACAGTTATACACTTCTATGGGATATGAAATCCAATGAGGGGTATATAAATGTAATTGCAGTCATGCAGAAGTTCTTTGACCAAGCAATTAGTGGGAACTGGTCTTACAACCCTGAAAATTATGAAAATGGAGAAGTTCCAGTATCAGTAATGGCAAGAGACTTGTTAAACACATATAAATACGGATGGAAAACTTCGTATTATCAGAATACTATGGACGGTAAAACTGAAGACGTAATAGAAGATAAACCAAGTGCAGTAGAAGATGCAGCTAATGTAATGTCAAATTATAATGACGAGGAGGATTGTGACGCCTGTGCAATATAATGAAAAAAATGTAAAAATTCAAACTTCATTCAACGATGGTAATAAACCGATTACTGGTTGGACTAATGAAGAAACCATGTTCTTTATGGAAAATGGATATCTAGTGTTAAAGAATTTTATTCCCAAAGAAATAATAGAAATGACGATGGACGTTTGGAAGACTATCGAAAGTCAACCTCGTATGCATGATGCAATTTTTGATTTAGAAGAAGATATTATATACAAATCACCAACTGAAAGTTTATTTAAATCACACGGTGGACACACAACACCTATGGGTGTGATGATGCATAATTATCTTACTAAAAGGTTGAATGAGGTTTTAGATTTATCTCTTCAAGAAACATATGTGTATACAAGAAAATATGACCGAGGTGCATATTTAACTGCACATTTGGATAGACCATCATGTGAAGTAAGTTCTACATTATGTTTAGATTATAAATCAGACGATAATAAACCATGGAAAATATGGGTAAAAAACGATAGAAATTATGTAAGTGAT
>Ga0213859_10000150_pt1 | contig 31864 bp, 29 predicted proteins | sample PICome_2_FD_160133 | JGI IMG/M metagenome (GOLD analysis project Ga0213859, IMG submission 160133) | Coastal seawater microbial communities near Pivers Island, North Carolina, United States - PICO304 | ecosystem: Environmental > Aquatic > Marine > Coastal | place: USA: North Carolina...
TCCCTCTGATCTCCTGAGCGGCCCTTACTACCCAAGGCCATTTCTCTTCGATTCATCTGTCTTAGCGAAGATTGAATGAGCCCTTTTCCGTCTCGTCTTCCCGGACGAAGTGTTTTTTTGAATGCTCCTTCACTGTAGTAGGCATTTTCATCTTCGTATAAATTGACCACAGTATAGGCTCTAAAATCAATAGGATCTGGACAGGCCGCAAAGCATCCATTGTATTCTTTGGGATAAAATACTTGAACGGCTAAGGCTTCCCATCCACCCGTAGAACCACCGTATAGGAATCGACCCCAACCCTCTCCAACTCCATTAAACATGGCCTCTACATGAGGGATTAATTCATAGGTTATCGCGTCTCCATAAGGGCCAAGATTTGCTGAATTAACGGCATAAGAATCGTCGTAATACGGATTTTGGTGCTGAATTTCTATGGCAATAAATCGCGGAAAATCGTCAGAAACCCATTGCTGGTATAAGTCATGTGCTTCTTTTTGTTGAATGTATTCATAACCTGTTATACCAAATCTGGCATTATACACATCGTCATTTTCGGGAGCTGTTGGGGGCTCTGGTCTAAAGCCTCCAAAAGTCTTTGGAAAATGTCCGTGAAAGACCATTAAAGGGTACTGGGTTGCTGCGTCTTTGTCGAATCCATGAGGCACAAGAACATTGGCTTGTAAGTACATAGGTCTACCCCAAAAGGCCGTCAACATTTCACTTTGAATACGAATGTGCTTGATGTATTCTGAGTCTGCAACCGGTGTTATCGAGGGAATTTCTTCTGAAAGATGCAATTGTACCTTTTTAGTATTTGCTGTGATTTCTATCCACTGTGGTGCGCTGTAAATATTTTTAGGACTCGTGTTCCAATGCTGCCCTTCACCCTGATCCATGGGTAATTGAACACTGTGCCCATTGGCCAATTCAAAGGTGTCGTACTTGTGCAGTAAGGCTTGAACGTAATACCTTCCCGCTTTTAGTTCTTTTAAATTTTCTAATGGATAAATGGCCTCATTTTCTCCGACCAATTCAGGAGTTTCTGCCTCCCAGTTGGATACATCTTTACCAATTACAATTCCAGTATCGTCATTGTCATTGATTTGAAATCGAGGTTCGCTTCGGTCTGAAGAGCTGACTAAAACAAGTAATCTACCGTCAAAAGCAGACGAAGCTAAACTTGAGTCATAAGTCACTTCAAATTGAAGTTCATTTGAAGAAGAACATGAGGCGAAAATTAAAAAAAGAAATAAGGAAGTGGTAAGGCGAATACAAGTGTTCATGACAGTATATATTTAATATCTTCATTTTAAAAATAACACATAAATTTTTGGCCACAGATGATTCGAAAAGCAGAAGTATCCGATGCGACAGAAATCGCTTCGATTTATAATTACTACATCTTGAATTCCAGCTTTACTTTCGAAGAGGTTCAACTTAGCGCAGAAAAGATGGCTCAGCGCATAAATATTCATCCCAAAATGACTTGGTGGGTGTATGAAGAAAACCAAAAGATTCTCGCTTATGCCTTTGCTGCGCCATGGAAACCCCGATCAGCCTATAAAAACACCGTTGAAGTAAGCATATATGTAGATAAAGACCAGCACTCTAAAGGAATTGGTCTTGCCCTCTACTCCCATCTACTAGAAACTGTTCGACAAGAAAATTTTCATGCTGTATTGGCTGGTATTGCACTACCCAATGAACAAAGCGTCAAGTTTCACCAAAAATTGGGGTTCAAAAAAGTAGGGCAACTTCGAGAAGTCGGATTCAAATTCAACCGTTGGATTGACGTGAGTTATTGGGAACTACTGTTTTGACTTTCTTTAGAATTCTCCTCTTTTGTGAAAACATTAAAGAGCTCTTCTAGCTCTGTCTGGTCTTCAGAAGCTATTATTTCCTCTACAAAATTTTGCCAATCCTGGGTGTACATTGATTTTCTTTGATTCCACCAATAATAGAAGCCCGGTTGTTGCAGACCACTGTATACTGCCATTGAAATAGTCTTTCTTAAATTCTCATCTAATACACCCTGACGCTCCAAATAAAGTGCATTTTGCAAATGCAAATTGAGCGAATGTAAGCGCATGATGGCTTGAAACTTTTCAGTTTGACTTACCGATTCTGGATCGGCTAAAAACGTCAAAAAAGATTCGGTTTCTTCAGTATTTTCAAAAAAGGAGTTGTACCAATCGGCTATATTGGCATTCACTGAATTGGCGGTCGAGGTCTTTAGGGCAAGAGAGTTGTTTTCATATTGTACTGAGACTAAAAACAAACTGATGACAATTCCTAAGGAACCTACAATTTCTGCAACTTTAGATAAACGATCTAAAAATTTCATTGGAGTACTGTTTTTGATTTGGCACTAAATTTAAAACTTCCATTGAACAACTGACAAAGCATCAGTTTATACGATTAAACTGACAGGTAAACGTCTGATTTACACGATTATTTATCCTTTAAAACACTAATCCTCGATTTACACCTACGAGATGAAGTGAGCTACTTGGAACGCTAATTTTAATTTTATTCAGCTGTATTTTTATCAGCAGAGGCATCAAAAAGCTCTTCAAGCTCTGTATGGTTTTGAGAAGCTATAATTTCTTCTACAAAAATTTGCCATTCCTCAGTGTACATCGATTTTCTTTGATCCCAAAAAAAGTAAAATCCAGGCTGTTGTAATCCACTGTATACAGCCATTGAAATGGTCTTTCTTAAATTCTCATCTAAGACGCCCTGGCGCTCCAAGTAGAGCGCATTTTGCAAATGTAGATTAAGCGAATGCAAACGCATGATGGATTGAAATTTTTCAGTTTGACTCACTGAATCTGGATCGGCTAAAAACTTTAAAAAAGATTCGGTTTCTTGTGTGTTTTCAAAGAAGGAGTTGTACCAATCAGCAATATTGGCGTTTACCGAATTGGCCGTTGAAGTCTCTAAAGCCAGAGAATTGTTTTTGTATTGAACTGAAACCAAAAATAAACTAATCACAATCCCTAAGGAGCCTACAATTTCTGCGACTTTAGATAAGCGATCTAAAAAATTCATTTGGGCGCTGTTTTGACTTGTTACTGGTTTAAATTTAAAACATCCTATGCACAAACAAAAAACCATCAGCTTGTAAAAGAAAACTGATGGCTCAATATGCTAGTAGTCTAAAATTTACATCATTGTTTTACCTGTAAATACATTGACGCCTTGTGGTAGTGGATTACCACTTGCGCGTCTTAGCATTACGACCTGACCCGTGTGCCATAAAGCATCTGAAAGAGGTCCGTTAATTGCATGCCAAAAAGGAAAGACCATGTCTTGACCATTGTAATTGAATTTAATCGGCATAGATGCAAAATCAGGGTTTTCTGCTAACATTTCTTGCATTTTTTTCAGATTCATCAATGTACCGCTTCGAAGTTCTTCGAAAGTCATAGGGTCCTGTGAGAAATCGTATTGCTTACCTTCAAAGGCGTGAATAACCATTTCCGTTAATCCGTAGATGTGTTCAATGGCATGCATAGAAGATCTTCCAGATTCACTTGGCTTGTAACTCAGGTCATTTTCTGTCAAAGATTCTGTCGCCCAGTAATATCGATATCCCAAGCCTTCTACCATTCTCGATAGTACGGTATGGGCTGTAAATTCATCTTGATACGGGCCTATTTCTGCATATGGAAGCTCTTGTTGTTGTGCATTCATAGTCATTGTAATTAGCGCAAAAAGCAATACGTATACATTTTTCATATTAGGTGTTTTTTATGGTGTTTTTCAATTTAAAAATAAAATAATAATCTGTTTTATGGCCTATGTCTGCTGAAAAGATGAATTTAATTTTTAGTTCATTGTAACATTTGGCTTATATAAAGGTCTTAACTTTAAGGCTTTTTATTATGTTGAAATGAGTGAAAAATTTTTCTGGCTTTTATTTTTTATGGTCAGCTATACCTGGAGCCAAGAAGAGCTTTACGATCAAAAAACCTATAACACCCTGCAAATTCAAAATGCTGATGCGCCAAAAATCGATGGAAAACTCGAGGAGCCCGTTTGGGACCTAGTCGAATGGTCAGGTAATTTTATCGAACGCACTCCTGATGAAAATTCACTCCCCTCTCAACCTACTGCATTTAAAATACTATACGATCAAAAATTCCTTTACGTCGCAATCAAAGCCTATGATAGTATTCCTGAACAAATTGAACAACGCATGTCTCGACGTGACGGGTTCGAAGGTGACTTCGTAGAGGTCGTTTTTGCGAGCATAGGCGATAAACGAACAGCATACAGCTTCACAACCACTGCTGCCGGTGTTAAAGGAGACGAGTTTATCACCTTTGGCGATGGAGATGAAAGTTGGAACCCGATTTGGTATACCGCAAGCAGCATTGAAGATAACGGCTATATGGTTGAATCTAAAATTCCATTTTCACAGTTAAAATTTGGCGATGACCCAGAGCAATCTTGGGGCTTGCAGGTCAATCGAAGAATTTTTAGAGAAGACGAGGTCTCTGTTTGGGATCGAGTTCCTTTAGATGTAGGTGCTCCCATCGCAGAAATTGGCACTTTAAAAGGTCTAAAAAACATCATTCCGCAAAAGCAGTTAGAAATACAACCCTTTGTGGTCGCACAAAATGATCGTTATCCGAGAGAAGAAGGAAATCCCTTTAAAACAGGTAATGATCAGATTACCAAATTTGGACTGGATGCGAAAATCGGTGTAACCAATGATTTAACCCTTGATCTCACTATTAATCCTGATTTTGGTCAAGTCGAGGCTGATCCCGGAGCGATTGCATTAGATGGTTTTCAGATTTTCTTTAGAGAACAACGTCCTTTCTTTATCGAAAACAACAACATTTTTGATTACGGTTTTGCCGACGGAAACGACAACCTCTTTTACTCAAGACGCATCGGGCGAAGCCCTCAGGGATTTGTATCTAAGCCTGCCGGAGCATACGTTAACACACCTAACAATACCACTATTTTGGGCGCCGCTAAATTCTCAGGAAAAACCAAAGACGGCTTATCCATTGGAATCATAAATGCACTTACCGCAGAAATGAGTGCAGAAATTAGAACTGAAGACGAGCGAAGTTCTCAAGTGGTAGAGCCGCTCACTAACTATTCTGTGGTGCGTTTACAACAAGATTTGAACGAGCGGCAATCTTTTGTTGGACTCATGTTAACCGGAACAAATCGTCAACTTCCAGAAACCTTGAATTATCTACACAAAAGCGCCTATTCTTATGGGGTTGATTTTGCCCACAGCTGGGATGATTTTAGCAAGTACTTGGTTGGAACTTTTGTGGGTAGCACAGTCAATGGAACTCCAGAGGCCATAACGAGAACACAGCGCAGTATTGTTCACTTATTTCAACGCAGCGATGCCTCACATGTTGAGGTCGATACTACCCTTACTAGACTTTCTGGTACTGGAGGACGCTTAGAGTTCGGTAAACAAGGCGGGAGTGCATGGACGTATCAGATGGGAACACGTTGGAGATCTCCAGGCCTAGAAACCAATGACATTGGATTTTTGAGACAGGCGGATGACATTCGGCAGTACAACCGACTTAATTACAGAACATTAAGGGCCAAAGATTGGTATAGAAACATCAATCTTAATTTTTCACAATTTACCGCCTTTGACTTTGAAGGCAATTTCAATCGCATACAATTTGACACCAGAACCTCTATTAATTTTAAAAATTTCTGGAGCGTATCCTCAGGGCTTTTTTACAAACCTCGAATCTTTACCAACACCCATTTAAGAGGAGGCCCTCGTTGGCGATTTAACCGAGAGATGGGGGGTTATCTGTTTTTCGAATCTGACTCAAGAAAACGATTTAGATTCGGAGGTGGATACATTCGTTCTGTAGCCACAGAAAATCAATTCTCCTTCTTAAGATATCAAGTAGGCTTTTCTTATCAACCCACCGACAGGCTCAATTTAGAACTAGAAGTAGAATACAACGAAAGGCCGAGTCAAACTCAATATTTAACGGCTTTTAATTTTAATGAAAATGACAACTATTTACTGGCAGACATCAATAATAATCAGCTCTCGACCGTAATGAGACTCAATTACAGTATTACACCAAATATGAGTTTACAATTCTACGGCGAACCCTTCATTACCTCAGTGGATTACAAAAGATTTAATACCGTCAATAATCCTATCGCAAAGTCTTTAGATGATCGTATCAGCTATTTGTCAGATGCACAGGTAAACTTTGAAAACAATCGCTATTTAGTAGATTTCAACCAAGATCAAAATGTAGATTTGAGCTTTCAAAATCCAGACTTTACCTATTTTCAGTTTAGATCAAATTTGGTTTTTAGATGGGAGTATATACCGGGTTCAGAACTCTTTTTGGTCTGGAATCGCGGAATTAGCAATTATGGAAGTCTAGCACCTTCACTGGGGGATGCTTATTTTGACCAGCTCTCTGGAGAAAATGTCAATAACACTTTTTTAATCAAGGCCACCTATAGATTTATTCGTTAAAATTTTAGGGGATTTTTCTTTACAGGTGTTTAATTAAAAAACAGTTCCCAATGAAGACCAAATACATTTACATCATTCTCGCTGCGCTCAGCTTTGGAAGTTGTCAAAAATCACCCATAACACCTTATAATTTAAAAGCCATTGAAGGACAGTGGATTTTGAATAATGTGGTATGCTATTGCCAATTTGAAGACTATCCTTTCGATACCAATCAACTCTGGATTTTTGCCGATCAAAACCTTATATGGAGCAAGAGCTCAAATGAACTGCCTCTAGGGATTAGTGATACTGAACTACCAAAAAGCATTCGAGTTAAAGAAGATTTGATCGTACTTTCTGATCAAAAAAAATACCGCATCGAAGTTCTTGACGACAATCAATTGGCCCTGCATTATGTGGATGTTCCAGAAATCGCAGACGACGAAATCTCCTATTACTTTACAAAAGGTTCGACTCCCTTAGATTGTATAGATCCACTTAATCCTTTCTTGAGGATTGCCTGTACCGAAGAGTACCAACCCGTATGCGGATGTGACGGGCTCACCTACCCCAATTCTTGTTATGCCACCTATCAAGGAGGTGTGACTTCTTTTACCGAAGGTGCTTGTCCGCAGTAAACAGCTCAAGGTTATTTAGCTTCTTTTACATTTAATTTTTTAAATTGTAAAGAACTAACTAAGACCTAATTATGCGCGGTTTTCGAATTTTAGTAGCCGTTCTTTCTATCATCTTTCTCAATGCATGCAGCTTTGAGGAAGAACGTGCACCCAACATTTTATTCATTATGTCCGACGATCACACCTCACAAGCATGGGGTATTTACGGAGGATTATTAGCGCCCTATGTAAAAAATGATGGCATCAAAACATTGGCTGAACAAGGGGTTACTCTCGAGAATATGTTCACTACCAATTCTATTTGTGTGCCCTCCAGAGCTGCACTATTAACAGGAGTAATGAGTCATAAAAATGGCGTCTACACTTTAGGGGATGCCCTTTCTACAGACAGTTTGACCATTGCAGGATTGCTCTCAGATGCAGGGTATTCAACAGCGATCATAGGAAAATGGCATTTAAAAGAAGAACCTACCGGCTTTGACTATTACAAGGTATTGCCCGGTCAGGGGAGGTATTTCGATCCCTTACTCAAGACAAAAGAAAACTGGGAATACGGAGGAAAAGGCGGAACAGTACACCAAGGCTTTTCTTCAGATATTATTGGAGACGAATCTATTGAATGGATTAAAGCTCAAGACCAGAATCAACCTTTTTTCTTGATGACCCACTTTAAGGCCACGCATGAACCCTTCCACTACCCAGAGCGTCACGCCGATTTATTGGCTGATGTTGAAATTCCAGAACCTGAGTCGCTTTTAGAACCCTACCCTCACCCTACCGGAAGAACATTTAAGGGGCAGTTGTTAGATAATCTGACTAAAAGATGGCTGCGCTACCAAGAAAAACCCGATGAGTTTTGGACCGATTATCCCGGTATGCCTTTCGATATTTCAGGTTTAGACAGTATCCAAGTTCGAAAAAAATCCTATCAAAAATTCGTTAAAGATTTTATTCGCTGTGGAGCTGCAATTGACGATAATATTGAAAAGATTTTAGCTGCGCTTAAAGCAAGTGGACAACTTGAAAACACCATTGTCATTTACACCTCTGACCAGGGGTACTTTCTAGGAGAACACGGCTTCTTTGACAAACGGATGATGTTAGAAGAATCCGCTCGTATGCCTTTTGTAGTTCGTTACCCGAAAAAACTACCTCAAGGGAAAAGACATGACGCCTTATTGATGAATATCGATATTCCCGCTTTTATTTTAGATTATGCACAGGTGCCTATTCCAGAGCAGATGCAAGGTCAATCATTTCGTGCATTGCTCGAAGGTAGACCTATGGAAGAACGCGAATACACCTACTATCGCTATTGGGAACACAGCCCAAATCGTCCGGCGCACTTTGGAATAAGAAGTAAAGACTACAAATTGATTTATTACTACGGCGAGGCTCTTGATATGCGCAACGCAACGAAGCAAAATACATCTCCTACTTGGGAATTTTATGATTTAAACGCAGATCCAAAAGAACATATTAATGCATTTTCAAATCCTGAATACCGAGAAGAAATTATGGTGATGTACGCGGCCTTAAAAAAACAAAAGGCCTACTACCAAGATCAGCAAACAGAGGTACCCGAACTGGAATTAAAAAACTAAATAGGTGCAAAAATTACCAAAGTGGCATCCTTCAGCAGGCGAAGACGCTTGGCTATTTGTAGACGAAGTGCTATTTTGGTAAGCACACTTAAAGGCTACTTATGAAAACCAGACTGATTTCATTGCTTCTGCTGATCTTTTTAGGATTAGGGCAAAACGCATGTGATTCTCAAGAAACAAGCACTTATTATCTCATTCGACACGCTGAAAAAGACCGAACAGATCCGACCAATAAAAATCCACATCTCACTGAAACAGGACATGAGCGGGCCTTTAAATGGAAAAAGGTGTTGAGCTCAATTGAATTCGACCACATCTACTCTACGGATTATCACAGAACGATAGAAACGGTCACCCCTATTGCAGAGGCACAAAATTTGGATATTGAGTTTTACAATCCCTCAGATATGTTTGACGCGAATTTTAAAGCCCAAACCAAAGGCAAGGTTACACTCATATCAGGTCACAGTAATACTACTCCTTTTTTTGCCAATCGCATTCTTCAAGAAGAGCGCTATGAGCAAATAGACGACAGCAATAACGCCAATTTATACATTGTTGAAATTCGAGGCGAACACAGAAGCGCACAACTTCTTCATATCGAATAAGCCTTCTAGTGCTTGTCGTATTTTTTAAGCAAGGCAGGCAGAAAAAGCAAGTCCATAAGCAAAGCGGCACACACTGCTATAGCGCACAATATTCCAAAAACCTTAACTGCAGGAACCGCGCTTGATGCGATAACCAAAAAGCCCGCTATCAAGGCTAGTGAAGATGCAAAAAGTGCCGGCGCGGTATAAACGATTGCTTGGTTCATAGCGTCCACCGTGGACATAGACATCGCTTTATACCTTTTGTAATTGTACATCAAATGAATGGTGTCGTCCATTGCGATTCCAATCATTATCGGAGTGATCATTGCCGTGGTAACGCCTAAGGGAATATCCCAAAACACCATCACAAGAACTAATAAAGCCAACGGAATCAGGTTTGGCAGTAAAACTAAGAGTGCTATTCTCGAGCGTTTTACAAAAACAAATAGGCATAGAAAAGCCGCAAAAAAAGCTGCCAAAAATGAGTTTAATTGGGTGTTTACAATGAACCTATTTAACTGCGTGTAAACTGCAGCGAAACCATTTACTTTTAGGGTGTAGGCATTTAAGTCAAAGTGCTCGGCAAAACGCTGATCAATAAAGGCGACAACAGCTTCGAGTTCAATCGTGCTCATTTGTGGTAAACTCAAGGTCATAATCGCACTTTTTTGATCATCGGTGAAAAATCTAAAAAACCCTGATGGGTCTGAAGTATTTATGACCTCTATGTTCTGATTTGCAAGGTCTGAAGCTCGTAAGAGTGGGTTTCTTTTTTGGAGTATGTTTTTGATGTTAACCACTGAAATCGGATTATTGATTTTTGGATACTCTTCCAACGCATTTTGAAAATCTTCTAACTCATTAATTCCTTTGGTGTTCAAAAGAACGGTGTTAGATTTTGGTGAAACGATCAGTTGCAATCTCGAAGTACCCTGTAGACGTTGTTCTACCCGTTCTAACTGTTCTTTATCTGCTCCGTCAGCCAACAAATCAAGGGAATCGGTATTGATTTCAATCCTTGAAATCAAGAGCACTCCAAAGAATAAAATCATTGAAAAAACAATAATAATTTTACGGGGATGAGCAGAGCTCCAAGTAGCAATTCTATGGGCAAACTGCCTTTGTTGTGGTGCAGAATCTTTTGATGATTTTGAGCTTTCACTATTAGGGATGAAACTAAATCCAATTGCGCAAATAACATAAACGAAAACAAAACACAGCAAAAGCCCAAGACTACTTACCAGACCCATATTTTTAAAAGCTGGAAGCGGAGAAACGTATAATGCTAAATAGCTAAGTAAAGTAGTTAAAGTAGTAAACAAGCAGGGAACAAAACTTTTCTTAAAGCTGGAGTAAATCAATTCGAGTTTACTGAGTGCCGGATGTGCTTCACGCTCTTTGTGAAATATATTTATGATGTGAATGGCATCACATACACTGTAGACCATAAGTATGGTGGGGATGAGCATTGAAATCATATTCAAACTAAATCCAAGCGCAGTGACCCATCCAAAGAGTAAAACTAGGGGAACCCCAACTGAAGAGAGGGCAATTAAGACATATTTCTTATCGGGTAAGAGCAAAAGTAAAATGATCAAAATGACCAGTATGGTCAATATCCCAAAGGAGATGCTTTCTTTGAATATACCCTTGTTATAGGCGTCGTTTAGCACAGGTGGACCAGAGAGCGCAAATTGTTCATAATGACCGCTTATCAGCTCGTCTAACTCACTTACAATTGCGGTTCGATTTTCTTCAATCTCTGGAGTGGGTTTGAGTTGAATGTAGCAGAAATAGCCTTGTGCATCATCTGTGATTAATTGATTTGAAATGGCCGGCATTTGTGCGAGTAAGCGCTCTTGACTTTGCAAACTGCGATCGGGGGAATAAAGCGGCTCAAAGCTCAATTGCGATCTTGAAAAACTGGGGTATTTCGCCTTGGATAAATTGAAAACAAGCTCGACAAAGTCTAAGCCTTCAAGAACTGCAGAAAGTACTTTTAATTGCTCAACGGCCTTTGAATCCAATGCATTTTCAACCTCTAATAAGGCAATGATTATTTCATCTGACCCGTACTCTTCTTGATACTCTAAGTAATCCTTGTATCTGCTGTTGTCTTCTAAAAACCAAATAGACAACGAATTATCTATGGCCAATTTTTGGACCGTAGAAAACATAGACGCAAAAATAAGTGCAGCTAACACCAGCATAACTGCGATTCTATTTTTGATTATAAATTGTATTAGGTTTTTCATTGCCCTAATTGATGTAATTTGTAGGTTTAAATGTCTTTTATGAATCTAAAACATATATTTCATTGTGCCCTTGTACTCTGTTTGACTTTTGGGTTTAGCACAGCACAAAATTCTTCAGATCAGATCAATTTCACAAGCGCTAATCCATTTTCATTTAGTGATATCATTCAAAGCTTATCAGAACAAGAAGCTCAAGAGGTATTTGGACAACTAAAGTTTCCCGAAACCGAACAGGTCCATGGGCAAAAACACCCCCTTATCATCGGAGTCGCAGGAAGTTTGGGATGGAGAGATCACCATTATGACTATCTCCAAATGTACAGAGAACTTGGCTTCGCCACCTTCGAACTCAATAGTTTCAAAAGTCGCGGAATAACATCAACTGTCGGCTCTCAAGATGAAGTAACCATTGCTGCCATTGTTTTAGATGCCTTTAGCGCAATGGATGAATTGGCAAAACATCCCAGTATTGATCCCGAACAAATTTCAATTACGGGTTGGAGTTTAGGTGGAGGAGTTGCTTTGTTTACAGCATGGGAACCCCTTGTCGATGTGCTTGGAAAAACCAATCAATTTTCTTCACACCTGGCTTTTTACCCTCCTTGTTTTATTGAACCCGAAAGCCTGAATTTTGTAGAAGCACCCATTAAGATCATGATTGGAGAAATAGATGATTGGACACCTGCTGCCCCATGTAAAGATTTAGTTGATGTACTCTCGAAACAAAACGACATCACCTTAGAAGTATTTAAAGATGCACATCACGGATTTGACAGTAAAGAGAAAGTGGTCTTCAATGAAAAAGGGTATAGTTTTAAAAATTGTCTTTTTGAACTCACCCAAGAAGGAGACATTTTGATGAATTACCTCAAACTGCCCATGTCTAGCCCTTTGATGCAAAAACTTGGATTTCTTTTCTGCGTAAAACGAGGGGTTCATATTGGAGGTAATCCAATTGCAAGAGAACAGGCGATGAAATCAGCACGTACATTTATGCGTGCTCAACTAAAAGCTGTAGAGGTCTATGAATGATTTAAATTGGGCCATTATTGCCCCAGAAGCAGAAGTTGTAAAATGGTCAAAAGCCTTTAAAGAAACTGCACCCCAAATCGATCTTCAAAACGGACTCAGTTTAAGTGATCCCGAAAAAGTTGATGTGCTTTTGCTTTGGAATCATCCCAGAGGAGCATTACAACCCTTTACCAATGTGAAGTTGTATTACTCTTTAGGGGCTGGGGTAGATCACCTCTTAAAAGATGAGGAGCTGAATTCTAAGGTTCCTATCTGTCGTATTGTAGACCCCCTGCTTTCCTTTTCGATGAGTAATTATATCGTCTTTGCGGTTTTGTACCATCAGCGCAAATGGGATAAATACAGCAGTCATAAACATCAAAAGACATGGGATCACGATTCTGCTTCTGAAGAAGAAATCAAAATAGGTGTTTTAGGTTTGGGTACTTTGGGTCAAGATGCCGCAAAAAAGCTTGCTCATTTGGGTTTTGAAGTGTCTGGTTATAGCCCCTCACCGAAACAAATAGAAGGAATAACAACCTACAGCGGAAATCAAATGGATGCCTTTCTCAAATCTTGTAACGTATTGGTATGTACTGTGCCCTATACACCTCAAACACAGCAACTCCTAAGCATGTCACTTTTTGAAAAGCTCAATCATCCCACCTTTCTTATAAATGTTGCCAGAGGTAAGGTTCAAAATGAACAAGATATTCTTAAAGCTCTTGAAATAGGTTATTTAAGTGGTGCTTTTTTAGATGTCTTTGAAACTGAACCACTTCCAAAAGAAAGCCCACTCTGGACGCACCCTCTTATTCAAATAACACCACACATTGCCAGCATCACAAACCCTAATGCCGGGGTCAAACAAATCGTTGAAAATAGTGTTCGACTTCAAAAATGTGAGAAATTACTTCATTTGGTGAATCATAAAAAAGGTTATTAATGTTGTTTTTGGTCGAAAAAACCATCAAATTAATTTTTGGTTAAGAAATTGTTAACTACTTTTGTTTAAGCTTATTAGCTATACTAAACACCCCTTTCGCATGGATACCAAAATAAAATACTCGAAGAAAGCTTGTGCCTGCGCGGTTTCTTTAGATTTGTTAGGAGACCGATGGACTTTAATCATCATTAGAGATTTGTTTAACGGAAAGTGCACTTTCTCTGAATTTTTAAATGATTCATCCGAAGGAATAGCCACAAATATCCTAACAGATCGTCTTAAAAAACTACTTTACCTCAACATTATTGATTTCAGAAGAAAGGCTTCAGACCGAAAAGTTAAAGAATACTATTTGACCAATAAAGGCATCGATTTATATCCGGTAATTTTCGAACTACAGACTTGGAGTTTAAAGCACGTTGAATTTGAGCAGCGTGAGCGCACACAAAAATTTGTACGTCTCAATAAAAACGCTTCTAGCGAAAAGGTGATTTCGATGTACATTGACGATTATAAAAACCACCGTTTAAAGAAATTCGGATTCTAGATTAATCATCTATAAGTTTATAGAACAGTCTCATTACATCCGCGGATTTAATGAGCTTTTTTTTGCGCCTACTTTTGGGAATATAACACGTCAGTTCCGAGATAACGATCGTCATTGTTCATGTACCAAGCGCGAACTTTTGGCATTTTTATGCCCTGAACGACCTCTTCCCCTGAAAGAAGAATATACTCCCCGTTATTTTTTGACAGGTCGTGGTAAAACTGATAATGGCGTAATCTAAAATCTTGGATGTCAAAATAGAAGTACCATACATCTTTACCTACCCCTTCTTCATAATCAACCCTGATCTTATAATACTGTTCACCTTGAAAACTTGATATTTCAACATTTTCGGCAATAATAGTACCTGGATCTTTAATTTTCATGGGCAAACCGTACAAATAGGTATAGTAGTCTTTCATTTTGGTCGTACGATCACAATTCAAACGATGGTTTTCTGCTTCTTTTGATGTAAATCGTTCACTGTCGTTTAGTTTGTGAAAACAGTTTCCCTTGTTCCAAACGCCCTCTATCATGGTATCGGCTTGCTCAACGACATACTTAAAATAGCTTTTGTTGAAGTCTAAATGAATTTGAGAGGTTCTTAGCGGCCTTGAAGGTGTTTCCATCTCTACGGTGAAGCTTCCTTTAAAGCCTTCCCAATTGTTGTTTGGGTCGTGGTAAGCGATGCTGCGATCAACTATTTCTTGTGCCGAAGGCATTTGAGCGCTTATGAGGTGAGACCCGAAAAAAACATTCCATATCAATATTGAGGTCAAGCTTATCCTTTTCATATTTCTAGTTCTTGTGTAACTTGAAATTACTAAAAGTATTTTTCTTTGTGGATTCGGTTAAAATTATATCCTATACCTCCCGACACCAAGCTGAATTTGAACGCTTAAATCGAACTTGGATTGAGCGTTATTTTAAAATGGAGCCTCTTGATGAGCAAATTCTAAAAATGCCGAACAAATACATCATTGAGGCGGGAGGATTTATTTTAATGGCTGAATTAGATCGAAAAACAGTGGGTACAGTCGCTTTAAAAAAGATAAGTGCTGACGCTTATGAATTCACCAAAATGGGGGTAGATCTCAATTATTTAAGAAGAGGTATTGCAGAGAAACTCAGTAAAAATGCCATTGCTGTAGCTCGAGAAAAGGGGGCCAAAAAATTAATTCTATTTACCAATAGTAAACTGACTCCAGCGATTAATTTATATGAAAAAATAGGCTTTAAGCATGTTGATTTAGGAAAGGCTGATTACCTCAGAGCAGATGTAAAAATGGTTCTAAACCTCTAAGGATTAGTAAAAGGATGGAACTTTTTTGTCTGAAGTGATTCGCCCTTCAATACTTCCTTCATATCCAGCTTCTTCTTTGATAATCTCCACTAAACTTAGATTCGCAGTTATACCGTACTGCAGATAATCCACATAACTCATATGTTCTTGTCGTTTAGAGCGCAAAAGATAAAGCACTTCATTAGAGAGTTGAAAGTCTCCGAGGTAATGAGCGTCGATTAAAAATCCAGAATAGGTGCTGCTCAACTTTTCGAGTTCATCTGATTGAAGTTCGATCAAAGAAGAAGTTTGTGCCTCGAGCTTATCTCTGTACAACTCAATTTGTCGTTCTTGCTCTTTGAGCCAATTGTTGTATACGTATTTGGCTTGCAAGCCAATAGCGAGATTTTCATTTTCAATCAACTCCAGTAGACCTGAGTTTTGAAGACTTCTGTACTCTTCTTGATTGTCGACAAAAGTGGTCACAATGGTGGTGGCCATTTGCAGGTGAAAACCGATACTGTCTCTTGAGAAATCCTTTAGTTTTTTGTGGTGCTTTAGAATCCAACCCGAAGACTTTACCGCCAATTTATGTGCCTCTAGGTTAAATTCAAAATCACCTAAATCTTGAGTGATATTTCCTAAAATCCGCACCAGCGCCTGTTCTTTGAGTTGTTCTTTATTGGATAGTTCTCTTTTGTATTCCACAAAGAAAGAGAGCGAAAGACCAAGGGTAATGACTAAAAACTCAAGCCCGTATTTGATGATGTGTTTTTTCATGGGTTAATTATTGTCGCTATTTTTTCTTAAACCTTCGATTTCATTTTGGAATTCCAAACTAAAACGCTGCTTGTATTTTTTCCACATCTCCTTGACGTACTTGTTGTTTTGGAGGTCATCTTCAATAATTCTTCTATAAGCCAGCCAGGCATTTTCGTCAAACAAACCCATTCGATATTGATAAAATGAATTATCGAAATCTCTGTAATTAAACGACTGATATTCGATCATCATATATTCTTCGAAATCGGTAAGTTCTTGATTTCTGGCTAACTTATATCTGGCTTGAACAATCACTTCTTGATTGAGATGCATTTTTCCAACCTCCATATCTGTTTCATTAAGTGATTGTCTTATCGATGCCTTAGAAAGCTTGTTATAGGTGTTGACCTCTAATCCTAAAAAAACCAAAGACAAAACGATACAAATAGCGCTTATGACTTCAATATAGATTCTAAACTTGGCTCTCATTGTTTGTGATTAGTATTAGCGAATAAGTTAATGAATCAGACTGAATATCAAAGTAGTATTAGCTAAAAAGCACGTGACACAAGACCAAACTCAGCGCCAAGAGTACAGCCCAAACTGTAATTTTTGAATCTGCAGGCTGAAATAATTCTTTGACGGGGTTCATTTGAGCCCTTGAACCCAAAATTCCAATGGCAAATCCAATAAAAATGACCCAAAATGCACGTAAAAAGTAATTCAGGTCCGGAAATATAATTTTGATTAAAATATTGAGTGGGACGGTCAAAATAAAAGCTGTTAAAATCACCTTGTGCTTTGGTTTTAACAATAATATCGCGCTGAGAATTAGAACGACTATTCCGCAATTGATAAAATACCTCAATTCATTAAGGGTGTGTGTGAAGGCGCTTGTTGGATTTTCAAATTTCAAATACAGCAACACAAACCCCATTAATAATGCAGTGCATAAACTCATTAGTATGGCATTTCGACCAGCTTGAATTTTAGCTGCATCATCAGCCTTTTTATTGATATAAGAACTGTATATGTCAACCGACCATAGCGTTGCGATTGAGTTAAAGGTCGAATCTACGGTACTCATCAAAGAAGCAAACAAGCTACATAAAATTATTCCCTGTACTCCTACAGGCAAATAGGTCTTCACCAAGTAAGGAAAGGCCAAATCAGGCTCGCCTAAACCATCGCCTAAGATTCCGTAGAGTGCAATTCCTGGAATGACAATAACAACTGCCATGAGGTATTTAATGGTTCCACCGATCATAAATCCTGCCTGAGCGTGTTTGAGACTTTTTGCCGCCAATGCGCGTTGAATTATGGTTTGATTAGCACACCAATAATTGATGTTTAAAAAAAACAATCCCAGCATATGCGTCCAGGGAAGAGTCGGATGCGAGGCATCCAAATGTAAATGCATTTTTTCAGGTGTCTTGATGTAAAGTTGTTGCCATCCTCCCAATTCTTGCACGGCTACTACGCAGACAATAATTCCTCCGGTGAGCAAAATTGAAAATTGTAAAATATCAGTTCGAACCACAGCACTTAATCCTCCTAAATAAGTGTAAAAGGCAGAAAACAAGCCTAAAAACAGAATTAAAACACCTATGCGATATATGCGATTATCACTGATAAAAGACAACTGCTCCCCAAAGACGACATCAGCCGCATAGGCTCCCCAGAAAAGTGCTGCCCCAAGGGTTACAGTGGCGAAAAGACCAATATTAGCCAATGAATAAAACAGGGCTATTTTTTTTCCTAATTTGATTTGTATAAACTCGGTTATGGTGGTGATCTTTTCTTTTAAGTAAAAGGGAATAAAAATTAATGCACCGAGGAGAATTCCCTGTATGGCGTTAATTTCTAAACTGGCCTGAGCCAAACCGTATAAGTAGGCTGAACCCATCATTCCCAAAAACTGATAGCCATTAATATTTGTGGCAACCGTCGAAAGCGCTATAGAATACCATTTTAGATTTCGGTTGCTGAGAAAATAGGCTTCTGAACTCTGCGCTTGTCTGTTTGAAGAACGCAGTGCTAGTATCAAAATCAGTCCGAAATAACAAAGTACAATGATTAAATCCAGCATAGTTTACAAACGTTTTGCACTGCCTAAGGGCGTTTGAGGAAGCACTTTGGGTTTTCTGTTCATTTCTTCATTTAATGCACAAGTTTGAAAGCGTGGCAGCACGTATTTTGCGAATAAATCACACTCGTCGTAATGTGGATATCCAGACAGAATAAAGGCATCAAAACCCATTTCTATGTAGCCTTTTAATTTCTCATAGACCTGATCGGGGTTTCCGACAATAGCAGCACCACATCCAGAACGCGCCAGACCTATGCCTGTCCAAAGGTGATCTTCAACAAAATAATCTGAAGAAGACTTTTCTCGTAGTTCTTTTTGTTTGGCTACTCCATAAGATTTTGAATCCAAGGCTCGATCTCTAATTTTCGCTCCTTCATCTAAATCTAATTTTGACAATAATTTTCTAGAATAGTCGATGGCTTCTTCTTCTGTTTCGCGAACAATGACATGAATGCGAAGACCAAAACGAATGTTTCTCTTATACACCTGACTCCTGCGTCTCAATTTTTCAATTTGCTTTTTAAGGCCTTCTTCTTGATCTGGCCACATCAAATAAACATCGCAAAATTCGGCGCAGAGTTCAACTCCAGCATCTGAATAACCCCCAAAATACAAAAGCGGCCCTCCATTTTGTTGGTAGGGTTTTACAGGGGCTGTGTCTAATTCTAATTGATAGAAGTCACCCTTGAATGATAGGTGTTCTTGGGTCCATGACTGCTTGAGAATTTGAATAACCTCTCTGGATTTAGCATAGCGTTGTTCTGAGGCCAATTGGGTTCCCGGAAGGTCTGAAGAAATAATATTAATGGTTAAGCGCCCCTTTAAAATATGGTCAAGTGTTGCAATAGCTCTGGCCAACATCGGAGGGTGCACTTCGCCGCAACGCACAGCCGCCAGAAAATTGATTTGTTCTGTTAAAGATGCCATAGCAGAGACAAAAGAAAGGGTGTCTTGACCGACCTGATACGAAGAAGGGCAGAGTATATTTCGATAGCCTCGCTTGTCGGCTAAGGCTGCAATTCTCGAAGTATTTTCCCAGGTGCTCTTGTATAAATCGTTGCGATTGCCCAGTAAATCATCATCTCCATTACAAAGCGGGGCAAACCATGCGATTTCAACTTTCTTTTCTGCCATATCTGGCAAATTATTAAAAATATAGCAGCTATTAAGGAATAAACTTTAAAATGGCCTAAGCTGCGTTTTTGTGAATTTTGTTATCTTAAAACAAAAAAAATTGAAAGAGAAACACGTTTGCATTATAGGTGCAGGACCCTCTGGCATTACCGCTTTAAAAAATATCCTAGACGAGAATCTCAAAGCCACTTGCTTTGATTTTAATAGCGATGTAGGTGGTAATTGGATTTACAGTGAAAAAGAAGGACACTCCAGTGTATTTGAAACCACTCACATAATCAGTTCTAAAAGCTTGTCTCAGTATGAGGATTTTCCATTCGATGAGGATGTTTCAGACTATCCCTCTCACGATGAACTAAGGGTGTATTTTCAAAAATACGCGAAGCAATTTGACCTTTATCCACACATTGAATTCAATACGCTGGTGGTCTCTTGCGAATTGAATAACGAGCAACAATGGGAGGTGGTGACCGAGCAGAAGGGCGTCAAAAAAACTCATTGTTTTACCGACCTAATTGTGTGTAATGGACATCACTGGAAACCAAAATACCCCAATTATCCCGGAGAATTTGAAGGAAAACTGCTGCACTCACATCAATTTAAAAAAGCGGCTCCGTTTAAAGATCAAAAAGTCTTGGTGATTGGCGGAGGTAATTCAGCCTGTGATGTGGCAGTTGAAACCAGCAGAGTGAGCGCAAAAACAGCTATTAGTTGGAGGCGAGGATATCGAATATTACCCAAGTTTATAATGGGTAAACCCTCAGATGTAGTGGCATCCTCAATGACCGCTTTACCCATTGCCTTTAGAAATTTTGTCGCGGGTATACTTGTGCGCCTTGCCATAGGACCCAATAGTTGGTACGGATTGCCCAAGGTCACCCACAAGTTTGGAGCAACGCATCCCACCATCAACAGTGAATTGTTGTATAAGATTAGACACGGAAAAGTTCAACCCCGAGGTGATATCGATCGCTTTGAGGGGCAATACGTTGTTTTTAAAAATGGAGTGAAAGAAATGTACGATGCTGTGATCGCATGCACCGGTTATATTCTCTCACATCCCTTCTTCGACAAAAACTTTATCGATTACAGTAAAGGCGAGGTTCCACTCTATTTAAAAATGTTCCATCCAGAGATTAGAAACATCTATTTTGTCGGAATGTTTCAGCCCTTAGGTTGTATTTGGCCAGGTGCAGAGCAACAAAGTAAACTAGCTGCAGCTGCGATTACAGGAAAGTGGAAAACTCCAAAAAACATCAAATCCCTTTGTGAAAAAGAAGTGCAAAATCCGCACATGAAACAAATTCAAACCTCAAGACATACCATCACCGTTGATTTTCACAAGTTTCTCAGGTCCTTAAAAAAACAACTTAAAACCGTTTCATGAAAATAGACCACGCCATTGTTTTTGGAGCAACCGGGCTCATAGGCTCTCATCTTGTAGCGCTTTTGGCTCAAGATGATGATGTCTCAAAAATCACGGCTATTACCCGAAGAGAAGTGCAGAGCGCAGACCCAAAAGTCGAATATAAAAAAATAGACTTCTCGAATACTGATGATCTTCAAGCTTCTATTGTTGAAGGCTCCCAGGTGTTCTCAGCCATAGGTACAACTCAGGCACAAGTAAAAGGTAATAAAGAGGTGTACCGTAGTATCGATTTTGATATTACTTATGAGGTAGCCAGAGCCTGCGTGAGTAATTCGGCAAAATTGTTCCAATTTGTCTCTTCGAGTGGTGCAGATGCAAGCAGTACAAACTTCTATCTCAAATTAAAAGGAGAAATTGAATATGCCGTTATGCAAACAGGATTAAAGTCTTTAAGAATATACCGCCCAGGTCTACTTATGGGGCAAAGAAAAGAATACCGTTTCGGTGAAAGAATAGCACAGTTTTTAATGCCCAAGCTAACATGGCTTTTGCCCGCTGCTTATAGACCTGTTGAAGCCTTGACTGTGGCTGCACAAATGTTAGCCCTGGCCAAATCAAATGCCACTGGCAAAAAAATCATTGAAAACGAAGAAATTTTAAACTTTGAAGCAAAACAACAGTTATGATTTCTCTTTTTAAAAAATTATTTTTTTACTTCTTGTTGTTCACCGGAGTCATTCTTTCTACCTCGCATTTGGGAAATGATTTTATGGGAATCTCAGACGAAGAAGGCTACCTATTTACCATAGGATTTTGTTGTTTGGTCGCTTTTATTTTAGAATACCTCTTACCCAAATTGAAAAATTAAAGATGATCAATCGGAGCTTACCTCAAGACGAGAAATGGAATGTGATTACCCACGGTCTTGGTGCAATCATAAGCGCGATTCTTGTAGTTTACTATTATTTGCAGTTAAATTTCACCGACTCTTCTGTTCATCTGGCCTATTTGATTTACGGTTTTTCGCTGGTGTTTTTGTTTTCTGCCTCTGCGCTATACCACAGTGTTGAGGATGCTTATAAAACGACTTGGCAAAAAATAGATCACATTGCCATATACTTATTAATCGCAGGAACTTACACTCCTGTAAGCATGAGTTTACTTCAAGAAACCTCTGGAGCCTTACTGCTCATATTGGTTTGGAGTTTGGCTCTAATCGGCATTATTTACAAGCTCTTTTTTATTGGAAGATTCAAACGCCTCTCTCTAATGCTCTATTTAGCCATGGGCTGGCTGGTCGTTTTAGACTATGAAAATGTAATGCAAGTCTTTTCTCAACCTGCATTACATTATCTAATCTTGGGAGGTGTTTTCTTTAGTGTAGGTACCATTTTTTACAGTTGGAAAAGCTGGTATTATCACCATGTGGTATGGCACTTGTGGGTGCTTGCCGGTGCTTTTGCCCACTTTCAAATGGTACGTATTATTCTTGAAAACAATATGTAACTCTTATTTTTTCATGGTTGCCATCCACTGCATAAGGGTGACCGGCACTCCTTTTACTTTTACCACAGCTCCGTCAACATCTCTCTGACTTTTGTTCGCATGAGAGTATATCCAAGACCAATGTCCGGGGTAGTGAAAATTTTCTCCCCCCAGAAGATTAGAAATATCCGTTACGTTGTCATAAAGCGAAAGATGCACGTTTTTAGCCTTGGCATCCATCAACTTTTTATGAACTGGAATAACAGTTTTATCAGCTTGGGTGACAGGGTCATCTTTGGAATGTACAAACCAAATTGGAACGTTTCGAATAGATTTTGCTTGTTTCTCAGATAAAAACTCTCCGTAATAAGCCAAGGCGCTGATATAACCCGCAGCGAAATACTTTGGATATTCTAAAATCAACTTAAGACTCATATAGCCGCCATTACTACATCCCCCAACATAAATTCTATCGGTATCAATATCTGGATGCTTTGAGACGTAGTCATCAAAAAGTTCCTTTAAAGCCTCGTAATAGATATCGTCAACCTGACCTCTAGTAGATCCGTTCCCACTGTCCATCCAACGCGTTGGACTTTGAGGAACCAGTACATGAGCGCCTTCAAAATAATCTTGAATATCGGCAGAGGCGTAATTTGCAGCTCTATTGGCTAAAAGCGGAATTGTTGGATCTGTTCCTCCTTCACCCCCGCCGTGTAACCATATGATTAAAGGGTGCTTATCTCTTTGGACTCGGGGAGCAAAACTCGCGTAAGACATCGTGACTGACCCATGCGAAAAAGACCCGCTTAAATCAAACTCGTCTACTAATGGAATAAAACGCTCTTTTTCGGTATTCCAGGTCTCCAGGGTATTTGAGTTGGTTATAGACACTTTATAATCTACCCAGTTATTTCCTTTTCCAGGAGTGTATACTATGGGTGAGGCGATTCGAATGGATGGGGCCACAGCCAATACCAAGGTGATAAATTCTCCCTCTTCGTTAAATGTTCCGTTGTGGTCTGAGGCATAAGTGGCAATAACTTCTCGCGAACCCGTCGAAGGATTGACTGCCGCTTCAGCCGAGCCTCTGCTCACTATTACGCTGTAGTGTTCAGCGTCTAATGTCGTTTGTTGATTGGTCTTGCTGAGTACGACCTTATTAACGGCGGCTCCCCAATCAAAACCTTCTACAATTAAATTGTATTCTCCCTGTGCTCGAGTAAGACTTATGCAGAGAAGAAAAGCGGCCAATAATGACCATTTTGTACTGTTTTTCATTGCTTGAGTTTTAACATTCATCTCTTGTGGAATCTGAATGGATTTGTTAGTCAAGTTTAATGTAGCAAAAAATTACAATAAGACCTGTCTTTTCTTTTAAAAATGATATCATCGCCTTTATCATTTTCAAGATAGGCCGAATTCGATACCTTAGTACCATGACAACATCTGCTTCATTTGATGAATTGCTCGAGCGCACTGAGGTGCATTTAAAACCCATCCTGGTCGGATTGCGTCAGCTTATTTTAGCGCAAGATCCTCAAGCATGTGAAGTAGTTCGTCTCGGCGATCGAGCTGCATCATACGGAATCGGACCAAAGCGAATGAGCGAGGCCTATGTATATATTTTAGCCTATTCCAATTGGGTCAATCTGGGTTTTTATCAGGGTGTAAAATTCCTTGAACATTCACAATTACTCGAAGGAAACGGTAAGCGACTAAGGCACATTAAAATACGGGCTATTGCACAGCTTCAAGAAGAAGAATTGAAAAGACTCTTGAATATGGCCATTGCAGAGCGCAAAGCTGCGCTCAAACTTTAGATCGACAAATTTGCAGAGAGGAAGGGATTCGAACCCTCGATAGAGTTGCCCCTATACCAACTTTCCAGGCTGGCCCTTTCAACCACTCAGGCACCTCTCTAAATCAGGCACAATATTACTAAAATGTAATTGTTTTTCTAAATGCTATGAAGAAGAATACGACGCGATAAAATCATTTATTTCTACCTCCAGCATTGGAAGCGTTAGTGTTCCATTTGCTAAAATCACCTCGTGAAAAGCCCTGATATCAAACAAATCTCCTAAGGCTTCTTCTGCTTTTTGTCTTAGCTCTCTGATTTTTAGTTCTCCAACTTTGTAGGCGAGAGCCTGTCCTGGCCAAGAGATATAGCGATCGATTTCAGTGTTGACCTCATGCAATGAGAGTGCTGTGTTTTCTGCCATATACGTCACTGCTTCTTCTCTAGACCATCCAAAAGCGTGCATTCCAGTATCAACTACAAGCCGACATGCTCTCCACATCGAATAGGTAAGCTGACCAAAGCGCTCATAAGGCGTGGTGTAAATACCCATCTCTTCTGCTAGCGATTCGGTGTACAGCCCCCATCCCTCTCCATAGGCCGACAAATATAAATTTCGCCTGAATTGAGGAATATGTTCTGGTAATTCTGCGTTCAAAGCGCCTTGCAGGTGATGACCTGGTACGGCTTCATGTGCCGTTAAGGCTGGAATAGTGTACAATGGTCTACTGGGCAAATTGTAGGTGTTTACCCAATAATATCCTGGTTCTGTGCTATTAGGTGCTGTTCCAATATACCTTCCTCCAGTGTATTTGGGAGCAATGGCATCAGGCACAGGAGCAACTCCATAAGGCTTTCTGGGTAGGGTTTTAAAATACCTTGGCAATTGCTCATCTAAACGCTTGGCAACATCTCGAGCAAACATGAGTAGTTCCTTAGGTGAGTTGGCATAAAATTGCTCATCGGTTCTTAAAAAGGCTAAAAATTCAGCAAAAGAACCCTTAAATTCTAATTCAGCTATGATCTTTTGCATCTCTGATCTTATGCGCTGTACCTCATCGAGCCCCATTTGATGAACCTCTTCTGCCGTTAAATCTAAGGTGGTATAATAGGCGATTCTGTTGTTGTAAAATTCCATTCCATCAGGAGTTTCACTTACTCCGATGGCCGTTCTTGTTTTGGGATAATACTCCGTTTCAAAAAAGTTTTTAATGGAAAGAAAAGTGGGAATCAATTGCTCTTCTATTACTTCTTGGGCTGCATTTTGCAGGCTGTCTTTTTCTTCAGTGGATAGTTGGTCCGGTAAATTCAAAAAAGGCTCGTAATAATAATTGGAGGATGCATCTTCAGTGATGTGCTGTTCATAAGAGTTTTCATACCCATTGAATATTACTCGGGGTTGTGAAATACCCATATCAATTCCTTTGCGAATGAGTGCTGTGTTTTGCTCAATGTATTGTGGAATACTTTTTAAGAGCTTCAAGTATCGAAGAGCTCCTTTTTTATCGACCACTTTTCGCACTCGATAAATCAGGCTATTGTGAAAACCAGCATCGGATAAGATGGGATTGTAATGCATCTTAAATTCATGACTCTTGATTCGGTGCTCCAATACAAATCGCAATAAGTGCAAAGATCGAAGCTCATCATCGCTCAGTTCACTTGTATTTATTTCTTGTGCACGATTAAAGCAATCTTGATAAAAGGAATATTGTTTTTCAAAGCGCTGCTCAGAGTAATCTCCTAATGGAAATTCATCATAATCAAAAGCCTTAAACGATTGATAATCGGTTATGAGCGTGCCGAGTTCATCTTTGGCAGAAGGGGTGCATTGTGCCAAAAGAAGTACAGCGAAAAAAATCATCACTTTTTTCATGTTCTATAATTTTAATTCAAATCTTATTTTTTTGATTCCGTATCCGGTATCATACACCTTGGTTTCTCTAAATGCAAAGGATTCGTAAAGCCTTTTGGCAGGGACATTTTCATTGCCCGTTTCAACAGAATATTTGACGCTGGTATGTGCTTTCATCGCGTGTTTAATCAGTGCGCTTGCAATACCTTTTCTAAAATGAGCGGGATATACCACCAAACTTTGAAGGTGAATGTAATCCTCGATTCGAGCTACCTCAATAACTCCTGCAAATTGATGGTCAATAACATAAGCATAGAAATCATTTTCAGTGCTTTGAAAATCAAGAACTGTGCGATCAAGCGGCGGAAAAACCTCAGCTCCTATCATCGCTTTTTCTACTGGATAGGACGCTTGCCAAATGCTGTATAATTGTTCGGCTACCTCTTCCTCTTTGCAGTTCACTTTTTCAATCATCGCCTAAGTCGCTTTTACTTTTTTTCGAACTTCTGAATGGTATTGCCCAAGATGTCGCCTGTGTAAAGATTTCCTTTAGCATCTACAGCGATGTCGTGATAACGAGCAATGGGCCCATTATAGTCAGTTGATCGCCCAAATTGATTCAGTTTGTTGAGTTCTAAGTCTAATTCGAAGATATCAGAACCCAAAACTATACTGTCGTTAAGAACGTAGTAGTCAATACCATATACGCGATTTGCAGACTGGTCAACCACGAGGGAATACAATTGATTGGTGGTCTCATTTTGCCAAGTCTTCAAATGAACTCCGTTTGCCGTAAATTTTTGAATGCGATTATTTTCTCGATCCGCGACATATACGTTTCCTTCATCGTCTAAATCAATACCATGTGGTATTACAAATTGGCCATCTTCATCGCCAAGCTCACCCCACTGCAATAAAAATTCACCTTCTTTTGAAAATTTAACGACTCTGCTGTTGCCATATCCATCACTGACATAGAAAGATCCGTCTTTTGCCACTGCTACATCTGTAGGTAAATTAAAGTGAGCGCTATCATCGCCAGCAACTCTTTCCTCTCCTAATTTTAAAAGCAACTCTCCCTCAGCATTAAATTTAAACACTTGATGTAGTGCAACATCAGTCACCCAAATATGATTTTGATGGTCAACCTCAAGCCCATGAGGCATCACAAAAGTGTCTGACCCCCACTCGTGAATGATAGTGCCGGTCTGTTGATCTAAGGTCAGTAAGGTTGCCTCGCCAATGTTGGTCTCTGGCATGGGGTATTGCCACTCGCGTGAAGCCCTGTGAAACACAACAATTTGATCTTCAGAATTCACTCCAATGCCTGTTGGATTTCCCAATTGAAATTCTTCGCTTAAACTTGGCCATTGGACGGCTAAGCTAAATTGAGGTTCTGCAGGTTCCTCACAAGACAAACTAATGCTGCATATGCCAACGGTAATCGCCCATAGCAGCTTTTCTTTATTGTTTTTTTTCGTTGATTTAGATTGATTTGAATTCATCTGATGTTGCATTTATGATGAAAGGTTTAGGTTTTAATTTTCATAGAGCCAGGGCAGATTAAAACGCGCAAAATAGAGTCCATTTCGGTCGCGCTCATAAAATAGCCCGATGCTGTTGTCGTCTAAAATCACAAGGTCAGAATAAGCCGATGTATCTGCATAGATTAACTTTCGAACAGGCCAAGACTTGCCCTGATCTTCACTTATTAAAACAGACATTTGATGGCGGTCTGTTTTGCTGTAGGGTCCGGAGTAAAGCAGCAATTGTTTGTTGTCGTTTACTATGCTAATTATACTGGACTGGCAAACAGGTGAAATTAAATTCTGGTCAAAAAAGATTTCGTTCCAACTCTCACCACCGTCATTGCTTATGCTGACCAAACGCGTTTTAGTGTCTCCGTTTTGTTCTCTGATGTTGAGCATCAAGTCTCCATTTTCAAGCTCCACTCCAATGGCTTCATTTGAGGATAGAACAGGAATGTCTGGACTCGTTTTAAAACTTTGTCCGTGATCGTCAGAATAAAAACCATAGGCTCTATACTCATTGTACTTTTCTTGAGGAGGTCCCTGAGAATGATTTGCAGGCACGTAAATTCTTCCCTTGTTCACCCCAATGCTAAGCTGAAGTGCGTGTCCTGGAGTGACGGCATTGGTTCGCCAATCAAGCTTGCTGTTTTGTCGATTAAAATGCACCTGACTTGTGATATCCATTGGGAGCGACCAACTCAATCCATCATCTGTGCTACTGATAAAATGCACTCCTCTCTGGCCGTTACCTTTTCTCACCTCGTGCTCTGAAGCGTCTCCGGTATTGTAAAATAAAAACAGGCGTCCATTGGGATATCTCGGGTCTTCAAAGTCATAAACAGGAGCGGGATTACCTGCCTGTATACCTTCATTATCTACAATTAAGTTGGGCTCAGACCAAGTTTTACCCCTGTCTTTACTGCGACTCAACAAAAGATCTACATCGCCGTAATCGCTGCAACCATTTACCCTTCCTTCTACAAAAGCTAAGAGGGTTCCGTCTTTAGCCGCAACAATTGCGGGTATTCGATAACACTCATAGCCTCCAACTCCATTGACAAAGAGCGGGCTCTCCTCAAAAAAACTGGATTGTGCCAAAGCTGTGAAGCTGTAAAAACTTAAAAGTAAAAGAACTAAGATTCGATTCATGACCAAAGCATTAGGTTTATCTCTCATAAAAGATAGATGAATCTTTGTAAATAAGCTGAATTGTGAAAAGAAGATTAACTTTAATCATCACCATTTAAACAATGCAGGTCATGAATAGAGTATTAATTTATCTTTTGTTGGGAGGATTTTTGATCAGTTCATGTGAACAAAATCAACAACCTAGAATCGCAATTGCAGGTCTCGCCATTGAATCGAGCACATTTTCGCCTGCTCAAACGACAGCTGAAGCCTTTCACGCCAGACAAGATGAGGACATATTTGACATGTATCCTTTTTTTGAAGAAAACCATCCTGTACGAAGTAGTGCACAGTGGTTTCCGACCCTAAGGGGGCATGCACTCCCAGGAGGAATAGTTACCAGAGCGGCCTACGACTCCTTGGTTCAAATCACTTTAGATAAGCTTCAAAAAAACCTTCCTTACGACGGCCTTTTCTTTGATATCCACGGGGCAATGAGCGTGGTTGGTCTCGAGGACCCAGAAGGCGATTTCATTGAAAAAATAAGAGCAGTTGTAGGACCAGAAACATTGATTTCAACCTCAATGGACTTGCACGGAAACGTGTCTAAACGCTTGGGAACACTCTCAGATCTGATCACTTGTTACCGCATGGCACCTCACGAGGACGCCCTTGAGAGTAAGCAAAGAGCCGTTGAAAATCTTTTAGAGCGCTTGCAAACTAAAAAAGGAAAGCCGAAATACAAAGCTTGGATTCCTGTTCCGATTTTACTTCCAGGTGAACAAACCAGCACCAGAATAGAGCCGGCGAAAAGTCTTTATGCGAAAATCCCTGAGGTGGTCCATCAAGAAGGTGTTATTGATGCTGCGATTTGGGTAGGATATCCTTGGGCTGATGAAAAAAGAAATCACGCTGTAGTTATGGTTACTGGTGATGATGAAAAACAAGTCAGTGAGGGAGCCTCTTATTTGGCACGCTCATTTTGGGAGGTTAGAGAAGAATTTGATTTTGTAGCTCCTACGACAGATTTCGAATCTGCGCTAACTATGGCCTTAAACTCAAAGGTCAAGCCTTTTATTGTCAGTGATATGGGTGATAATCCCACCGCTGGAGGAGCGGGTGATGTCTCTTGGACACTTCAGCAATTGTTGAATAAAGCCGAATTTCAAAGTGAAGATGGCCCTGAACTGATTTACGCCTCCATTCCTGGGCCTGAGTTGATTAAAAAAGCCCTTGATGCAGGATTAGGTGGCACAGTAGCAGCCAAGGTTGGAGCAGCTGTTGACGATAGATATGCTCCCCCAGTACTCTTAAAAGGAAAGGTTTTGGCTATTAAAGAAGGAGACCGAAATGCCCGAACCGAAGTAGTTGTTCAGTCGGGATCGCTAAAGGTTATTGTTACCGAAAAGCGAAAACCCTATCACTACTTGAAAGATTTTACCGATTTAGATTTGAACCCTGAACAAACCGATATTTTAATGGTGAAAATCGGTTATTTGGTTCCCGAATTGTATGAAATACGAGCAGATTGGGTGATGGCATTGACCCCAGGCGGAGTAGACCAAGATTTATATCGCCTACCTTATCAGTACATTCAAAGACCGATGTTTCCTCTGGATACTTTTGAAGAAGAGCCTGATTTAAATACGAGATTTCTCGAAGCGTCTTCGAAATGAGAATTCGGTACTAAGCATTGTAAATTTTGAGCATGGCCTTTACGAATACATCTACCTCCTCTTGAGTTCCAGTACTGATTCTACACCAGTCTAAAAACGGAGGAAAGGGTCTTCCTACCACAACCCCTTCTTGAAGCATTTGCGCTTGCAATTGTTCAATTTGACGCTGGGAATGAAAGAAGACAAAATTGGTGCTCGATGGCACATAATCCAACTTTAAATAATCCAGTACCTCATAGATTTTTGTTTTGGCTTTTTTGTTTTGGGCCAATGAAAACTCGTAAAAATCAGTGTCTGTTAAAGAAGCATCCGCCGCCGCAATAGCCAACACATTGGTCATGGCCATAATGTTCTTTTTTAATTCAGTTGCGATGGACGGTTTGGCAATGAGATAGCCGATTCTCAAGCCAGCAATTCCATACACCTTTGAAAACGTCTTAGAGACAATCACATTTTCGCCTTGACGCACAAGGGCATCCATGGATGGATAATTTTCTTCTTCGATATAGTCGTAATAGGCTTCATCGCTAAAGACAATGGTTTTCTTGCTCAAACTTTGACAGAAGTCTTGGAGTTCTTGTGCCGGTAACAGCGTTCCTGTTGGATTGTTCGGATTACACAAAAAAATCATTTTGGTTTTAGCGCTTACACGCTTTTCAATTTCTTGTAAATCGTAACCCTTGTTTTCATCTACCGGAACCCAATTGATTTCAGCATCCCACTGTTTTGCGTAAGTCATCATCGCCAAAAATGTGGGTTGACAAGCAATGATTTCTCCGCCGTTATGGGCATAGGTCAATCCGGCCGCCTTTAATCCTTCTGTGGAGCCTCCAGTAATTACGATACTCTCAGGAGAAACTCCGTGTTTTTTGGCCAACTTTTCTGCCAGTTTACTGCTGTATGCAAAGGGGTATCTGCAGGCGTGATCAAAAGCTTGGTTAATGGCCTTTTGAACTTTCTTTGACGGTCCATAGGGATTTTCATTTGAACTCAATCGAATCGACTTTTCAAGGGGTCTTGGCCTGTAAAGCTCGATTTCTTTAGCACTTAATCCAATACTTGGGGTTAGTAATAAACCTCCTAAGCCTACTGAATTTTTAAGCCATTGTCTTCTATTATGCATCTGCTTTTCTTTTTTTAAATATCCGTATTTATTTGGGTGATATCAAATTCACTCTTGATATTGACGCAGTGCCAAATCTAAAGTTGAGATGACCCGATCTATATTTTCTTTGGTGAAGCACATGGGAGGCTTTGATTTTAAGACATTGTTCAAAGGCCCATCTGTGCTGATTAATACTCCATTATTTCTAAGAAAATTCTTTACAAAGTGCGCTCCTTTTGTGTCTTCTTTTCCCGATGTATCTCTGAGATCAACACCAACAAATAAACCTGAACCCCTGATTTCATGAATACCCCCGTGAATCTGTTTTAATTCGTCAAGACATTTGAGGTAATAGTTTCCATTGTGCAAGGCCTGCTGTTGAAGCTTTTCTTCAGCGATCACCTCAAGTACAGCCTTACCGATAACACAAGAGACTGGGTTTCCACCAAATGAGCTAAAAAACTCTACGCCTTCGCTAAAGGTATCGGCCAATTCCGCAGTACAAACAACCGCTCCCATTGGGTGCCCGTTACCCATAGGTTTGCCAATGACCACCATGTCAGGAATCACA